>ODAK010000004.1_pt1 | contig 305921 bp, 250 predicted proteins | sample 1539591 | NCBI WGS metagenome assembly ODAK01 (sample SAMEA3539303, study PRJEB22396) | soil metagenome | biome: tundra; feature: field; material: soil | place: USA | collected 2010-05 | depth 0.15 m | reverse complement strand
TCTCCAAAGCTTGCATGCCTCAGCTCCTCTCAGCCACTAAGAAACCGGAAGAACCGTAAAAATGCGCAGCTGATACGCCCGGAAAAGTTGGTCCCAAGCAGATTCGTCGTTGTTGCGGGCCAATTGGACAAGGTTGTTGATGGGTTCGGACACTAGATGCCTTCGTAAAAGTTGAATGTCTTAGCCTAAGAAAGGTTCACGCTCGCGACCGAGAAAACTGCAACCAGCTGGTTTTTATGAGACTAAGCCACATATTAGCCCTCAAATAGATACAAGGCCCTCCAATCATCTTCCGGAAATACTGAGACCAATTCGTCGGGACCTACAAATCATGCGAGTCGGACACGGCGCCGCACGAGACACATAACAGGTGTGCGATCGGCCGAGATCAGTGTCCAAGAGCAGCAAGGACGGCCATTGCCGCGGGGCTGACGGCCATGCGCGTCATGCCTTGGTTCCGGTCAGGGCGATGCCCTCGATGAAGCTGCGCTGCGCGACGAGAAAGAGCGTGATAACCGGCAGGATCACCAGCGTGCTCGCCGCCATCATGTAGTTCCACTCGATGCCGCCGGAGCCGGTCGTCTGCATCGCCCGCAGGCCGAGGGCGAGGGTGAAATCGCGCTCGTCCGTGAGGTAGATGAGCGGGCCGAGGAAGTCATTCCACGTGCCCATGAAAGTGAACAGCGCCACCACCACGAGCGCCGGCCGGCACAGCGGCAGGATGATCTGCCAGAAGATCCTGAACTCGCCGCAGCCGTCGATCCGGGCGGCCTCCGAGAGGTCCCTCGGGATAGTCCGGAAAAATTGCCTGAGCAGAAAAACGTTGAAGGCGCTGGCGCAGAACGAGCCCACCCACAGCGGCCTCAGCGTTCCGATCCAGCCGAGCCATCGGAACAGCCCGTAGAGGGGCACCATCACGACGGGGAACGGGATCATCATTGTCGCTAAAAGGAGCCCGAACAGCGGGTCGCGCCACCGCCACTCCAGCCGGGAGAAGCCGTATGCCACGAGCGCGCTGGAAAGCACCGTGCCGACGACATTGAGGACGCAGAGGACAAGCGTGTTGGCCAGATAGCGGGGGAAGCGGCGCATGGCGCGGACGGCCCGGGGGAAATTCCCCCACCGCAATGAGACATGCGAGGATACCGACGCAGCGGGCACCACGTCCTTTTGCCCCCCCGACAGATCGCTGACTTCGCGCCACGGCGCAGTGGCCGAGCCCGGAATCGGCTTCAGGACTTGAACCGGCACCGCGAGCCCCGCAGCAGGCTGCCATGCGCCGCCGCGAACCGAGGCGGCCGCGAGCACCACCGGTTGCGCGACCCCGCGCACACGCGCCCAGAGGCTCGGCTCGGTCACCAGGGCGCCGGGCAGGACTTCCTGGAGCCGGCCGCCAAGGCGCGCCTCATAGCGGCGCGCCAGCCATTCGGGCGGCTGCGCGAGCGTCTGGTCAAGCGGCTTCAGGGCGGTCGAGAGCATCCACGCGAACGGCAGGATGAACACGGCCGCGCCGCCGAAGAGGAGCGCGTAGATGAGGAATTTTGCGGGTCCGCGCATGGTCTCCTACTCCCCCTGGTAGTGCACGAGCCTTCGCGAGGACCGCGACGCCATCCAGGTGAGCGCCAGAATCAGAAGGCAGAGCATCCATGCCATTGCGCAGGCGTAGCCCATCTGGCGGTACTCAAAGGCGTTCTGGTAGAGGTAAACCGCGTAGAACAGGACCGAGCGGTCCGGCCCAGGTCCCCCGAACATGACGAAGGCCGAGACGAACACCTGCAGCCCGCCGATGATGCCGATGATCAGGTTGAAGTAGATGACGGGGGATATGGCCGGAAGGGTCACGTGGACCAGCCGATCCCATGCCGAGGCGCCGTCGATCATCGCGGCCTCGAGCAGCGAACGGGGCACCCCCTGCAGGGCCGCGAGGTAGATCACCACCGTGTTCCCGCAGCCCCACAGCGACATGATCGCAAGCGACGGCTTTGTCCACGCGGGGTCCGCAAGCCATTGCGGGGGGTGATGGATTCCGACGGCCCCGAGCGCGGCATTGAGGAGCCCCAGTCGGCCGTTGAGGATCCAGAGCCAGATCATGGCGCTCGCCACGGCCGGCACGAGCGACGGAAGATAGTAGACGGCCCGGAACACGCCCCGCGCGCGCACGGGCTGGTTGAGGAGCAGCGCGAGGGCCAGCGCCGAGACAAGTCCGAGCGGCAGCGCCATCAGGTTGAACAGGAGCGTGTTGCCGACCGACTGCCAGAACACGCGGTCCGAGGCCATGTCGCTGTAGTTGAGAAGTCCGACCCATACGGGTTTGGAGAGCACGTCGTAGTCGCAGAACGAATAGTAAAGCGACGCCGCGACCGGGTAGACCGTGAAGGCGGCCACGCCGAGGAGCCACGGGCTCACGAACGCGAGGCCCAACCAGGTGCGCGGGCGCTCACCAGTTGCCATACGCCCTCCATTCCGCCATGCGCTCCCTGCCCACCGCATCCCAGCGCTTCGACACGCGGTCGAGCTTCCACTGCACCCGTTCCTGGACCTCGGCCAGCGCGGCGGCAGGGGTGTAGCCCAGGTTCTGGACGCGCTCCGCCGCCACCGACATCTCGGCATTGTACTCGTGCCAGATCGACAGGCGCGGCAGGGCTCGGGCCCCCGGGCTCCGCGCCAAGCTGATGAATAGCCGGACGGACGGATTGGGATGGGTCGCGAGGAATCCCTCGGAGACCTGGCTCAGCGCGGTGAACTTCTGCTGGGACCTTGCCAGCTTCTCCGCCACGTCCTGGCGCTGAAGGTAGCGGATGAACTCGAACGCCTCGCGCGGGTGCCGGGCTCCCCTCGGGATCACGACGACGTCGGCCTGCGCGACGGTCACGGGCGCGCCGCCAGCCACGCCGTCGGCGGCGGGGCACGGCGCGACGCCCCATTCCAGGCCGGGAGCGTATTTCTCGATGAAGTTTGGCCACCAGGGACCCTGGACCACCATCGCCTCGAGTCCTCCCAGGAAAGGCGTCTGTCCCGACTGCTGAATGCCGAAACTCGCGCCGAAATCGCGCAGGTTGTCCACGCCGTAGGCCTGCGTCGTCTCCTTCAGCCACCGGAATGCCGCCAGGTTGCCTGCATCGTTGGCGAGGATGCGCCGGTCCCCGTCATAGTATCTGGCGCCGAACCAGAACCCCCACGCCGACACGTACATGCCCGCGTCCTGCGGCAGGTGGCCGAGCTGCACCAGGTTGAAGTGCCTTCCCTCGCGCTCCTCGGGCGTCAGGTCCGCGAACGAGAGGCGCACGCGGCGTCCGGCCCGCTCGATTTCGACAACCGTGAGGCGTCGGCTCATGCTCTCGAGCTCGGCGAGGGTCCTCGGCGGGCGCTCGGGATCCAGGCCGGCCGCGCGGAAAAGCTTCTTGTTGTAGAAGAGCGCGACGCAGCCCGGCGTTGTGGGCAGTCCCCAGGTGAACCCGCGGTGGCGGCAGAGCTCCCAGTACACCGGGATGTAGTGGTCGGCCCCGATCCCGGCCGCCGCGAGGCCGCCGTCGAGCGGGGTCAGCGCGCCTTTCTCGGAGAAATCCGGGATGTTTTCCGACCAGAGTCCGGCGACGTCGGGCGGATGTCCGCTCGATGCCGCGAGAAGGAGTTTGGTGTCCACCTCGCTCACCGAGAGGAACCGCACCTCGATCCGATCCTGGCTCCGGTTGAAGTCGTCAACGACCGCCTGCATCGCGTCGGCCTCAAAGCCGCTCCACTTCTCCCAGTAGTCCACGGTCACGCGCGAGCCCGCGGCGCCGTCAACCGCTTGGCGGGTGCAGCCCGCGAGGCTCGCTGCGAGCACAGCGGCAAGCGATAGCCAGCGTGGGGGGGCTGCGGGCATGGCGGACATGACCCTGGCGGAATCGAGCCTACTACTCGAGGCGGACGGTGCCGAGGCCAAAGCCGTCGTCGGGGCGCCCATAATAGCGCCAGCTGAGCTCCAGCGCGGGATCCCACTCGTGGATGCCTCCCGCGGTCACGCTGGCCGTAAGGTCAAACTCGAGGCCGGGGCGCGGGGCGATGCCGAGTTCCGTCCACTTGATGTCCGCGTCCACGGAGTACCCGTGTTCCGCCGCGCGAATCCGCGCCACGGCGGGGCGGTTGTGGAACCATTCCATCGCCGTGCCGTCCGGATTGTAGGCGAACTGGAAGTTGTCCGGCGTCAGCCACAGCAGCCCGTTGCGATCCGGGTTTATGAACAGCTCCACGGAGCGCCGCCCTGCCGGAACGGAGAAGCCGGGGGGCGTGTCCACCACATCGGCGTGGAAATGCAGCGCCTCCTTGTCCCACGTGAGCGCAAAGCGAAGCTCAAGGGCGGGATCGCCCGGCCGGACGTCGGCCTCCGAAACCTTGTAATCCAGTCCCTTCACCAGGATCCATTTCCACTCGTCGCGCGGGATGGCCGAGCTCACGACGCTCGCAAGGCGCTCCGGGGGCACTGGCGTCGGGACCGCCAGCTCGTTGCGCGCAAACAGGGAGTTCTCGCCGCCAAACGCCGCCTGGCCGAACTCGCCAATCGCGGTCCGCCCCGCCTGAGCCAGCGGGTCCTGCTGAAACCATTCGCGCAGGCAGTCGGGCGCGAGCAGGTTTGCCAGGCTTAGGAGCAGCAGGGCGCGGTCGACGGGGGTTGCCTGCCCGATCCAGCCGGCCGGCAGATTGGCCCTCTTGAGGCCGCCGGCAACCTCGGCTGGAAAATGCTCGAGCAGCAGCGCAGTGCTCTGCACGTCCAGGGGGAAGGTCGCGGTGGAGCTCTTGCGGAACTCGACCGCAATGGCGTAGGCCATCTGCGAGGCGGACGCACCCGTGACGATAAAACGCTCGTCCAGCCATAGTCCCGGCACCAGCTGGTCGCGCAGCTGCGCCGGCTCCAGGACATACACCCGCCCTTCGGCCTCGGACATCCGTTTGAGATCCGTCCATGCCGACGCCGGCCGGGCTCCTGTGGCGACCTGGAAAAAGACGGCCAGCCGGTTGATGGAGCCGAGCAGGTTGGATTCATTCGGGACCTTCTTCCAATCGATGGCCGCAAGGCGCCGGGTGGCCTCGGGCGCCAGGCTCGGGATCGCCTGGCGAAGAGTGACAAGGCCGGCCGCATACTGGCCAAGCGCGCGTTCGTCTTCCGGGACCGATGTCGCCTTGAGCATGGCGGTGACGCGGTTCACCGCGTCCCCCTCGGGAATGAGGCCGATCGCGCCGGCGGCCAGGAGCGAGGACAGCCGGACGCCCAGGTAACGGGCGTCGACCGGTTCGGACTCGATCGACTTCCAGGCCTGCGACGCAATCACGCGCAGCCTTTCCCGATCCGCCCACGGGAGGTCGCGCTTCTGCGACAGGAACCCAGCGCGCGCCAGCGCGCGCTGGACTTCCGGCGCCTGCATGAAGACAGCCCAGACAAGCCCGCTCCGGGCGTTTTCCGCCTGAAGCAGCGTGACGCCGAGATCTATGCCGATTACGTCGGAGTTGACCCAGCCCGTCTCCGGGTTGAACGAATCCACAAAACCGTAGCGGCTCCATATCCTGTCGCCGTAGGCCGTGCGCATGTAGCGAAGCGTGGTCATCGCCTCGTTCGGCACAAACGCCACCGAACCGGCGGCCGCGCAGGGGACTATCGTGCCGTCGAGGGCGTTGGCGTCCTCGGTCCTCGGGGGGCCGCCCCACGCCTTGTAGTCGGTTGCCGAATCCGACGAGGTCAACCCCCACAGCCGCACGCCCCAGCTAGAAAACTCGTTCCTCAAATCGCTGCAGAAGCGGCGCTGGGCCAGCGAAGCCAGGACCGAGTTGCGATAATAGTCCGCGTACGCGTCTCGCAGGTCGCGGAAGTCGACGTAGGCATGCGTGAACTGGTGGATGAAGAGTTGGGATCCCTCGATGAAGTGAAACCCTGCGTACGTGCCGACCGGCGTGCGCGACCAGGCGTCCCAGTATCCCACGGGCAGCGGCCGCTCCACGGCCCCCATGCCGAGGAATCCGAGCATCATGTCCTCTGAGTAGTGGTCCCACCTGTACCGGGAGAATCCCTCCTCGTCATGCCAGGCCATCGCAAGGGTCTGGCCGCCGTTGAGGAACCATTCCCAGTCCACGTCGTTGAACAATCCGTCGACAAGCCTAGTGATCTCCGGATCGGAAAAATATTCCCGCGCCATGATCGCGCCGGCAAAGAACAGCCCCGTGTCGATGGGCGACAGCTCGCACTTCCACGCGCGCTCGCCCGTGGCCATTTCCATGAAATGGTAGAAGAAGCCGTGCCTGCGGGGTGCCTTCTCGGCCAGGAAACGCAGCGCAAGGCGCACGCGGTCGACAGCCGTGGCCCGGTCCGTCCATCCCCGCTCCGTGGCTACCGCCCAGGCGCTCAGCGCGAACCCGGAGGCGGCGATGCTGGCCTTGCCCGCGCTCCCGGATGCGTCCGACCGGGCGCGGTCGCGCACGAGGCCGGTCCGCGGGTCCGCCTGTTCCACGAAATACCGGAACGCCGACCGCTGCAGTTCGTCGAGCAGCGAGTCGTCCTCGGGCGAAAGCACCGCGGAAGGCCGCGCGCCGGGCCAGGGGGCGGGGCGGTTTTCCGCCCCCCCAGCCTGCACGCCGAGGTTCAGCAGGAGCCAAAGCCTGATCGCATTAATCAATAATGGGTTGCAAAACAACCGGAGGACGGCTCGGAGCATGAAAAGCGAATCGGGTTTTGGCGAGGAGGGGTTAGGTCCGCTCCCGACACGGTTATGTCGGCGGGAAAGCTGCTTGCGACAGGATTTATGCCGGCGTGGTCACGGCAATAATATTTTCCCTTCCATCGCAAAATTTATCTGTGCACATTCCGAGCGCCACCGCTGCAAACGATTGCAAGAGTTTGCTTGCGGCGGCATCGCCGAGTTGATGTCCTCTCTCGCCGCCCCGCGCCATGACCTTCCACACCCGCGCCAAGAAGCAAAAGGACGGCATCGTGCAGATCGCGACTCGTCTGGGAGTGTCGCCGTCCACGGTCTCACGAGCGCTTCGGCAGGAGACGGCGCACCTGGTGAGCGCGGCCCGCCGCAAGGAAATACTAGACCTTGCGGACCGCCTGCGGTTCTCACCCAACCCCGGCGCCCGGATCCTTCGCCAGGGTCTCAACCCCACGCTGACGGTGGTCGTGCCGCTGGATGAAAACATCTTCTTCTCGGAATTCTACGGCCGCTTCCTGTCGGGTTCACTGCACGCCGCGGCGACCCGCGGCTGGGATGTTCACATTTGCACGCTGCATAAGACGCCGAGGATGGATTTCCGCGAGGCGTTGCAGCATCTCGGTCTCGATTCATCCGGAATCATCTACCTGGCGGAGCCCCTATCGGAGGGCGATGTGCAGAAGCTGCGGGACTACCGCCGGCCCCTGGTTCTGACGAAGTCGGCCCTTCCCCCCGACGTGGATCCCGCGTCGCTCGGCGTGCCCGTCGTCGGCATTGACAACCAGGGGGGCGCCCGTTCCGCGGCCAGCTTACTGCTGCAGCTGGGGCACAGGGAGATCGGCCTGCTGCTCGGTCCCCCCGGCTCCCGGGATGCGCACGAGCGCAAGCAGGGGTATATTGAAATCCTGCGGCGTGACGGCGTCGAGCCGCGCCGCGAATGGGTGTATGAGGGGCCTTTCAGCGCTGATACGGGCCGCAGCGGGATCGGGGCCTTCCTCGGAACGGGAAAGCTGCCGACCGCTGTCTGCTGCGCGAACGACGAGATAGCCTTCGGCGCGATTGACGCGGCGCGCTCGGCCGGCCTCAGCTGCCCGAAGGACCTCTCGGTAGTCGGATTTGACGACGGCCTGTGGGCCACCACGTGCCGCCCTGCCCTGACCACGGTTCGCCAGCCGCTCGCCGACCTGGCCGAGCGCGCGGTCGGCCTGCTGATTGAGGCGGCGACCCGGCCGCCCCAGCCGCACTCCGGCGTCCTGAGCGACCTCCCGGCCGCCCTTGTGATCCGGGATTCGACACAGGTCATCGGCCGGGCCTCCTAGCGCGGCGCCATCGGCGCAATCATTTTCAGCCAAGCCCCGCGCGGGTGCGCCCGGCGGCCATTCGCCGGGAGCCGCCAGGTTGGCCCGGTGATCGCCTCGTTTCAGAGGAGTCCGCACCGGGCTTTCCCGGGATCGGAATAGGCATTCAAGGACGCCCCGGGCCTGATTAATGTTGCCTTGCAAACGTTGTCATATAATTCCTTGTATGATCACTGCAAGCATACCGTTACCGGTCAGCGGCCTCCCCTGATGCCGAATCCAGCCGACCAGTAGACGACAACCCCAAAACGCGACCTAGCTGATCTTTCCAGCCCGCCATTCGCATAACGACCCGTTGACCCCGATGGACCATTACCTCGCGGATCCGCGCAACTATCCCTTCAGTGCCCGCTTCACACTCTGATGTCGTTCCGCTGGACGACGGTCCAGCCGCGGCGGACCGGCGGTCTGTTTCGCGCCGGTCGACTGTCACGACCTTGAAGAAGGCTTCGGGCTTCGGGCTGTCGGAGCTGGCATCCCGCTCAGGATTTGTGGCGCAGGTCACGCCCGGCGGCGCGCTCTTTGCTCTTCGGCATGGGCCCACCCTGATCAACCAGTTCCTGCCGGGGCCCGCGGAGGACGGGCTCTTCCGCCTGATCCTCCGCTGGCGCGCCAAGGACGGCGCCGCCTGCTGGGCGCCGCTCGTCGGCTCGGGCGTCGCACACCGCCGCAGCGGCTCGTCGTCGATGGAATGGGTCCAGTCTCCATGCGCCGGATTGCGGTGTACGGTCACGCTCACCGTGCACCCGGAGCTGGCTGCATGGGCCTGGCGGGTGCGCCTGGCCAACACGACGGAGCGCCTCCTAAATTTCGATATCCTTCAGGCCCAGGACCTGGGCCTGGGCGACGAGGCAACCGTTCGCAACAGCGAAGCCTTCACTTCGCAGTACATAGACGTCCTTCCGATCGAGGACGCGCGGCTGGGGTGGGCCGTGCTGGCGCGGCAGAATCAGCCGACGGCCGGCGGCTGCCATCCGTGGCTGGCTGTCGCTTGCGCAGGCGGGGCCGCGGCGTTCTGCACGGACGCAAGGCAGTTCTTCGGTTCGGACCATCGCCTGGCCAGCGTGCCGGCTGCCGTGAGGAACAGGAATCTGCAGTCGCGCCGGCTCCAGTACGAATCCGCCCTGGCTGGGCTCCAGAGCCGGGCCGTTGACCTGGAACCAGGCGCGTCAAGCGACACCGTCTTCGTGGCCCGCTTCCTCCCCGACCATCCCGAGGCCTCTTGTGCCGCGGATCTCGACCGCCTGCGCGAGGTGTTGCCCGCGGACTGGTCGCCCGGAGTCGCAGCCCACTGCGCCGCGGGCCTGGCGAACGATGCGGCGCCGGCCACGCCGTCGCTTTTTGTGACCGCACCCTGGCTTCACGGGGACCGGCCGCTGGAAAACGAATGGTCCGAATGGTTCCCGGGCGAACGCCGCCACGAGGAGCGCGGGGCCGACGGAGGGCTCCTCGCATTCTTCCATGGGGTTGCGACGCATGTCGTGGGGCGCGACAAGGAGGCGGCCGTTGCGCGGCCGCACGGCCACATCCTTCGCAGCGGCACCTGGCGCTGGATCGATCCCGGCCAGTTCGGCACGACGTGCTACGCGGCCGGAATATTCTCGGTCCAGACCTATCTGGGAAACCCGACGTTTGCCCGCCTCCTTCCGGTGCTCCGGGAAACGCTGGGCCTGGGGCGGGCGACGGGCCAGCGGGTCTTCATTCGCCGCGCGGGCTCCTGGCAGCAGCTTGGCGTGCCATCGGCGTTCGCCATGACGCCATCGGATGTGCGCTGGATTTATCGCTCGGGAGCCGAAGTCGTGACGGCCCGGGTATGGTGTTCCCGCGCACGCGCCGCCGCATTCCTGGAGCTGCAGGTGGGCACCGGGGGACAGCCGGCCGAATTCCTGGTCACGCACACCCTTGCGCTGGACGTGAACGAATTCGACCACTCCGGAGAAGTCCGCGTCTTCCACGACGAGCGATGGGCCGCATGCAAACCGGACCCTGCCAGCGTTGTCGGGAGCCATCTTCCCGGAGCTTGCTTTGCCATCGCCGCGGCCGATGCGGGCTGCGAGACCCAGATCGGAGACGATGGACTGCTTTATGCGGACGGGCGATCCCGGGGGCAGCCTTGCCTGGTGCTTCGCACAGCCAAGGTGAGCCGATTCGGGGTGATCCTCTGCGGGACCCTGGACGGCACGGGCTTGCTCCCGGCCGCTGTGGAGGCGGCGCGATCCGAATGGAGGGCCGGATGCGAACCGGCTGCGCCTCCTCCCGCGCCGGTGCGCCTGACGCTGTCCCCCTCCCCCCGAAAACCGCGGGACCGAGACGGGTTGGCGCCCGCGGTGGCCAGGCTCGACGAAATGCTGCCGTGGCTTGCCCACAACGCCGCGATCCACTTCTCGGCCCCGCATGGCCTGGAGCAGCAGGGCGGCGCCGCCTGGGGGGTGCGCGACGTCTGCCAGGGTTCGGCCGAATGGCTTCTCGCCGAGCGCGAGTGGCCGATCGCGCGCCGCATGCTTGAGACCGTGTTCTCGCAGCAGTATGTCCGCGACGGCTCCTGGCCACAGTGGTTCATGCACCCGCCGTATCGGTCCATCCAGCAGACCCACAGCCACGGCGACGTCTTATTCTGGCCGTTGAAGGCGCTGTGTGACTACATTGAGGCCAGCAACGACCTGGCGTTTCTGGGATGGAGGACCGGCTACACGGACCCGGAGAGCTTCGGCCCGGTGGGCCCCGAAGAGACCCTGCTCCAGCACTGCGACCGGGTCGTCGATCAATGCGAGGCCCGGTTTGTCCCCGGCACGGCGCTCGTCAACTACGGCGATGGGGACTGGGACGACACCCTGCAGCCCGCGGACCCGGCGATGCGCACGCGCATGATCAGCGCCTGGACCGTTGAGCTCTCGTATCAGACGTTCAGGCAGCTGGCCGAGGTCCTCCGCCGGGCATCAGAGCCGGCGCGCCTGGCGCGGCTGGAGATGGTGCTCGCGCGCATGCGCCGCGATTTTGCGGACCGGCTGATGCCGGGCTCCGTTGTCGCGGGGTTCCTGGTGGCGGAGGCCGACGGGACAACCCGGCCCCTCCTCCATCCTTCGGACGCCGTGACCGGCATCCGCTACCGGCTGCTTCCGATGACGCGCTCAATCCTGGCAGAGCTCTTCACGCTGGAGGAGGCTGCGAGGCACATGGCCATCGTGAACCAGGAGCTCCTGTACCCCGACGGCGCGCGGCTAATGAGCGAACCGACGACCTATGGCGGCGGAATGGAGCGCCTCTTCAAGCGGGCGGATACGGCTGCGAACGTGGGCCGCGAAATCGGGCTGCAATACGTCCACGCGCACCTGCGCTACGCCGAGGCCGCTGCCAAGCTCGGGGACGCGGACCGGCTCTGGACCGCGCTGCAGGTGGTCAATCCGGTGGGTTTGAGGGAGGTTGTCCCCCACGCGATGGCCAGGCAGAGCAATGTGTATTTCTCAAGCTCGGACGCCGATTTCCATGATCGCGTCGAGGCGGCGCTCCGGTGGAAGGAGCTGCGGACCGGATCCGTGCGCGTGCGCGGCGGCTGGCGGCTCTATTCAAGCGGCCCAGGATTGTTCATTCACGCTGTCCGCGCCTGCCTGCTCGGGCTGCGGGAGTCGTTCGGCGACGTGGTCTTCGACCCGGTGCTGCCGCGGAGCCTCGACGGGATCGCCGCCCGGGTGACCTTGTGCGGCCGGCCCGTCGAAGTTCGCTACCGGGTCAAGGGCCGGTCATTCGCCCCGGGCTCGGTGACCGTTAACGGCGTTGAGCTCACCGGGGGACGGCGCGAGGCCAGTCCGTACCGCGTCGGGGGCCTGCGCTTTCGGGAGGATGCGGTGAAGGCTCTTCTTTCCTCCGGCGACAACGTGATTGTCGTCGAGCTCTGACACGGGGCGGCCCCGTCGCTCACGGGAGCGCTTGCGAGCCCGGGCCCGCGCTCTCGCCGTCTCCCGGCAGGCTCCCCTCGGCACCGGGCTTGGAGCTATTCCGCCAGCTCCACTTTCGCGGGCGTTCCCCGCGCGCTGTCAGGCGCCACCCAGACGTAGAGAGAGCCGGGCTCCGCCGCTTCCTTCATGTCCGCGTTCCAAAACGCGAGCTCGTCCCGGCCCAATTCGAATTCCAGGCGCCGGCTCTCTCCGGGTGCAAGATGCACGCGCTGGAAGCCCTTCAGCTCCCTCACCGGGCGCGCGACGCTTGTTCCGCGCAGCCGGATGTAGAGCTGCGCCGTTTCCGTCCCCTCGCGGTTGCCGGTGTTCCTGACTTCGGCGCTAACCGCCAGCCGCGCCTTCCCAAGGTTGATGTCCTTGCTGCTGAGGGTGGCGGCGCTCACGTGGGCGGGGGAATAGCTGAACGACGTGTAGGTGAGCCCATAGCCGAACGGATAGAGCGGCGTGTTCTCCTGGTCTATGTATCCGGTGACGAAATAGGGGTCCGGCTTGGTCGCGCCCAGGCCGATCGGGTCTACGCGGGGCCGGCCGGTGTTCAGGTGGTTGTAGTAGATCGGCACTTGTCCGACCGAGCGCGGGACTGAAACGGTCAGCCGCCCGGCCGGCTCTGCATCGCCAAACAACGTGCGCACCAGCGCCGGGCCCGCCTGGGTACCCGGAAACCAGGCCATCAGGACCGCCGGGACGTGCTCCGAAGCCCACGCGATCGAAAGCGGCCGCCCGCTGAACACAACGAGGACGACGGGCTTGCCCGTCCCCACGACCGCTTCCAGGAGCTTCTCCTGGTTTCCAGGAAGGTTGATGTCGGACCTGGAGGAGGCCTCGCCGGAGCTATGGCCGCTCTCTCCCAGCGCCATCACAACCACGTCGGCGTTCCTCGCGGCATCCATCGCCTTGGAAAACCCCGCCTCTGAAGTGCCTGACACCTCCGTTCCCGGAGCGAAGGACAAATGCATCCCCTGGCGCGCCGCGCGCTCGGACAACGCGCTGCGCAGGGTCACCATGTCGCTGGGCTCTGCCTGGCACGACCAGCAGCCCAGCATGTCCTCGGCGCTGTCCGCCAGCGGGCCGAGCAATGCAATCCTCCTGCCTTTTGACGCCGCAAGGGGAAGCAGCGGAGCGCCCCCGAACTTCCGGTTCTCAAGGAGAACAAAGGATTCCTCAGCGGCCTTGCGCGCAAGCGTCGCGCCCAGCGCAGCGGCCGCCGGGTCCGGGACGACTGCCTCGCCGACATAGGGATGCTCGAAGAGCCCCAGGGCGACCTTGATCCGCAGGATCGCGCGCACCGACTCGTCAAGGCGCTCCATGGGCACCTGGCCCGAACGGACCAGGCCAGCGACATTGTGCAAGTAGATGCCACTTTGCATGTCCATGTCGACCCCGGCGAGGAAGCTCCTGAGCGCCGCGGTCCTCTCGTCGTCTGCAATGCCATGAAGCATGACCTCCCGGACCGCAGTCCAGTCGCTGTCGACGAACCCCCGGAAACCCCACTCGGTGCGCAGCACTTGGGTGAGCGTGAAGGCGTTGGCGCTGGCCGGCACTCCATTGATTGCGTTGAACGCGGACATGACGGTCCCCACGCCATCGCCGACCGCCGCTTGAAAGGGCGGCAGGTACACGCCGCGCAGCGTGCGCTCCGATATCTCCGTCGTATTGTAATCCCGTCCGCCCTCGGCAGCCCCGTATCCCACGAAGTGCTTTGCGCACGCGACGACCGAGGTCGGGTTGTCCAGGCTCTCTCCCTGATAGCCCCGGACGTATGCGCGGGCGAATGCCGAGCCGAGGTACGGGTCCTCGCCGGCCCCCTCTGCGATCCGGCCCCACCGGGGATCGCGCGCGATATCCACCATCGGCGAGAAAACCCAGCGGACACCCTGGCTCGACGCCTCCTGGGCTGCGTAGCGCGCGGTCTGCCCCACAAGGGCCGGATCCCAGCTCGCGGAAAGGCCCAGCGGGATCGGGAAGAGGGTGCGGAACCCGTGGATCACGTCGAGCCCGAAGAGGATCGGAATGTGCATCCGCGACCCTTCGACCGCCTCCCGTTGAAGGCCATTGGTCTCGCGGGCGGTCACCGCGTTGAGCATGCCGCCAACCGACCCATTCCTGATCAGTTCATCGGCATTCTCGACCGCCTGCTTCGGACCGGTGGTCGAATCGGGCGAAATCTGGTTAAGCTGGCCGACCTTCTCCTCGAGAGTCATCCGCCCGAGTAGGGCGTCGACGCGGGCTTGCGCCTGCGGCGGCCCAAGGTCCCCGGTCTGCGCGGCGAGCCTACCGGTCTGCACGGCCAGAGGTAGCAGCCAAACGAGAACGGGGATGATCGAGGGATTTCGTTGCATGATTGCTTCGGGATGCAGGCTCAGCAGGCGCGAGATCAAGCGGTCCCCGCATGGGGAAGTATCCTTTTGACAACATTTGCATCGCAATCAAAAAGAGCATTTGCCCCTTTCTCCCTCCCCGATCCATGCGCGTCCTTGCCCTCGCCCCTCTTATCCTGTGCCCGCTGCTGGCGGCGTCCGAGCGGAGACCCGTCGAGTCGAGCTATGACCGCCACGTCGTCTTCGATCAAAACGTCCCGGCCCGCTCCTACAGTCTGAGTGAAGGAACGGTAACGGCTCCAAGTGCATTCGACCTAGTCAACGGCAGGATTCCCCTCGACTCGGGGCACTTCGTCGTCCCTCCGACCTCCCTGCGCCTGACCTGGAAATCAGCCACGGGCGGCGATTGGCAGGCGAAGCTCAAGACCCGCTCCCGCTACGGCCTCCTCAACGACTTCGACGGGGACACGATCACCTTCTGGTGCCTCTCGCCGACGGGCCTCGCGCCTGACGACGCGCCCCGCATCCGCCTGGAGGACGCAGACGGCGCGGCGACCTTCACGATCAACATGCTTTCCGGGCGCGGGGCGCTGCAGGCGGGCCAATGGGCCCAGGTGCGGCTGCCGATCGCCAATTTCCGGGCGATTTACCGAAGCACCGACGACAGCCGGTTCGACGTGCGCCGTCTGGCGGACGCCGTGTTTGAGCAGGGGCTGGACGACGGCAAGGCGCACACGCTCTTCATCGACGACGTTCAGTTCGGTTGGGAAAGCGCGGCCGCGAAGCCGCCGCCCGCCGCGCCCGCGGGTCTCGCGATAAAGGCGGGCGAGCGGCATTTCGATCTGAAATGGGCGCTGAACCCAAAAGACGATGTCCTGCGCTACAAGGTCTACCGCTCCTGGGATGGCATCACGTTCGACCCGATCGGGATCCAGCAGGGGGACCTCGACCGCTATGCGGCATTTGTGGGCAAGCCGGGGCTGAAGGCGTTTTTCAAGGTCAGCGCTGTGTCCCCGGCAGGCGCCGAATCCCCAGAGTCCCCGGCCGTGTCGGCCACAACTCGGGAGCTCGGCGACAACGACCTTCTCACCATGGTGCAGGAGGCCTGCTTCCGCTACTACTGGGAGCGGGGCCACCCCAATGCCGGCATGGCCCCGGAAATCGTGCCGGGCGACCCGAACCTTGTCGCACTCGGAGCCTCCGGGTTCGGGGCGATGGCGCTCATCGTGGGGACCGAGCGGGGATTCGTCACACGCGAGGAGGGCGCCGGACGTATCCTCAGGATCGTGCGCTTCCTGAAGGGCGCCGACCGGTTTCACGGCGTCTGGCCGCACTTCCTGGACGGGCGGACGGGCAAGGTCATTCCCTACTTCGGCCCTTATGACGACGGCGGCGACCTCGTGGAGACCGCGTTCCTGATGCAGGGCCTCCTGACGGCGCGCCAGTACTTCGACCGCGACACGCCGGCTGAGAGGGAGATCCGCGAGACGGTCACTTCCCTCTGGCGCGGGGTCGAGTGGGACTGGTACCGGCAGAGCCCGACCGGCGACTTCCTGTACTGGCATTGGTCGCCCGACCACGGCTGGTACATCAGCCACCCGCTGGTGGGCTGGAACGAGACGATGGTTGCCTACCTGCTCGCCATCGCCTCGCCGACCCATCCGGTTCCCGCGAGCCTCTACTACACGGGCTGGGCCGGCCAGTCCGACACGGCGGTCCAATACCGCCGGAATTGGAGCCGCACGACCATTGGCGACCACTATGCCAGCGGGCGGAATTTCTACGGCATCAAGCTCGATGTCGGGGAAGGCTCCGGGGGCAGCCTGTTCTTCACGCAGTTCTCCTTCCTGGGCTTCGACCCGCGCGGCAAGAGGGACCGCTTCACGAACTACTTCTGGAACAACCGCAACATCGCCCTCGTCAACCGCGCCTACTGCATCGCCAATCCCGGGCATTTCAGAGGCTATGGGCCGGATTGCTGGGGCCTATCGGCCGGAATCAACTCCGGCGGCGGAATGCCGCAGCCGAACGCGGACAACGGAACCATCTGCTGTTCGGCGGCCCTGGGGGAGTTTCCTTACACGCCGAAGGAGTCAATGGCCGCCCTCAAGCATTTTTACCGCGATCTGGGGCCCAAGACATGGGGCATCTACGGCTTCTATGATGGCTTCAACGAGACGGACGACTGGTATCAACCGGTCTGGATGGGACTTAATCAGGCGCAAATCGTTGTCATGATCGAGAACCACCGGTCCGGGCTGGCGTGGAAGTGTTTCATGGCCAACCCGGAGATACGGACGGCGCTCGATGCGATTGGCTTCTCCCCGGACCGGGGCCCGAGGCCCTAGGCGGCCCAGCCCGCGCCAGAATCAATCCACTGATAACGTTTGCGGCTACTGGCGCCCGGCCATGGGATATTTAGAGGGGAATTGAGGGCCGACATTTTTTTTGTTGCAATGATAACGTTGTCATATAAATCAGGCCGCAACGCTAGTCCCCCGTACCCCCCTCCTCGCTTTGCGAGAAGTCTTTGCGGATTCACGAAATGTCCGTCCCTACCCACCACCACATGCAAAAACTACATCCCTGCAGATACGCGTTGGCCCTCCTGCTGACGCTCGGCCTCGGTGCCTCGTTGAGGGCACAAGCCGTCACCCCGAGCGGCGCCTCCACGGAACAGCAAGCCCAGGCGGCCGCAGAAACGCCGGTTGTACTCAACGCGTTCACCGTCGATACTTCGACGGACGTGGGCTACGTCGCCGTCAATTCCCTTGCGGGCGGGCGCAACAACACACCGCTCGCGATCACGCCCACGACGGTCTCGGCGCTGACCGCAGAATTCATTGACGACTTGCAGCTGACGAACGCAACGGACGCTCTCAAGTGGACGATGAACGCGATTCCCCAGAACCTGACGCCCAACGTTGGAAGCGGAAATGAGTTCAATTCATGGGCGGTCAACCTGCGCGGTGCAGGCTCCGGCCCACAGGGCGGCACTGCGCCGACGGTCAACTACTTCCCGATCTACGCCATCAAGGACTTCTTCAACGTCGACCGCTTCGAGCTCAACCTCGGGCCCAACTCGATCCTGTTCGGCGTCGGCAGCCTCGGCGGGTCCGTCGCCTCCTACACCAAGAAGCCGCGCTTCGACCAGGACTTCTCGGAGGCGGACCTCGTCGTGAACAGCTTCGGAGGCGTGCGCCTGACGTTCGATGTGAACGAACGCCTCTCCATCCTGAAGAAGGACGACCTGGGCATTCGCATCAACCTCCTCGGCGACCGCGACGAGGACTGGCGCAAGGCGGACCTGATCAAGAGGTGGGGCGCATCCGAGGCCGCCACGTTCAAGGTTTCCAACAACACCTCCGTCCGGTTTGACGCTGAGATCTACAAGGTGGTTCTTCCCCAGTTCAGCGAGAACCTGCAGGACCACTACTCCCAGTGGGACGGCAAGACCGCCTCCCAGACCTGGGGCGCGACCCCCACAGGCGGCACGACGTACAATCCGAACGGCATGTCCCAATGGAGCGGTCCGTTCAACCCCTTCTACCTCTGGATTCCCGCCGAGGGCACCATGGCAAACTGGTCGGCGGGCTACAACGGCGTCGGCCTTGCGGACGCGCCCTACTACTCCACCGCCGAGCTGAGGCCCTCTCCCTACACCCTTGTCGGCACCAGCCAGACGGTTCCGGCGCTCAAGAGCAGGGATTTCACAATCGGGCCCTCCAACGGCAACAACACGCTGAATTACTACACGCTCACGGCGTACATCGACCAGAAGATCAACGAGCACTGCGAGCTCGAGCTCTCCGCGTACCGTTACTCCGACACGGAGGTCTCAAAGAACTTCGAGTCCCCCGGAAACGTCTCGGTCGACATCAATAAGCAGCTGCCGAACGGGGCGCCGAACCCAGAGTTCGGCCAGCTCTACGCCGACATGTTCCTCGACAAGCAACAGCAGGACCACTCGGTGAACGAATTCCGCGGCCAGTTTAACTATCACTTCGACACAAGCGTGTTCAACATTCCGGTCAAGGAGTGGCTGAGCTTCTCGGGCGGCTACTCGTTCCACCTCCTCTTGACCCGCCAGTACATCGCCAGCTTTGGTGACAACTTCCCCGCAAACTGGAACACCGGCCCATGGACCGAGAACATGATCTGGGCGCGCGAGTATTTTGACCACCCGAACGACGCGATCAACCTGCCGTCCTCCTTCAACGGCCATCCGATCGTCTACCAGCCTCTCGGCTTCAACTGGTTCGACCACGACCTCGCCGAGGAGATCAAGTACTTCGGCGCCGTCTCGCAGACACGCCTTTGGGACGACCGGCTGGATGTCACGCTGGGCGCCCGCCACGACGCCTACTCGAACGACCTGCTCCAGAGCGTGCGGCCCCCATTCGGGCTGCCGTACCCCCAGGGCCACAGCTTCGAGAACGACACCGGAAATAGCTACTCCGCGGGCCTCGTCGGCTTCATCACCAAGCAGATCGCCGCCACCTACAATTACTCGAGCAACTTTGCTCCCAACGCCAACGGAGTCTCCCCCAGCCTTTCCGGGACCCAGTTTGGTCCGGCGGTCGGCAAGGGTAACTCGGTCGGCCTGCGCTTCTCCACCGACGACGGGAAGTACTACATCACGACCGACTATTACAAAGACGTCTCGCACGGCCGGATCAGCAACGACGGCATCGGCATCCAGGGAATCTGGAACGACTACTACAAGGCGGGCGGCACGGCGACGGACATCGGGCCGGCCGGGCAGCTCTCGGGCACCCCCCCCAATTACGATACCCAGTTCAACTATGCGGACACGGAGGACCTGAAGGACACGGGCTACGAAATATCCGCCGTTGCGAATCCGACGCCCAACTGGAAGATCCAGATTAGCTATTCAGAGCCCAAGTCGGTGTCGACGAATGACCTGCCTGGAAGCCGGGGATACTTTGCGGCCCACCTCACGGAATGGTCGGCGGTCGCCAATGGCGGCACCTCGCTGGACGGCCAGGTCAAGCAGGACCTCGCCAATGCGCAGCTCGAGCTGACCAACACGGCTGTCTCCGCCAACAACCAGGGAACCGTCAAGTCCACGTTCAACGTGGTCGCGGCCTACACCTTCACCGACACGCTGGTCAAGGGGCTGACGATCGGCGCCGGCGCCACCGCTCTTGGCGAGCAGGAAACCTCGACCGGGGGCATCCTGTACTCGCCCGCCTACACGACGTACATCGCGTTTCTCAAGTACGCGACCGTCTATGGGGTGTCGGGCAAGAAGCTCCACGTCACCTACCAGTTCAACGTGGACAACCTGACCAACAACCAGAACCTCGTCTTCACGGGGTATAACCAGAACGGAAGCATGACCCAGGGATCGAACTTCTACTTCCTTGAGCCGCGCAAGTTCTCGTTCTCGGTCCAGACGAAGTTCTGATTCGACGGCTCGTCCTGAGGTTCCGTTTTAGCCGAAACCCAGCCGGCGGCGCAAGCCGCTCGCTGGGTTTCTCGTTGATGGGGGCCGGAGAGGCAGCAGGCTGGGCGGAGCCTGACGCCATCATGCTCGACCGACCACTGAAACTCCCGGGCCCGGCGCTGCCTGCGCAGGGAGCGGGCCAAACTCGATGGGCATAGCCTCGCAGCCGGGCGAAAACGGCCCAGGGCGGCCTTCCAAGCGCAAGGTCTGGCTCATGCGCTGCCTTCTCTCCGTCGGGGCACCGATTGCCTTTGCGCTCGCGCTTGAGGGGTCGCTGAGGATCGCCGGCTACGGGAAAAACACGGACCTGTTCGTGCCCGACGTGAAGGCCGGGTGTTTTCGGACGAATCCCAACTTCACGGCTCCCTTCTTCCCGGCCCAGTTTGACCTGTACCCCCTGAACTTCCGGATTCCCCGCCACAAGGAGCCCGGACACGTGCGAATCTTCGTCCTCGGGGAGTCCGCGGCCAAGGGGACCCCCGAGCCGGGCTTTGGCTTCGCTTCGCTTCTCGGCTCGCAGCTGCGGGCCGCCTATCCCGGCAGGCAGTTTGAAGTCTTCAACCTCGGCATCGTCGCGATCAACTCGCACGTGGTCCGCCAGATGGCCCGGCAGGCCGCCAAATTCGAACCCGACCTGTTTGTCGTCTACATGGGAAACAACGAGGTCGTCGGCCCCTACGGTCCGGGCTCCGCGAACCTGTCTGCGATGCCTCCGTTATTCGTTATTCGGGCGTCCATCTGGACGGGCGGCACCCGCATGGGACAGCTCATCGCCCGCCTCCTGGGCAGGCTCGCGAAGCCCGCGAACCATCCTGCCGACTGGCGGGGGATGAGCACGTTTACGGGCAGGACCGTGCGGGGCGACGACCCCAGGCTCGAAGGCGTCTACCGGAACTTCGAGGCCAACCTGCGGGACATCGTCGGCGTCGCCTCGAGGAGCGGGATCAAGACGGTCCTCGCGACCGTCGTCGCCAACCTCAGGGACAGCGCCCCGTTCACCTCCCTTCATCGCGACGGGATGACCGGGCCGCAGCTGGACCGCTGGAGGCGGTCCTACGAAACGGGCACGAAGCTTTGGGAGCTGGGCCTTTCGGACGAAGCGATCGAATCCCTCAACGCGGCGCTGAAGATCGACCCCGAATACGCGGACGCCCACTATGTCCTGGGAAAGCTGCTCCAGGACAAGGGCGACGTCCCCGGGGCCCGCACCCATTTTCTGGAAGCCCTCCACTGGGATGCGCTCCGATTCCGGCCCGATGCGCGGATCAATGCCATCATAAGAAGGGTCGCCTCCGAGTCGGCAGGATCGGTCCTCCTCGTGGACTCGGCGCTCATGATGGGCTCCGATGCCGCATCTGCGGGCCCTCCCGCGGGACGGGAGATCCTCCTGGAGCACGTGCACTTCAACTGGGAGGGCGACAAGCGCATCGGTCGCATGGTTGCGGAGCAATCAGCGCTCGCGCTTTTCGGCGCCAGCCCGCCCCCGGGGAATTGGCTCGACGACGCCGGCTGCGCCGCGGCCGTCGGCTACACCGACTTCGGAAGGCTTAGGACGCTCAGGCAGATGGAACCCCTCTGGGGAAAGCCGCCCTTCACGGGTCAGCTGACGTTTGGCGAGGACCAGGTGCGCCATAATCGGGAGGTCGAGCTCGCAACCGGGAAGGCGACCTCGGCGGAAGGACTCGCGCGGGCCCGGGAGCAGATAGGGGCCGCTTTGCTGCACGATCCGAACGATCCCAACCTCGCGCTGCGCCTATCAGAGGTGGATGACTATTCCAGCCTGCCCGACCGGTCCCTCCAGCTGGTCGACCGCGTCCTGGAGATCGAGCCGCGGTTCCCGGACCTCCTCGTGCAGCGCGGCCGCATCCTGGTCGCCCTCGGGCGCTACGGCGAAGCGCAGGCGGCAATCCTCGAGTCGCTCCGGATGGACCCCTACCACCTGCCGTCCTACACGGAGCTCGTCGAGGTCCTGCGAAAGACGAGGGATTTTGAAACGGGGCGGGCGACCCTGTCAGCAGCGCTCGGCAGGAATCCCGAAAGCAGCTATATCCGGCTGACCTACGCTGACTTGCTCTTTTTTCACGGAGACCGCGACGAGGCCGCTGGCGAATGCCGGACCGTGCTGGCGCGGGACCCGGAGAATGCCGACGCGCTCCGCCGCCTGGTGTCACTCTTTAAGGGCGAGGGACGGACGGAGGAGGCCTTCGCCCTGATGTCGGAGGCCAGGCGAACCCAGCCTCTCAACTTTGAGAATAATGTGGACCTCGCCAAGATCTACATGGAGCGCAGCGACGAGGAGAATGTCGCCGCGTGCCTGCGCGCGGCGACCTTGTGCGGGCCCGCGGATGCGCAGATCCATCTATACCTCGCCAGCCACCTGATGAAATCAAACAGGCCGACGGACGCGCTCGTCGAGCTCACGCGGGCGGAGCGCGTAGCAATGTTAACGGGAGATCCGAAGCTCGCCCAAAGGATTTCGGCAGAAATGCGCTCCGTGGGCTCCGGCAACTGAGCCCTTCTCGAGGCGCAAACCGCAAGTCCGCGCGCTCAGTCCTCGGCGCGCCTAGCGAAAGAGGCTCGATGCCTCCTGCCGCCGGATGGTTTCCCAATCGCGCGCAGGCAGGCTGATCGAACGGCCAGAAACCTTAAACCGTCTAACCCGGACACCGTTGTCCTCATTCATTTGATGCCCTCCCCGACTGGCCAGATTCAATGGAGCTGCCGCACCTGCACGTCACGATAACGGACCACGGCGTCGGCGCTGTCGCTGAACGCGCCGAGTCCAACCAGATAGGAATTGTCCGGCACGCGGATCGCCGCCGGCGGCGCCGCCTGGTGAAAGACCTCCTTGTTGTTGACGGACGCGGTCGTCTTTCCGCCTTGGAAGATGAAGTCGAACGAGTTCGTGAGGTCATTCAACACGACGTGCTGGACGATCTGCTGCCTTGACCAGCCGATGCCAAGGCAAACGACATCCCCTTCCTCGTCATGCCGCTTGAGGCGGAAGCCATACCAGTTGTAGCTGTCGAAATCCGGCACACCCAAGACGAGGCCCGCCTGAAAGTTCTTGTTGGATGAACGGACGGTCTCAAAACGGCCGCGCACCTCGAAATTCCTGCCCACGGGCACCGTTGAGAACAGCATGTGGCCCTTGGGGCCGAACTCGACCTCCAGCGCGCCATCCGCGAGTCGGTGCGTCTTGCCGAAACTGTACACCCAATCGGGGTCATGGTCGTCTGCAGGCAGCAAATCGACCCATTTGCCCTCGTGCAGGCGCTCCTCGACCGAAAGCCGGGCCTGCCGGCGCTGGATGAACTCCTTCGAACGCGCATCGGCGGCGGGCGCCGATGCCATATCGGAATACTGTTTCAGAGCGGGTGCGATCTGGCCGGCGGCGCGGGCGGATTCCGCGGCGGCAATTTTCGCGCCAAGCGGCCCGGTGCGGGCGGCGACCTCGAGCGGCATCGACGAGAGGTCGACGCCCCAACCGTCCAGGTTTCGATGCACCGGCTTCCAATCGAGCGCCTCCAGCTGTCCGCGGGCCACATCGTATCTTCCGGCGAAATATGCGACCACCGCGTACGAGGTGCGCCAGCCATCGCGCCAGGGCAGCTGCGCCGGCTCTGCGATGTATCCCTCATACATCTTCTGGAATTCCGGCCAGATGTCGGGGCGGCCGTAAATGTGCCGGCCCGCCGGCAATGCCTCCTCCGACTCCGCGTCCGAGACGCAGTCGAAGAACTTGCGCGGGACATCGGTGTCGAAGCGCCCCGTGCTGATGGCCGTCTTCCCCAACGCGAGCATGGCGGCCTCGCTTCCATACCAGCGCGGGCGCAAACCCCAGCGCATACTGGACCAGGCGCCGGGGTAGTCGATCTGCGCGGCCAGAGTCCGGTCAAACCAGACCCGCATCTCCCCGATGCCGGAGTCGCCCAGGGACACCGTGATCATCCGGCACGGCGCGAGTGGAAAGCGGGGCTGCAGATTCCAGGCCTCCGTCAGAATCTTTCGCGCCTCCGCCAGGTTGCTGTTGAAGCCCTGCCATCCCACGTTGGTGACGCTGCCGGCGTAGCCGCTTCCGCGCGCCTTCCAGGCTTCGGTGATGTGCCGCTCGCCGTCCAAGACGAGCGAGAGCCATCTATAGGAGGGGCCCGCCTGATGCACGATTTCACAGACTTGCGCGTCGTTGTTTTCGAAGAAATCGTGGCCCCAGTTGTTGACGAAGATCTCCGCGATTTCCTGCTGGTCCCCAGGCGCGAAGCTGGCATCGGCAAAGCACTTCGCCAGCAGCCCCAACGCAGAAGTGTTCGGCTCGCCTTTCGGGCCGGCCTTGTCCCTCGACTGGCTCATGAGGTTGACCGTAGCGTAGAATATCGGATACGCCCGATGGGCGGTCCCGGGATACGCCGCCAGGGCGCGCTCGTAGCGGTGGGCTTTATCGAACAAGTTAAGGGTATTGACGGCTGCCACCGTCAACACGAGCGGGTCGGTACAATCGGGGTTTCGAGCGAGCCTCTCGCTTTCGGTCTCCAGCGAAACCGGGAGGGTCTCCTCCGGACCTCCCGAATTTGCGGCGATAAAGGCGCGGATGAATTGTTCCGCCTCCGCGTCGCAGGCCGGGTTGCGCCGGCCTCGCTTCTCGTAACCCTCCAGCCACTGGCGCGACCTGAATTCGCGGACTCGTTTTTGAGCCTCCAGGAAGGTTGGCGTTGCGGAGGTCGGCAGCACGGGCTTGCCTGCGGCCGCAATTCCGCCCGTCGGCGGCTCGATAATCGGTTTGGTCGCAAAATGCCCGATGAACGCGACAGCGGTGGCAAACAGGATTATCATCCCGCCGGCTATAATGAGCCCAAAGGCGCGCTTGCTCATTCCGCCCTTTGGGCTGCTGCCGGCATTTGCAGCGCGGCACTGAGGAGATCCTGCTTCAACACCAGAACCAAAGGTTGCCGGCCTGGCATCCCGTTCCTTTGGACATTCTCGCTCCCGGCCAATTCCCCGGAATTGCGGTGACGCCGAAGTTCCTCCGGCGAAAAGGCGCCCAGGTCCTTTCCCTGCCGACGCATGCTATGAATCATGGACGTGAGTTCGCCGCCAGGCCTGCGACGACTGGGGTCTTGCGCACCATTAAATAGGAATGACTTACAAATTGGTGCTCAGGAAGGGACTCGAACCCTTACGCCTTACGGCACACGCCCCTCAAACGTGTGTGTCTACCAATTCCACCACCTGAGCATATTGAGCCGGGAGCGGGTAATCAGCGGCAACCGTTGTGGGTTGTCCAGCCCTGAAATTGGGTTTTGACGCACTCGCCTTCATGGGGAACCTTCCCGGCGGTCGTCCTTCCATGAAACTCGACGCAATCAAAGCGGCGCTCCTTGCCTCCTATGAGACCGACGGCGGAATCAACCACCTGGACGGGGTCAACCTGCCGTCCCAGGAATCGGTCAACGAGATCGCGCGCCAGTGCATGCATCTCCTGTTCCCCGGCTATTTCGAGGAGAGGCGACTTTCGAAAAAGGACATTCCAGACCTGGTCGATTCGCTGCTGGAACACATCGGGAAGAGGCTCGAGGTCGAAATCGAGAAATGCCTGCGGTTCTCTCGCGATCCCCATCCCGCCTCGCACGCCCGCGCCCTGACCCTGGAAGCGCTCGGAAGGCTCCCCGATCTGCGGAAGGCCATTCGGACGGACGTGGAGGCGGCTTACCAGGGAGACCCAGCCGCGCGCAACTATGAGGAGATCATCCTGGCTTATCCATGCGTCCTCGGCATCTCGCTCCAGCGCTTCGCCCACGTGCTCTACAACCTCGGCGTCCCTCTCCTGCCGAGGATGATCACGGAATTCGCCCATGAGCGCACGGGCATGGACATCCATCCCGGCGCGCGCATCGGCACGCATTTCTTCATCGACCACGGCACCGGCGTCGTCATCGGAGAAACGGCCACCATCGGCTCGCATGTCAAGCTGTACCAGGGCGTGACCCTTGGGGCTAAATCATTCGAGACCGACACCCAGGGCAACCCGGTCAAGGGAGTGAAGCGCCACCCCGACATCGGGGACCACGTGACGATCTACGCGCAGGCGACGATCCTCGGCGGCGACACCTCCATAGGCGCGAATTCCGTCATAGGGGGAAACGTCTGGCTCCTGGAGTCGGTCCCCGCGAACAGCATCGCCTACTTCAAGAGCGATGATCTGGTCATCCGGCCGCGCCAGAAAAAGGAAGCCCTCGTCGGATACGTCGAAGACTGGGTGATCTGAGAGCGCCCCGGCCGGCCTAGCGCCGCTGCCGGTCTGCCAGCGCCCGCGCGAGCTCGGCCGCGAAAAACGGCCCGCGATAGACCATCCCGGTGTAGACCTGGACCAGGGACGCGCCAGCATCCAGCTTCTCGGCGGCGCTTTCAATGTCCGTGATCCCTCCCACCCCGATGATCGGAAGCCTGCCGCCCGTGGCGCGGGCGACGTATTTGACCACTTCGGTCGAGCGCCGGCGCAGGGGAGCCCCGCTCAGCCCTCCTTCCTCCGCAACGCGGGCAAACACGCCGGGCCGTGCCAGCATCGTGTTCGTCGCTACCAACCCGTCGAGCCCGTGGTCCGCCACCACCGCAAGCACGGCGTCAATCTGGGCAAAACCGAGATCCGGCGCGATCTTGAGGAGGATCGGGACGCGCGTCCTGCCGGGCGACGAGGCGCGCCCCTTGTTCGCCCCGACGACCGCGGAGAGAAGCTCCCTAAGGCGGGATTCGTCCTGAAGCTGCCGGAGGCCCGGCGTGTTGGGGCTGGAGACGTTGAGCACGACATAGTCCGCGTAGTCCGCCAGCAGCGCGAAGCTCGCCAGATAATCGTCCGGCGCTCGGTCGATCTCGGCGACCCTCGACTTGCCGAGGTTCACTCCCAGGGGAATCCGCCTCTTTCCGGGAGGCGGATGCCCAGCTAGGCGCGCCGCAACCGCCTCCGAGCCTTCGTTGTTGAAGCCCAGCCGGTTGATCAGCGCCTCCTGCCCGGGGTAGCGGAATACCCGAGGCCTCGGGTTGCCCGGCTGCGCCGCAGCGGTCACCGTTCCCAGCTCGACATGCCCGAATCCGAGCGCCGCCGCCGCAGGCCACGCCCGCGCATTTTTGTCGAATCCGGCCGCCAGGCCGACCGCGTTTGGGAACCGGACGCCGAACGCCTCCACCGGGCGGAAGCTTGCCGGCGACACGCGCGCCAGCGCCTCCATCATCCTGCAGACCGGCGCGAACCGGCCCAGAAGCGCCATCGAATGCACCGCCAGCTCGTGGGCGTGCTCGGGATCGAGGCGGAACAGGACGGGCCGCATGATCTTTTCGTAAAGCGAACCCATGCGACACCAGCGTGAAATCCGCCCGCGAAAACGCAAGTACTGCTCGTGAAACACCCGGCGGGCCAATGCGTTCCATTATCCCGCAACGCGGCGACCTCCGCGGTGCTTTTGTGCTTGTTATTTGCCCCCCCCCTCGCACGCTGCGGCTAAAATCCCCCTCGATTCTAAATCCATGGCTAAAACCACATCCACCCTAGAATGGTGCGTCATCCGGCTCGGCGAAGACCACAACTGGTGGGTATGCGAGACAAGCGACCCCGTGCGCTGGGATGTGGACGGCCTGAGCTTAGTCGACCCGCGACAGGTGGCGCACCTGATCGACCTTGTGGATGCGCTTCGCGACTACGGTTTCCATCAGGACCTTTTCGAGGCCGCATTCATCCCGTTCCGGATCGAGAAGGACCTGGGCGCCGGAAAGGTGAGGCTCAAGCGGGTCAAGGAGTCCATCTTTGAAACGGAGGAGAAGCTTTTCGTGCTGCCGGACATTCTCGACGAGGAGAACGGTCCGTATGCGGACCTGCTCGACCACCTTACCCGCTGCCGCGTGAAGATGCTGAACGACCTCTTCAATTTCGAAAGCAAGCTCACCGTCGACGAGGTCGAGGACGAGATCCGCGAGGAGCAGAACACCCACTTCATCGAGGGCAAGGCCGTGCACACGTTCACCGAACTGTGCGCCATTCTAGACTTCATGCCGGAGGGGATGGACTCCGACGAGGAACAGCCGTCCAAGGCGGCCGAGGAGGAGGACGACGACCTCCCCACGCTCGACGCCGAGGAGGAGGAGAAGCTGAAGAATGACGAGTCCCTGAAATGGGATGAGGACAGCGACGACGAGAAGGCGGACGAAAAGGAGGACGGGGAGAAGAAGGAAGAGGCAAGCGACAAGGAGGAGGCAGACGCGGACGACGAAGCCGCGAAACCCCGGCGCAAGTCGCGCGGCAAGCGCTGAGCCGGACCGCACGCGCCATGCAATCGCTTCGCGTAGCGACGATCGCCCTCCTGGGGGTCCTCGCAGGGTGCGAGAACGCCGCCCCAACCGGGCGCAATCCCGTGATGCCCTCGGCGGCCTCGGCCTCCCAGCTCCGCCCGGGGGACAGCCTGACCGTTGCCATCATCGGCGTCCCCGATCCCACGACGAACAACGTTCAGATCGACGACCGTGGATTCATCAACCTTCCGTTCATCGGAACCGTCAAGGCATCGGGCGAGACTGCCGCGGGCCTCACCCAGAGCATACGGCAGGCCTACGTCACCCAGAAGATATACATGTCCGTCGACATCTCGGTCAGCGTCACCGAGCGCTACGTCTATGTCGGCGGCGAGGTCGAGAAACCGGGCCGGATCGTATGGACGCCCGACCTCACGGCCTCCAAGGCGATCCAGGCGGCGGGGGGGTTCACGCTTTACGCCAAGGAGGACAAGGTGGGCGTCGTGCGCAACCAGATCCTTTACGAGCTCGACATCAAGCTCGCCCAGAAGAACCCGTCCCAGGATCCGAAGCTCGAGCCCGGCGACTCGGTGCAGGTGCCGCGCTCTGCGTTCTAGGGCCCGCCGCGCCCCAGCTCGGCCGCCATCTCCTTCGCAAAATACGTCAGGATGATGCCGGCGCCGGCCCTCTTGATGCCCGTCAGCGACTCCCGCCGGCACGGGGCGAGGTCAAGCCACCCCAGCTTGGCGGCGGCGTGGATCTGCGCGTATTCCCCGGACACCTGGTAGGCGGCGATGGGCTTCCTCGTCGCGCCGCGCAGTTCGCGGATGATGTCGAGATAGGGGCCCGCGGGCTTCACCATCATGATGTCCGCGCCCTCGGCCTCATCGAGCGCAAGCTCGGTGAGGGCCTCCCGCCAGTTCGCGGGATTGAGCTGGTAGGTCCGTTTGTCGAGGCTTCGCGTTCCGGCGGCACGCGCGCTTCCAACCGCATCGCGGAAAGGCCCGTAATAGGCCGAGGCGAATTTTGCGGTGTACGCCATGATTGCCGTGCCCTCGCGGCCCGCGGCATCGAGCGCCCTGCGGATCGCCCCGACCCTGCCGTCCATCATGTCGCTCGGTGCCACAAGGTCGACGCCGGCACACGCGTGGAGCACCGCCATGTTCGCAAGAATCCCGACCGTGCGGTCGTTGTCCACGTCCCTCCCGTCCGGGGTCAGCACGCCGTCGTGCCCGTGAACCGTGTACGGGTCGAGCGCGATGTCGGTCATGACGATCATTTCCGGCAGGGCCCTCTTGACCGCCTGGACCGCGCGCAGGATGAGAGCATCCTCCCGAAGCGCAGCGGTGCCGTCCTCGTCCTTCAGCCGTGAATCGAGCTTTGGGAAAAGCGCCACCGCCAGGATCCCGAGCTTTCTCAAGGTCCGGCACTCCCTGACGAGGTCGCGGATGGACAGGCGGTACACCCCCGGCATCGACGCGACCGGCTCCGGACGGCCCTTGCCTTCGATGACAAAGAGCGGGGCGATCAGGTCGCTGGGCCGCAGTACCGTATCTTCGACAAGCGCCCGAAGGGCCGCCGTCCGCCGCAGCCGCCTCGGGCGGTGAACTAGATTGAGCTTGAATGGGTTGTGCATGTCTTCGTTGGCTCATCCATTGAAGCACGCCATCCGCCGGGTCGCCACAAGATTTTGCACAGCCGCGCGCCACCGGCACGCTGTCGGCCAAAAAACAGCGTTCCGCTTCGGTTGAATATGCGGTAGCAATCCAACGTCCCCTTTCACCCACCCATGGCCATGAAGCTTTTCGACTCTCTCTCGCGGGAAGCCCGCGAACTCCGGCCGGCGCAGCCCGATGGCATATTCCGCTTCTACAACTGCGGCCCGACGGTCTATGCGTCCGCCCACATAGGCAATTTCCGCACCTTCGTCATCAACGATGTCCTCCGCCGCCTTCTCGAGCTTGAGTTCCCCGGGAAGGTGAAGCACGTGCGCAACCTGACGGACGTGGACGACCGCACGATCGGACAGGCCCGGCAGGAGAGCCGCCCCCTGGCCGAAATCACCAGGAAATGGACGGATCTGTTCCACGCCGACTGTGTGGCGCTCAACTGCCTCCAGCCGCACGTCGAGCCGGCGGCGACCGGCCACATCCGCGAGCAGGTCGACATGATCGACGTCCTCCTGCGGAAGGGAAACGCGTACCGAACCCCCAACGGATCGGTCTACTTCAAGATCGGCTCCTTTCCCGCCTACGGCGCGCTCTCACGCATCAAGGAGCGCGAGCTCAAGGTCACCAACAGCGTCTTCGACGCCGACCACAAGGACGACGTGGGCGACTTCGCGCTCTGGAAGGCCTACAAGCCCGAGGAGGACGGCGACGTCAAGTGGCCCGGGCCGAGCGGCGCCGCCGAGGGCCGCCCCGGCTGGCACATCGAGTGCAGCGCGATGACCAAGAAGCATCTCGGCGACACCATCGACCTGCACACGGGCGCCGTCGACCTGCTCTTCCCGCATCATGAGAACGAGATCGCGCAGAGCCAGTGCTGCAACGGCGCCGTGTTCGTCCGCCACTGGTACCACAGCGAGCACCTGCTCGTGGACGGCACGACCATGAGCAAAAGCAAGGGCAACTACTACACGCTCGGCGACCTCGTGGAGAAAGGGTACTCGCCGATGGCCGTCCGGTACGCCCTCCTTGGCGGCCATCCCCGCAAGCAGCTCAACTTCACGCTCGATTCGCTGCATTCCTCCGGGAGCGCGCTGGGCGCGTTGAAGCGGTTTTCGCAGGGCCTGAAACCGGCCGGGGAAGGCAATCCCCCTATCGCCCCGTCGGGGATCTTCGATACCGTCTTTACCGCGCTCCGCGACGACCTCAACCTGCCCGCGGCTCTCGGAGCGCTCTTCACCGTAATCAACGGCTTGGGCGCAGGGGCCGCCACGCAGGCCGATCGAGCGGCGTTCGAGCGCGTCCTGTACGCCCTGGGCTTCGAGACACCCTACTTGGCCACCGGGGACATGCCCGTGCTTTGCCCCCCTGAGATCACCGCACTCGCAAACAGGCGCCTGGCCGCAAAGAGGGCGAAGGACTTTGCTACCGCCGACGGGATTCGCGCCGAGCTGGCCGCGGCCGGCTGGTCCATGCGCGACGGCAAGAACGGTTCCACGCTGGAGCCATTGAGGAAAGCCTGACTTGGCTTTGTCCGCCCGCCGTCCATCGTTAAGCCTCCGACCGATGACACCGCTCGAAGAACTCCGCCACTCGGCCTCGCACGTCCTTGCGACCGCGCTCCTTCGCATCTATCCCGATGCCAAGCTCGACATAGGCCCTCCGACCGACACCGGGTTCTATTACGACGTCGACCTCGACCACAAGCTCACCGCCGAGGACCTCGCGAGGATCGAGGCCGAGATGAAGAAGGTCGCCGACGAGAACCAGCCGTTTGTCCGCAGGGAGGTCGCCCGCGAGGAGGCCGCCGGGATCATCAAGTCCATCGGCCAGGAGCGCTACAAGCTCGGCCGGCTCGCCGACATCCCCGAGGGAGAGAAGATCTCGTTCTACCAGAACGGCGAGTTCGTCGACCTCTGCGCGGGCACGCATGTCCGCTACACCTCGAAGATCAAGGCGTTCAAGCTGCTTTCCATCGCGGGCGCGTACCACCGGGGCGACGAGAAGAACAAGCAGCTCCAGCGCATCTACGGCACCGCGTTCCCGACCAAGGAGGAGCTGGCCCGATACCTTGAGCAGGTCGAGCAGGCCAAGCACCGCGACCATCGCAAGCTCGGGAAGGACCTCAAGCTCTTCGTCATCGACGAGGACGTGGGCCAGGGCCTGATCCTCTGGACGCCCAACGGATCCATCATTCGGCAGGAGCTGCAGACCTTCATCAGCGAGGAGCTGCGCAAGCAGGGCTATTCGCAGGTGTTCACTCCCCACATCGGCAAGCTGGAGCTCTACAAGACATCCGGCCACTTCCCCTTCTACAAGGACTCTCAGTTCACGCCCGTCGTCGAGAATGAGTCGCTCGCGAGGATGCTCCACGAGGGCTGCTCGTGCGCCGAGATGGTCGTGCGCCTCGAGTCCATGTCGTCGCGCCTCGCGGCCCAGATCAACGAGCGCACCGGCAGGGAGACCATCGCACCCGGCCGGGTGAGGCCGGATGACCAGATACTCGACGGCTTCCTGCTGAAGCCGATGAACTGCCCCCACCACATTAAGATCTACGCGTCGCAGCCCCACTCCTACCGCGACCTTCCTGTGCGCCTCGCCGAATTCGGCACGGTGTACCGGTGGGAGCAGTCAGGCGAGCTGAACGGCTTGACGCGCGTGCGCGGGTTCACCCAGGATGACGCCCACCTCTTCTGCACCGAGGAGCAGGTCGCCCAGGAGGTTCTCGGATGCCTCGCGCTTGTGAAGGTCGTCCTCACGACCCTCGGGATGAGCGACTACCGGGTGCGCGTCGGGCTCCGGGATCCCGATTCGAGCAAATACATCGGCCAGAAGGAGAACTGGGACAAGGCGGAGGACGCGTGCCGGCAGGCTGCGAAGACCCTCGGGGTTGCGTTCACCGAGGAGCCCGGGGAGGCCGCGTTCTACGGCCCAAAGATCGACTTCATCGTCAAGGACGTGATCGGGCGCGAATGGCAGCTCGGTACGGTCCAGGTGGACTACAATCTCCCCGTCCGGTTCGACCTGACGTACAGCGGCGCGGACAACCAGCCTCACCGGCCGGTCATGATCCACCGAGCGCCCTTCGGCTCGATGGAGCGGTTCTGCGGGGTGCTGATCGAGCACTTCGGCGGCGACTTCCCCGTCTGGCTCTCGCCCGAGCAGGTGCGCCTCGTCCCCATCAGCGAGAAGACGCTCGACTACGGCCGCGCTCTCCTCGACCGGCTCAGGTCCGGGGGCGTCCGGGCCTCGCTCGACGAGCACAACGACAAGCTGGGCGCCAAGATCCGCCGGGCCGAGATGGAAAAGGTGCCCTACACGCTGGTCCTGGGCGCAAAGGAATCCGAGGCCGGGACAGCCAGCGTGCGCAGCCGCGCGCGGGGCGACGAGGGGGCGGAGCCGTTCGAGCGGTTCCTCGCGAAAATCCAGGACGAGATCCGCTCGCGGTCGCTCTCGGGAAAGAAGGCGACCTAGCGCGCCGGCCGCCGAAGGCTCAGACCGCGGACTCGCCGCGCTCGTCGGTGCGGATGCGGATGACCTCTTCGAGCGGAACCAGGAACACCTTGCCGTCGCCGATCTTGCCGGTCTTGGCCGACTTCACGATCGCGTCGACCGCCTTGCCGGCCATGTCATCGGCGACGGCGATCTCAATCTTCACCTTGGGGAGAAAATCGACCGTGTACTCGCTTCCCCGGTAAATCTCCGTGTGGCCCTTCTGCCGGCCAAAGCCCTTGACCTCCGTAACGGTCATGCCCTCGATGCCGGCCTCGGCCAGGGCCTCCTTAACCTCTTCGAGTTTGAAGGGCTTGATGATGGCGATGATGAGTTTCATTCGGGTGGAATTTGGGGATTACCGAATCCTGGCGTTCAACCTAGGGCGGACCGGCGACCCGCGCAAGCACTGGTTCCTCCCCTGAAGCGTCTTGCCAGCGGCGCAGGTGACAAATGCATGCAGGTGCCCCAGCATTCATTATGCCAATGGGCGCTCGGACTCCAGGATCGCGATGTGCAGCTCCCTCAGCTGCCTTTCCGTGACCGGGGTCGGGCTGCCGGTCATCAGGTCCTGGCCCTTCTGCGTCTTGGGGAAGGCGATCACGTCGCGGATGCTGGTTGTTCCGCAGAGCAGGGCCACCAGCCGGTCCAGCCCGAACGCAATGCCCCCGTGCGGGGGCGCTCCATAGGCGAAGGCGCGAAGCAGGTAGCCGAACCGGTTCTCCACCATGTCCGCCGGGATCTTCAGGACGTCCTCAAAAACCTTCTTCTGGACGTCGGGCCGGTGAATCCGGATCGAGCCGCCGCCGAGTTCCGTCCCGTTAAGGACGACGTCGTAATGCTGGCCGCGCACCGCCGTTGGGTTTGAATCGAGCAGCCCTGTGTCCTCGACCACGGGCGCCGTGAACGGGTGGTGTGTCGCGACATAGCGCTTCTCCTGCTCATCGAAGCTCATCAGGGGAAAGTCGACGACCCAGAGGAACTTCCAGTCGTCGGGCCTGAGCTCGAGCTTGCCGCGCTTCTGAAGGAGCGCGGCGATCTCCAGCCTGATCCGGCCCAGGATGGCACAGGCCTTCTCCCACGGGGCGGCCGCAAAGAAGATCATGTCTCCCTCGGAAATCCCGAGCGATGCGGTCAATGCGGCCCGCTCCGCGTCCGAAAAGAACTTCACGATGGGCGACTTCCACTCGCCCCCCTCCGCCTTGATGAAGGCGAGGCCCTTTGCGCCCAGGCTCCTGGCAACCTCCTCCAGCGCCGTTAGCTCGCCCTGCGTGAGGTCGGCCAGCCCCTTGGCGTTGATCGCCTTCACGGCGCCGCCGGACGCGACCGTCGCCTGGAACAACTTGAACTTTGACGCCCTGAACGTCTCGGAAAGGTCCCTGAGCTCGAATCCGAAACGGAGGTCCGGCTTGTCCACCCCGAACCGGTTCATCGCTTCGGCGTATGGCATCCGGGGAAACGGCGTCGGGATGTCGGCGCCGAGGACGTCCTTCCAGAGCTTCTTCAGCATGCCCTCGAACAGCGCGTAGATGTCCTCGCGGTCGACGAACGACGCCTCGACGTCCACCTGGGTGAACTCCATCTGGCGGTCGGTGCGCAGGTCCTCGTCCCGGAAGCAGCGCGCGATCTGGAAATACCGCTCCACCCCGGCGACCATCAGGATCTGCTTGAACTGCTGCGGGGACTGCGAAAGGGCATAGAACTGCCCCGCGTGGATGCGCGAGGGCACGATGTATTCGCGCGCCCCCTCGGGCGTGCTCTTGAACAGGACAGGCGTCTCGACCTCGATGAATTCCTGCGAGTCAAAGTAATCGCGGATCGACTTGGTGGCCCGGTGCCGGACCGCCAGGTTGCGGCGCATTTTCGGCCTGCGGAGGTCGAGGTATCGGTAGGTGAGCCGCAGGTCCTCGTTCACCCGGTCGCCCCCCTCGTCGTCGAGCGGAAAGGGCGGCGTCTCCGACATGTTGAGGATCTCGAGCTCCGCGGCGTTCACCTCGACCTCGCCCGTGGGCATGGCCGCGTTCACGGTGCCCTCGGGCCGCGCCACGACCTTTCCCGCGACGCTTGCCACCGACTCGGGCCTGAGGCGGCCCGCGCGGGCGCCGAGCTCCGCGTTGCTCTTGGGATCAAACTTAAACTGGGTCACGCCCTTGCGGTCGCGAAGGTCGATAAAGATGATTCCCCCATGGTCGCGGATGGAATCGACCCACCCCGATAGGGATACGGCGGCGCCGATGTCGGCCGTCCTCAGCTGGGCACAATGGTGGGAGCGCTTCATCATCTCGGTTTGCGTGTAAACGCTAGAGGAAGCAGCCCCGGGCGGTCAGGGGCAACCCGATTCTTGGGCCGGGCCCGGGAGTCACCCTAGAATGAGGCACTGGCCCGACATTTCGGGGGGCTTGGGCATTCCCATGAGGTGGAGAACCGTCGGCGCCACGTCGGCCAGTCGGCCCCCCTCGCGCATCCGAGTCTTCCCGGCCGCGTAGCCTTCGCCTACGACGAAGAACTCCACGGGGTTGAGCGTGTGCGAGGTGTGCGGCGCGTTGTGGACGGGATCCCACATCTGCTCGCAGTTTCCGTGGTCGGCTCCGACGACGGCGCTTCCGCCCATTTGCGCAAGGGCGCCCAGAAGCTCGCCGACCGCCTTGTCCGTCGTCTCGACCGCCTTTATCGCCGCCGGAAGCGACCCGGTGTGCCCCACCATGTCGGGATTGGCGAAGTTGACGACAATGAGGGCGTACTTGCCCGAAAGGATTGCCTCCCTTGCGAGACGGGTGACTTCGACCGCGGACATCTCGGGCTGGAGGTCGTAGGTCGCCACCTTCGCGCTGGCCGGGCATTCGCGCTCTTCGCCCGGAAACGGGTCCTTCCGGTAGTTGTTGAAGAAGAATGTGACGTGCGGGTTCTTCTCCGTTTCGGCGCAGCGGAATTGCGCGAGGCCGGCCTTGGCCACGACCTCGCCAAGTATGTTCTTCAGCTTCTCGGGCTTAGGGAGGATGACGTGCACCGGAAGGCCGGCCTCGTACTCGGTCATCGTCGCGAAATAGAGGTCGAGCTTCGGACCCCGGTCGAATCCGCTGAATCCGTCCGCCACAAAGGCCTTGGTGAGCTCACGGGGCCGGTCGCCGCGGTAATTGTAGAAGACGACCGCGTCGCCGTCGGCGATGGCGCCGACGGGCCTGCCGTCCTTGCCCACGACGGCCGTCGGGGTCACGAATTCGTCGCCGGTCTGGGTCGCGCTGAGCGGATGGTCGTAGTAGGCCTGGACCGCCTCCTCCGCGCTGCCTGCGGACGCCTCCACCTTCCTGCCCGTCAGGACCGCGTAGGCCTTGGACACCCGCTCCCACCGGTTGTCGCGGTCCATGGCCCAGAAGCGGCCGCTCACCGTCGCGATGCGCCCGATACCTAACTCGCTGCACTTCGCATCGATCTTGCCGACGTATCCGAGCCCGCTGGTCGGGGGCGTGTCGCGCCCATCCGTGAACGCGTGCACAAACACGCGGTCGGGCGCGATTCCGTCGGCCTTCGCCTGGGCCAGGAAGCCGTAAAGGTGCTCCAGCATGCCGTGAACGCCTGCATCCGAGACGATCCCCATGAGGTGGAGCCTCGATCCCCGGCCCTTCACCCGGTCCACCGCGCCGCGCCAGACGCGATTCGACGCAACGAGGCCCTCGGAAAAGAGCGCATTGATTCGGACGAGTTCCTGGTTGACGATCCGGCCCGCACCAATGTTCTCGTGGCCCACCTCGCTGTTTCCCATCACGCCTTCGGGAAGCCCGACATCGAGGCCGCACGTCCTGACGAGCGCAAAGGGATACCGGGCGTGAAGCATGTCGTCACAGGGCTTCCTCGCCAGGGCGACGGCGTTGAAGCGGTCCTGCTTGGCGTCGGGGTTCTTTCCCCAGCCGTCTCGGATGACGAGGAGCACGGGCTTGCGCGGAGTGTTCATGGATTGTTGAAGATACCACCGGTGGGGCCCGTGTCGACCGCTGCGACGCAAAATTAAACCCGATATGGAGCCCTTGATTCACGGCCGACTGGTGACGAGGCGCGGCTTGACGCGGAAGCAGCCGGGCGAGTGGAATTGAGAGATGCCGAAGCGCGCCGTCCTCATTGCCAACCTCGGGTCCCCGGATTCCACGTCCGTTCCCGATGTGCGGCGCTTCCTGCGCGAGTTCCTGGGCGACGGGCGGGTGCTCGACCTGCCGGCGCCGCTCCGGTGGCTCCTCCTCGAGGCGATCATCCTGCCCACGCGGCCCAAGCGCACGGCCCACGCATACTCGAGGATCTGGACGCCCGAGGGTTCGCCGCTTGTCGTGACCTCGGAGCGCGTCCGCCGCGATCTCGCGGCGTCGCTCGACCCCGGCGTGGCGGTCCACGCCGCAATGAGGTATGGCAATCCCTCCATTGCGTCCGGGGTGGCCACGCTGGTGGCCGCAGGCTGCGACGACGTCCTGCTCGTCCCCCAATACCCCCACTACGCGATGTCGTCCTGGGAAACGGTGGTTGTGCGGGTCTATGAGGAAGCCGCAAGGCAGGCGCCCGGAATGCGAATCAGCTGTGTCCAGCCATTCTTCGGCGACCCGGATTACATCGAGCTCCTCCACACGGTCGCCTCGCCCTTTCTGGAGGTGCCGCACGACCACCTCCTGTTCAGCTTCCATGGCATACCTGTGCGCCATCTGCGCAAGGCGGATTCATCTCATGCGCATTGCATGGTGGTGGCCGATTGCTGCGCGACCTGCTCGCCCGCCCATGCCACGTGTTACCGAGCTCAGTGCGTGCGCATGACAGCGGACTTTGCCCGCCGGGCCGGCCTCGATCCCGCTCGATACTCGATGTCGTTCCAGTCGCGACTCGCGGGAGAGCCCTGGCTTGAGCCCTTCACGGACTTGGAATTCGTCCGGCTTGCTAAGGCGGGAGTGCGGCGGTTGCTGGTAATTTGCCCCAGTTTTGTCGCCGATTGCCTTGAAACGCTTGAAGAAATTTCCATAGTCGGCCGTGAAACGTTTCTAGGAGCTGGAGGAGAACACTTTGAGAAGATACTTTGTCCAAATGACCATCCTGCCTATATCGAATTCCTCGCAAACCGTGTGCAAAAGTGGCTGAATAGCGGCGCGCTCTGAGCCAGCCGTTCATATATACACCAGTGACCACAGTAAAACCCGGGACGAATGAACCCCAGATTGCCGTGCTGGTCTTGGATGATTCCGGGAAGGTCATCGCCGCAAACCAGGAGGCGAAGACGCTGTGGCAGACGGGCGTTGGGGAGCTTGTGGGCGAATCCTTCCCGGGACTCTTTGAGCTAGATATCGTCTCTGACGAACCCAGGATGGTGGAGGCCCAGTGGGACGTCCTGCTTGCGGCCACGCTCGACAAGAGCGCCGTGCTATCCATCCAGCCCAAGGAAGGCGCGCCGCGGCCGATGACCGTGCGGGCGGAGAAGGCGATCGGCGCAGCAGGCGCGTACATCGTGGTGATCGAGTCGCCCTTCAAGCCCGGCGCGGCGTCCCCAGCATTTCCGGACGACCAGGCCGAGGCCCTGCAGCTCTTCGCCGAGAAGGGCGATGTCGGCTTCTTCGATTTGAACCTGAAGGCCCGCCGGGCCGTCTACTCCCCAGCCTGGAAGAGGATGCTCGGATACGCCGATGCCGAGCTTGCGGACACCTACGAGGCATGGCTTAACCTGCTCCACCCCGAGGACACGGCGGCTGCGCCCGACAAGGCCGGCCGGAAGTTCAAGGTCGGCGCACGCCCGTTCGGGGTCGAGTTCCGGATGAAGCACAAGCTCGGGCACTGGGCGTGGATCCAGTGCGCCGGCCTCCAGATGGTGAGCCCGTGGGGGGACCTGGAGCGCGTCATCGGAATCCACATCGACGCTACGGAGCGCAAGGAGCTGGAGGAGTCCGCCCTGGCGAGTGATGCCCGCCTGCGCGCCCTGTCGGACGACGGGTCGCTGGCCGCGTTCGAGCTGGATATCATAGGCAAGACATCGTGGTTCTCCGATGCGTGGCTGCGGCTGGTCGGAGGAGCGCCCGCGCCCGAGAACGGCGTGGCCGCGCTGGCCGAGGCGCTTGCGCCCGAGGCTTTCCCCGGCGGAATCGAAGCGTGGCTCCTGAGCCATGAGCCCGGCCAGTCGTCGTTTTCCCAGGAGGTCCGCCTTCGCACCAAGGATGGCCGGTCTCTTCCCGCCCTCCTCAGCCTCAATCGCACGCTTACCAGGAAGCGCGCGCTGGCCCGCGTTGTCGGTTTCGCCTGCCTGGCTCCTGAACGGCAGCAAGTCGGGGCCGCGGCGGCGTCCCCTGCGCCGGCACTCCCCGAGGTGGCGCCGGCGGCTCCTTCCAACGGCATCATCGAGGAGGTCCTCGCCACCCTGTCGGAGGGCGTGCTCGCGACCGACTCGGGCGGGCACGTGCTCTTTGGAAACGCGACGGCCTCGCGCCTGCTGCGGATACCGGTCGACGGATTTGCAGGCCGGCCCCTCGACCAAGTGTTCTCCCTTGTGGACCGCCAGAGCGGCAGGCCTGGCGACAATGCCGCTGATCGGGCGCTCTCCGCCAGCGGACCGCTTCCGCTCATCACCGACCAGGCGGTCACGGTCGTGGGCGGCGAGCCGGTGCCCGTCATTTGGACGGCGCGGGCCTCGTACGGCCCGGACTCGAGTCTCCTCGGTGTCGTGATCGTGTTCCGCAACCCCGACGAGATGGGTCTGACGCCGGAAGAGCTGATACGGGCGAACCGATACGCGTCGCTCGCGCAGCTGGCCGCCGGGTTCGCGAGTGATTTCAACGACCTGCTGACCAAGATACTCGGAGGGCTGTCGCTCGCAAAGGATAGCCGCGACCCTTCGGGGCTCGCCGAATCCGAGGAGGCGTGCCTCACCGCAAAGAACCTCACGAAGCAGCTCCTCACGTTCGCGAGGGGCGGGACGGGCGCCGTCACGGTCTGCGATTCGAAGGAGATTCTCGAGGAGGCCGTGAAGATGGCCTCGGCGGGCTCCACGGCCGAGATCACCGTGCAGGCGCCGGCGGGGACCGGGGCCGTGAAGGTGGACCGCGCCCAGATCGTGCAGGTTTTCCAGAACCTCATTCTCAACTCCCTGCAGGCGATGCCACCCGCGCCCCACAGCGCGCGCCTGCAGCTGAGGGCTGCGGACGTCCATTTTGTCGAAGGCCAGATCGCGTCCCTGGCTCCGGGCGAATACGTGGAGTTCGAGGTGCGCGACAACGGGAGCGGGATCAGCCAGGAGAATCTCGAAAGGATCTGGGACCCATTCTTCACGACCAAGAAGCACGGAACGGGCCTCGGCCTGTCGACCGCGATGGGCATTGTCCGGAAGTTCGGCGGCGAGATAGGCGTGCAGTCAACCGTTGGTGTCGGGACCGTGTTCAGCGTCTTCCTTCCGATAGCCGACCAGCCCGTCGACGTGCAGGCCCGCCCCGCCCCGTCGCAGCGATTCTGCACCGGGCGGGTGCTCTTCATGGACGATGACGATCACATCTGCGCCCTGACGGCCGCGATGCTGCAGAGCCTCGACTACAAGTTCGACATCGCGAAGAACGGCGAGGACGCGATCGCCTTCTACAAGCGCTACCTCAACATCGGCCGCCCGTACGACGCCGTTATCATGGACCTGACGGTGGTGGGCGGCCTGGGCGGCGAGGAAACGTTCAGGGTCCTGCGCGAGCTCGATTCCGAGGTGCGCGCAATCGTGTCGACTGGCTACGACAACGAGGACATGGCCCGGCAATACCTCGACATGGGCTTCTGCGGCTACCTGACGAAGCCCTACCGGGTCGCCGACCTGGGCAAGGTGCTCAAGGCGGTCCTAGGCTGACGGGAAACGGCGCTCACGGCTGCCAGGTGAAGGCGTGGCAAAGCGCGACACCGGCCGCGTCCGCCTCGTCGAACGCAAGCGCCTTTCCGTGCCCGAGGAGGGCCATCACCGAGCGCGCCAGCTGCTCCTTGCTCGCCCTCCCCGTTCCGGCGACAGCCTGCTTCACGCGGAGCGGCGGGTACTCGAAGACCGGCAGCCCCTCGAGGGCGGCTGCCGCGATGGCGGCGCCGCGGGCCGCGCCAAGGATCTGCGCCGTCTGGAAGTTCTGCACATAGATCGTCCGCTCGAGGGCCACGTGCCGCACGCCGGCCCCGCTTGCGATGAACTCGGCGACGGCGCGGTGGATCTCGGCAAGGGCGACCGCCAAGGTCCGGCCGGCGGGAACGCGGACGGTCCTGCACCGCAGGAGGACCGGCATCCGGTTCGCCTGAAAATCAACGAGGGCGAGCCCGGTCCCCCGGAGCGAGGGATCGATGCCGAGGACGAGCCCGCAAAAGGCCCTTTTTTGATAGAGCTCCCCGTCAGGAACGGCCCTGCGCGGCGTCGCGGCGGGCCGGCCGGCGCCCGGCTTGCCAGTCAGCTTGGCGGTCCACATCTGCCTTGAGCTCATCTTAGCCATGATCGTGCTGTCAGATAAACATCACTCGCCCCCGCCAAGAGCGCGAGCGCAAGAATGATGGCCTCGAAGGCGCGCTGGTTGATCCAGCCGAGGAGCCACTTCCCCAGCCACGTCCCGGCGAGCACAGCGGGGGCCAGCACGATGCTCACCGCGAGGCTTTGGCGCGTGATCAGGCCAAGTCCGACCATGAAAGGCAGCTTGAACAGGTTGAGGAGCAGGAAGAAGACGGCCGTGGTGCCCATGTATTTCATCTTGGGCAACCGCATCGCGAGCATGTAGATCACCGTAAGGGGGCCCGCCGCGTTGGCCACGAGGGTCGTGAACCCCGCCAGGATCCCGATCACCGGCGCGAACCATGGCGCGTGCTCCTCCTGGTCGCCTCCCGGCCGCATGCGCCGGACGATGTAAAGGACGGCAAGGCCGACCACAATCGACCCGATGGCGAAGCGCGCCTGGGGTTCGTTCATGCGTCCCAATGCGAAATACCCGATCACGACCCCCGCCCCGGCCCACGGAAGCAGCCGCCAGACATGCCGCCATTGGGCGTGGCTGCGATACGAGAGGACCGCTACGATGTCCCCGAGCATGAGGAGCGGCAGGACAAGGCCCGTCGAGCGCCTGGCGGGCATGATCGCCGCGAAGATCGACACGAAGATCAGGCTCAACCCCGTGACGCCCGTCTTCGACACGCCCACGAGGAGCGCCCCAAGCGCCGCCAGGCACCATTGCCATGCGTGAAAGGTCAAACTGCAGCCCCCATCCCCCCATGCTCGGCACGGATCCTACCCTCCGCAACCGAGAACACGCTCCCCTGCCCCGACGCCCGGGAGCGGGTTGAAAGCGCCCCAAAACATCGAAAAATTCTGTCGCGAGCTCGTCTGCGGCCCTCTTTGCTTGCGGGATGACGTTCGAGAAATCGCTGGCGGAGGCCATCCGCACGCTTGAATCCCTCGGGGAGATCCGGCCGGCCATTGACGCGGCGGCGGAACTGATCGTCGGGACCCTCCGGGCAGGGGGCAAGCTCCTGATATGCGGAAACGGCGGCAGCGCGGCGGAGGCGGCCCATTTTGCGACCGAGCTTGTGGGGCGTTTCGAACGCAGCCGGCGACCGCTCCCGGCCGTGGCCCTCTCCTCGGACGGCTCCCTGATCACATGCATCGGGAACGATTTTGGCTTTGAGCAGGTCTTCGCCCGGCAGGTCGCCGGGCTCTCGAAACCGGGCGACCTTGTCGTTGTCGTCACCTCGAGCGGCAGGTCGCCGAACATCGTCGCTGCGCTCCAGGAGGCGGGGCGACTGGGCCTGAAGTCCATCGCCTTTCTCGGCCGGGGGGGCGGCAAGGCCAAGGGGCTCGCGACCTGCGAGCTCATCATACCAGGCAGCAGGGGGACCTCGGCGCAGGAGTCCCACCTGTTCCTCATCCATTATTTCTGCGAATTGATCGAAGCCTCTTTCCCATGAGCCAAAACCAACCCCCCAGCGAACAGGCAGTCATAAAGACGTCCTACGGCGAGATGACTGTGGCCTTCTGGCCCGACGCCGCCCCCAAGACAGTTGAGAACTTCAAGAAACTCGCCAGGAACGGGTTTTACGACGGGACAGCATTCCACCGGATAATCAAGGGGTTCATGATCCAGGGCGGCTGCCCCAACACAAAGCAGGGCGGGCGCGACACGCCGGGAACCGGCGGCCCCGGCTACCAGATCAAGGCCGAATTCAACGCCAGGCCCCATGTCCGCGGGGTAATCTCGATGGCGCGCTCGGCCAGTCCGGACTCTGCGGGCAGCCAGTTCTTCATCTGCCATGGCGACGCCCGGTTCCTGGACCGCCAGTACACGGCGTTCGGCGAGCTGGTGTCCGGGGAGGACGTGCTGGAGCGGATCGCCAACGTTCCGACCGGCGGGGGAAGCGAGAAGAGCACCCCTGTCGAGCGGGTCGGCGTGGAGAGCGTCAGGATCGTACCGGCAGCGGGCTAGAGCTTCCCGACGGGTCCCGGGTCCGCCATTGGCGGGCCTGCGGCGCGCAAAGGCTGACGGCGTTGCGCCTAGGCGTAACCGAGCGCCTTGGCGACCGCCCCGTAAGTGATGCGCCCCTCGCGGGTATTCACGCCCATTGCCAGCCCCTTGTGGCCGGCAAGCGCGGCCGCGACGCCCTTTTGAACTATCAGGGCCACATATGGCTCCGTGGCCTGCGTCAGCCCCTGCGTCGAGGTCCGGCCGACGAGGGCGGGCATGTTGGGCACCGCGTAGTGGATGACGCCGCGGTGCTTGTACACCGGCTCGATGTGCGACGTGGAGTGGATGCTCTCGATGCAGCCGCCTTGGTCGATCGCGATGTCCACGATCACGCTGCCGGGCCGCATCTTCGACACCATCGCGCTGGTGACGACGGTGGGCGCCTTCGCGGCTGGAATGAGCACCGCGCCCACGAGCAGGTCGGCGTCGGCAACGCAGCTTTCCAGGTTTGAGAAATTGGACATCAACGTCACGACCCGCCCCCGGTATTCCGAGTCGAGGAGCTCGAGCTTGCGCGTGTCAAGGTCGAGGACGGTGACCCGGGCCCCCATTCCGACGGCCATCTGGACCGAGTGCGCGCCCGAGTTTCCCGCCCCGACCACGACGACGTGCCCCGGCAGCGTGCCCGGAATCCCCCCGAGGAGGACGCCCGAGCCCCCGTGCTGGGTCTGGAGAAAATAGGCCCCAACCTGGATCGCCAGCCTGCCCGCGATCTGCGACATCGGCTTGAGCAGCGGGAACGACCCATCGGCGCCCTCGACGGTCTCGTACGCGATCCCCAGGATGTTCTTCCTGAGAAGGACCTTGGCGAGCGCCGGACCGGCGGCAAGGTGGAGGTAGGTGAACAGGGCCTGACCGTCCTGCAGGAACGCGTACTCCGCGGGCAGCGGCTCCTTGACCTTGAGGATCAGCTCCGCCGACCCCCACACCCTGGCCGCTTCGGCCACGATCGCGGCCCCTGCGGCCCGGTATTCCGCGTCCGTGAATCCGGAGCTAAGACCGGCGGACTTCTCGATCAGCACTTTGGCGCCCAGGGACACGCAGCGGCGGCACAAGCTGGGGGTCATCGAGACCCGCGTCTCCCCGATTTTGATTTCCTTGGGTACTCCAATTGTCATGCGCAGATCATGCGGCGGCGCATCGGGGTGACAAGTTTCAAGAGGCGCCCCGGCATCGGGCCCGAGCTTGGAATCCGGCCCTTGTTGCCTCATGCACAGGGGGGATGCCCAAGATGATCAACCTCATGGTGGCCTGCGCCGAGAACCGCGTGATGGGCCGCAATGGCCGCCTTCCCTGGCGGATTCCCGAAGATTCCCAGTTCTTCCACAGGCAGACCGCCGGCAGGACGATCATCCTCGGGCGCATCTGCTACCAGACCTGGCCGCGGGCGCGGGAGGACGGCAGGAGGCTGATCGTGATCACGAGCGACCCCTCTCTTGAGCGCGACGGGGTGCGCGTCGCACACTCCGTGCCCGAGGCGCTTGAGATCGCCGAGGCGATGCCGGGTGAGGTCTACGTGAACGGTGGCGAGCGGATCTTCGAGGAGGTTCTGGCGTTGCCCCGGCCCATGCGGCTTCACCTGACGCTCGTCCATGCGGAGGTCCAGGGCGACAGGTGCTTCCCCGAATGGCGCCATCTCCAGTGGCGCGAGGTGCACCGGCACGACGGCGAGGACGAGAACTTCCGCTACACCTTCCTCACGCTCGAGCGCTAGCCGGGCCCAACGCGGGCCGCATGCGCCCTTGCGACCTCGACGTACTTCTGCGCCCACTTCCGGATCCCGCCCTGCTCCCCGGCCGACAGCGACCGGATCACACGGGCGGGCGAACCGTAGACAAGCGAGCCCGGGGGGCACTTGAACCGCTGCCCGACGAGGGAATTGGCCCCCACGATGCTGCGCGCCCCGATTACGGCCCCGTCGAGGACAGTCGCCCCCATCCCGATGAGGCATTCGTCGCCTATCCTGCAGGCGTGGACGATCGCGCCGTGCCCGACCGTGCACCACGCGCCGATGCGCGCGCCCAATCCGTCGGCGAGGTGCACGACCACGTTGTCCTGTATGTTCGTCCCCTCCCCCACCCGTATCGCGTTTATGTCTCCCCGAAGAACGGATCCGTAGAACACGCTGCTCTTGGGCCCAAGCACGACATCGCCGATGACTGTCGCGCTGGCCGCGATGAAGATGGACCCCGACGTGTCCGGCGTCCGGCCCAGATGCCGCCGCAGCCGCTCCCTGAGCGTCATGGGCGCGCGTCCCCGCCATTGCGCGGCGCGTTGCCCGTCACGGGGACAGGGGGCCCGCCTGGCCCCGGGAGCACAGGTCGCAAGGACGGATTCATGCCTGCGGGTTCACTTGGGCCTGTCCCGGACTTTCCGATGCTCGAGCTCCACGGCTGGCCGCAGCTCAAAGCAGCAGCCCCGCGATGCACGCCGACATGAAGTTCGCCAGCGTGCCGGTGATCATGGCGCGAAACCCCAGCCGCGCCAAATCCGACTTTCGGCTCGGTGCGAGAGCTCCGATTCCGCCAATCTGAATCGCGATCGAGCTGAAGTTCGCGAAGCCGCACAGGGCGTATGTGGCGATCGTGAAGGATCGGGGATCAAGGTGGGGCTGCATCGGCCCAAGGAGCTTGAAGGCGATGAATTCGTTCAGGACCATGCGCGTTCCCAGCAGATTGCCGACGTCCGCCGCGTCTTTCCACGACACCCCCATCAGCCAGGCAATCGGCGCGAAGATCGTGCCAAGGAGATCCTGCAGGGTCCGGGGCAACCAGCCCAGAAACGGCAAAGAGTGCGCCCATCCCAGCACGCCGTTCATCAGCGCGACCAGCGCAATGAACGCGATCAGCATCGCGGCAACCTGCAGGGCCAGGTGAAGACCGTCGCTGGCGCCGCGGGCCGCGGCGTCGATCACGTTGACCGCACCCTGCTCCACCTTGATGTCCGCTCCCCCCGCCGTTGCCGGCGTCCCCGTCTCCGGGATGAAGAGCTTGGCCAGCATTATCGTGGCCGGCGCCGTCATGATGACGGCGGTCAGCAGATGCACGATCTGCACGTGGGCCACCAGGACATAGGCGGCCATGATGGAGCCGGAGACGTGAGCCATGCCGCAGGTCATGACGGTGAAGAGCTCCGATTCCGTCAGGCCCGCGAGGAAGGGCCGAATCGTGAGCGGAGCCTCCGTCTGCCCCATGAAGATGCTTGCCGCCACGTTGAGCGACTCCGCGCCGCTGACATGCATGGTCTTGCGCATTCCGACCGCCATCACGCGCACGAGCCAGGGCATGATGCCGACGTAATACATGACCGAGAAAAACGACGCGATGAAGATGATGACCGCCAGCACCTGGAAGGCAAAGACGACGCCAAACGGGCCGCTGGGAGAGCCCAGCTGTTCGCCGAACACGAAGCTGCTGCCGGCCACCGCGAAGTGCAGGAGAGCGTTCACGCCCTCGCTGATGAGCTGAAACACCCGGCCAAAGCCGGTCCTCAGCACCAGGAAGGCAAAGCCGAACTGCAGGCCCAGTCCCCATAGGAGGATGCTCAGCTTGATCGCGCTCCTGCGCGTGGAGAAAAGAAACGCTGATCCCACGATGGCGATCAGACCGAGGATTCCGGTTAAATGATGCATGTCGTTGGCTGCGAGTGAGGGGTCCCGTGCGGCCGCCCGGCGGCATCACGAGAAAGGGATGCGCGCGGCTTACGTCAATCCATTCTGGTCCAATAGGGCCGCCGGGCTCCGCGCCGGGATCGGGTCGGCCCTTTCCGGGCGCAACTGCGCCGGTTTTTTTGTCGCAACCCGGACGGCGGCGTCACACCAGGCTCGAACCATGGCGACTCCTGTATCCGTCCCGGATCGAGGCCGGCAGCACGCGCTGCGCTTTCACGGGACCGGGACCGGGGCGAGGCTCCAGATCTGCTGGGCGTACTCGCGGATGGTGCGGTCGCTCGAGAATTTCCCGACCCGCGCCATGTTCAGCACGGCCTTGCGGGCCCAGCCGTCCCTGTCGCGGTAGGCCGCGTCCACCTTCTTCTGGCAGTCGCTGTAGGCCCGGAAATCGGCAAGAACCATGAATGGGTCTCCGCCGGAGAGCAGCGTGTCGTGGACCGCGGAAAACGCATCGTGCTCGCCCGGCGTCCAGTAGTCGCTTCCCAGCCAGTCCAATATGGCCCTGATCTCCTCGTCGTCCCTGTGCAGGTTCCAGGGGTTGTAGCCGCGGGCCCGCAGCGCCTCGACCTCCTCCACGGTCATTCCGAATATGAAGATGTTCTCGTCGCCGACCTCCTCGCGGATCTCCACATTGGCCCCGTCAAGCGTTCCGATCGTGAGCGCACCGTTGAGGGCGAGCTTCATGTTGCCCGTTCCCGACGCCTCCTTGCCGGCCGTCGAGATCTGCTCGGAGAGATCGGCGGCCGGGATGATCTTTTCGGCCAGGGAAACCCTGTAGTTCGGGAGGAAGGCGATCTTGATCTTGTCCCCGATCCGGCTGTCGGAATTGACCCGGACGCCGACCGTATTGATCGCCCGGATCAGATTCTTTGCGACGTCGTAGCCGGGCGCCGCCTTTGCCGCGAAGATGAAGACGCGGGGCACGATGTCCAACGACGGGTCGTGCAGGAGCCGGCGGTAGAGCGACATGATGTGCAGCAGATTCAAGTGCTGGCGCTTGTATTCGTGGAGCCGCTTTATCTGCACGTCAAAGATGGCGTCGGGCGACACCGCTATGCCGCACTCGGCCCGGATTACATGGGTAAGGTCCACCTTGTTCGCCCGCTTCACCTCCATGAATTCGCGCCGGAAGGCGCTGTCGTCGGCGAATTTCTCCAGTGCGCGCAGCCGGTCTAGGTCGCGCGCCCAGTCCTCGTCCCCGAGCGTGCGCGTGACCAGGGAGGCAAGGCGGCGGTTGCACTGCAGCAGCCAGCGTCTCGGCGTGATTCCGTTCGTCTTGTTCTGAAATCTTCCCGGGAAGAGGGCGTCAAACTCCGGGAAGAGGTGTTTGCGCAGCAGCTCGGTGTGCAGCGCCGCCACCCCGTTGACGGCATGGGAGCCCACGGCGGCGATATGCGCCATCCGCACCCTCTTCTCGCCATTCTCCTCGATCAGCGAGCAAGCCCTCTTCTTCTCGTTGTCGTTCGGCCATTTCGCCTCGCACATGGCCATGACGCGCACGTTGATGTCAAAGATGATCTGAAGGTGCCTCGGAAGAACGCGCTCGAAGAGCGGAATCCCCCACTTTTCGAGCGCCTCGGGGAGCAGCGTGTGGTTCGTGTAGCCCATCGTTCGGACCGTGATGTCCCAGGCCGTGTCCCAATCCACCTCCTGCTCGTCGATCAGGATCCTCATGAGCTCCACGACCGCGATCGCCGGATGCGTGTCATTGAGCTGGATGGCCACCTTGTCCGCGAAATTCGTCCACGAATTCCCAGGCGACCGGAAGTGGCGCCGGATGATGTCGCGAATGGAGCAGGCGACGAAGAAGTACTGCTGGACGAGCCTGAGCTCCTTTCCGTTTTCGGTCTTGTCGTTTGGATAAAGGACCTTGGATACCGTCTCGCCGATGGCCTTTTCCCGAACGGCGTCGACGTATCCGCCCGAATTGAACACCGCCAGGTCGAAGTCCTCAGTCGCTCGCGAGGCCCAAAGGCGCAGGAGGTTCACCGTCTTCGTGCCAAACCCGGCGACCGGAATGTCGTGGGGGACGCCGAGCACCGTCCGGAAGCCGACCCAATTCGGCTTCGAGTCCCCGCGGTCATCGAATTCGTTGACGACATGCCCGTAGAGTCTCACCTCCTGCGTGTAGTCTGCCCTGATGACCTCCCACGGGTTCCCGAACAGCATCCATCGGTCGGGATGCTCCACCTGGTTGCCGTTCACGAACTCCTGCTTGAAGAGGCCAAACTCGTAGTAGATGCCGTATCCCAGGGCCGGATAGTCCAGCGTCGCCAGCGAATCGAGGAAGCAGGCCGCAAGGCGGCCGAGCCCGCCGTTGCCAAGGCCCATGTCGACCTCGGACTCGCGCACTTCCTCGAAACTCACGCCAAGCGAGTCGAGTGCCGACCGCACCGCCTCGGTGAGCCCCGTTGCGAGCAGGTTGCTCTCAAAGAGCCGGCCCATCATGTACTCCATCGAAAGGTAGTACACCCGCCGCGTATTGAGCTCATTGTGGACACTCTGCGTGCCGATCATCCTCTCGTGGATCGTATCCCTGACAGCGAGAGAAGCCGCTACCCACCAATCCCTTGGAGTGGCGGACGGCCCGTGACGGGCGAGCGTCGAGGTCAGGTGGCGCTGGATCAGCGAACGCATGATCACCGCCGGCGAGTCGCTCAGCTTGTTGTCCTTTTGTAGAGATGGCATGTTAGACGGGCCTGCGGCCGGGACAAGACTCACGCCGCCAGGGGGTAACGGTCACGCCAAAACTCGAACCGCGGCGTCATTTTTGGAAGCGCCTGGCGAGTTCGCCATGGTTGAGCTCCACGTAGGTGGGGCGCCCCGCCGGGCTGGAGATCGGCGAGGATGTGGCGAACAGATCCCGCAGCAGGGCCAGCGCCTCGGCCTCGCCCGTTGCGGGCGGGAGCCGCACGGCCTTTGCCGCAGCGAGGCGCGCGAGTTCGTCCCGGGCCAGGTCGATGTCCGAGCCAGGCATCCGGCCCTCGCGCAACGCGCCGACAAGATCGCGAATGAAATCCTCGGCGTCCCCGGGCTCCATCCAGGCGGGAAGCGCATCGACCCGGAAGAAGTTCCGGCCGAACTCGCTGATCTCCAGCCCGTGCGCCAGGAGAAACCCGAGATTGTCAATTAGCACGGCGGAGGCCACCGGGTTGAGCTCTATCGGAACCGGAAGAAGCAGGCGCTGCACGGGCACCCGGCCCGTTCCGAATTGCCCCTTCAGCCGCTCGTACCACACCCGCTCATGGGCCGCCCGGCGGTCGAGAAGCACGAGTCCCTGGGGCGTCTCAAAGAGCGTGTAGCCGCCGTGCGCCGTTCCCAGGAACCGCCACGCGGGAGCGACCTCCCGATTCGCTCCGGAGGGCGCCGGTCCCGAGGGCGCCGCGGCCGGCCGTGCAAGCGGCGCCGACTGGGCCGGCTCGCCGGCCCAGGGGTGGAACGGAGCCGGCAGCGGGCCCGGATCCCCGAGAAAAGTGGGCGCGGCAGCCGCGATCCCGTCCGCGGCGCCCCGTCTCGTCCATTGGCGCAGCCCGGTGAGGACCGCGCGTATGACAAACCCCCGGACAAGGGCCTCCTTCCGGAAACGCACCTCGCGCTTGGCCGGATGAACATTCACGTCTATCTCGTGCGGCCCGCATTCCAGAAACACATACGCGACCGGATAGCGCCCCTGGGGAATCGACTCGCGGTAGCTCTCGATCAATGCCCCGTTCAGCGTCCGGCTGTCGACAGGCCTCGAATTCACGAACGCCACCATGTCGTGCCGGGTCGCGCGCCCCACCCCTGGGCGGCCGATCAGTCCCGCGAGGCGCATTCCCGATTCGGCGAAGTCGATCGGCAGGAGCCCCTCGGCCGCCTGCCGCCCGAAGATCTCCGCCACGCGGTCGGACAGGCTGGAGCATTCCGGCGACCGGAAGACCTCCCTCCCCTCCTCGTAAAGCGCAAATGAGACCGCCGGGCATGCGAGCGCGTAAAGGCGCACGCAGTTGACGATGTGCCCAGATTCGGTCCGGTCGGTCTTGAGGAACTTGCGGCGCGCCGGAACGGGCTCGAAGAGATGCTCGACGTCGACTCGCGTGCCCACGGGGCGGCCGCACGCCCTTTCGTGCAGCACCCTGCCCGCATTCACGGCGATCTCGGTCCCAGAATCCTGCCCCGCCTCCCGGGTCTGCAGCGTGAAGCGCGAAACACTCGCGATAGATGGGAGCGCCTCGCCCCGGAATCCGAAGGTGGCAAGCCGGTCGAGATCGGCCGCATCGGTTATCTTACTTGTCGCGTGGCGCTCGAGGGCGGTCCGGGCATCCTGAGGGGACATTCCTAACCCATTGTCCTCCACGCGGATGAGAGACTGGCCTGCGTGTGCGAATTCGACAACAACGCGCGTGGCGCCTGCATCCAGGGCGTTTTCAACCAGTTCCTTCACCACGGCTGCCGGACGCTCGATCACCTCCCCGGCGGCAATCTGGTTGGCCACCCGTTCTGGCAGGATTCGGACTTTGGCCATTCCAGTTCTCGAGCGCGCAGCGGGTCGCAGCTACCGGAGGATCTTCCTCCAGCGGCCGAACTGCCGGGCAATCTGGGAGGGGCCGGGCATTCCCGTTCCCTTCCGCATCGAGAGGGCGCGATCGAGGTCGAATACGGACGCCCAGCGAGTCCCGAAGCGCGGATGAAGCCGGTTGACCTCGGCGTTCGAAAGATCCGGGATCGCGCAGCCTTTTCTCTCCGCAAGCGCCACGACCGCGCCGACCGCGTGATGAGCCTCGCGGAAGGGAACGCCCCGCGACACGAGGTAATCGGCGAGATCCGTGGCGAGTAGCGCGGGATCCGACGCGGCAGCCGCGCAGCGCTCCCGGTTGAACGACATCCCCCGCACCGTCCCCTCCAGGACATCGGCGCAGATCGCCGACTGGTCGAAACTGTCGAAGACCGGCGGCTTGTCCTCCTGAAGGTCCCGGTTGTAGGCCATGGGAAGGCCTTTGACCAGGCTCAGGAGGGTTTGGAGGTTCCCCTGCAGCCGCGCGGCCTTCCCCCGAAGGAGCTCGCACGCGTCGGGGTTCCTCTTCTGCGGCATGAGCGAACTGCCCGTGCAGAATTCATCCGGCAGCTCCACGAGCCGGAACTCGGAACTGCTCCAGATGATCAGGTCCTCGGCGATTCGCGAAATGTGCACGCCGAAGAGGGCGCAGGCAGAGGCAAACTCGATGAAGAGGTCCCGATCCGCCACGGCATCCATCGAATTCTGGGTGACCCGCGGGCGGCCCCTGCGGTCGACGAACCGCAGCATTCTCGCCGCAAACTCCCGGTCGATCGGAAGGGTCGTGCCCGCAACGGCTCCGGAGCCCAGGGGAGACTCGTTCGCCTTGTCGGCAACCGTCGACAGGCGCGTCCGGTCGCGCTCGAGCATCTCGATCCATGCAAACAGGTGGTGGGAGGCGTAGACGGGCTGCGCCCGCTGGAGGTGGGTGTACCCGGGGATGATCACGCTGCGGTTCGCATCCGCAACGGCCAGAAGCGCGCGCTGGACCCCAAGCACCTTGACGCCCAGCGCCGCGCAGGCGTACTTGAAGAAGAGCCTCATGTCGGTCGCGACCTGGTCGTTGCGGCTGCGGGCGGTGTGGAGCTTCGTCGCGGCAGGGATCCGCTTCGCGAGGGCGTGCTCGATGTTCATGTGGACGTCCTCAAGCCTGCTGTCCCACACGAAGCGCCCGCTTCTGATGTCCGCAAGGATCTCATCGAGGCCGGCGTGGATCTCATCGCGCTCCCTTGCCGTGATCAGCCCGACATGGGCCAGCATCGCGGAATGCGCCTTGCTTCCGATGATGTCGAACGGAGCCAGGCGCCGGTCGAACGAGGCGGATTCGCTGAACTTGAGCATCAGGTCGGCGGGGCCCGACTTGAAGCGCCCCCCCCAGGTGGCTTGGATTGGCTTGGCCATAGATGACTGGGGACGAGATGACCCTTCGCGGGGCGAAGGCGCAACGCGAAAGATTCCCAGCCGTTTTCCGGTTTGCCCGCCGCCGCCCGTTGCCCAGATTAAGAGGGTGCTCCGAAATGCCGCCTTCGCCGCCATAGCCCTTGTAGCCTTCGCGCCCGCACGGAGCGCGGACAACGCCATGGAGCGGTTCAACGTGGTCGCCATCAAGCCGACGACCGCGTCCATCTATATTGCAACGGTAACGATGACGATGCCGCCGTTTGTCCGGCGCGACACCGTCTTCTCATCCACGTATTCGGCGAGGGTGTTCCCCTATTTCTTCTGGAGCGAGAGCGGCCGGATTTCGATCACGCTCCCGTGGGAAAAGCTCCTCCGCATCGCCGTGGGCGAGCCCGCCGATTTCACGGGCCGCGGAATCAGCGAGTCCGGCGACGAGCGAAAGCTCGAGGGGCGCGCGACCCCGACCGGGCCTTCGAGCGGCAGGATCCGGGTGCGCGTCTATGTGACGAAGAGGCTCTTCCTCACCTTCGACACGACCTACGAGTTGCAGGCGGCCTCCAGCCCTTACTCCCAGGCGAAATCGACTGTCTTCTCAACCGAGGGCGCGAGGCTCTGGTGGACGGGGCACGTGGCGGCCGCCCTTTCAAGCACCCCCTGAGGCACGCCGCGCGCAGACGCGGGCAGCCAAAAGCGTGCGGAGAGCCTGGATATTCTCCGGGGCGCATCCGCGGCCATTTCCTTGGTCACCTCGTATCTTATGCCCGCAATGTCCACGCCGTGCCTGCGGGCGGCGATGGCCATGGTGGTCGCGATGCAGGTCGCGAACGCGGTCGCGACCAGGTCGGTGGGCGAGAAAGCCGCGCCCCGGCCCTGGTTGTCCTTAGGGGCGTCCGTGGCGAGGGCGCTGCCCGAGGGCTCGTGGACGGCCGAGCAGTGGAGGTCGCCCTGGTATTCTCCGGTGATCCTTACCATCCCGGCATCATCCGGCGGCCGACGGGTATTGCAACCGCCTCATGGTTCCTCGGTGACAAACGCCGGATCGATCACGCGCCGGGCCATGCGCACGAAGGAGGCCAGGGGCGCGTCGAAGTCCGGTCCCGCGCCGCTGCACCCCGGGACAAAGATCGGGGACCGCGCCGGGGCATTGCCCGGAGAGACGGGGCTCGCCTCGCGCATCTGGACGAGCGTCTGGGCCACGTAGCTGGTCCTCACATAAAACGAGCTCTGCTGGCCCCCTCGCTTCCACAGCTCAAACAGCAGGGCTCCGCCAGGCACCACCGGGTTCGCCTGCGTCCCCGGAATCCACCAGCCCATGCCAAAAAGACCTCCTATGTTTGCAATGTTCGTGTCGTGGCCCACGAGGACGACCACACGCTCCCCGGATGGGCCGAAGGCGCCCGGAACGGGCTGGCCAAGGGCCGCCTGTTCCAGGGTGTCGACGATATGGCTCGCCAGGTTGGATCCCCCGACCTGCGCGGGGTAATAGGTCCTTTGCGCCAGGTCGAAAAAGAGCTCATGAAGGGCGAGCAGGTCGGTCAATGCCCGTTCGTCCACCCTGCCCCAGCCCACGTCAGATGCAGGCATCCCGTCGGCGTACTCGAGGATCAGGCTTTCGGTGCATTGCAGCGCGGCGTAGACCGGCCCTGAGATCGTAACCAGATTGTCCCCTTCTCCGGGACCGACCGCGGTCGGTTCGTCGAACGGCGAGGCTCCCGTCGGCGCGCCCCCCGGCCCGAACAGGATTCCCCTCAATTGCGCAAGCTGGGTGGCGCAGGCGCGATCGACCCTCCGGGGGTCCCCCCCCATCCGACCCAGCACGGCCGCCACCGCCCGGGCCTTGTCGGGATGCCCGACTTGGGCCCTGACCGGCCGGAACAGCGGGTCGGCCGTCCCCGCAGCGAGAGAATGGACGTCGGGCTCGCCGAGCCGGACGAGCGACTTGCCGATGATGCGCCCCGTCTCGATCGTCCTCTGGTCATTGTCCGTGCGGATGAACACCCGCTGGCCGTCGACGGCGGGATCGCCGGACAGGGCGCCGGACTCGGTGAGGCGCGCGCGATAATAGTCGCCCATCTGGGCGATCAGCGCGTTGCCATGGGGCGTCTGGATTCCCGGCGCGACCTCCCACGTGGGCCAGGGTTGGGAGGCAAGCCGCGCCATTGCTTCGTTTGTCTTCAGGGGCGACCGGACGCCGTGCCGGGTCAGGATGATCGCCAGCTGCAGCTCATCCCCGGAAGCGGCCGGCCCGGCCCACACAGAGGCGTAAACCAGCAGCGATGCGGCGAACGCGGCAACACCGGTCCGGGCACAAATGCGATTCGCTACAAAACGCGGCAGCCAGATCATGCCAAAGTAAACCTTTCACCCGAAAACCCGTCAAGACGCCCGCGCGGCCGCCTGATTTGGCTCGGCTCGCCCGGCTCAAGACCCTTAATGCCCACGAAGGCCCGCTTTCCCCCTTGAGGCATCCCGCGCATAGCCATCCTCCTTCCGGCTCCATGTGGACCGTCCGGATCCCCCTGTTCTGCCTCCTGATCGCCACTCCCGCATGGGCGAAGGACGCCAAGGCTAAGCCGCCTGCAACCACGGCTGAATTGCAGGTGCAGGTTGAAAAGATATTGAAGCAAACCCTTACGCCAGGCGCAGGCGTCGCGATCGTCAGGCGCGAGGGACCGGAATGGGTGGCGGGCATCGGACTCGCGGATGTCGCGGCCAAGGCACCGGTTACGCCGGCGACGCTCTTCCGCATCGGCTCGGTGTCGAAGGGCTTTGTCTCGCTCTCCGTCCTGAAGCTGCAGCTGGAAGGCAAGCTGAGCCTGCAGGACACGCTGAGGTCTCGGGCGCCCGAACTGGAGTTCACGAACCCATAGGAGGCAAGCGATCCGGTGCGCATCGTGAATCTCTTGGAGCACACTTCCGGATGGGATGACCTGGCCCTGCGGGAGTACGCGTACAACCCGGAGCGGGAGCTGACGCTGCGGGAGGGGCTGGCGTACTACCCGAAGTCGCGGACGTCGCGCTGGAAGCCCGGCACCCGCTTTTCGTACGCGAATTCCGGGCCGGCTGCGGCGGCCTACGTGGTCGAGAAGGTCACCGGCCAGCGGTTCGAGGACTATGTGGAGCAGAACTGGTTCAAGCCGCTGCGGATGGACACCGCCAGCTACCTCGACACGCCGGAAGTGGTGAGCCGCCTGACGAAGCTCTATCACCAGGACGGCAGGACGCCCTTCCCCTACTGGCACATCATCGTGAGGCCGGCGGGCGCGGTCAACGCGTCGGCGCGGGAGATGGCAAACTATGTTCAGTTCTATCTCAACCGCGGCTCCTTTGGAGGCATCCAGCTGCTGCCCGCGGAGGCCATTGATCGCATGGAACTGCCGACGTCCACGTATGCGGCCCGCGAAGGATTGAAGGCGGGATACGGCCTGGGCAACTACGTAACCGTGAAGGACAGGTGGGTGTTCCACGGCCACGACGGAGGCGTAGAGGGCGGCTTGACGCAGCTCGCGTATCTGCCGGACGCCGGCGCCGGCTATGTCGTCATGATCAATTCCGCGAATCCCGGGGCGCTGTCCCAGATCGCCGACCTTATCCGCGGATATGTCACGCGGACATTGCCAAAGCCCGCTCTTCCTCCGGAGGCGGCGGTGCCTTCCGGTCCGGCGCACGACTATGCCGGCTGGTACGAGCCCATCAGCGTGCGCCCCGAGCGGGCCCGGTTCCTGGTGCGCATCCTGGGGTTGACGAGAATGGCCGTCCAAAAGGGTGGCCTGCGCCTTCGGGGCGTATTCGGCGGGGAACGCAAGTTCATCGCCGTTTCCGACCGGCTGTTCCGCCGCGACTCTCAGACGGTGGCGACGCTCGCGCTCATTGCGGACAGGGTGGAGGGAACGCTGGTTGAGATGCCGGGGGGAACCTTCCGGAGCGTTCCGCAATGGCTTCCGTGGCTCGAGCTCTCGGTGATCGCCGCGGCGCTCCTGCTCATGGCGAGTTCGGTGGTGTTCGCGCTGGTCTGGGTTCCGCGAAAGATCTTCGGGGACTTGAAGTCCGTGGGCCACCTCCGCGTGCGCGCGATGCCGGTGCTGGCGGCGCTTTCATTTTTGGTCGCCTTCGCGCTGGTCACAGCAGCCTTGAGCGCCCCGATAGAGCGGCTCGGGCTGCCGACGTTCTGGTCCGTGGGGATCTTTGGGTCCGTCACCGCCTTCGCGCTGTTCGCGGTGCTGGGGTTGGCGCTCGCGCTGAGCACCCGAAATCGCGGGATACGCCGCCTTGTCTGGTGGCACGCATTCGCGGCCTCGGCGGTCCTTACGGTTGTCGCGGCGTATCTGGCCTATTGGGGAATCGTAGGCTGGATGCCGTGGACCTAGGACGTCTTGGTCCCCCTTCGTTGGCGGGGGTCGCACGAATTCCCATTCCGCGGAAGCTCCCCCTTCCCCCAATGGCGCGCGCGTTTCCGCCACGTCGAGAACAAGAGCGCCTGCAGGCCAGCCCGCGCAGCAGGCGCCTTCCCAGGCTATGGGACACTGGGGGGATCAGCGCCGATCTGCCGACGCACCCAAGTGCTCGTCCATCCACGCCAGGGTCTTTTCCCACATTTCCGGCGTGTAGACGTGGCCGAGGCCGGGGTAGATGAGGCTTTGGAACGCGTCCTCCCTGCCGTAGAGCCGATATGCGGGCCTCACGGCGGCTTCGATGGCGCGAATGCCATCCACGGGCGAGCCGCCGTCCTTGTCGCCGGTCTGGAACAGGAGCGGCCGCGGGGCGATGAGGGCGACCACGGCCTCGGTGTCGAAGTGGTTCAGCATGCCGGGCACGAAATAGCCGATGTCGTGCTCGTGGATCGCGCCGTGCTCGATCAAGTTCTGGTAGCGGGTGAGGCAGGCGATCGCGACGCCGGTCTTGATCCGCTCGTCCAGCGCCATCAGCCACCAAGTCCGGGTTGCGCCCATGCTCATGCCCGTCACGCCGATCCGGTCGGGGTCCACCTCGGGCCGGGACGCCAGATAGTCCAGCGCCATCAGGTCGTCGCGCAGCAGCATTCCCCAGAATGTGCGTCCGACCCAGAGGTTGAACTTGCTGGCCGTCTCCTCGGCGGTGTAGTTCGTCTCGGCCGGACCGTCGGGGCCCTGCCCGTTGCGCTCGCCGAAGCCGCTCGCGTCTATGGCCACGACGACGTAGCCGCGCCTCGCGAAGGCCGGCCCGGGCGCCTCCGGCGTGTGCTTCGCCTGGAACAGCTCCTCCTTGCCGAGGTCGTATTCGCCGGCATGCCAGTGGCAATAGAGGATCGCGGGCCGCCTTCCCGGCGCGTTCTCCGGCAGAAGCAGGTAGCCGGGCACGGTCGCGCCCGCCCCGTTGTCGAACCGAAACTTTTCGACGATGTACGAGCCGCGGTCCTCGCGCGACAGGGTCTCCACCCTGGGTGTCCTCGGCCGAGCCGGAAGCCGGCCGAGAAGCGCCCAGAGTTGGGCCCGTACTCCCCGGCGTTCGGCCTCCCACGCCTCCCGGGACGCGGGCACCGCAAACGGCCGCGCCAGCTCGGCCTTTTCCAGCCAGCGCTTCGCAGCAGGGGGATTCGTCTGTGCCTTCATGGCAACCCCGCTAATCAACATGATGCAGGTGGCGGTCAACCCCAAGATGGGGCGGCGGGATGAGCGTATGTCCAGGTCTCGGGTGGTCATGGTAGTCGGTTTTTCTGGTTGGGGAATCTTTGGCTGTCACTGAGCATCCTGGGCACCGGCAGGCCCCGGCCCCCGCCGAACGGCGGGGAAAGTTGCGGCCCGTCAGTGTTCGAGCGCAGGGACGGCTTCCTGCAGTGGCCTGGTTCAAACGTTGATGTTGGTCTCGGAAACCCGTTCCCGGATTGAGGCGACCGAAAGCTTCGATGCCGGCCCGAAGCTGCGGTCCAGGTAGGCCGGCGGGCGCCAGCCCGCCCGGCAAAGAAGGCATTGGACGCTCACCCCGAGCGTCCCGACGCCGTACTTCAGGCTCCGGGGAAAATCGATCGAGGAGGCCTCGGCGAAGTACTTTGTCGGACACGAGATCTCGGCGATCCGGAATCCCCACCAGTGACACTGGACCAGCATCTGGTTGTCGAAAAGGAAGTCGTCGGAGTTCGCAAGGAGGGGAAGCGTCTCAAGGACCCGGCGCGAAAAGGCCCGGAAACCCGAATGGTATTCGGACAGCTTCTGCCCGATCAGCAGATTCTGGGCGAGCGTCAGAAACCGGTTGGCAACGTACTTGTAGCGGGGCATGCCGCCCGAAACGGCGCCCAGGCCCAGTATCCTGGAGGCCAGAGCCACATCGTAGACCCCGGATGCCACCATGAAGGCCATGGCCGGGACCAGCCGCGGCTCGTACTGGTAGTCGGGGTGCACCATGACCACTATGTCGGCGCCCGTCTCAAGGGCCAGCGCGTAGCACGTCTTCTGGTTGCCCCCGTATCCGAGATTGCGGCGGTGAAAGGCGAAACGGACCCCGAGCCTGCGGGTTATCTCGCGCGTCTCGTCGGTGCTCGCGTCGTCCACGACGATGACCTCGTCGATCAACGCCCGGTCAAGCCCCTCGAGGGTACGGGCGAGGGTCCTCGCGGCGTTGAACGCGGGAAGGACCACGCACAGTTTCGCACCGTAGATCACCGGTTTCATGACGTTTGAGGGCCCGGTCCGGCCGCGCAAGCAAAGTCTGCCCCCGGGGCCGCATGGGCCACTGCGCCGCCCCGGATATCCGGATCCTTGTCAAAACCCAGCCGGTTCCGCATGAAATGACCTGCTCGGGCAGGACAGCTTCCCAGACGGCGCCTCGGGAAGCGGCCCTTCTCCGGACCCTTGAATCCGCGCAGGAAAAAGCCAAACGCTCAGCAACAATGAAGGTTTCGAACCCCAGGTGGACTGCGGACCCGGCGGGCCATGGCGCCGAGCCGGGCGGCCGTGGGCCAATGTTCCTCGGCGCCCTGCTGTTCCTGCTCGTGGCGGGCATCTTCCTGCCGGCCGTCTCGCATGACTTCATCACCTACGACGACCCCGTGTACGTGACGGAGAACGCGCACGTGAAAGGCGGCCTGACCTGGGCAAACGTCGAGTGGGCGTTCCACAGCACGGAGGCCTCCAACTGGCATCCGCTGACTTGGCTGTCGCACATGGCGGATTGCCAGGTCTTCGGGTTGCATCCCTGGGGCCATCACCTCACGAGCGTGCTCCTGCACGCGACCAACGCCGTCCTGCTCTTTGCCGCCCTCCGATTGATGACCGGGGCGCTCTGGCGCAGCCTGCTCGTGGCGGCCCTCTTTGGCCTTCACCCTCTCCACGTCGAATCCGTTGCGTGGGTCTCGGAGCGCAAGGACGTGCTGAGCACCATCTTCTGGATGCTGGTCCTGTGGGCCTATGCGCGCCGGGCGCAGGTCGCGAGGGCCCGCGGTCGCTCCGCCCCGGTCTTCTACGGATTGGCCCTGCTGTTCTTCGCCCTCGGCCTGATGTGCAAGCCGATGCTCGTCACGCTTCCGTGCGTCCTGCTGCTCCTGGACTACTGGCCTTTGCGCCGCTGGGAGGCCACCTCCGCCGCGGCCCGCTGGGCCCTTTTGGCCGAGAAAATCCCATTCTTCGCGCTCTCGGCCGCGGCGAGCGCCGTCACCTTGCTCGCGCAGGGCAGCGGGGGAGCCGTTTCGTCGACGGAGGACTTTCCGTGGCCCGTCCGCGTTGCCAACGCCCTGATCGCGTATTGCCGGTACCTGGGCAGGTGCTTCGTCCCGGCGAAGCTCGCGGTGTTCTATCCCTTTTTTCCCGAGCAACCACCCCTCTGGGAGCCCCTGCTGGCTGGCGCTCTGCTGGCCGGGGTGACCGCGGCGGCTGTGGCCCTCACCAGGCGACGGCCGTACTTGCTGGTCGGCTGGCTGTGGTTTGCGGGCACGCTGATGCCCGTGATAGGCCTGGTCCAGATAGGCGGGCAGTCCATGGCAGACCGGTACACCTACGTGCCGTTGATCGGGGTGTTTATCATGGCGGCATGGGCAGCCGGCGACGCGACGGCATCCTGGCCGCACAGGCGCCGCGTGCGAAGCCTTGGGGCCGGCGCGGTCCTCGTCGTCCTCGCCGCCATGACCACCCGGCAGCTGAGCTTCTGGAAGGACGGTGCGAGCCTATTCCGGCACGCCCTAGCTGTCACCGAGAACAACTGGGTCGCGCACGCCAACCTTTTTGCCACCATGTCCAAGTCCTCCGCACCCGGGGCGGGCGCCGAGCTCCAGGAGACCGTGCGCATCCTCGCCGCCTTCGCGGAAAACTACGACAAGAGGGGAATTGAGCTGGAACGGACGCCCGGGGGTTCGCTGGAGGCTATCAAGGATTTCCGGACCGCGGTGCGGATCATGCCGGACCTCGCCGGACCGCACTACAACCTGGGGACCGCGCTGGCAGGGATACCGGGCGGACTGCCGGAGGCGATCGAGGAGTTCCGGACGGCAGCGCGCCTCAGGCCCGATTTCGTCGGTGCGCACTACAATCTGGGCATCGCGCTGGCCCGGTTGCCAGGGGGGATGCCTGAGGCGATCGAGGAGTTCCGGACGGCGGCGAGGCTCAAGCCCGGCTTCGCCGAGGCGCACTACAACCTGGGGCTTGCCCTATCGGGCATCCCCGGGAGGACGGGCGAGGCTGTGGAACAGTTCGAAGCCGCGCTCAGGGACAAACCCGACCTGGTGCAGGCTCGCGAGATGATCGAGCGCCTGCGGGCCGTCCCCCGGTAGCCGGGGGCGGAACGCGCCCTCCCAGGCCACCGTACCCGGGCATCCAGGCGAAAGGTGTCGGGGGAAGCACCGTTGGCTCCTTCAATCTGCCGGGCCGCTCCTGAAGCTGGTGGTCCGCGTTGTCTTGTCGGTTCGCTTTGTCTCCGCCGAGTCGTCCGTGAGCAACACGCCGGGGGGCGGCGAGCCAATGGCGAACACGATGACAACGGGCTGTGCGGGAAGGTACGCTGCGTTTCCGGGCTGCGTCGCCGTGATCGCGACCTCGCCGGGGGATCCCGACGGCGTCACCACGCTGCCCGCGAGCGCGACCGGGCCCGAGTCGAGCGCGAGGGCCACGGGAAGGCCGCTGGAGGCGGTGGCCACGAGCGTGAACGGGAGCGCGCGGGTCGTGACGGAGCCCGGCGGGACAAACGAGATTGTCTGCGAAAGCAGGGGGGTGAAATGGGCCATGACCGACTTGTTGGAGTTCATGACGACCGAGAGGGTCGGGGCGGCTCCCGTTGCGTCCCCCGTCCAGCCCGCGAACGCGTTGCCTGGGCCTGCGGAGGCCGCTGCGGTTGCCAGGGCGTTGGGGGGATAGCTGCCTCCGCCCGACACCGAACCGCCAGCGGACGCGGTTATGGAAAGCGTGAAGAATGCCGCCGTGACAGAAACCGTGGCCGACGCGGCGGCCGAAGGGTTGTAGTTCGCGCTTCCGGAGTCGACCACCGTGACCGTATACGTGCCCGGCGCGGAAAACGTGACCGTCTGGGACGATCCCTGCCCGGAGGCCGCGCCCGCCCAGGCATAGTTGCCCGTGGCGCCGCCCGAGGCGGCGAAACCGATGCTTTGGCCCGCCGTTACGGCTGCGCTTGCGGGCGTTATCGCGACCGCGGGCTGGCCCGCCTTTCCAACCGCAAGCGTCCCCTGGGCCGAGCCGGCGAGCCCCGTCGAGTCGGTCGCGGTGGCCCTCAGGGTCGCGGTTCCGGCTGCGCCAAACGCATATGAGACCCTCTCCGAATCGGCGGGATTGGAGGGGTGGGAGTTTGAGTCGATTCGGACCCATGTGATTCCGCCGTCCTCGGAGACGTCGATGACCACGGACGCCAGCGGGTTGCCGTTCGGGGGCGCTTGGGCGGCGGCGCCGATGCCTACCTGCTGGAAAACTGTCGCGGACGGAGGAGGCGATAGGGTGACGGCTGGGGGCTGCGGCGGCGGAGTCGGCGTCGGGGTTGGCGCATTCCCCACGGGGCCCCCTCCCCCCGCGTTCAGCGCGTCCGTCGATATGACGCTGAGCGGGTTACCATGAACGAAGCTTTGCCTAAACCAGAATCGGAATGTGTAGGAACCGGAACCAAGAAAGGGCACCGTCCAAGTCGCATGCAGGATTCCGTCGGCCGGTGTCCCGCCTGCGCCGTCAAGGTGGATCGACGCTCTGGCGTTCGTGATGGTGCCTGCGCCATTTACTGAGACCGACGGCGTCCCATTGGCGGCAGTCGCTATCACCTGCCCCACCAGGTTGCCGCTCCCGTCGACCAGGTCGATCCGCCCGGGAGCGCCCGCCGTCCCCCTCGGGTCGTCATCGCAGGTCCACAGGACGTCGAAGTTCACGACGAAGCCCCCCGGCCCCATCGCGGCCGACTCGGAAGCGTAGCTGGTTGCCTGGCCATACGCCCGGGATGCGAGCGTGGCTGCTACAGCAAGGATTGCGATGAGGGCGATCTGCCGAGGGCGCTGAATGATCATGGTGCGGATGAGATGATTAACTCTGCTTGTTAGACAAGTCTAATATTAGTGGCGTGTGGTTTATTGCCGGGGTTTCGTCGTTGCACTGGCCGCAGCCGCCGGGCGCTTCTCGGAAGGGATCTCCCGCCAGGCGGCGCAGGTGATAACCGGCTCCGACGTCTGGTTGACTTCGAGGATTATATGGACACATGTAGCCTCATGAATCGAAAACGAAGAGTGCGCTCAACCTACCCCGAGGCCAAGGCGCAAGAACTCGAGATTAAGGAGGCCGCTGCCGCCTTCGGGGTGGACTGCGACGTCGTCAACGTGCGCGAAGCGAAGGACCAATTGTCGAGTCTCCTGGATCGAGCTGCGCGCGGAGAACAGATTGTGATCACCAGCGACGGTCGACCAAAGGCGATGATCGTGCGCTACCGGCCCATGATCCAAGGGGCCAAGTGGACGTCACGGCGGGCCCTTCGCCAGAAAACCCGAGTCTCCGAGGACTCGACCCCGATCATCCGCGAGATGAGAGACAGTGACTATTGAAGCCATGTACATAGACACCTCGGCGGTGGTTAAGCTCTATGTCGAGGAACCTGATTCCGAGGCTTGCGAGGCGATTGTCGTCGGAACGACGCTGGTGTCCTCCCGGCTGCTCTATTGCGAGTTTCGATCCGCGCTCTTGGGCAAGGTATCGCGCGGGGTAATCTCCGCCGAGTTGATGGCCGAGGTATGGCAGGAGTTCGAAAAGGATATCGCGGCCCTCAAGATACGCTTCGTCTCCCTGAATGACCTGCTGGTCCAGGATGCTGCAGACCTCTTGAGCGAACTGCATCCCAGTGTGCCCTTGCGCACGCTTGATGCTCTTCACTTGGCGACGTACTTGAGCATCGAGACTGGCCCTCTGTTCTCCAAGGATCTCCGTATGCTCCAGGCCGCGGCGCGTTTAGGCCTGCCGCTCGCCGGCTAGGACGGTTTGAGACATATTCGGGTGATTCGCGCAGCACCAAGGCCATTCCGAAGGAGTGGCGCTGGAAAAAAAACCCGCCGAAGCGGGCCTTTGAACTTTCAGCTGAGGGCTGTATTCACTGGCACGCCTCGCACGTCCCGCCACTGCGCATCGCCTCGATGGAGCAGGCGTTCTTCTCCTCAGCAGTGAACTGCTTTGGAGCCCCCGAGCCGCCTACCGGGAAGGGCGGCGCGGTGAGCAAGGTTGCGGCGTCGCGCGTCGCGGTCTCCGCGACGGTCTCTCCGGCGGCGCCGCGCATTTCCTTCTTCACCTGCACCGTCGCCTTTTCAATGTTGGAGGCGCCAAGCCCACGCAGGTAGTACGTCGTCTTGAGCCCGGCGTGCCACGCATAACGGTACATGTGGGAGAGCGTCTTCAGGTCCGGCGTCTTGATCCAGAGGTTAACCGACTGCGACTGGTCGATCCACTTCTGGCGGCGGGCCGCCGCGTCGATGACCCACTTGTGGTCAATGTCGAACGCCGTGAGGTATCTTTGCTTCAGGTCGGCCGGGATACGGTCGATGTCCTTCAACTCCCCGTCGAAGTATTTCAAGCTGTCCATCATGTCCCGGTCCCAAAGGCCCCGCGCCTTGAGATCCTTAACCAGGAACGGATTCAGGACTATGAATTCGCCCGATAGGTTCGATTTGACGAAGAGGTTCTTGTACGTGGGTTCGATGCAGGGCGACGTGTTCGTAATGTTCGAAATCGTCGCCGTCGGCGCGATCGCGAGCACGTTGCTGTTGCGCATGCCCTGGGCCGCGATCTTCATGCGCAGCGGCGACCAGTCCATCCGCGCCTTGCGCGACACCTTGATCGGAAGGCCGCGCTCTTCCTCGAGCAGCTCCACCGAGTCCAGCGGCAGGAGCCCGCGCTCCCACTTCGAACCCTTGTACGACGAATAGGTTCCGCGCTCCGCGGCGAGGTCCGAGCTCGCCTCGTAGGCATAGAAGGCGATCGCCTCCATGGCCTCGTCGTTGAACTCGACCGCCTCTGGCGACGCGAATGCGATGCCCTTCATGTAAAGGCTGTTCGCTAGTCCCATCAACCCCAGCCCAATCGGCCGGTGGCGCATGTTTGAACGTTTCGCCGCCTCTGTCGGGTAGAAGTTGATGTCAATCACGTTGTCGAGCGCCCGGACTGCCATCCGGATCGTCTCGCGGAGTTTCCGATGGTCGAGCGAGCCGTCAGGAAGGAGATGGGTCTCCAGGATGACAGAGCCCAGGTTGCACACGGCCGTCTCCTCCTTGGACGTATTCAGGGTAATCTCGGTGCATAAATTAGATGAATGCACGACACCCACATGATCCTGCGGCGAGCGCACGTTGCACGGGTCCTTGAATGTGATCCACGGATGCCCCGTCTCGAAGATCATCGAGAGCATCTTCTTCCAGAGGTCCAACGCCTCGACCTTGTGCCCGTAAATCTTTCCCTCCTCCGAGAGCTTTTCGTAATTGAGGTAGAGCTCCTCGAATTTCCTGCCGTAGGAATCGTGGAGGTCAGGCACCTCGTTCGAGTGGAACAGGGTCCAGGACCCGCGTGCCTCCATTCGCTTCATGAACAGGTCCGGAATCCAGTTTGCCGTATTCATGTCGTGGGTGCGGCGCCTGTCGTCTCCCGTGTTCTTCCTCAGCTCGAGAAACTCAAAGATGTCGTTGTGCCAGCTCTCGAGGTAGGCGCAGCCGGATCCCTTGCGTTTGCCTCCGTTGTGAACCAAGGCGGCGTTGGTCATGTAGGTTTCGTCGCCCTCCACCTTAAGATCAAAAACAAACGGATCGGGCTCTATACTTACGACATCCCTCACCCGTGAATAGATGCATCCATCGTTGAAAATCCAATTTCTCTTTGTGAGCGGTCTGCATCCGACCAGCGCCGCAATCTCCATCACTGCGGGGATGCGAACATCATAGCAGTCGCAGTTTCCCTTAAACTCGACAGCAGAACCGTCAGACCGTTTGCCTTTGTGCGAAACGTCGCGCCGGCGGAATTGTCCAGCTGTCGGGATTCCAAGTCGCAGGAGCTGGTAACGAAGCCCCTCGACGAGCGGTTGCGACGTATTGGTGAAGGATATCTCGGTACCACGGGAAATACCGCCGTCTGTCTCGAGGAGCCCCTGGATCAATGCACGGGCATGTCCGTGTTGTAGGTGGGTGAAACGACGCGATAGGCTCTTCTTCCCGTCTTGATCGTAAAGATCATCATATCCGAACGGCATGGTCGCGGGCCCCGCGCTCGCAATGCGCCCCGTGGTGCCATCGCGCACAACTCCGCGGCCGCTTGCCCAATGAATCTGCAGATAGGTCTCGCCGCGACCGGTTTCCCAAAAATGAACGCCCCGCTCGGCAAGATATTGCCGGACGAACTGCATATGTGCGTCACGTTCTGGATGGCCGGAGACACCCCATTGATGACCGTTCTTTGAAAGATGACCGTCGCCCAATAAGATGCCGTACATGCGGGCATCGTCTTCGGAAAAGCCGTCGACGGGAATAACCTGGGTGGGAATAACTTGAGCCACGTAGTCACCGGGCCGTAGCTCGCCCGCATCGATCCATTGGCTCCTGACGTTGCCTTTTGCCAACCACTGCATGGTGCGCGCACAGGCCTGTTCCATCGGTACACCGCGAATCGCGAAGAATGGATGCCCGGTTGTGACTCGAACAGGGGCAATGGAATGCTTTATCTTCACCGCCACCATCGGACCGTGCTGAGCATAGGCGAGTTTTTCGGTCACCTCGCGGTAGGTGCCGCTGTTTCCCAAGACTAGATTCCCCACGATTACGTCACGAATCGCTCTCGGGCCGTCAGCCGTGTACACGATAGTTTCCGGGGCAAAGCACTGGTTCACAGCGACCAGTTGATCATTGTGAAGCTTTAGGAAAGGTATGACGCCTTGCGACTCGCCGTTTGTCCCGCCGATGTAGGCTCCGGTACCGCGCACCGACGTCCACGATCCGCCCAGGCCGCCGGCCCATTTTGAAAGGTAAGCGTTCTCAGCTATTCCCCTTTGGAATATCCCTTCTATCGAGTCATCAACATGATACAGAAAACACGAACTGAGCTGACTGTGCACGGTGCCACTGTTAAACAACGTTGGCGTCGACGAGCAGAAACGCCGGGTCTTGTAGAGATCATAGAGCGCAACGGCCCTGGATTCGCGGTCCCCCTTTTCGTCGAGGAACAGCCCCATTGCTACGCGCATCCAGAAGTACTGCGGGGTCTCGATCCGCCGCGACGTTTTCGACACCTTGTCAACGATCAGATAGCGGTCATAAAGCGTCTGTACTCCAAGGAAATCAAACTCAAGGTCCGACGACGGATCGAGCGCTTCCGCAAGCCGCGCAAGGTCGTATTCGGCCATCCTTGGATTCAGCCGATTTATGGCGATCCCGTGCTCGATGTACTTCTTGAAGATCTTCAGGTGCGATTCCTTAAGCTTCCCCACGCCGTCCCTCATGATGTCCCAGCCAAGCACCTCCTCGTAGATGTAGGTGAGCTGGATCCGTCCCGCGAATTTCGCAAAATCCGCATCCCGCTCGATCAGCGTCTTTGAATTGAGGATGATCGTGGAATCCAGGCCCTTCTGCGAGATCTGGTCGTAAATGGACCGCCTGAGTTCGTGTTCGATCTCCTCGCTTGTGAGGCATAGATCGAGTCCCACCCGGGCAAACTCGATCCTCTTGCGCAGATCGGCGCCATCCCAGAGCACGGTCTCCCCGTTCGGTTGCTTGACGACAACCAGCGTTTCCTGCCCGGATGCCGCCGGTTCCAGCGACGCGTCGATTGTTTCCGATGCACAGCTGGCTCGCGCAGCGGCACGTTCGGCCCGGAAGAGAATATAAGCCTCGGCCACCTTGTAGTGCCCGGCCTTCATCAGCTCCTCCTGCACGATGTCCTGGACCTCCTCGATCCTCACAAAGGCCTGGTGTGAAGCCTGGACGCGATCCGATACGGACTTTGCGATTGCAACTGCGGGCGCCGAATCGCGCGCGAGGGATAGGAAGGTCTTGCGCACCGCAATCTCGACCTTGCTGTCATTCCACGGGACCACTTGGCTGTTCCGCCGGATGACGCGGATGGTGCTCTGGGCGGCCGATTCGCGGCTGACCGAGAGCTTCCGCGAGCGGTTGAGCAGCAGGCTCTTTGCCACCATGTAGGCGTTGTTGTCGACCAGGGTCTTTTCGATCAGCTCGTAGAGGCCGTTGAGCGTAAGCCGGAGCGGGTTCTGCTTGCGCGCCATCTCCGTCAGGTTGCCGCCGAGCTCGCGGCAGATCTGCGCAACCCAAGCCCGGTTCTTGTCGGTGAAAATCTCCATCTCTCCCTGGGAAATGCAGACGTTCGTGAACGCCTTTCCAAGCGTGTCGGCGACCTCGGTCATGTCGAAGCGCTCCTCTCCGTGCGGGCACAGGAGGATGATCGGCGGCAGCGAGATTTCCCCGGCCGCAAGGACGTCCCGCCAGGCGTATACGGGTTTTTGCTCGAGCGGGGCGTGGACCGTTCGCTTGAGCGCGAGATCCTGGGCCAGCGGGATGTTATTCATGGTCTAAGTTCCAATTTATAAAAGAGTTGCAATTGCAGTTTCTAGAGCGGGGCGCTGACGACCCCCACGCGCCTGCGGCGCCGGACAAAGGGTCCTCTAAAGCATTGGGGAAGACGGTCGGTGCTAGGATGCCCGGTTCAAACGGCCCGTTGTCAGAGCTCGTCGTCCGAGGCGACAGTCAATGAGGACGCTTTTTGGTATTCGGTGACCCTGCCCTCGAAAAAATTCTGTTCCTTCGTGATATCCATCATCTCGGCGAGCCAAGGCAGTGGATTCTTGATGCCGCCCGAGAGCGGAGCCAGACCGCAGCCTTCAAGGCGGCGATCGGCGATGTAGTCGATATAGGTTTCGAAATCCTCGAGGCACAGCCCCACCGCGTTGACGGGCAGGCAATCGCGTATGAAATCCTTCTCAAGAGTGATCGCCTCGCGCATCAGGCCGCGCAGCTCCTCCTTGTATTCCGGCGTCCAAATGTCGCGGTTCTCCTCAACCAAGTCCATGAACAGGTTGCGAAAGACCTCGATGTGGTTCGACTCGTCCCGGAGCGTGTAGCGGAACATCTGGCCTATCCCGGGGAACTTGTTCTGCCGGTACAGGGAAAGGACCATCCCAAAAAGCCCGTAGAACTGCGTCCCTTCCATGCACTGCCCGAAGACAAATATGTTCGAGGCGAGCAGCTTCTTGTTCTCCGGCCGCGTAAGGTCCAGATCCCTGCGAAGTTCCCGTGAAATCCGGGTTACAAACTCGTTCTTCCTAACGATCGTTGCCACGTCCTCGAACATGGCCTCGCATTCGTGCGGATTGATCCCGAGCGAGGCGATCATGTAGAGCAGCGAATCGGCGTGGATGTTCTCCTCGTGGGCATGGCGCCCGAGCACAAGCTTGAGCTCGGGCGCCGTGACAAGCTCCCGAACGACGTGCTGGATGTTGTCCCCGACGATGCCCTCAGCAGCCGAGAAGTAGCCGATTCCCATCCGGATGATCCAGCGCTCAATGTCCGAGACGGCCTTCGCGTCCCGCCATTGCTCGATGTCCTTTCCCATCGGGATGTCCTCGGGCTCCCAATGGTTGGCCTTCATCTTCCGGTACAGCTCGTAGGCCCACTGGTATTTCAGCGGCAGCAGGTTGAACGTCATCGTCTGCCGCCCGTTGATCACGCGCTTCGCCGCAAACGCGGCCTCGGCCTTCTCCTGATCGAGTACGAATGTCTTGGTTCCTACCTGGAAAATCTTTTGCATGGCATCTGGCGTTAAAGTGGGTGCGAATTGGGGCTAACCTGGGCTATTTCCAACGCGAAATGAGCCTAGGCGACCTAAAGTTGCTGGAACTTATTTACGCGTTGTTGACCACAACAGGATGTGGTCAAAGCCTCGGACGGCCACAACCTATTGAGCCTCGGTTTTCCGCCGTCAACAGGTTTGTAGGCCTCGAATGTGAATTTTATTGTTGATTCGCGCCTCCCGGGCGGGAAACCCCTCCGGCATCCCCCAACGGCCCTGGTAGGGCCCCCAGGCTCTCCCTCCACCTTTTCAGCCGGCCCCGAGGCCTCCTGCGGTCATTAAGTATCCTTTTTCTCAATACTTGATGGCGGGAGCTGATGCCCGCGCATCACCACATGGTCCCGGCCGCCGCGGTTGAGCCGGTCCAGGACGCCCGCCAGGATCCGCCGCTTTTCATCCGCCTGGCCAAACATCTCCAGCTGCGCCGGACCCGCATCGACCCCTGAAAGCCGGACGCTCACCAGTCGCAGCGGCCGCGGCCGGCGCCATGCGGCGCGCAGCAGCGGGCCAACGAGCGGATAGAACGGCGCCTCGAGGTCAGTCGCACACTTGAGGCTGCGGCCGTGCGACTCCTGGCTGAAGTCCGCATACCGCACCATGACCGTGATCGTCCTCACCTTGGCGCGGTCGGCTCGGATCTTGGGCATGAGCTCGTCCAGCATCCCCTTAGCGATGCGTTCGATCGCGGCAAAGTCCGCCACATCTGCGGCGAAGGTCTCCTGCTTCGAATAGCTCTTCGCTTCCTCGCTCGCGGTCTCCACCGGGCTGTCGTCCTGGCCGCGTGCGCGCTCGAGCACGCCGCGCCAGCCGCGGCCAAAGACCGCCGACAGCTCGCGCTCGCTGCGCTCGAACAGGTCGCGAACAAGGCGGAGCCCGAGTCGGTTGAGCGCGGCCTCGGTTTTCGTCCCGACGCCTGGCAGCCGGCCGATCGGCAGGGGAGCCAGGAACGCCTCCTCCCCTCCCGAAGGCACAACCACGAACCCCCTCGGCTTGCGCAGCTTGGAGGCGATCTGCGCGACGAGCTTGTTCGCCGCGATCCCCATGGAGACGGGAATCCGAAGTTCATCCCAGATTCTCCGCTGCAGGTCGCGCACCGCCCGTTCGAGGGACTCGAGCCCCGGGAACCCGCAGGGTCCGAGATCGAGGTAGCCCTCGTCGATTGAATTCCTCTGGACGGCCGGCGTCAGCGCCTCGCACATGTCGAACATCCGCAGCGAGACGTCGCCGTAGAGTCCCTGGGTGTGGCGGATGAGTATCAGGTCCGGGCAGACGCGCAATGCGCGCGCGGTCGGCATGGGCGTATATACGCCGCACGCGCGCGCCTCGTAGCTGGCCGACGAGATGATGCCGCGCTCCCGCCCGCCCACGGCGCATTTCTTGCCTACCAGCGAGGGATCGCGCGCCTGCTCGCACGACACGAAGAACGCGTCGGCGTCGAGATGCACGATCGTCGGAAATCCTTGCATGACCGTGGGTTGCTATTGCGCGGCGCCCAGCCTGGAGGCCGCCTCAAAATGCGCCGCGGCCTCGGGCAGGCGGCCGGAGCTCCGGAGGGCGACGGCAAGGTTGTAATGGACCTCGGCGGCGTCGGGCTTGAGCCGGAGCGCCTCCTCGTACTGCGCGATGGCTTCCGTCAGGCGGCCCGCGCCGGCGAAGGCGAGGCCAAGATAGGCATGTGCCTCGGCGTAGTCGGGCTTGAGCCGGAGCGCCTGCCCGAGCTCGGCAATTGCCTCGGCAGCCTTCCCCTCGGTTGCGAGGGCCAGGCCCAGGTTCGCGTGGGCCTGCGCAAATCCGGGCCAAAGGCGCAGGGCCTTCGCATATTCGGATGCCGCCTCGCGGACCCTGCCGGCGTTGCCGAGCACATTGCCGTTCCGGTAGCGGGCCTCGGCGCAGCTGCGCAGGACATCCGCGTCCGAGGGCCGGATGCGCAGAACCGCCTCATACTGCCCGACCGCCTCGCCGTAGCGCCCCGCGGCGAGGGCCAGGTTCCCGAGGTTGGTGCGGGCATCCGTGTTGTCGGGCCGCAGCCGGATCGCCTCGTTGAACTCGGCGGCCGCCTCGGCCTCCCTGCCAGAGCGCGCCAGCGCGTTGCCGAGATTGACGTGCGCCGCGTCGAAGTCCGGCTTCAGGCGAAGCGCCTCCCGGTAGTGCGAGACCGCTTCCGGCACCAGGCCCCTGCGATATATGGCGAGGCCCAGGTTGCTGTGCGCAATCCATGCCTCGGGGTTTCTTGCAGCTGCATAGGCCCAGAATGTCTCGTCGTCCCTGAATACCCCGGCGTAGTTCCGGCTGCCCAGCGCAAGCGCCGCGGCGGCCGCCGCGGCGACGCACCAGACCGCGGCGGCGCTGCGCGCCCGCCCGAGCCAGAGGCCCAATCCGGCCGCGGCAAGCCCGGCCGCTCCGGCAAGGGAGAGGTAGGCCAGGTGGTCGGAAACCCAGGCGATGCGCAGGTAGGCCATCGGAGCGAAGCCCAGGACCGGCGCCAGGTTCACCGCAAAAAAGCCAGCCCCGAGAATGGCATGGCGGCCCCAGCCCGCGCGGCACCGCCACATCCAGGCCGCAAGCGCACCGAACACGAGCCAGGGCAGGAACTGCGCCGGTGAGAGGACCTGCACGCTCCAGCGCGGATAGACGGGCATGAGCCCGACGGGCACGAGGCATTTCTCCGAGTAGAACGCGAGGGCGCGGCCCGCTACGGCGCACCGGGTCCAGAAGCCGCCGATGCCAAGGTCCTGGCCAGCGATCGCCCTGTGCTCCTGAAACCAGAGCGTGACCGTCCCGAGCCCGAGCGAGACTGCGAAGAACGGCGCGGTGCAGGCGAGATCGCGCCACCCGATCCGCCCCCTCCTCCACCATGCGAACAGGAGGAGGAAGAGGGGGAGCATGACCACCGAGCTCTTGCACAGTGCCGCTGCGGCGAACCAGGTCCCCGCAAGGAGCAGATCCCGGCTCCGGCGGTCCCGGTCAAAATCGATGTAGGCGCTCACCGCCAGAAGAAGCGGCGGAAGCGACAGCGTGTTCTTGAGCTCCGAGATCCACGCCACCGACTCGACCGCCATCGGATGCACCGCGAACAGGAGCCCGCCGAACCAGGCCGGGCGGACGCCCAGCTTCCACAGCACGCGCCAAAGCAGGAGCGCGCCCAGGACGTGAAGCGCAACATTCACAACGTGATAGTCCGCCGCCGTGTCGCCCCACAGGTGCCACTCCACCCATTGGACGGTCGTCTTGAGGGGAAAATAGTCGGGCCCCGACGGCGCAAGCCAGATTCCCGCGAGCCCCGCGGGTTCGCGCAGCGCGGGGTTGGCGGCAACCTCCTCGGCATCGTCCCATATCCACCGTCCGGGGACCGCCGGGGCGTATATCCAAGCCGTTGCGAGGACGATGGCCGCGATGCGCAGCGCAAGAAATGCCCTCGCGCGGAGGTCTCGCCCGGAACCGGAGCTCAAATCATTGGTCATGAGCCGAATAAGTGTTCATTTGGCGGGGACGGACAGCCGCCCGGCCGCGTCGAACTCGGCCTTTGCCTCGTCGATGCGGCCGAGCTTCCTGAGAGCCACCCCGATCTGGTAATGGACGTCGGGATTGTCCGGGCCCACGCGCAGCGCCTCGCGATACTCGTCCACGGCCTCCGTCAGCCGGCCGGCACCCGCGAGAGCATACCCACAATAGGCGTGCGCCTCGGCGTAGCCGGGGCGAATCCGGACGGCCTCGGCTATCTGTGGCAGGGCTTCCGACCAGAGGCCCTGCTCCGCAAGCGCAAGCCCAAGGTTGGCGTGGGCCTCGGCTAAATCGGGCTGCAGCCTGAGGGTTTCCCCGTATTCGGCGACTGCCTCGGGCAGGCGCCCCGAGTTGGCCAATGCGTTCGCGAGGCCGTAGTGGGCGTCCGCATATTCCGGCTGAATCCTGATTGCGTTCCTGAAATGCAGTTCCGCCTCGTTGAGGCGCCCTGCATCGCTCATGGCCTTGCCCCAGTTCTTTTCCGCCGCCGCGAACCAGGGCCTCGCGCGCAGAGCTCCCGCGTATGCATCCGCCGCCTCGATCCACCTGCCCGCCTGGGCGAGCACGTTGCCGTAATTGTTGTACGCCTCCGGGTAGTCCGGATTCAGCCTCATCGCCTCCCTGTAGTGGCCGGCCGCCTCCTCCGCCTGCCCCCTCCGCACGAGGACCACCCCGAGGTTGTCGTGGGCGAGCCAGCTGGTCGGATTCCGCTCCAGGATTGCCCGGTAGAATGTCTCAAGGTCCCGGTATTGGCCGCATTGGCGCCACGTGAGCCCGGCCAGGACGCACAAGACGCACAAAGCCGCAACCCGCGACGCGGCCCGGCCCACCGGAGGCAGGCGGTCCGCGGCGAGGGCCACGCCCGCCGCCAATGCCGGGATCATCCCCGCCGCCGCGAGGTACTGGAAATGGTCGGCGACAAAGGAGAAGACGAAGGGGTAGACGTTGATGAACCCAAGGGCCGGAAAAAGAGTGCCTGCGAAAAGCAGCGCCGCCGCCAGGGGACCCCGCGAGCGTCCCCGGACCGCGTACAGGGCCGCGAGGGCGGCCACCGCCGCGGCAGGGAACAGATACTGCCACCCAACCCGGGCGTCTATGGTCCAGCGCGGATAGATGAAGACCAAGTCGGCCGGCCAGACGAGTTTCCCGAGGTAGAACCAGACGGCCCTGCCGGCCACGAGGATGCGCTCGACTGAGCCCAGCCCGAACGAGGCGCCCCTCGCGCCGACGAACGTGTGCTCGACCCATGCCGTCATCGCGGCGGCCGCGGCACTCATGCAGAACCATGGGGCGAGCGGCAGCACGTCGCCCTTCCACGAAAGCCGCCCCCGCTTCCACCATAGGACGACAAGGAGCGCCGCGGGGAGGGTCGCGGTCACGCTCTTGGCAAGGAGAGCCAGGCAGAACAGCCCGGTGCCGAGCGCGTACCAGCGGCGACGGCGGTCGCCGTCGAACCGAAGATAGGCCAGCGCCGCAGCCAGGCATAGGACGGTCGAAAGCGTGTTCTTTTGCTCCGAGATCCACGCCACCGTCTCCACGCAGACCGGGTGGAGCGCGAACATAGATGCGCCCAGGAGCGCCCCGGCCACCGAAAGGCGCCGGAGGACGCGGTAAAGAAGAAGGACCGCCCCGAGGTGAAGCAGAACGTTGACCAGGTGATAGCCAAGCGCGGAATCCCCCCAAAGGCGGTGCTCCGCCCAGAACGCGCTGTGCAGGACCGGATAGTACTGCTGGGTCGCCCCGGGCTCGGACCAGATCCTCCAGAGCCCATGAAGCGAGCGCAGGTCCGGGCGAGTCACGTGGGCGTCGTCGTCCCAGACCAGCGCGCCGCGCAGGGCGGGCCAGTAGGCCGCGAGCGCCGCGATGGGCAGCGCGAGTGCAACTCCGCCTGGAAATCCGGGTCGCCTCATGGGCAATAACCGTCCGGCCTTCCCCCCCGGAGTCAATGATTAGCCGAGGACCGCGCCGCCTCGAATTCGGTCTCGGCCTCCTCCTGCCGGCCAAGCTTGGCCAGCGCCTGGCCCAGGTTGGCGTGGGCCCCAGAATAACCGGGGTAGAGGCGGAGGGCCTCGCGGTACTCGCCGACGGCCTCGTCCAGCCGGTCCAGCCTGAACAGCTCGTTCCCAAGGTTGAGATGGGCTTCCGGAAGGTCCGGATTGAGCTTCAGCGCAAGCCGGTATTCCTCCGTCGCCTCGGAGGGCCTTCCCAGGCGGGCAAGGGCAAGGCCGAGGCTGTTGCGGGCCGCGGCGTGCCATGGATCGAGCCTTGCCGCCGCGCGAAACTCCCCTGCAGCCTCTCCCGGCCGGCCTGACCGGAGGAGGGACAGCCCGAGGTCGTAATGGCCGCCCGCAAACCCGGGATCGATACCCAAGGCGGCCGCGAACTCGCGGCGCGCCTCGTCGACCCTGCCGAGCGCCTCCAGGGCGTTTCCCAGGTTGGCATGGGCCTCGGGGGAGTCGGGCTGGGTTCTGACCGCGTCACGGAATTGCTCGGCCGCCTCCGCGGGACGGCCCTCCTGAAGAAACACCTTGCCCAGATTGTTGCGGGCGAGCCACGCCCCCGGATTGCGCTCCACAGCGTAGGTCCATAGCGCCTTCTCGCCACGGAATGCGGCCGCGTAGGCCCGCGCACCGAGAGCCATGGCTCCCACGGCCGCCGCGGCGCAGATCGCGAAGGGCAGCCGGGCAAGCCTGCCCTGCCCCATCCGCCTTTCCCAGGCCTCCAGCACCGCGCCAAAGCCCGCTGCGGCAAGGCCCACCCACCCCACGAGGGGCAGATATGCAAAGTGGTCCGCCCTGGGCGCGACCCTGAGATATGACATAGGGATTATGCCCAGAACCGGGACGAGATTCAGGAGAAACCAGCCGGACCCCAGGAGGGCGTGCCGGCCCCACCCATTCCGCCGGAGCCAGAACACGCCGAGGATGGCGCCAATCCCGAGCCAGGGGGCGATGGCCCATGAACCCGGGGACGGCGGATAGACAGGAGACAGCCCTGCGGGCCACAGGCACATCCTGGCATAGGAGACGACGCTCCAACCCGCCTGGGCCAGCCGGGCCCCAAGGCCTTGCGGCGTCCCGGCAATCCCGATCGCGCGGGTCGACTGGAACCACACGGTGGCCGCCCCCATGGCGAGCGCGACGGCGAAGAATGGAGCGGAGGCGCGGACATCGCGACGGCGGATCCGGCCCCGCCGCCACCACGAGAACAGAAGCAGGACAAACGGAAGCATCACCGCCGAGGTCTTGCACGCTAGGGCCGCGGCAAACCAGAGGAGCGCCCGGACCTTCGCCCCGCGGCTTCCGCTCCGGTCAAACTCCACGTAGGCCGTGCAGGCGAGGAGCAGCGGCGGAAGCGACGCGGTGTTCTTGAACTCCGAGATCCACGCGACCGACTCCACGGCGAGGGGATGCACGGCAAAGAGCAGCCCGCCAAGAAATGCGGCGCGCACGCCCAGGAGATGGAGCAGGCGCCAGATCAGGAGCGCGCTCATCACGTGGAGCCCAAGATTGACCACATGGTATCCGAGGGGGTCCGCCCCCCAGAAGTGCCATTCCAGCCATTGCAGGCTGCTCTTGAGCGGGAAGTAATCCATCCCCTGCGGATGGACCCATGGCTCCCACCAGCCGCCCGGGGCCCGCAGGACCAGGTTCCGGGAGATCTCCAGGTCGTCGTCCCAGAGCCACGTGCCGCGCAGGCAGGGCGAATACACCCAGGCGGCGGCCAGGGCGATTGCGAGGGTCCGCAGCGTGTTCCTCACGGCCCGCCTTTCAGCCGCTCGAGCGCGCGCAAGCGCTCCAGGTTGTCCCGGGCGTCCTGGTAGTCCGGTTTCAGCCGGATGGCCTCCTCGAACTGGGCCTTCGCCTCGGCGAGCTTGCCTGTCTCCGCGAGGAGGCTGCCGAGGTTGTTGTGGACGTCGGCCGCGCCCGGCTCCAGGCGGAGGGCCTCGTGGAATTCCTGGACCGCCTCGGGGACCCTGTCCAGCTGCGCCAGGACGTTGCCATAGTTGACCCTTGCGTCCGCGAAATCCGGGCGCAGGCGGACGGCATGGGCGTACGCGTCCGCGGCCTCCAGGGGGTTGCCGGCCTCGACCATGGCTCCGCCAAGGTTGAACCAAGCGTCCGCGCGGTCCGGATCGAGCTTGAGCGCCGCCCGGTATTCGCCGGCCGCGGCATCCGCTTTCCCCTCGCGGGCCAGTGCGCTTCCGAGGCTCACATGAATCGATGGGTTCCCCGGCTGGAACCGGAGCGCGTCCTCGTAGTTCTCGATGGCCTCCCCGACGCGCCCGCTCGCCGCGAGCACCTTGCCGAGGTTGTGATGCGCGTCGGCGTAGGCGGGCGCCAGGCTGAGCGCGCGGCGGTAGTGCGCGATCGCGCCCTGCCGGTCGCCGCTCTCGGCCATGATGTTGCCGAGATTGTTCCACGCGCCTGCGTTTCCAGGATTCTTGATCGCGACGTCGGTCCAGAACGTGAATGCGCTCTCATACACGCCGACGCGGCGGACCGTCAGGACCCCGAATGCGAGCGCGAGCAGGGCCAGCGCGGCCAGGAACAGCCGCCCCAGCCCCAGCACGCCGCGAAGCGCCAGGACGCCCAGGGTCACGACCGCCGCGAGCGGAAGGTACATCCGGTGCTCCGCCATGATCTCGGTCGAAACCGGGATCACGCTGGAACTCGGCGCCAGGACCAGGAGGAACCAGGCTCCAAGGAATCCAATCGGCGGCTTTCGGCGCAACAACAGGAACGTCCCTGCCGCCAGGCAGAGGACGACCGCTGCACCGACGGCCACGCCGGGCAGGTCTCGCTGGATGATTCGGCCATAGTCGCCGACGAGCGGATGGGGCCACAGGGCCAGGCGCAGGTAGAGCGCAACGGCCTTGAGCTGCGCCAGCAGGTAGACCCACCAGGGAATCGCCGAGCCGAATCCCGCCGTTCCCCCGCGCCCGCCCGTTCCGGCGACCAGGAATGCCAGGGGCACCCAGCATGCGGCGAGCGCGAGGTGGATCGCCTTGCGCCTGCGCCATGCCTCGCGGAACGAGCCGGCGGCAAACGTGCGGTCGTAGAGGAAGATGACCAACGGAGCCGTCGCCATCGCCTCCTTGGTGCCCATCCCCAGCAGGCAGGCCGCCACCGACACCGCGGCCCAAACGCCGGCGAGGGAGCCCGCCGCGGTGAGGCGGACAAAGGCATAGAGCGAGGTCAGGTAGAACAGTCCCATGAGCGACTCGCCGCGCTGGACCACGTATGCGACTGACTCCGTCTGAAGGGGATGCACGGCCCAGAGGAGCGCGACGGCGGATGCGATCCCCAGGCACTCCCCCTCCGACCGCGACCCGGCCAGGGGTGTCGCGAGGGTTCGGCGAACGATCCCGAAAAGCGCCAATGCCGCGGCGCCGTGAATCGCGATGTTGAGCGCATGGTAGCTCCAGGCTCCGGCCCCCGAGACCGCATAATTGATTGCGAATGAAAGATTGAGGACCGGCCTGCCGCTGACGGTCAGGCCTGCCGGGGGCAGCAGCGCGGCCGAGAAATGCCTTATCGAGGCGTTCCCGACGATCGAATCGACGTCGTCGTAGAGGAACAGCCCCCCCAAGCCCCGGGCGTACACCGCCAGGGCCGCCGCGGCAATCCCCGCGCCGCACAGGAGCAGGGTCGTGCGCATGTCGCGCGCAGGGGCCGGCCGGGGCATCGCTGGGGCGTTCACGGTTGAAGGGTTGGAAGCCTTCTAGCGGGCCCTAGGCCCCGCGACAAGTCGTGCCGCGCGGCGGCGCGAGGATGCCGTGCGTCTCGCGGCAAGCAAAACGGCCGCCCTTTTGGGGCGGCCGTTGCTAGGCGATGTCCGGTTGGGACAGAGGTTATCAGAATTCAATCCTTGCGCCGACCTGCACCTGCCAGCGTGACAGATCCGAGTAGATCGACGGCGTCCCGAGGGTTCCAGGATTGAACACGTACTGGTATTGGTTAGTCTTTGCGTTGTAGCCGGTTCCAGCGACCGACTGGGTGTAGAACGCGTTGTTGAAGTTGTCCACGATGCCCGAACGCTTGTCGATCAGGTTGGAGAAGTTGAAGCAGTCCGCATAGATCGTGAGGCGGGCGTCGCGCCAGATGGGCACCTGCTGTTCGGCGTGGAGATTGAGCGTTTCCTGCCAGGGCGCATAAGCGCTGTTGCGGGGGGCAATCTGACCCGCCCACTTGGAGAGCTGCGGATTGGTGGCGAGATAGCTGAAGAAATTCGCCTCCTCCGTGGAGCTAAGCCACTGGACCTTTGGATCGTTCGGGCCCGAGGGCACGTAGAAGAGGTCCTCACCCGTGATGCCCGAGCCGTCGGCGTTACCCTTGAACACGAAGCTGTACGCGCTTCCGTTCTCCGTGACGAATTGCGCCGTTACACTGGTCGTCGCGTTCTTTCTCTTGAAGAAGTTGAACTCCCGCGTGGCCTGCGCCACCCACTTGTTGGGAACCGAGTAATTCGAGTGGTAGGGAACGTTGTCGTTCGGATTGACGTACGGCTGGCTGTTGAATCCGGAGCCTGCAACCGATGAGGTGAAGGGGGACACCTGGGTCGCATGGGTGTAGGTGTAGGCGAGCTCAAACGCCCAGTGGTTTGTCATCGGGCGATTCAGTTCAAGCGTGTACTCCTGGGTTCCACCCTTGTCCGTATTGGTCAGTTCGTACACGGCACTCGTGGCGTGGTTCGTATAAAGAAGCGTGGGCAAGCCCGAGACGCCGTAGTAGAAGTTCGACGTGGTGTAGCCCGGCAGATAGTACGCGGCTCCGATCGCGGACGGAGTGATGTTGCCTGCGTATCGGATGCGCCCGTCGGGCATGGTTGATGGGCCCGAGGCCGGCCCGGCAAAGGGATTTGTCTCCTGATAGAACACGTCCTTCTGCACCTGGCTCAGGTCGATCTCGGCCGTTGCCACCATGCCCAGCCATGGCAGCGTCTTGTCGATCGCGATATTCTCCTTCCAGTTCGCCGGCCAGTGGAAATCCTTGGCCGTATAATCGAAGCCCGGCCCGAAATTGCCCGACGCCCTGGCGGTCCCGATTCCGGTGAACGTACCCACATTATTGAACTGGCCTGCGTTGTTGTACGAATTCTCGACCCAGACCACGGGGTTCTGGCCCAGGAACAGGCCCGCTCCGCCGCGAACCTGCGTCGGCAGCTTGGTCTCGAAGTTGTAGTTGAAGCCAACGCGCGGCGCGATGGTGTAATTGCCACTCATCGATATGGAGTTCGAGAAGCCGTAGGCGTTGGCGAATACCTGGCTAAAGATCGGCCTCTGGGGAAGATAGGGATAATCCATGCGCAGGCCGCCGACCACCGTCAGCTTGGAATTCGGCTTCCACGTGTCCTGGATCAGCGGGGCTATATCCAGCAGATAATAGTGCGAAACGGCCGATTGCACCGTGTAGCCCGGGGCAATCGTCGCCAGTGTCGTGACGTACGGAGTGTTCGCGACGAAGTTCGCGACATTCGAGTACGTGTAGCTGCCGATATAGTTCGGGATGAATGTGTCCGTGTAGCCCGTGCGGTCGAACTGGGAGCCGAACTTGAACGTGTGGTTACCCACCGAGAAGTCTCCGTAGGCGTGCTCCTCCTGTTCCCAGGTGTAGATGTTGTTGTCCTGGTATGCCCAATACGTTCCGGCAAACAACGTGCCGTTCGTGACAATGGTATTGAGCGTGTTGCTGTAGCCCGAGACGTTCTGGATGGTGATCGCGGGGAGTTTTGGACCGTCTAGGGTCGCCGTGCCGTTGTAGCGCTTGTAGGTGCCCTCGATCTCGGTATGGAGGGTCGGGACGCAGTGGCTCCAGTCGCTGTTCAACTGGGCGGTGTACGACTGGTCGCTGCGGTTCGAATTGTACCACGAGGTCTGGAACGAGGTTTCCCCGTTGACCGCGTAGTTGTAGAAGACCGGGGCGTCGCCAATCGTGTGCCGGAAGGTGAAGGTGAACTTCTGGGAGTCGGAAATGTTCCAGTTGATCTTGCCCACAAAGTTCTGCTCCCAGGTATGGCTTACGGCCGCGAGGCCACCGGGGTTGAAGTTGTAGCGCGACTGAAGCGTTGAAGCGACCTGGCTCACCGCCGCCTGGCCGGCGGCGGACCCCAGGGGATTGAAGAGCTGGGCCGGGGCTGCGGCAATCTGGCGGAAGGCGTCGTAGCCAAAGAAGAAGAACAGCTTGTCCTTGAGGATCGGGCCGCCGAACGTGGCGCCCGTCGTGTGTTGCTGGGTGGCCTCGTGGGGCCCGAGCAGGCCGACCACGGGATCCGGGCCGCGCATTCTCGTGCCCGTGTAGACTGCGTAGAAGGACCCGTGGAAATCGTTCGTCCCCGACTTGAGCGTAATGTCGGTGACTTCGCCCAGGAACCCGCTGTAGACGACGTCGAAGGGATTGAGCTGGATCGACAAGGAGGAAATCCACTCAAGCGGGACGGGGTTGCGAAGGCCCGCGTATCCGTTCGAGTTAAGGCCGAAGTTGTCCGCCGCCGAGACGCCGTCCACGAGGAGCGAGTTGTTCCGGGGGCTCTGGCCCGCGACGCTGAACGAGTACGCGGGATCCGAAGGGGAGACCTGGTTGACGACCGCCCGGGGATCAAGGTTCTGGATGTCCTGGAGATCGCGGCGAATCGAACTGACATTCGCAATCTCCCTCGGATTGAACGACGTGCCGGTGCCCATGGAGCCCATGTCAAACATCAGGTCGCTCGAACTCTCGCTCACCTTGAAGGCCTCAAGCTTCACGATTTCACTGGACATCTCCAGGTCGACCGAAACGACGGCTCCGATGTCCAGGTAAACGCCCTTCTTCTCAGCGGGCGGCTGGCCGGAGGCGGTCGCCGTCACGGTGTAGGGGCCGCCGGTGAGGAGGCCGGAGAGCGTGTATTGTCCGGTCGACCGGGTTGTCGCGGAATAGCGGGTGCCGCTGGCGTCGAGCACGACCGTGACGGTGGCGCCGGCGACCGGGGCGCCGGCCTTGTCGGTCACGAATCCCCTCACTCCGGACGTCGTGACGCCCTGGCCGAACATCGGCGCAACGGTCGTTAATGCCAAGGCGATGGCCCCGGCCCAAATCCATTTCACAGGTGGGCAATGCATTTTCATAGAGTTTGTAGCTAGCACTAGCGGTTCTAACTGATGGCCTCCCGGGTTGGTGGCCAGGTGGATCTTGCTCTTGCCGATAGGGAGACCGCTATCCACTGGGTCAGTCAAGCATCGAAGTTCGCATTTTTTTGATGACGCAAAAACGTAACCACGGAGACCGCCGAGGTCCGAATCGTGCCAATCGCACATTCCGATTCCGGATGCGCCGCAAAATGCATGGAACCGCGGGCTCGCCCTCATGCACAAGACTTTCGATTGAAGGATAACCTCAAGGAGCGAAATGCGTTAGAAACGACGCAAGGAAATTGGCACGGGGAAAGGTGTGCATTCACACGAAATGAATGCCGAAGCCGTCCAAGATGCCGACCTGGTGCGGCGGTTTAATAGCGGGGATGAGTCCGCCTTCTTGGAAATCATGGGGCGCCACCGATCGAGGGTTTTCGCGGCCGCGATGGGGCTCCTCCACAACCATGCCGACGCGGAGGAGATCACCCAGGACACGTTCGTGCGCGCGCACAGGGGACTCGCCCGGTTCCGGGGCGATTCCTCCCTTGCGACCTGGCTCCACAGGATCGCCGTCAATCTGGCGCGCAACCGCTACTGGTACTTCTTCCGCAGGTGCAGGCAGGCGACGCTCTCGCTCGATGCGGCCATGGGGGAAGGGGGCGAGTCCAGGTTCTCGGATCTCCTGTCGGCCGCGGACGCCGATCCGTCCCAGGAGAATTCCCGCAACGAGTTCATCGACGCCGTGGAGGCCTCCATGGAGAAGCTCGAGCCCGGCCACCGCCAGATCCTCACGATGCGCTCCGTCCTCGACCAATCCTACGAGGAGATCGCCGCGGCTCTCGGGATAAACGTCGGGACGGTCAAGAGCCGGATCGCCAGGGCGCGCGAGCGCCTCCGCAGGCGGCTGGCCGAGGAATGCCCGGATTTTGCGCGCGGGACCGATCCGGCCGACTGGTTTGAGCCGGCGAGGGGCGCGGGACAGGCGTCGGCGGCGGCAGGCTGCTGCTAGCCGGCCTTCAGGCCCAGGAAGCCGGCGAGCCTCAGGATGGCTGGCGCGGTCTTTTGCCCCCGGCGCACCCGCCGCGAAACGACGCGCAGGCATCCCAGCTTCCGTTCCGCCTTGACGTCGACGTGCCCCACGAGCTCCGTTCCCGCCAGGATCGGGAGCGCGTAGAAGCCCCTCTTTCGCCTCGGAGCTGGCACATAGGCCTCCCAGGCGTAGTCGAAACCCCACAACTGCCGCGTTACGCGCCTGTCGTAGACAAGCGGATCGAGCGGCGCGAGCAGCAGCGGCTCGGCGGCCCGGGCCTCTCCCTGCGCGGGCTCGAGCCGATGGAGATCCTCGCGGAGGCAGTGGAGCGTCGGACACCCGTCTACGGCAACGGCCTGAACCAGGTCCTCGACGAGGGCCAGCTCCGCGCGCCTGAGCGCGACCAGGCGGTGCTGGCGCAGGCGGATGATCGCCAGCCACCGCGCGGTCTCGTCGGCCGGCCGCTCCCTTTCGGCGAGCACCGCGGCGGGAAGAACCCTTTCGGGCAGGTCGTAGAGCCTTCGGTTGCCCGGGCGGCCCGCAATGAGCACGCGCCCGTGGAAGAAAAGCTTTTGCAGGGTCGCCTTGGCGAGCGAGGCCGCACCCCAGACCCGCCTTCCCTTGCGTTCGTCCGCGAACGCCTCGGGGCCGAGCGCGCCGCTGCTCCCGATCGCATCGAGGATGCGCCGCGCGAGCTCCCGCTCGCGCGGCGTAAGCCGGCCCGACCAGGCGCCCTGCCTCAGCGCCCTCGCGCGCATCGCCGCGTGGAGGTGGGGCCACGCCTCAAGGGGAAACGCCGCGAGCACGTTCGTGGACGGCAGGTGGTGCTCAAGGGCCGTGCGCTCCTCCGCCGCGAGCCGCCGGCCGTTCTCCCCGCTATGGAGATGCCTCATGAGACCGCCCTCAACGTACCCGGCAACCCGGTTTCGAAGGATGTGGTCGTGCATCCGGCCGCAGACGTTGATCGGGTCGATCTGCACGTAGCCGTGGTGCGCGAGCACCGAGCCCACGTCCCGCGCCGGGGCGTCGACAAGGTGCGCCCGCCGCAGGAAAAGGCGCGCCTCCAGCGGCGAGACCTTTCGCGCTCGCGTCACGGGACGGCGGGACGGGACGGCTGGGAACGCGGCGCTGTCGCGGCGTCCGGGGCCGGGACTGGCGCCGGATGCAGCGCCTTGATCACCTCCGCGTAGTCCTGGATGCCCGCAAACACCGCGGCCGCGATCGCATTGCGGAACTCCGGTGTCCCGAGCTTCGCGCCTTCGGCATCGCTCGAGATGAATGCGGGCTCGACCAGGACCCCGGGGCATTTCAGCCCGCGCAGGACTCCGAGGTGCTCGAGCTTCTCGCCGCGGTCGCCGTCGTGGAGCGCGTCCAGGATCCTGCGGTGCAGGGCGCCCGCCAGGACCGTGTTCCAGGCGTCAAACGCGTTGACGGGCGCGTCCTTGGTCTCCGCATTGTCGTTTCCGCCCGGGCTCCACGAGTCGGCGGACCTCTGCGAGCGTGCCGGGAAAGACAGCACCTCCGCGCCCGTCGTCTTTGTGTTCGGATAGAGCGAGTTGAAGTGGACGCTCACGAAGAGGTCCGCGTTCGCACGGTTCGCGATCTCGGAGCGGACCGCCTTTGGAAGGTCGAAGTCGGAGTCGCGCGTAAGCACGACCGCGTAGCCCGCCCCCTCCAGGAGCCGCTTGAGCCTGAGCGAGACGTCGAGCGTGCAGGTCTTCTCCATCGTGCCCAGGGCGCGGTTTTCGGCCCCGTGGTCCGTGCCCCCGTGGCCGGGGTCTATCGCGATCACCCGGGGCTGACGCGGGGGCGGCCCGCACAGGACGGGCCGCAGTCGCGGCACAAGATGCGACTGGTAGTCGATCCGGCTTACGTAGAAAGTGCCGCCCCGCGCAATGACGGGATCGCCGAGGAACACCCGCAGGCCCTTGAGATCGATCTCGCGGCTGTGGTCCGCGAGCCGCGCGACGGGCCGCGGGCCGTCCTTGAGGATCATCGCCGATTGCGCAACCAAGGGCACGACCCTCAGCCCGAGGCGGTCCGCACCGTCGTCAACGCTCACGTAGTCGACGGCGCCGATCCGGATGACGCCAGGCTCGGCCGCGCCAGTGGCCGCAAGGCATGCCGAGGCCAAGAGGAAGACGAATGCCGCCGGGCGCATGGGCGCGGCGGGCTCAGGCCTCCGCCGCGCGCGAAGCGGAAGGTGGTCCGTCATCCTCGCCGTCCCCGCCCTTCAAGTTGAATTTCGCCTTGCGCTTGTTCGCCGGCAGCGCCGTCAGCATGACGTGGATGTTGCGCCCGATCAGCTTGGGCTCGGCATCCGGGTGCCCCATGCCGGCCAGGTCGGCGACCGCCCGCTTCATCACCTCGAAGCCGAGCTCCGTGTGCGCCATCTCGCGGCCGCGGAACTTCAGGCGGAGTTTGACCTTGTTCCCGTGGTCGAGGAACTCCTCGGCGTGGCGCAGCTTCGTGTTGAAATCGTTCGGCGCGATGCGCGCGGTGAACTCGATCTCCTTGATCTTGCTCGCCGTCGACTTCGCGTGGGAGTGCTTCTTCTGCTCCTCGTAGACGTACTTGCCGAAGTCCATGATCCGGCAGACGGGGACGGGAGTCGCGTTCGGCGCCACCTCGACCAGGTCGAGCCCGACCTCAAGGGCGAGGTTGACGGCCTTTGGCGTGTCCAGAATCCCGAGCTGCTTACCCTCTGGCGAGATCACGCGCACCTGCGGGACCTTGATGCGGTGGTTGCGGCGGATGCTCGCGAACGGATCGTTGTTGCGGCGCTGGTATTGCCCGGTTGAACGGTTGCCGCCTGGGGCGGCAGAGGGAGTCGGTATGGCCATCAATAATTTACGCCTCTGGGCGTGTAGAGTCAGGGGACGCTCGCCGGAAGCCGCCTCGAATACAACACCTAAACACTGAAGCTTTCGCCGCAGGAGCAGCTGGCCTTCGCGTTCGGATTCGTGAACTTGAACCCGCCCGCGATCAGCTGGGCGGAATGGTCAAGCTGGGTTCCCTTCAGGTAGAGCGCGGTCCTGGCGTCGACGAGCACCTCCACCCCGGCCGACCGGACCAGGATGTCGCCACGGCTGGGCTCGGACGCAAACTTTAGCTTGTAGCTCAGCCCGTTGCATCCGCCGCCGGTGATCGCAATCCGGAGGAATCCGCCCTGGTTCTCGCGCGCGATCAGGGCGCGCACCTTGCTGCCGGCGGCCTCCGTCAGGCGGACCAGGCTCTCGCCCCCCTCCCGGATGGCGGGGCGGGCGGGCGGCGGGGCGAGCGCGGGCGATTCGGGCATGAGGCAAGACTATCGCCCGTTGCGGGCGCGAATCAAGCGCCGCGCGACAGCCACCGCGTTGGAGAAGCTGCGGAAGCTCGCCATCCCCTTGCCCGCGATCGCGAACGCGGTGCCGTGGTCCGGGCTCGTGCGGACGCGCGGGAGCCCGAGGGTCACGTTCACCGACTCGTCAAAATCGACCACCTTGAGCGGGGCGAGGCCCTGGTCGTGGTAGAGCGCCACCGAGACGTCGAACTCGCCGCGCAGCTGCCGGCCGAAGAGCGTGTCCGCGGGCTGGCAGCGGGAAAGCCCGGGGAAGCGGGCGCGCAGCTGGTCTAGGATCGGATCGATCGTGTCGCGCTCCTCGGTCCCGATGAGCCCGCCTTCGCCCGCGTGGGGGTTTAGCCCGCAGACGCCGATCCGAGGCGAGGCCACGCCCTCCGAGCGCGCGAGCTCGTCCGCGGCGGCCACCGTGCGCCCGATGCTCGCCGGTGTGAGCGAAGCGGGCACGTCGCGCAGCGGGATGTGCCAGGACACGAGAGCGACCCGCAGCCTCCCCCCGCAGAACGCCATCGTGGGGGCTCCCCCCCAGCGCGCCGCGAAGAACTCGGTGTGCCCCGGGAAGCCCCATCCGATCGCGGCCATCCGCTCCTTGCTGACCGGGGCGGTGACCACCCCGGCGAACTCGCCCGATCCGCACAGGGCGGCGGCCCGCTCGAGCGCAGCCCACGCGACCAGCGCGCTCTCGCCGTCCGGCCGGCCCGGCCGGGCGGCGTAGTCGTCCAGCCCCACGGCGATCTTTCCCGGCCCGTCCGCAAGCGTATCCAGCCAGCGGGACGGGCCGACCACCGAGACGCCGCGCGCCTCGGACGGATTCGAGGCGAGCCAGGCCGCGATGATCTCGGGCCCGATCCCGGCGGGATCCCCACAGGTGATGGCAATCTTCTCGGTCAATGGGCCCGGCTCGCCGGTCAATCCTCGCCAGCCGCCGAAGGCGGCTCCAGCCTCCGGGCCCGCGCTATGCCGCGGATCCCGGCCGTGATGAACTCGAGGAAGCGGCGCGCCTCCGCGGACTTGAACGCGCCCGCCGCCAGCGCCTGCGCGGCGATCTCGCGGATGTTCCCCGGCCTGAGGTAGACGAGCCGGAAGGCCTCCTTCAGCTCCCGGATCGCCTCGCGGGGAACCCCGCGGCGCCTGAGCCCGATCAGGTTGAGGCCCGCCACTTCGTCCCGCTCGGCCGCCATGACAAAGGGAGGAATGTCCAGGGTGATTCGGGAAAGCCCCCCCACGATGGCGCCCTCTCCGACGCGGGTGAACTGGTGGTACGCCGAGCCTCCGCCGAGGACGGCATGGTCGCCCACGCTCACGTGGCCGGCGATCAGCACGGCGTTGGCGACGACGACATTGTCGCCCACGATGGCGTCGTGCGCCACGTGCGAGCACGCCATCAGCAGGCAATTCGATCCCACGACCGTGTGGCCGCCCTTTTCGGTCGAGCGGTTGAGGGTCGCGTATTCGCGGATGACGGTGCCCGCCCCCACCTTCACGCCGGTCGGCGTCGCCGGATCGAACCGTATGACCTGGGGGTCCCCGCCCACGATGGCATAGGGGTGGACGGTGACCCGCTCGGCCAGGATCGCGCCCGACCTGACGATGGCGCCGGCGTGGATGACGCATCCCTCCCCGAGCTGCGCTCCCGGTTCGACGATTGCCGCGGGGTGGATGGACTGCTTCATCGCCACGAATCTCGGAATTGGCCGCGGACAGCGCGAGAACGATCTGGCGGGCGCCTGGGGCCGCGCTATTCCGGCGCCGGCCCGGCCTGGGCGGCACGGGCCCTGCGGGCCGACTGCATGCGGTCGGAGAGCAGGTCGAGCTGGGCGTCCTTGAGCAGGTCGTAGATCTTGAGGACCCGGATCACCTGGAGGGTGTCGCTCTTGCCGTAGTTGCGGTTGGCCTCGATCTTCTCGATCAGGTCGAGGAGCATCGCGCGGAACGAGATGATCGCGTCGACCCCGCGCTCCTTGAGGAGGGTCACGCTCTGCGAGCGGAAGGGCTCCGCCGTAGGCAGCGCGGGCAGCACGAGGATCTTGGTGACATCGCCCCCGATCCCGCCGCCCTCGGTGGGGAAGAGCCGGGCGGCCTGCTTCAGGACGTTCTGCTCGAGGAAGCCGAATATCTCCGGCGAACTCTTCAGCATGGCCGGCGTGAACACCTCGGTATGCCACGGCTTCACCGCCACCACGGCCTGGTGCACGAACTGGAGCTCCGTGGAGAACAGGAGGAAGTCGGGCTTCCGGCTTCCCTTGCGCCACGAGGGGTTGTGGACCAGCAGGTCGATCTCCTCGTCGCCCGTCTTGTGCCGCGCCTGCACCTGGTACTTGCGGACCTGGCGGACGAAAAACCCGTTTTGCTCGAAGAACTCCCTGACAATGCCTTCGTCGATTGCGGACATGCATCATCCCTTAGCCGGATGCAGGGCGGAACACACGAATTTTCTCCCTGGGGTCAGGCGCATCCGACCTCGCGCCAGACGGCCTCGACCGTCTTATCGGGGACGTGCCCCCGGACGACGGCCTCGCCCAGGGACCTCAAGAGCACGAACCGGGGCGAGCCGGCGCGGGTCTTCTTGTCCCGCGCTATGGCCGCAATGAGTTCCCCGATCGCGAGCGGGCGGCTCAGTTTCGTGGGAAGGGCGTGGGACGATACCGCCCGTTCCACGCGGGCGACGCTCGGCTCGCCGATCATGCCGAGGCGCCGGGACAGCCGCGCGGCCGCGCACAGTCCGATGGCGACGGCCTCCCCGTGGAGATAGGCCCCGTAGCCCGTGACCTGCTCGATCGCGTGCGCAAAGGTGTGCCCAAGGTTGAGGAGGGCGCGTCCGCCCTCCTCTGCGCGCTCCCTCTCGTCGGCCTCGATCACCCGTGCCTTGATCCCGCAGCAGAGGCGGATGGTCGAGGCAAGCCTGCGGTCGCCCGCAGAAAGGGGCGACCGCTCGAGTCCGTCGAAGAGCGCCCGGTCGCCCACGAGCGCGGACTTGATCACCTCGGCCATTCCCGCGGCGAACTCGCGCGGCGGGAGCGTCCCGAGGAACCCGGTTGCGATGAACACGCGGCGGGGCTGGTGGAACGCGCCGGCGAGATTCTTTCCGGCGGCGAGGTTCACGCCCGTCTTTCCGCCCACGGAGCTGTCCACCATGGACAGGAGCGTCGTCGGCACCTGGTAGTAGTCGATTCCGCGCAGATAGGAGGCCGCGGCGAAGCCCGCCAGGTCGCCGACCACGCCTCCGCCCACCGCGAACAGCGCGCCGGACCGGTCGAGGCCCTCCGAGGCGAGGAAATCGAGCGCGCGGCCGAGCTCAGCAACCGACTTGGACTCCTCCCCCGGGGGGACGACGTGGGTGGGGGCGCCGCCAAAGAGGTTGCGCAGCGCAGCGCCCTGGGCCTTCGCAACATTGGCGTCGGTCACCACGGCAAACCGCCTGCCGCCGCCCGCGAGGGCGGCGGCCTGGGCGCGCACCTCGGCCGTCAGGTCCTCCGCAAAGAGGATCTCGTAGGAGCGGTCGCCGAGACTGACGTGAAGGATGTCGGGCATGTCGCCCCGACAGCTTGGCCCCGGGCGCCCGGTCTGTCCACGGATTTGAGGTCGCCGTGCTCAGGCCCCCCGCGCCCCGCGGGCCGCCGCCCTCCTGCGAAAATGGCGCGCGACCGGCTCCCGGACGCCCAGGTGGTACGCGGCGAGGATGAGGACGACCCCGGCCCCGGCGTAGAGGAATCCCTCGGCCGTCGTCGGCACGGCAGGCCTGAAGACCCCCCAGGTCGCCCTCGCGATGCCGAGGTCGATGTGCGCCGCGAAGGCGAACGGCTTCGCCCAGATGGAGGCGTGGCGGAGCGCCGCGTCGGCGGCCGCAAGCTCGTCCACCCGCGCGATCGACGCGCGGACCAGGCCTCCCAGCCGGTCCATCGAAGGATCGGGATTGCGCCTCGCGCTGTCGACGAGCTGGTCCAGGGTCGTCCCGGATCGCGCCGCAGCCTCCCTGAGGCGCTCGAGCTGCAGCCGCGCCTCGTCGAGATGCCCCTCGAGCCTCTGGAGGTACTGCTGCATGAACTCCGGCAGCTGGGAGAAAAGGACGCCGCCGACGACGCACAGGACGCGGTCGAGGAGCCGCTCCAGCCCCTCGGACGCGGATCGGATGATTCGGGGCAAAGGCACGCCCGTTTCTCACATGCCGGTCCCAGCCTTGCCATACGAATCGTCCACCACTTGGGCCGCGTCCGCCATGCTTGCCTTTGCGCCCTGGCCTCCCCCGTCCATGGCGGACACCGCGCCGGCAAAGGCCACGGCCTCGGCCGCGCGCGCGCCGGCGAGCCGCTCGCCGGCCCCCAGCCCGCCCGCAAGCAGGCCCGGACCGCCGCCGATTCCCGCCTGTGCGGCGTGTGCGGCCAGCCGCCCCATGCCGGCCCAGCTCCTCCCCACGGAGCCGGCCGCCTGGGCCATGAAGAGCGCCCCTGTCGCGAGGAGCCTGTGCAGGAAGATGGGCCCCATTATGGACACGATCGCGACCCAGAGGACAAAGCCCAGACCGCCCACCAGGATCGAGAGGAGCGCAGCAACGTTGCCCATGAACCAGTTGCCGAGAGCCGCCTCCACGGCTCCGAGCTGCGCCTCGGACGGTCCGCCTGCCGTGATCGAGCTCCACTGCAGTGCGCCGACCATGTCCGGAACGCGGCTTGTGCCGGCGATCAGCGCGATCAGGGCGTTGTAGAGGGCGATCGTCCCCGTGTGCCCTATGGCCCAGGCGACCGGCCAGAGGGCCACCGACACCATGTGCATGACGTAGCTGTGCGCCGCCTGCCGGTTGGGATGCCCGTGGGGCAGCGAGAACATCCCCGTGAAGAGGGGAAGCATCATCGTTCCGGACACCGCGAAGAAGTACCTCAGCTGCTCCATGAACCAGACGATCGCCGCGGCCGCGAGCAGCAGGAGGTAGAGCGGGCCGATCGTCACGCCGATCAGCAGGCACTTGAGCATTGCCGACCCGAACCCCGTCGCCAATGCCGCCATCCTGACCATCCCGCTCCACGTCTGCCCGGCTTCCGAGGCGTAGTTGGACGCGGTGTCCCAGACCGCGACCCCGAACGCCTCCAGGTAGCCGAGCACGCTCCCGTCGTTGGCGGCGTCGATCAGCGCCCTGCGCTGCCGCGGCCCCCCGGCCTGGGGGGAACCGCCGCTTGCAAGCGCGTCCTTCCTGAGAAGGTCAAAAAGCGCCGTCAGCTCGGGCATGGCGTAGGCCGCCTTGACGCACGCCGCGGTGAGGTTGCGCGGTCCGCCCGCGGACGACTGGTAGAGCGCGTCGGCACCCTGCATGGAGGCCCGCATGAGGAACGGCCCGCCCATCATGAACGCGATCACGACCCACGTCTTTGCGATCTCGCCCATCTTGCCCTCGCCGCTGGAGGCCTGGCTCCTCAGGACGAAGCCCCAGAGCGCGAAAAGGGCGCCGAATCCCGTGAAGATCCAGCCGATCCTGCCCAGGACCGCCGGCTGCCCGCCGGTTCCCTCGGTGAGCCCGCGGAAGATGACGCCCCCGTCGTACGAGCTGAACACGTCCAGCAGGTCCGAGACGGGCGCGTCGGCAAAGGGGAGATTCATCCCGATGCCCCCCCCGCGTCCGCGGTCGTCCAAAGCCGCATCCCGCTGTAGTCCGGCTGGGGCGCCGCGGGCGCCGGCTTCCCGAGGGTCGCGCCGCGCTGGGCCTCGGCGCCCCGGGCGCGCCCCTCGACCGTCGCATTCAGGAGCGCGGACTCGGCGAGCCCCTGCTCGTCCGCCGCCCTGGACCTCACCCCGGCGGCGGTGCGCTCCTGCCGGTCCGAGAGCGCGATGTCGTCGAGGATGGCCCTGCGGCGGGCGTCCATCACCTGGTTCTGCGACTGGAGCTGGCTGATCTCGGCGAGGACCGCCTGCTTGCCGGACTCCGTCTGGGCCGCCTTGAACTGGCCCCATGCCAGGGCAAGCTCCGCCGCCACCGAGGCCCTCGCCGATTGCTCGTAGGCGATCTGCCCGCGGACCTGCAGCGAGGCCTGCGCGTCGCGCGCGAACCGGGCGTAGAGGCCGGGGTCGCGCGGCTGAGCCTGCCCGAACACCTGCATCGTGGCGCCCGCGCCCGCGGCCCGGAGGAGCGCGGCCGCGTCGAGGACGCGCTGGGCCGCGCCCAGCGCCTGCCAGGCCCGCTGCAGATCGGCCTCCGTCTGCCCTCCGGCCGAAAGCGCCCGGAGCGCGCCCGTGACCTCGGCGAGATCGCGGAGCGCGCCCACGGCCGCCCTGGGATCGCCGGCGAACGCGCGCAGCTCGCCGAGCGTCTGGAGCGTGCCCCTCGCCGCGGCCAGCTGGTCGTTCAGCCTTTCAAGCTCGGCCGCCCAGTTTGCGGCCTCGGCGGGATTCGCGATAACGGTCACGAACGAGGTGTCCGCCACCCCAAGAAACCCGTGCGCGCAACGCGCGGCGAAGAGCGCCAGCGCGGCGGCCGTCCACGCCCTCGCGACGCCCCGGGACGCGAGGTTCATGGGACTGGCCCCCAGGCCGGGGCGGGCGCGGGCACAAAGACCGGGACGGCGACCGTCTCGGGCGCCAGCTTGCGCCCGTCGCGCGCGGTCCCGGACTCCTCCCAGATGTAGTACTCGGTCCTGCCGGCCGGCCTCGACCCGCACGGCGCCTCGAGCGCCTGCCTGGCCCAGTACAGCTGTTTGGCCGCGTCCGCGGCGCCGAGCAGGTAGCCCTCGTCGACCGCGCCCCTGCGCGACGAGCCCGGCGCCGATTCGCAACCCCCGAGAAGGAGGGCGAGGATCACGGCTGCGGCGCGCCTCATGCCCGCCTCCCGCCGGCCTCGGCGAGCACGCCCTCGTAGACAGAGGCGTGCTTCCCGAGCGCCTTCATCCTCCCGTCAAAAACCGCGCCCGAGGATTCGGCGACATAGAGCATGGCGGGGTCGACCTCGACGCGGACGGTCCCGCACATGGGGGCCGGACCCTCCCTTGAGAAATACGTGAAATAGGAGGCCTTGCGCGCGCCCGCCTGGTGCTCGACGAGAGGGTGCTGGACGATCGCGCGCTGGGCGGCGCCGGGAAGCCCGATCACGCCCGCGATCCTGCGCACCTGGTCCGCGTTGTTCTGGCGCATCAGGAAGTACTGCTTGCACTGGCCGAACAGGAGGTCGGTGAGCGCGGGATCGATGTCGTCGATCTGGGAGGGTTCCTGGAAGGCGCCGATGAACACGCACCGGTACTTCCTCATCTGCGCAAGCAGCTCCTTCACGAACTCGGCCGCGCCGGGTATGAGGAGGATCCGCCTGAGCTCGTCGAGGAGCATCACCTTGGACTCGCCCCTGGGGAGCGCGAGGATGTGCTGGCGCACGTGGTCGAACACCACGAAGCCCGCCAGGTCCTTGAGGATCCCCTCCGGCAGCCGGCTGGTGTCGAAGTGCAGGCCGGCGCCGCGGACGTCGACATTGGTCGGCCCGTCGATGAACGCGCCCACGACGCCCCCGGCCCGGAGCCCCTTCGCCAGCTCGGAGGAGAGGAAGTCGAGCTCGCCGGCCACGCCCGCGCTGCGGTGGTGGGGCAGCCGGCCGTGCCTCATCAGCGAGACGAGCCCGTCGAACCTGGGGTAGTCCGCGGCCGAGAAGAGGCTGAACGCCATCGACTCGACGTTGCGCCGGCCCGCCGGGAGGATCGAGTGGCGCACGACCTCGTCCTCGCTCGGCGCCGCAACGATCTCGCGGGCCGCCGCGGGATCCGCGCGCTCGATCTCCCTCAGGGCGAGGTGGCCGTCGAGGAAGTCGTCGTCCGCCGAGCGCAGCCGGTCCGCCGCGAGCGCCCTCCTCGCGAGGCCGCGCCAGCGCCCCTCGTCGGCGTTCTTCCAGTCCTCGGCGCAGTCCTCGAAATGGCTGCGGACGTATTCGCCGATCAGGCCCTCCCTGCGCCTGTTCCGGTCCTCGTCCCTCGAGAGCCCGACAAGCTTCATGCACGTCCTCACGACCCGCGACACCGTCGCCGACGTGAGGGGAAGCCCGAGGGTGTCGAACGGGTTAAGGGTGCAGTCGCCCGATTCCCGCAGGACCAGGCTGCGCATCCCGCACAGCTGCGCCTGCGTGACAAAGGCCATTCCCTCCTCCTGGTAGAACCGGTAGCTCCAGTCGCAGTCCGACTGGCTCATGAGGTCTATGAGGAGCGCCGACTTCCCCGACCCGTTCACCCCGACGACGACCGAGTGCTGCGGCGTCCCGTTCGCGGTGACGAGGCGCACGCCGACGACGCTGCGTCCCGGGCTGTCATAGAGCGCCTGGGCCTCCTCGAGGTGGCCCGTGAACGTCGAGGAGATCGGCATCAGGTCGGCGAGGTTGTGGTTCTCGACGTAGATGTCCCATCCGCGGTAGGTGCCCCCGAGATTGCCGGGTATCGTCTCGTAGAAGAGATGCCGCGCCTGGGCCGCGTTGTTGACCTGCATGAACTCGGCCCCGTCGATCCCCTGCAGGGCCGTCCGCATAGCAAGCGACTTGGCGGCGATGCCCTCCGGGGTGTCGGCCCACACGCGAACGGCAAAGAGCAGGTTGAACGGGATCGTGACGGAGGAGAGCAGCGAATCGATCCTGGCGTGCCGCAGGCGTATGTCGTTCTCCACCCCCGCGGCGCGGCGGTCCGAGAGGAAGGCGCTCAGCTCGTCGATCTCCCTGCGCAGCCGCTCAATCTCCCCCCCGACCGGCAGGGGATGGATGCCGAGCGTGATCGACGCCCCCCGGCCCACGGCGTCCAGGACCGGCAGGAGCATCCCGGGCCGCGTGCCGCGGGGAAGCTCGCGCATGACAAAGATCGCGTGGTAGTTCCCGTCAAAGAAGAGCAGGCTGGCGCGCTCGCCCCTACCTCCCGACGCAAACGCGTTCAGGTCGCTCCTGAGGCAGTTCGCGCGGACGGACCGGCTCTCGTCGAACCCGCCCATCCCCTCCTCCCCGGCTCCGGAGAACAGGCGTGCCAGGCTTGGATTGAGGAACCTTCTCAGGTGGAGCGCGTGCGCGCGGCTGTCCATCGGCTCCCACCTGCCGAGCGGGTGGACCATCGCCAGCATGTGCAGCTGCGAGTCGAGGCCGGATGCGGCCTGGCGCAGGAAGGCGTCGCACGAGGCGACCGAGCGCACGTTTGCTGCGGACAGGCCCTCGCAGCGCCTGCCGACGTAGACATGGACCCTTTCGCGCCGCAGGCTGCCCTCGGCGAGCCTCTGCTCGTAGAATGCTCGCCGGACGGCGCAGGTCCTCCGGCACCACGGCGATCCCGCCGCCTTGCGGCCCGAATAGGCCTCGAGCGCAGCCTCGAAATCGTCCTCCACGGTCCAATGGACCTGGAGCGAGGCCGCCGAACCCACGGCCGCGAGCAGGTGGGCGTTCTGGCGGCGCAGGTCCAGGATGGTGCGGTTGTCCGCGCTGCGCAGGTCGGGCACCTCGACGCTGGCCCCGCGCGAGAGGCACGTGCGCGCGTCGAGAGCCGACCCCCACCAGAGCATGTCGCGCTCAAACCACCCGATGGGAAACGTCCGGGCCATCGGAAGTGTTTCACCGGCCCCGGCCGGCGGGCCGGGTCGCGCCCATGGGATGCGCCAGGTCGGCCGCGCGTCCCGGCCCAGACGCGGCCGCTGCGTTGATAGCGATCCGCGGCAGCACCGGCAGGTAGCGCCGGGGCGGATCGGTGAAGTCGAGCCGGAGACCAAGCACCGTCGCCCAGAGGTCGCCCTTGAAGTGCGGGGGCCTGCCCGCGACAAGAAGGCGCAGGTACGCGAACCCGCCGGCAAACGGGAGCGCGGCGAGGATGGTCCTCGAGAGCCAGTGGCTCCCTGCGCCGCCGTCGCCGAGGAAAAGCTTCAGAGCGAGCCCGATGCTCAGGACGAGTCCCGCAAAGAGCGGCCAGAGCGCGTTGAAAGCCACCCCGTCGAATCCCAGATAGCCCACCCTGGCCCGCCGGCCAGTGTTGCTAGGCGTGTAGGGAAGCGCAGGCTCCTCGGGGTCGGTCGGCATGCTCGCTCGGGTTCGCCCGGACTCACCACGCGGGAAGGCTGCCGAGGGTCCAGACCGGGCTGATGATCCCTATCCGTATCGAGAACCAGTAGACGCCGGCCGAGATTGCCGGTATCCCGATCGCCCAGGCGGCCTCCTCGAGCTTGTCCTGCTTGTCCTGGGCCCGGTACGCCCGCTGCGCGTGCTTGATCCCCTGCCACACCGAGCCCGCGAGCCCCAGGGTGAAGAGCCAGCCGAGCAGGTCGGTCGCCTGGAACGCGGCGGCCAGAAAAGGAGCGGGAGTTGGGAGGTTCATGGAATTAGACATGTCCCACTATCTGTTTTAATCAAGCTAATTTTTCAGCCCCTGCGCGCGATTTTTCCCCACCCGGCGCCGGGTCATTCGACCGGGCGTTTCCACCTGGGCGCGCCGGGGAGCGGGCTCCCACGAGAATCCGATGCCGCTCCGCGACCAGCATTGAAAAATCAGCGTCACGCGGCTATCACACGCCCCAGCATGACGGGGAGCCACGAACGCGAGATCGTTCTAGGCGTCGGTGGCTTTCTCGGCCACGACGCAAATGCCGCCCTGCTTGTCGATGGGCAGCTCGTGGCGGCCAACCAGGAGGAACGATTCACTCGCCGGAAGCACGACGGCGGCTTTCCGTCCCACGCCATCCGGGAATGCCTGGGCACCGCCGGCCTGACCCCGGGCGATGTGACGGTGTGCGTGTTCGCGGAGAAGCCCCTGCAGAGCATCCTCTTTGACAGGGCGAAGCGACCTGGCGGCGCTCCTGCGCGGGTGCTGGGCCGGATGTTGCCCGAGAACGCGGGAGGATTGTATAACCACCAGGCCCGGTTGCTGCTCCCGAGCGCCCGCTTCCGCTACGCCTGGCATCACCTCTCCCACGTCGCGGGCGCATTCTACACGGCCCCGTTCGCGCGAGCGGCCTTTCTGTGCGTGGACGGCAAGGGCGAGGACTACAGCGCCAGCGCGGGCGTGATAGACGACGGCGGGTTGAGGCTACTGTGGGAACAGCCGTATGAGAACGGGCTCGGGCTGCTCTACACGCTCATCACGCATCATCTCGGCTTCGCGTCGTACGGATCCGAGTACAAGGTCATGGGCCTCGCCCCGTACGGGAAGCCCACCTTCACCGAGGCCCTTTCAAAGCTCTACTCTACCGACGGCCACGGCGGCCTCCGGCTTCACAAGCCCGTCACCTTCCTGCCCAGCGCCATGGCCGCGTCCGTTCAACTGGTCACGGATGCCTCGGGGGTGGCGGCCCGCAAAGACGCGGAACCTCTGGCCCCGGAACATGTCGATCTGGCCGCATCGCTCCAGAGGATCTTCGAGGACGAAGTCTTCAAGATGGCGCGCTTTGTCCGGGCGGAGACGGGCGAACGAAACCTTATCTTTTGCGGAGGATGCGCGCAGAACTGCGTCGTCGCGGGTCGCCTGCGGGCCGAGAGGGTATTCGAGGGGCTGTTCAATTCGCCCGTCGGCGGCGACATGGGCAGCGGACTCGGCGCGGCCCTGCTCTACCTGCGGACGGCGCACCCGCGCCGCAGGATCAAGATCGACGCCAAAGGCTTCTATCTCGGATCGGAACCCGGCAGTGCCCCGGCCGCGGCCGCTCGGTGGCGCCTGCCCTACGCCGGGGCAATACACGACTTCATAGCGGAGCGTCTGGCGGAGGGCCGGACCGTGGGCTGGGTTCGCGGCCGGATGGAGCTCGGGGCCCGCGCCCTGGGAGCCCGGTCGATCCTTGCCGACCCCCGCCAGCCCGGAATGCAGTCACGGCTCAATCTTGCCGTCAAATTCAGGGAATCATTCCGGCCGTTCGCCCCGGCGATCCTGGCGGAGGACGTGGGGCAGTGGTTCGACTCGTCCGAAGAGTCGAGCTACATGAACTACACCGCGAACCTGCTTCCGTCGCGGCGGCATCCGACCCCCTCCTCGTTCGCCACCCTTAAGGAGCAGCTGGATTACCCGCGCAGCGAGATTCAAAGCGTGGTTCACGTCGATTTCTCAGCCCGCCTGCAAACGGTCGACTCCGGCGTGCACCCAGACTTCCATCGCCTGCTCCTCGCGTTCAAGGCCGTGACGGGCGTGCCGGTCCTGATCAACACGAGCTTCAACGTGAGTGGCCAGCCGATCGTGCGGACCGCGGCGGAGGCCTGGGAATGCTTCATCAATACCGACCTCGACCTCCTGGTCGTCAACGACGAGGTTTACGGCAACCCTCGCGAACGCAGCCGCGAGGAGAAGGTTGCCTGGCTCAAGCAATTCTCGAAAACAGCCTGACCAAACGCCGCATATCGATGAGTAAGCGTATTCGCCATCTTGTGTTGGGCGTCATTCTCGGGCTCGTCCGCATCGCACAAGCTCCTGCGAAGGCCGGCTGGAAGCGGAGCCGGCGGCGCGCGGATGACCTGCGCGGAATGTAGCCGCAAGGCCTCCGCCATCGCGGATTCGAATCTGGCGGAAAGGGGCGTAGAGCCAGCCGGGAACAGGGATTGTGGCGGGCGGGCAGGCGCCAGAGAACGGCGACGGCGGTCTTCATGAGCGTCGCGGCATGGAGCGGTTCTCAGATCATCCTGTGCCTTCGAGAGGGCAAAAGAGCTCGCCAAAACGAGGTCAACGTCAACACGCTTCCGGACGCGTGCATCACTGCATCCCGAGCGCAAGCGCCTCCGAGAGGGAGGCGCCATTCCCCGCGGTTGCCGGAGCCTCATGGATATGGCTTGCAGGTCCGAGCGTGGCTCGGGGCCATTGGCGCGCCTACTGAGCACATGACCTCTCCCGATCCTCCTGCCGTCACCGCAGTCGTTCCTTCCCACAATCCGCATCTCGGGCGTCTTCGGGAGGCGCTCCAAGGTTTGAGGGCGCAGTCCTTGGCCCCGGAGTCGTGGGAAACGCTTCTCATTGACAACGCCTCAGCCTCGTTTCCCGCGGGTGCAGACTACCGCGACTGCGCCCCAAGCAATATCCGGGTGATGCACGAATCCAGGCTCGGGCTCACGTCGGCCAGGCTCGCGGGCATCCGGGCTTCCCGGGGATCCATCATCGTCCTTGTCGATGACGACAATGTCCTCGCCCCCGGCTATGTCGCGGAAGCCGCGCGCCTCTTCGCGCGCGATGCCCGGCTCGGTGCCGCGGGCGGAAAATCACTGCCGGTGTTCGAGTCGCCGCCCGCCCCCTGGCAGCTCGAATTCCTCTCCCTGCTGGCGGTGCGCGACCTCGGTGAGGCCGAACTCCTTGCCGCATCGTTTCGGCCGGATGGGTCGGCGCAGAAACAGTACCCCTTGTGCGCGCCTATCGGAGCCGGCATGGTGTTGCGGCGGGAGGCCGCGCTGGCGTGGGCCGAAGGGGTCGAGCGGGATCCGAACCGACTCCGGCTCGACCGGACGGGGCCCGATCTCGTCTCCGGGGGCGACAATGACATCGTCATGACCGTCCTGGAGCACGGTTGGTCCGTGGGTTATTTTCCGAGCCTGACCCTGAGTCACATGATTCCGTCCGCGCGGCTCGACCCGCGCTACCTGGCGCGCCTGAACCGCGCGATCCAGCGCTCGTGGGTCCAGGTCCTGTCCGCCCACGCTGCCTGCCCATGGAAGCCGATCGCCGGGTGGACGGTCGCGCCGCGCCAGCTTAAGGCCTGGTTTTCCAGGCGCGCCTGGAAGGGCCCGGCCGCCCGCATCCGCTGGCAGGGCGCATGCGGGCATTTCGAAGGGCGCGCGGGATAAGAACCGTGGAACCGTTAAAAAGATTCATGCGCGCCTGCCTGCGCCGCTTCGGGTACGATCTTGTGCGCCACCAGGCTGCACGGGATCCGGTGGATTCGTTTGTCGATTTGAGCGAGGATGAGCGCCTGATCCTCCGCGCGGCCCGTCCCTTCACGATGACCGGCCTGGACCGCCTTGCCGCGGTCATCAATGCCGTTAAGCACGTGGTCCAAAACGGCGTGCCTGGCGACATTGCCGAATGCGGCGTGTGGCGCGGGGGCAGCATGATGGCGGCGGCCCTCACCTTGCGGTCGCTCGGCGACTCCAGCCGCACGCTCTACCTCTACGACACGTTCGAGGGAATGCCGGCCCCCACCCACCGCGACCGCAGCTTTGACGGGCAGGAAGCGGGATCGCTTCTTCGCGCGGCACAGCGCGGGACAGGGATCTGGTGCTACGCGGGACTGGAAGACGTCCAGCACAATCTCTTCTCCACCGACTATCCCAGGGACAAGCTGGTATTCGTGCAAGGGAAGGTCGAGGAGACGATTCCCGCGCCGATGCCCCGCTTGCTTTCGGTGCTGCGCCTCGACACGGACTGGTACGAGTCCACCCTGCACGGGCTGACCCACCTTTACCCGCGCCTGAGCTGCGGAGGCGTGCTCATCATCGACGACTACGGCCACTGGCAGGGCGCGCGGGCCGCCGTGGATGAATATTTCTCCCGGCAACCCGTTCCGGTGTTCCTGCATCGCATCGACTATACGGGCCGCATAGCCATAAAACCCCTCCCGGCCGCGCCCGCCTCATGAGCCTCTTCCGCCACAACATCCTGCCGCGCCTGCGATTGCTTCGGACGGCGCTTTCCCGGCGTTTTGTCTATGCGGACGTCGTAGCCATGGCGCAGGAGTACGGCCTCGACTACCGGGACCTAAGCGCGGACGTGGAGCCCTTCGGATTCGTCCTCTCCGTGGCGAAGGGAATCCCGCCGGATCCTCCCGACTTCCCCGCCCTGATTGGGCCGCCCGAAGGATTCACCCCCCCGGGCGCGCCCGCTCGCTTCAACTCCGAGCCGAGCGTCGGCCGATTCCTGGGCCAGCTCGTGTTCTTCAGCCACGCTCAAACTGTCGTTGAGCTCGGCTGCTTTGGCGGATGGGCAAGCGCGCACATGGCGCTCGCGCTCAAGTCCGCAGGCCGCGGCGGCCGCCTATACTGTGTCGACTACATCCAGGAGTATCTCGACGTGATGCTGGCCAACCTCAGACGCCATGGGCTGGGAGACCTTGTCACGCCGGTGCGCGGCATGTCCCTCGAGCCCGCAGTGTTGGCGGCGTTGCCCACGCGAATTGACGTCATCTTTCTGGATACCTCGCACGCCTTCCCGGGCACGCGCGACGAGATCCTCGCCTACGCGCCGCGGCTCTCGCCCGGCGGATTCCTCGTGCTGCATGATTCCGTGGGAGCCAGCGGCGTTCGGCGCTCCGTCCGGGACGTGGCCAGCCGCTTCAAGGTCCTGACATTCGCCACCGAGCAGAGCAACGGCGTGGCCGTTCTTCAACCCCGCTGATCCACGCCCATGAACGAAGGCACCATAGATGCGCGCGCCCCTCTCTGGCCCCAGGAAACCAAGCCTGTCGCCGGGGTCGTCTACGTGGCAACCGGCCAGCGCTACGTCAAGGAAGCCCGGGAGGCGACCGCGGCCCTGAGGGAGACAAACCCGGACGTCCCTGTCTGCCTGGTCAGCGACGACCCGGGCAGCCCCGCCTTTTGGGATGAGCTTGTCCTTGTCAGGAATCCCGCCTTCGGCTTCCGCGACAAATTGCTCATGGGTCTCTGCCCCTTTGAGCAGTTTCTCTACCTCGATACCGACACCACCGTGATTGGCGACCTGTCCGAGGTGTTCGAGCTGCTCAGGCGCTTCGATTTCATTGGGCACCAGCTTTTCGAGGGCCACGACTGCCCGCTGCCCGACGTCCCGGACGCCTTTCCCGAGTTCAATGGAGGCGTTCTTGGCTTCCGCCGCTCGCCCGCCCTCGGTGATTTTTTCGCGCGCTGGCTCGCCCGGTACGACGCCTACTACGCGCTCAACCGCGCCGGGCACTACCACTATTCCAACGCAAGCGACCAAAAGAGCCTGCGCCAGACCCTCTATGAATCGGGTGTTCGGATCGCGGTTGTCGGCCCCGAATACAATTTCACCCCACACCATCTCGTCTTTGCCTGCGCCCAGGTCCGGATCCTCCACGGCCGCGGCCGACAGAACCTCGCCAACCTCCAGCGGCGGCTCAATGCCAAGCTTGGAAACCGGGCCTACGTGCCGAGGCTCGACGCCGTGATCCACGATGACATGATCGCCGCCGAACTCCGTCACCTGTGGTGGATGTCCTCCCTGCAGCTCATCCGCAAGGCCGGCCGCCGGATGACTCCGCTCATGCTGCGCGATTGGCTGCGCAGAAGCACCCTGGTCCGCCGCCTTTTTCTGCGCAACCGCTTCACCGAGGCCACGGCGGCCGACGACCCGAAGTGGCACGCGCCTCCTCCCCCGGCTCCGTGACCGTTCCGGCTCCATGCGCGCCTACCTAAGACACCTCGGCCTCGGCCGCGCCCTCTACCGGCTCTATCACGTGCCCGCGGGGATCCTGCGCGACTCGGTCAAGGCCGGCGGCCCGTGGCAGGCGCGTCGCACCGAGCGCGGCCGCATCGAGATGGAGGCGGCCGCGCGCGTCCTGCCGCAGCCTGGGGCGCACGGCGACGCCCGACCCATCCCCGTGCACGTCCTCACGGGCCGGCGCTTCTGGTACCAAACCGCATTCTGCCTGCACACGCTCTCGGCCCATGCCCGGCGCCCCGTGCACCCGGTGATCCATAACGACGGTTCGCTGTCGCAGGAGGAAGCCGGCTGCCTGACGCGGCTATTCCCTGCGGCGCGGGTCGTGCCGCTCGCCGAATCCGCTGCAAGGCTTGAAGCTTTCCTGCCGCGCGATCGCTTCCCCGCGCTCCGCGAGCGATGGGACCACTATCCCAACATACGGAAGCTCATCGATCCGCATCTTGGCTCCCATGGATGGAATCTGGTGATAGACTCGGACATGCTCTTTTTCCGGGAACCCGCCTTTCTGGTCGGCTGGAGCGATTCCCCCCGGGCGCCCCTGTACTCTGTCGACGTCCAGAACTCCTATGGGTACTCGCGGCGATTGCTCGACCGCCTCGCTGGTTCCCCGATCCCCGAGCTCGTTAACGTGGGTCTCTGCGGCCTGGACAGCAGCGCCCTTGACTGGCAGCGGATCGAAGGATGGTGCCGCACGCTGTTCGAGCGCGAGGGCACGAGCTACTACCTTGATCAGGCACTTGTGGCGATGCTTCTCGCGGGCCGCGCATGCGCCGTAGCCCCTGCCGAAGAATATGTTACGCTGCCGCGGCCGCCCGAGGCGCTGGAGTGCCGGGCCGCGATGCACCATTATGTCGCCGAATCCAAGCGTTGGTATTTCCAGCACAACTGGCGCCGCGCAATCCCGAGGCCCGAATGAACCCGTTGGTCAGCATAATCATCCCCTGTTTCAATGCCGAGCACTGGGTTTCGGCCGCGATTGAATCGGCACTGGGGCAGACTTGGCGGGAGACCGAGGTAATCGCGATCAACGACGGCTCGAGCGACGGCAGCCCGGCCGTGCTTAGGCGCTACGTCGGACCCAGGGTGCAGGTGATTGATCGGCCCAACCGGGGCGCTGCGGCCGCGCGCAATGCCGGAATGCGTGCAGCCAAGGGAGAATTCATCCAGTTTCTTGACGCCGATGACCTTCTGACGCCGGCGAAGATCGCCAGCCAGGTGGCTCTCTTGGGGCCAAAGGGAGACGGCGTTGTCGGCACGGCCCGCTGGGCGCGTTTTCAAGGCGACTCGGCCATGGCGAAGGAGGAGGCCGATTCCCCTCTGTTTGCCGACCTGGCGCCGATCGACTTCCTCCTGCTGCACACGGCCGGTGGGTACATGATGCATCCGGCTGCCTGGCTCGTGCCTTCAGCCGTCGCTCGCGCCGCCGGCCCGTGGGACGAGACCCTTTCCCTCAACGATGACGGCGAATACTTCGCTCGCGTTGCCCTTGCCGCTCAGGGAATCGTCCATGCGCCCGACTCGCTCACGCTCTATCGATCCCACGTGCCCGGGAGCCTGAGCGGGCGTCGCGACCGCCGGTCCCTCGGGTCGCTCTACCGCTCCTGCGAGCTCGTCGCGAAACATCTCGCCGCTGCCGAGGATTCCCCTCGGGTGCGGCTCGCGCTGGCGGACTACTTCCAGCGGCTCGCCTATGAGGTCTATCCGGAGGCACCAGGCCTTTCTCGACGGGCCGAGGCGAGGGCGCGCGAGCTGGGTGGCTCCGCTCTTCGCCCACCCATGGGCCGGCGCCAGGCCTGGCTTGCGCGCATTGTGGGATGGCGGCTGGCCCGGCGGGCGGCCTGTTTCCTACGGTGAGCGCCTTCCCCGAGGAACTTGCGGCACATGTGGCCTCCTACCGCAACACCGCCGAGCACAATGAGCGCGTGCACCGCGAATTCACAGCGGCCGCGGCCGCCGAACCCTTGCTCAATGACCACCGGCGGCATATCGAGCAGCACAAGCTTGGCTATGGAGACGCGGCATTCCACGCCATGTGGAAGATCCTGCTGCTTGCGGCGCACCAACGCTTCGGCCGGGTGGATGCGCTCGAAGTAGGCGTATTCAAGGGCCAGGTGATCTCACTCTGGGCTCTCCTCGCCAAGACCCACGGCTGGCCGGTGCGCGTGCACGCAATCACGCCGCTTGAGGGCCAGGCGCTGCCGAGCTCCCGCTGGTGGAGCTCGTTGAAGTTCCGGCTGCTGCCGCGTTATCGCGAGCGCGTTCGCAGCGGCGGTTTCTACCCTGATGACGACTATGAAGGGATCATGCGAACCCTCTTCGCTCATTTTGGACTGGATTTCTCGGACGTGCGCCTCGTGCGCGGCTATTCGAGCGAGCCGGCGGTCCGCGCGGCGCTGCAGGGCGACCGGTTTCACCTTGTCTACGTCGACGGGGATCACACCTACGACGGGGCCGCCGGCGACGTGAGGCTCTTCGGCCCCAAGGTTGTTGCCGGGGGATGGCTGGTCATGGACGATGCCGCGTTCGACCTTCCAGGCTCCACCTTCTGGAAGGGTTATGAGCCCGTGGCTCGGGCCTGCGCGCTGCTGCCCGGACTAGGATTCACGAACGTGCTCAACGTGGGGCACAACCGCGTCTTTGAGAAAGTGCGCTGATCGGCATGGCTTCCATTCGGGTCTATCTTCTCACTTGCCGGCGCCCGCACCTCCTGCGTCGGGCGCTCAGAAGCCTGATGGCGCAAACCTTCACCGATTGGGCATGCGAATTGCATAACGATGCCCCGGAGGACAATGCCCCCGCCCGCTTGCTTGCCGAGCTGGCACCTGGCGATGCCAGATTCACCTACCATCTCCACGATCCCCAATGGGGACCGGTGACTTCATTCAACCATTGCTTCCGCGCCGGCTCCGAGCCCTACGCTGCGCTCCTGGAGGACGACAACTGGTGGGAGCCGATGTTGCTTGCGACCCTGCACTCCGCGATTGCCGACCAGCCCGCGGTCGCGCTCGCGTGGGCGAACATGCGCGTTTGGCGCGAGAACGACGACGCCTCCTGGACGGATACCGGGTCGACGGTCTGGCCGACGGGCGCGAAGCTGCGGCACTTTGACTGGCCCGTGCTCCTGCAGGCTTTCGACGGGCTGCATTCCAACGGGGCAATGATCTTCCGACGGCCCGACGGTGCTCAGGGCATGGTGCCGGCGGGCACGCCATTCGCGATAATCGAGGCGGCGCGCGAACGCGCGCTCCCCGGGCGCTTTCTGCTTGTGCCTGAGGTGCTTGCCAACTTCGCACAGACCCGGCGCTCCGCCCGGTCGGGAGAGCGAGCTCGTTGGGCTGAAGGACAGCTCTTGCTTGCCGCTTCGTTTTTTGAGGCGGTGCCCCTCACGCCCGCCGCGTGGGATGAACTCATGGGCCTATGCCGCCGGGCGATTCCAAGGCGCACTAGCATGCTTATGCTGCTCGCCCTCGCCGGAGTCCGGCGCCGGGAAATCCTGTCCCGAGCCGTTCCGGCGGACATGGCGCTGTTCGCGTACAGCTTTTTGGGCAACCTGCGCGAGAATATGCGCGCGCTGGGCTTCAGAAAGACCCACGCCGAGCTGTGGGCGTGGCTGCGCGCCCAAACCGCGGCGCGCACAAACGAAGCCCGCAAGGCAGGATGGACCGCGCTCGGCGAAGGTTCATTGTTCACAAAGCACGGCAAAGGCACGGAACAACGATGACCCATTTGCCGCCAGGGCTCCTGGACGCGATTCGGCTGAGGAAGCATCCGAGGCTCCGCATCCTCCTCAAACGCGCGTACTGCCGCATGATCGACCCTTTTGACCGGGGGCGGAGGGTTCCGCTGAACATCGGGATCGCGCTGCATGCGCCCACGTACTTCGCGACCGCGGCCTGGTCCGACTACGAGGAGGACGCGATGCGCGCCTGCCTGCAGTGGCTGAAGCGCCATCCCGAAGCGGTGCTGGCCGATGTGGGATGTTCGATCGCAATCTACAGCCTGATGGCCCTCCAGGTCTCACCCCGGGCGCGCGTTTTCGCCTTCGATTCCGACAGGATCTCACTCAAGACAACGGCTGAATTCTGCCGATTTGCCGACACGAGCCGCCTGGAGCTGGTCCACGGCTTTGTCACCGACCTCGGGGCCCCCGGCATGACCCTGGCAAAGGCGCTCGCCACAACCCGCGAGACCCTGGCCGCGCCCGGACTTCAATCAGAGCCCACCGCCATCCGGTTCCTCAGCCTGAATCATCCCCAACCCGATGAGCCCATTTCGCGGCACTCCTTGGACGGCCTGCTGCTGGGCGAGATCCCCGTCGAGGTTCCGATGCTGGTCAAGATAGACGTCGAGGGAGCCGAGTTGATTGTGCTTCGCGGAGCCACCAAGCTCTTGCGCAAACACAGGCCCACGATCCTCCTCAGCGTGCATCCCCAGTTCCTGACGTCATTCCAACAGACCGCCGGCGACATCGCCGCCTTTCTGGGCGAGCATGGCTACCGATGGACCCTCCTGAGCACCGATCACGAGGAACACTGGTGGTGCGAGGCGATCGGAGCCAACGGATCCGGATGAAGGCCCCTTTCCCGTGAGTGTCGCCATTTCACATCCAAGCGTAGCGCCCTTTGTTCAGCAGGCCGCACGCGCGATCTTCGAGCAGGGTCAGCTCGACCGCTTCTTCACGACCGTGCGCGACGACCCGGGCAACCTTGCGCAGCGGTTCCTCTGCGGCGCCGGCCGTCTGGCGGGGCGCGACCTGCGGGCACAGTTTCAACGCAGGGCCGTCACCGAGGTGCCTGCGGAAAAGATTGAATCGCATCCCTGGGGCGAGCTGTTGCGGCTCGCCACGGGGGCGGTGGATCGCGACGGCCTCCTCACGGACTTCGTGTGGCAGCGCGCGGAGAATGCCTTCGACCGGCTGGTGGCGCGCAAGCTCCACAGGGGGCTCACCGGCGTATACGGCTTCGAGCACAGCTCGCGCCTCACTTTCGAGAGAGCCAGGTCCCTCGGTCTCAGGATCGCGTACGACACTCCCGCGCCCGAGCCTCGCTTTGTGCAGAGCGTCCTCGAGGCCGAGCTCGAGCGGTTTCCCGAACTGCGCACCCGTTATCACAGCTACACCGCCAAGCTGGAAGAGCGGCGCATCGCGCACCGCCACGCGGAATGGCACTGCGCCGATGTTGTCATTGCCGCCTCGAACTACACCAGGGAAAGCTTCGCCCATTCCGGGTTCGACGTGGGAAAGGTGCAGGTCGTTCCCTACGGCGCGCCCGTGGCGATGGCTCGCGATCATGCCCTAAGCGGGGGTTCCCCCCCGGACGCGCCTCTGACTTTCCTCTGGGCCGGCACCTTCGGCGTCCGAAAGGGGGCCCACTACCTGCTCGAGGCGTGGAGGGCCGGCAATTTCGGGCGCCGTGCCCGCTTGAGGGTCTTCGGGGCGGTCGCTCTGCCGGACCGCGTGCTCCTGCCTTTGCCCGAGGGCGTCGAATTGAACGGCTCTGTCCCCCGCGCCGACCTGTTGGCGGAATGCCGCAAATGCGACGCTCTTATGTTCCCGACGCTGTGCGACGGCTTCGGGATGGTCGTGACCGAGGCTTGGTCGTCCGGGCTTCCGGTTATAACCACCTCATGCGCGGGCGCGGCCGATCTCCTGGAACCCGGTCGGAATGGACTCCTTGTTCGCGCAGGTGATCCGGACGCCATCGCGGAGTCGATTGCCTGGTGCCTCACCCACCGACAGGAGCTGCGCACGATGCGCGAACCCGCCCTCGCCACCGCCGCCAATTGGCAGTGGAGCAACTATCGGCGCACCCTTGCCGGCGCATTGCGAAGCGCCCATCTCTTCGGCCCCGCCCCATGAGCCGCGCCGCCCCCCTCGTCTGCCTGATCACGCCTGGCCACTTGGCGTCTACGCCGCGCCTCGTAAAGGAAGCCGAAGCGTTGTTCGACGCCGGATTCCAAGTTCATGTCGTCGCCGGGCGCCATTTTGAACCCGTTGACCGGCTCGACGCGGATATCCTCGGCTCGGCGCGATGGCCGTGCACGCAGGTGGATTACAGCGCCGGTGCCGGCACTCTCGCCCGCAAAATCCTGCGCCGCTTCGCCCGGCGGCTGGTCGTCCACCCGCGTCTTGCAACCGTAAGGGTCGCAGCCAGGGCGAGCCACGCCGAGGCCCTGCGATTGAGCGCGGTCGCTGGCCGGGTCCCCGCGCAGCTCTATGTCGGCCATTGTCTGCCCGGATTGCCGGCCGCGGCGCTGGCCGCACGATCCCGCGGCGCCCCATACGGATTCGACGCAGAGGATTTTCATGGAACCGAGACCGACGCAGCGATGAAGGATCCAGCCGAGCGCGCCTTGGCGTACGCGCTCCAGGCCAAGCTGTTGGCCGGTTGCACCCACCTCACCGCGGCGTCCCCGCTGATTGGCCGGCAGTACTCGGCGATCTATCGCGTCGACCCGCGCACGGTGCTCAACGTCTTTCCGCGATCGCAGGCGCCTGCGGCGGCCGTAGATCCGGGCCCCGTGTCCGACGGGAGACCCGCGCAATTCTACTGGTTTTCCCAGACCGTCGGCCCGGGCCGCGGTCTGGAGGCCGTGGTGGCCGTTCTCGGCCGGATGCGCACGCCGGCTGAATTGCACCTTCGCGGCTTTGCCGCGGCCGGTTACGCCGCGCGCCTGCAGGCCATCGCGGTTCGCGCCGGCGTGACGCGCCCCATCCGTTTCCTCCAGCCCGGACCGCCCGCCGAGATGGCCCGGCTCGCAGCGGGCGCCGACCTCGGGATATCGGCGGAGGAGACGTTGCCGCCAAACCGCGACTTGTGCCTTACGAACAAGATATTCGTATACCTTCTCGCCGGGATTCCGCAGCTGCTCTCAAGCACGGCGGCGCAAAAGGCTCTCGCGCCCGAGCTCGGCGAGGCCGCGATCCTCGCCGACCTCGCACAGCCGGATTCCGTCGCCCGGCAGCTCGATCAGTTCTTCGCCGATCCGGCTCGCGTCGCCGCAGCGCGCCGCACCGCCTGGAATCTCGGCGAGCGAAGATACTGCTGGGACGTGGAGAAATCCCGGTTCCTCGAATCGATCCAGGCGGCCGTCCCGTTTCCTTGAGGCCGCCCTGGTATCTATTCCACCAAGCATGATGACGACTGCTTCGACGGTTCCCAGCGTCGGAGAGGGCTCGGGCAAATGAAGGGCAACCTGCCGTTCAGGTTCGCAGTTGGCCGGCTTCTCATGCGGGTGCGCCCGGCCCCGCTGGCATCCCTTGCCAAACGGTTGCTTCGGATCGGCCGCTTCGAAATCACAACAAAGGAGGGGAAGTTCTCGGTTGATCCCGCGAGCTACGCCGGCCTCGAGCTGGCCGGGACCGGCGTTCACGAGCCAGCCACGCTTGCCGCGGTCCATCGATTGCTCCGACCGGGCGACACGTTCATCGACATCGGCGCGAACGAGGGCTACTTCACCGTTCTCGCCAGCAGGCTTGTGGGCCCTGCGGGCCGCGTTCTTGCTGTCGAGCCCCAGATGAGGCTGCAGCCCGTGCTTGCGCAGAACCTGACCCTGAACCTTTGCACCAACGTCGTAGTGATCCAGGCGGCAGTCTCCGACCATTCGGGGACCGCCGTGCTTCACCTGACTCCGGACGTGAATAACGGAGCCTCCGGCCTTGCCGCGCCGACACGCTACCGCCTCGCCACCCAACCCACCACGCTGATGACTCTTGCGGACCTGCTTGCTAGGGTTCCTGGAGCGGCGCCGGTGGTGAAGATGGACATCGAGAGTTTTGAGCACGAGGCCATCCACGGCGGCGAGGTCCTGTTCCGCGCCGGCGCCGTGCGCGCTCTCATCCTGGAGCTTCATCGCGACATGTTGCGCAAGCGCAAGCTCGACGTTGAAGCGGTGCCGCGATTGCTGCGGGCCTGCGGATACGAGCAGGAGGCCCTCGGCAGCGGTCTTGTTTGGGCACGACCCGGCATCCTCCCCAGGGAAGAATGCGTCCGACCGCACACCCTATGATTGCCGGACCCCCAACGGCTGCCGCGGCGTCGGCACTAGTCTTGTGCCCGGAGGCGTCGCCGGCCCCCCTTTCTGTCCGTGACAGCAAAACCAAGTTTGCTTGACCGGTTCTTCCGCGCCTACGCCAGGATGCGTTGGCGGGGCTTCATTCGCCTCTGGAGGCTCAGCGGGCGCGGTTTTGGAACGACCCTGCGTGCAACGACCTCGAAGGGAACGGTCTTTGAGCTTTCACCATTCTCCTACATCGACGCCATCGTCCTTCGGGAAGGCTATTACGAACCCGAGGTGGTCGACGCCATTGTGTCCGGCCTTGGCGACGGCGTCCTGTGGGACGTCGGAGCTAATTTCGGCCTGCACGGCCTCACAGCGAAATTCCTGCGCCCCGCGGCCCGGGTCGTCTGCTTCGAGCCTTCCGTTGAAATGTTCGACCGGCTTCAGCGGAACCGCGCGCTCAACGCCCTCGACGTCGACGTCGTCAACGTGGCCCTTTCAAACCACACGGGAACCCAAACGATCTTCCTTGGCCCTCCCGGCAACCCCGGGATGTCGACCCTGTCCCCCTGGTCGGAGGCGGCCTACGCGGGAACGTCGCTCGTTGCCGTCTCGCGCGGAGACGATCTGGTGGCACAAGGGATCGTGCCGGCTCCGACCGTGATCAAGCTCGACGTCGAGGGCCACGAGCTCCCCGCGCTGGAGGGGCTGACCAATATCCTGCGTTCGCCCTCGCTGGGGGCTGTCGTGTTCGAGGACTCGCCCGCAGGGGACACGGCAGTGAAGGCATTTTTGAGGGAGGCAGGTTTCACGTGTGAATCGCTGCCCCGTTGCCGAAGCTCAGAACACGGGCTTGAGAACTTCGTCGCCCATCGGTTTCCGCGGTAGCCCCCGTCTTCGGCTTGCTTGGTGCACCGGGCCTGTTTTAAGTTTGAATCGACGTGAATCAAATCCCCTCAAATGGCGAAGATCGGGATTGATCATTCCTCCGCCTTGCCGGCATTGGCGCTTTCAGCCCAAGATCCGATCCTTGGGCGACTGCGTTCGCCTTTCAAAGTGGCGTGGTGGGGTATTACCCCATGGGTGAATCTTGAGTTAGCAGGTAGGCTGCCGCGAAAGGAATGTACGTGTTTATTCCGCATGTTCGCATGAATCCTTGCTGGCGGCTTTCCGGTTTGGTTTTCGACGTTCAGCCCGCCAATCACTCCCGCGGCAAATAGACCTTAGGAACGAGAGGGAACATCGCGGTGACCCTGATTCCCTCAGCTGCCGAGCCCAATGGTGGCGTCAATTCTCCGGGATCGAACAGGCCTCTTTTCTCGTCAAGGGCCACGACCCTGCTTCGAGTGGGATTGGGCGGCGCAGTCCTGTTGGTCGCCAGTTCCGGGTTTATGGCGACGGCATACTTCCACTCAGATCAATGGGATGGAGTTGGGTTCGCGCCAAAGCAGCCTGTGGGATTCAGCCATCGGCTGCATGCAGGCGAACTACGGATGGATTGCCGAAATTGCCACGCATCCGTGGAGACATCGGCCTTCGCGGGAATGCCGAGCACGCAGGTCTGCCTGACCTGCCATTCGCAGATCTCCAGGGACAAGCGAACGCTGCGACCGGTGTTTCAAAGCTCGGCGAGAAATGTGCCGTTGCAATGGATCCGAGTCACCCAACTGCCCGATCACGTGTACTTTGATCATAGCATTCATGTGAACAAGGGAGTTGGCTGCACCACCTGCCATGGGGAAATCGGGCGGATGGCGGTAACAGAAAAGAGCGAGCCGCTGACGATGCGGTGGTGCCTCGGCTGCCATCGCGACCCGGGACCCCACCTCCGTCCACTGACGGAGCTCTTTGCTGCGGCGTCGCCTCCCCCTCAGACCCGCGAACAACAGCGGGATCTCCTTCGCTCTTACCACATTCGTATCGAGGACCTGATGAACTGCTCTACCTGCCATCGCTGATCGTCATGCCGCCCTTTTCTCAGCTTCCCGCCTCCAACACCGTCCCGAATTTCTGGCGCAGTCTCGACGAGCGTGCCATGACGCCGGAGTTCCAAGCCCGTCTCGAGAGGGAGTTTCCCGCATTCGCCGCGCATGGCCCTTCTGAGCTCGACCGGCGGCAATTCGTCAAGCTGATGGGCGCCTCGATCGCACTCGCGGGTATGACCGGGTGCGTGCGGCGCACCGCCGGGAAAATCGTGCCCTATGTCGTATCGCCCGAATCCACGGTCCCGGGCAACCCGCAATACTATGCCACCGCCATGCCCGTCGAGGGATTCGCGCGGGGGATCGTCGTGGAATCCCATCTTGGGCGGCCGACCAAGATTGAAGGCAATTCCAATCACCCGGAAAGCCTCGGAGCAACCGACGCGATTACACAGGCGGCAATACTCTCCCTCTACGATCCCGAGCGATCGAGCGTGCCCCGGAGGCAATCGCAGGCGAGTGACTGGGCCGCTTTCGACCTGGAGTGGACGAATCGTCGGGCGGCGCTTCTCGAAAAGCGCGGAGAGGGACTCGTGCTGCTTACCGAGCCCACCAGCTCGCCAAGCCTTCGCCGGGAGATCCAGCGCGTACTCGAGCAGTTGCCGAAGGCCCGCTGGTATCAGCACACGCCGCTGGGGGCGTACGAGCTGGACGGCTACCAATCCGATCACGATTTTTCCACGGCGGATGTAATCCTGACGATTGGAAGCGACTGCCTCTACAGGCATCCCGCCGCGCTGCGCTACGGCCGCGCATTTGCCGGGCGGCGGAGAGTGGAAGGCGGAAAGGTGCGGATGAACCGCTTCTACGCGTTGGAGAGCACGCCAAGCGTTACCGGTGAGCTGGCCGACTTCCGGCTTCCCGCCTCCCCGGCGCGCATTCGCGCGGTGCTCGACGTAGTCGGGCAGGCCATCAGGAATGACCCGTCGCCGCCCTCCAAAGGACTGTCGGCGAGCGAGGCTCAGTTTGTTGGAGCCCTTGTCGATGACCTACGAGGCCATGCGCCGGCGGTCATGTGCGTGGCGGGACCGGAGCAGGACGTCGATATTCAGCGCTGGGCTCTCGCGCTCAACGCGCACCTTGGATCCCGCGGGAAAACGGTGCTGGTGACGCCATCGGTTCGCTCTGACACGGACCGGACGGCTTCGGGCGATTTGAAGGCACTCTGCGAAGCGATGCGGCGCGGTGAGGTGACCTGCCTATTCATCCTCGGATCGAATCCCGCATATACAGCGCCAGCCGACATCGATCTTGCCAGGCAATTGCCGACAATCCCATTCACTGTCCATCACGGCGGCCACGTGGATGAAACAGCAGAATTGTGCACGTGGCATTTGCCTGAGAGCCACTGGCTCGAAACCTGGGCGGACCTGAGGGCGTTCGAAGGCACCGCCACCATTCTTCAGCCGTTGATCGAGCCACTGTTTGATACACGAAGCGGCCTTGAGCTCCTTCGCATGATCTCGACCGCAAAGGGCGATCCGGCCTATGACATCGTGCGAGAGACCTGGAAGCGCGATCTGGGTGACTCAGACTTCGACCTCCGTTGGAACCGCTGGCTGAACGCCGGAATCATCGACCGCGAGGCCAAGGTGCCGGCTGCCGCATCGGCTTCGACCGGCGCCATTCCAGTCCTCTCGCGGCCCGAGGCCGAGGACCATGCCGTGCTAATCGTTGAGCCGGACCCCACCATGCTTGACGGTCGTTGGGCCGGCAACGCGTGGTTGCAGGAGCTGCCCAAGCCGATGACGCATCTGGTGTGGGACAATGCCGCCCTCATCAGCCCCGATTACGCCTCGCGGCTCGGTGTCACAAACGGCGACATGCTGGCGCTTTCGGTTGGTCAACTCTCTGTCGAGGCGGCCGCATGGATCATGCCGGGCCAGGCGCGGGACTGCGTGACGCTCTCCCTGGGCTATGGCAGGACGGCGGCGGGAACCGTCGGCACGGGAAGGGGATTCAATGCCTATCGCCTGCGTTCGGCAAACGCACTCTGGCAGTGCCCGGACCTGCAGGTAAGGAAGACCGGCAGGCGCTACTCGCTTGTGACGACTCAGGATCAATTCGCGATGGAGGGCCGCAATCTGGTGCGGGCAGTCTCGCCAGATGCACTGCTGATTCCCGCCGCAGCGGCAACCCCATCTCTATATGCCCCGTGGAAGTCGACCGGCTACGCATGGGGAATGGCGATCGATCTGAGCACCTGCCTCGGTTGCAACGCCTGCATCGTGGCTTGCCAGGCGGAGAACAATATTCCCGTCGTCGGCAAGGAACAGGTAGCTCGCGGGCGCCAGATGCATTGGATTCGGCTCGACTGCTATTTTGAAGGGGACCCGGACAATCCACGTGTGCTGAGCCAGCCGGTTCCGTGCATGCAGTGCGAAAACGCTCCCTGCGAGCTTGTGTGCCCGGTCGGCGCCACGGTCCATAGCAGCGAAGGACTGAACGAGATGGTCTACAACCGCTGCGTCGGCACGCGCTACTGCTCCAACAACTGCCCCTACAAGGTCCGCCGCTTCAACTTCTTCGACTACCGGGCACCGCGCGACGCGCTCACCAACTTGCAGATGAACCCGGACGTGACGATACGCGAGCGCGGTGTCATGGAAAAATGCACCTACTGCGTGCAGCGGATCAATGCCGCGCGCATCACGGCCGAGAACGAGAATCGGCCGATTCGCGACGGTGAGATCAAGACCGCCTGCCAGCAGGCCTGTCCGGCGGAGGCCATTGTGTTCGGAAACCTCGCCGATCCCGACAGCCGCGTGAAGGCCCGAAAGCTCGAGCCGACCAATTACATTCTCCTCGAGGAGCTCAACACGCGGCCCAGAACGACCTATCTGGCGAAGGTGCGGAATCCGCCGAGCGGCTACATGTCATGAGGCCGCCCGTTCAATCCCAGCAAGCCATGGCAAACGAGGCCCTGATCGCGCCGGGCCAAACGTTCGAATCCGTCACCAGGACGATCAGCGACATCCCGCTGCTTCGCCCGTACCCCCGCTTCTGGTGGACCGGGTTTTGCGCCGCGTTTGTCCTCGTTCTGCTCCTCCTGGCATCCATCGCGTGGCTGTTTGCTCGAGGCGTCGGGATTTGGGGCATCAATGTGCCGATCGCATGGGGGTTCGCGATCGTGAACTTTGTCTGGTGGATCGGCATTGGCCACGCCGGCACGTTCATTTCGGCGATCCTGCTGCTGCTTCACCAACAATGGCGCACCTCGATCAACCGATTTACAGAGGCGATGACGCTTTTTGCGGTGGCCTGCGCCAGCATATATCCGGTGCTTCACCTGGGCCGGCCACAGTTCTTCTACTGGCTCGTGCCCTATCCCGACTCGATGGGCCTGTGGCCTCAGTTTCGAAGCCCGCTCGAGTGGGATGTCTTTGCCGTTTCCACCTATGCCTCGGTTTCGCTGCTGTTCTGGTACGTCGGCTTGCTGCCGGATCTGGCGACAATGCGGGACCGCGCGGGCACGCGGTTCAAGGAGCGCCTCTACGGGCTGCTCTCTCTTGGATGGCGCGGCGATGCCCGGCACTGGATGCACTACCAAAAACTCTACATCCTGCTCGCGGGCCTCGCGGCCCCGCTCGTCATTTCGGTGCACACGATCGTCGGCCTCGACTTTGCCGTCTCGATCCTGCCGGGCTGGCATTCGACGATATTCCCGCCGTATTTTGTCGCCGGCGCCATCTTTTCGGGGTTCTCGATGGTCCTTACCCTCATCATCCCGCTTAGGGCCGTCTACAAGCTGCAGGGGCTGATCACAGCCCGCCACCTGGACCTAATGGCAAAGGTCATGATGGCCACCGGGTGGATCGTGATCTACGGCTATTTCAGCGAGTTCTTCAACGCTTGGCGCAGCGGCGACGTCTTTGACCGCTTCGTGGACGTCAACCGCGCAGTCGGCCCGTATGCCGGCTACTTCTGGGCGTTGATGGCCTGCAACGTCGTGGCGCCGCAGCTGTTGTGGGTGCGCCGGTTGCGACACAACGTTGTCGTTCTCTTCATCGTGGCGCTGCTCGTGAATGTCGGCATGTGGATCGAGCGTTTCATGATCGTGATCACGAGCCTGCATCGCGACTATCTGCCTTCGTCCTGGGGCATGTTCCATGCGACGTTCTGGGACTACTCCACCCTGTTTGGCACGGTCGGCCTGTTTGCCGCCCTGCTGTTCCTGTTCATGCGCCTCCTGCCGGCAATTTCAATGTCGGAAACCCGCGGGCTCCTGGCCACCGACAAGGCCGACCAATGAAGCCGCGCATCCATGGCTTGCTGGCGGCCTTCGCCTCTGAGGCATCATGCCGGTCGGCGCTGCGAGACCTGCGTGAAGCCGGCTTCGTCCGGGTGGACGCATACACGCCGTATCCGGTCGCGCCCGGTCTGATACCGGAATCGAGAACGCCGATTGCCCCCATAATGTTGATAACCGCGATTCTCGGCGCCTGCGGAGGATTCTTCCTGCAATGGTTCGCGGCGCGCGATTATCCCATCAACGTCGGCGGCAGGCCGATCAACAGCTGGCCGGCCTTCGTTCCGATCACCTTTGAGCTCGCTGTGCTGACATCAGCGCTCGTCGGAGTGATCGCGTTTCTCGGCCTTGCGGGTCTTCCTCGGCTGCATCATCCCGTGTTCGCCGATCCGCGGTTCAAGCGGGCGAGCCAGGACCGTTTCTTCATCTGCGTCCGTGCCGACGATCCGCTCTACGGCAGCGAGGCCGTTCGACGCACGCTGGCGGCCGCCAAACCGGAGTCGGTCGAGGAGTTGCTCGCATGAAAGGGCTCGCCTCCAGCTCGTTGGCCCAAGGGGCGGTGTTGCTAATGGCCGTCCTAACGGGCTGCGACAACATGAGGCATCAGGACAGCGTGCGGACCTTTGATGCGTCATCGCATTTTGCGGATGGCGCATCGGCGCGGCATCCGCCCCCGCACACGGTCGCGCGCGCAGAGATGGCGCCGGATGACCCCGTTGCCACAGGGAAAAAGGACGGGGTCCTGCTTGCGGAATTGCCTGTGCCATTCACGCACGGCCTGCTCGAGCGCGGCCGGCAGCGATTTGATATCTTCTGCTCGCCTTGCCATGGTGCGGACGGCTACGGCCAGGGCATTGTCGTTCGCCGAGGCTTTCCGGCCCCACCTTCGTACTTGGAGCCGTGGCTTCTCAAGGCGCCAGCCGGCCACCTCTACGATGTGATCACCAGTGGCATAGGACGAATGTATCCGCTGGCAGACAGGATCGAGCCCCGGGATCGCTGGGCAATTGTCGCCTATCTTCGCGCGCTGCAGCGAAGTCAGCGCGCCACGCCTAGCGATCTTTCAGCCGGGGAACGCCAGGGAATTCCCCCGAAATGAGCCGATCAAACAACCTTTATTCCGGGCGCATTGGGCGCTTCGCGCGCTGGGCGGCGGTCCTCGCAGGTGTCGTCGCGCTTGGACTCATCTGGATCGATCAGAGCGACTTTCCAGTCGCCTATCGATTCGTGGTATTCGCCGTGCTGGCTCCCCCGGTCGGATGCCTAACCTTCACCTTGATTCATCGCATGACCGGCGGCCAATGGGCAATCGGGCTCCGGCCGTTCCTGCTGGCGGGAGTCTCCTTCCTGCCATGGATCTGGCTCTTCGCCTTGCCGATTCCGTTTCTCCCCCTCCTGTTCGGTCGACGGCCACCGCTTCAGCACTCGGTCGCCCACGGCTACGAGAGCCTGCCGATGGTGGTCGTGCGGATGTGGATCTATGGGGCGGTCTTTTTCGCCCTCAGGCGCGCGGTGGCGCGGGACGCCGGACGCGACAGCCTGCCGGCTCAAAACCGCAGGCCGTGGGTCGGGCCGGCGGGCATGATTGTGCTGGTCTTCACGCTCACACTGCTGGCAGACGACTGGATTGCATCCCTGGATCCCGGCTGGCATTCCACCGGGTTTGCATTTGTCTGGATAACGGGGCAGGCCGTTGCGGGTCTGTCGTTGGCCATTTTGGGGGGCTTGGCGGAAGGCGAACACCCCACCCCGGAAGGGTCCGTGGGACAACCCCTGGGTATCGATTGGGGTAACTTGCTTTTGGCTTCGTTGCTCTCGTGGTGCTATGTGTCCTTCGCCCAGTTCTTGATCATCTGGGCCGGAAACCTGCCTGCGGAGACAATGTGGTTCACGCGCCGGATGGATGGCCCTTGGTTCCTGGCGCTTCCGCTTCTCACAGTCTTCGGATTTCTGGTGCCGTTTCTCCTGCTCCTGTCACGGCGGTGCAAGGCGAGCACCGGGGGGTTGGCGCTCGTCGCCGGCATGCTGCTTCTCAGCCAAGTGCTCTTCACGGCATGGCTGATTCTGCCGTCGGCGGGTCACCTGTCTCCGACCGGATGGCTGCTGGTGTTTGCGCTCCTCGTTGCCGGGGGAGGAAGCTTTGCTGATCGCTTCTGGGCGATGGCGCGAGACCTGAGGAGGCCATTGCCATGAGCGCCGGCGGAATCCAGCCGGCACACAACCGCGCAATCAAGGATCGCTCTCCTAGGGTGATGGCCGCGGCCGCGCTCAACCTTGTATCGATCGTCGGATTTTGCCTGATGGTTACGTCGTGCAGCTATCGTCAAAGCGACCAGGCCGATGCGGGCGAATTGACGCCCGCACCCGAAGGCGCACAGCAGGGTGGCGGCGATGACCAAAAGGGAATCGCGGAAGCCTGGAAGGAGGAGGACCGGATAGTGCATGAGCATTTGGACTCGTCCGGTTGGATCAATCGCGAGGCCGGCGTCGCCCATATTCCCATCGACCGGGCGATGGATCTTATCCTTCTCGAAAAGCGGTCGTCGGGACCCCAGTCGGACGTATCTGAGAACACCGGTGCCCATGAAAAGGACACCGCGCTGCGAAGCGCCGGGCGTGCCCTTTTTCGGAAATACGGGTGCAATGCCTGTCATTCCCCGAGCGCGAATCCCCACGCCCCATCACTTGTCGGGATCTACGGGGAGACGGTCCGGCTAAGCGATGGAACATTTGTCCGCGCGGACGAGCAATATCTTCGCGACTCGATTTTGCACGCGGGCAAGCGCATGGTTGCCGGCTATGCGCCGAGCATGCCTTCCTACAATAGCTACATTCCTGAGCACGACGTGCTCGAACTGATTGCGTACCTGAAGTCGTTCACTGGGACCAAGGACGACCCAGCCGCCCGCTCACCTTGATTTTCTGACCTTCCACTCTGCGCTGTACACGGGCCCGCCGGCGACTCGCGCGGCGACTTTGCCGAAGCACGCTGGCAGTGGTGCGCCACGTGGGAATCGAACCCACCTCTCAAGCTTGGGAAGCTCACGTTCTACCGATGAACTAGTGGCGCGAACAGGGGAGCATAGGAATGATGGCCCGGCGGCAGCGTCAACTCCAGAGTGGCCGATGCGCCCTTCGCGGCCAATTCGAACGGTTTACGAAAACGTCCGGCGGCCCTCCAGGGCGCTTTTCAGGGTCACCGAATCGGCAAAGAGCACGCCGCCGCCGCTTGGGATCCCGAAGCCGATTCGCGTCACGCGCACCTTGTGCCCCGCAGGAAGGTGCTCCAGGAGATAGTGGCAGGTCGCCTCGCCCTCCACGTCGTTTGGCAAGGCAAGCACGATCTCGGCAACCTCACCGGACCCTACGCGCGCAAGAAGGCCGGAGAAATTAAGGTCGTCCGGCCCGACTCCGTGCATCGGCGAAAGCTTGCCATGAAGCACATGGTAGCCGGCCCTCCAGGATCCGCTCCTCTCGATCGCGACGAGGTCCGGCACGTTCTCCACCACGCAGACAGAGCGGTGGTCGCGCTTGGGATCGGAGCACACGGCGCACAGGGTCTCCTCGCTCATGTTGCCGCACCGGCTGCACCGCTGTATCGAGCGCGACGCCTCCCCGAGCGCCTCTACGAGCTCCTTGAGCTGGTCCGGCTTGCCGATGAGCAGGTGAAGCGCGATCCGCTCCGAGGACCGGTAGCCGACCCCGGGTAGCCTCCTGAGGGCCTGCTGGAGCTTTTCGAAGGCGGTCGTCACGCCGGTCAGAAGATTCCCGGCATCTGGAATCCCGATGTTACCTTCTGCATCTCGCTGTCATTCAATTCCTTGGCCTGTTTAGCCGCGTCCTGAATGGCGGCGAGCACCGTGTCGGAAACAAGCCTTGGATCCTCCTTGAGGAACTCCGGGTCGAGCGTGAGCGCGAGGAACTTGCCGGAGGCGCTCACCTTGACCTTCACGGCGCCACCGCCGGCCGCCACGTCGATCTCGCGGGTCTCCAGCTGGGCCTGGAGCGCCTCGATTGATCGCTGCATCTTCTGCGCCTGTTTGAGTAGTTTTCCCACGCCTGGCATGGGGGCGATGCTTGCGCGTCGCGCGGGAAATAACGAGGCGTTTTTGAATAAAATATCCGTGAGGTTGCCCTCCCCGAGGTATTCAATGGCTCCATGCCCGCGCCCACCGTGCTCGTGATTCTCGCCGACGGCTTCGAGGAGATCGAGGCCGTGACTCCCCTTGACATCCTGCGCCGCGCGGGAGCCGAGGTCACGGTCGCGGCCCTGGGCGAGGGAATCCACGTGACGGGGCGCAACGGACTCATCCTCCACGCCAACACGACGCTGGCGGCAGCCGAGGGATCCCGGTTCGACTGCCTCGTCCTCCCCGGCGGGCCCGGTGTGAGCCGGCTGCGTGCGGATCCGCGCGTCGCCGGGTGCATCAGGCGGCAGCGCGAGCGAAACGGATGGATTGCGGCGATCTGCGCCGGGCCGGTCGTGCTCAAGGACGCGGGGGTGCTGGAGGGCCGCCGCTACACCGCCCATTTTTCCGTCGCCGCCGAGTTGCCCGCGGCTCTTCTTGGCGAGCGCGTCGTGGCCGACGGCCGGATGATCACCTCCCGCGGCGCCGGAACGGCCACCGACTTCGGCCTGATGCTCGTGGAAAAGCTCTTCACGCCCGAGAAGGCATTGGACGTCGCGCGGTCGATCTGTGCGTGAAAATACGCCCCCTCAAGGGTTGCGCCTGGGGAGACGCGTAGTTGTCATTTTGATTCGGTAGGGTGCCACCCGACCGACCCCATGGGCGACCCAAACCCGTCCTTTGCCGTCGCTGCCCGCGGAAGCGACCGGGCGAAGTATTTTTCAAAGCCATGTGCGGCATCGCAGGACTTGTAGACCCCAGCATCCCCGCCCAAATTCGCGAGGAGGCCGTCCAGCGGATGTGCTCGGCCATGATTCACCGGGGCCCCGACGACCTGGGCATCGCGTCAAGCGGGCCGGCCACGATCGGCATGCGCCGCCTCGCCATATTCGATCCGGCCAACGGCCACCAGCCCATGGCGACGCCGGACGGGAGGCACACCCTCGTCTTCAACGGCGCCATCTACAATTTCCGCTCCCTTCAGGGGGAGCTTGAGTCCGCCGGATGGGCGTTCCGCACGAGGTGTGACACCGAGGTGCTGCTCGCCGCCCTTGCGCAGTGGGGCGAGGGCGCCCTTGGGCGGCTGCGAGGAATGTTCGCCTTCGCCCTGTGGGACTCCGCCGATGAGTCTCTCTTCGCCGCGCGCGATCCATTCGGAATAAAACCCCTCTACTTCAGCCTCGAGGGCGGGCGCCTCGTGTTCGCCTCCGAGGTGGCCGCGCTCCTGGCGGCCGGAACCAGGGCGGAGATCGATCCCGTGTCGGTGGCCGACTACCTCGCATGGTTCGCGGTGCCGGCCCCGCGCACGATCTACCGCGGGATCCTGAGCCTCCAGCCCGGTGAGTGCCTGCGGTACCGCCGGGGGCGCCTCGACATTCGCCCGGCATGGACGTTCAGGTCGATTCCGGACGACCCGGCGCCGTGTGCGTCGCAGGAGGAATTCGTGCGCGGCCTGCGCGCGCGCCTCGACGATGCAATCAGGGCCCACATGCTCGCCGACGTGCCGGTGGGGGCTTTCCTCTCGGGCGGCCTCGATTCGGCCGTTGTCGCCGGGCTCATGTCACGGGCGACGGGCAGCCCGCTGAAGACATTCTCGATCGGCTTTCCTGAGCGCAGCTTCTCGGAAGCCGCCGAGGCCGAGGCGAGCGCGCGGCATTTCGGCGCGGTCCACCACACGCGGATACTCACGGGAGGCGAGGTGGCGCGCGACCTGGACAAGTTCATCGCCGCGTGCGACCAGCCCACGGGCGACGGCGTGAACACCTACTACGTGAGCCAGACGGCCCGGGAAGGCGGGGTTAAGGTCGCCCTTTCCGGGCTCGGCGGAGACGAGCTTTTCGGAGGCTACCCCTCGTTCCGCGCGCTACCCGCGCTCTCCCGGCGCCTGCCGCTATGGCGGCGCATCCCCGGGCCGCTGCGCTCGCTCCTGACGGGCTGCCTTGGCATCGGCGGAACCCGCGCGCGGAAGCTCTCGGACTTCCTCCGCAACGCTCGGGATCCGCACGAGCTTGCGGCGCTGCAGCGCCGCGTGTTTTCGGAGGGGCGGCGCCGGTCGATGCTGGCCCCCGACGTCGCCGCCCAGATCGAGGGATCCCCGCCGTTTCATCCGCGCCTCGAGGCAATGCGCGCCGACGTCGGTGCGGATGACATGTTTTCTCTGGTGAGCGCCTGGGAGATGCGCACGTACATGGCCGACGTCCTCCTTCGCGACAGCGACGTCATGAGCATGCGCCATTCGCTGGAGCTGCGGGTCCCATTCATCGATCGCCCCCTCGTCGAATGGATCTGGCGGCAACCCGCACGCTTTCGGGACGATCGCCGCCGTCCAAAATCGGCGCTGCTCGAGGCGGCTTCGGACATCCTGCCGCCAGGCCTCGCCCGCCGCAGGAAACGGGGGTTCACACTCCCCTTCCCCGTCTGGATGCGCAAGGAGCTCCGGCCGTTCCTGGAGGACACATTTGCGCCCGCCAGCATCGGCCAAAGCGGGCTGTTCTCGGCCGGCCCCATCCAGGAGCTCTGGAAGGGATTCGCGTCGGGGGGGGAGGACCGGGAATGGTCGCGCCTGTGGAGCCTCGCCGTCCTCATCGCTTTTGTGAACCTAAAGCGGGCGGAGCTCCCGTCCCAGGCATCTTCGGCGGGCTGAACTCTCGTGGACTACCTTCTGCTCACACCCGATCTTTTCAGCAACGACGGCGGGATCAGCCGCATGCTCCGGCTCTACCTGAAGGCCCTGTGCGAGCTCTCGGGCAAAGGGGACGCCGTGCGCCTCTTGTCGCTCAACGACCAGGTTCTAGACTCGACCGACCTGCGCCGCTATTCCAGCGGCGGGCTCGTCGAGTGGGAGGTCTGCAGCCACAACAAGGTCAGATTCTGCGAGGCGGCGCTGCGCATGGGAGTGCGTTCAACCAGGATTGTCTGCGGACACATCGCCCAGCTGCCGCTCGCGTGGGCGTCGTGCAAGTTGTCGAAGCGGAAGTCGTACTACCTTGTCGCCCACGGGATCGAGGTTTGGCGCCCCTTCACGTTCGTGGAGCGGCGGGCTCTTCTCGGGGCCCGCCTTGTCCTGTGCGTGAGCGATTTCACGAGGCGCCAGCTCCTTGAGAACTGCCCCGTCCCGCCCGAGCGGACGGTCATTCTTCCCAACGCGCTCGATCCCAACCTTGATCCCCCGTCGATCGTCTCCGCAGCCGCGGGTCCCCCGGTTATCCTTGCGATGTCCCGCCTTTCGGCAGCCGACAGCTACAAGGGGATTGATCACCTGATCGCTGCGATGCCGGCCGTCCGCGCAGCGATTCCGGATGCGCGGCTTCGCATCGTGGGGCGGGGAGACGCGCTTCCGGACCTGCAAAGGCTCGCTCGACGGCTCAATCTGGGAGGAGCGGTCGAATTCGCCGGATACGTCGACGACTCGGAGCTCCACGGGGAATTAGCGCGAAGCCGAATGTTTGCCCTGCCCAGCGACAAGGAGGGCTTCGGCCTCGTCTATCTCGAAGCCATGGCGAACGGCCGGCCCTGCCTCGGAGCGCGCTCCGGCGGCGTCCCGGAGGTCATCACCGCCGACACCGGCATCCTCGTCGGTTACGGCAACGTGCCGGGCATCGCTGCGGCGATCGTCACAGCTCTCCGCAGGGAGTGGCCGGTGGAGCCTATTCTCGAGAGGGCGCGGACGTTTTCCTATTTGCGATTCAAGGAGCGCTTTGCCTCATTGCTTTCCTCATGAGTGGTCCCACCCAGAGTCCCGCCGCATCGGCACCCCAAGACCTCCTGATCATCGAGGCGGGCCGAGCAAGCGCCCATTACTGGAGCGACCTTTGGCGTTACCGGGACCTCTTCCGCTTCCTGACTTTGCGCGACATCAAGGTGCGCTACAAGCAGACCGTTCTGGGCGTTGGATGGGCCCTGATCCAGCCCGTCGTCACCACGATCATCTTCACCTTCGTCTTCGGCAAGCTCGCCGGAATGTCTGCCGGCGGCGTTCCCTATCCCCTGCTGGTCCTCGCCGGGCTGCTCCCCTGGCAGCTTTTCTCCGCCGCGCTTTCGGGATCGAGCGCGAGCCTGATTTCGAACGCAAACCTGATCTCAAAGGTGTACTTCCCGAGGCTCATCATTCCATTTTCAGCCCTCGGCGTGGCCACGATCGACTTCCTGGTGGTGCTGGCCCTGTACATCTGTGCATCGCTCTGGCTCGGGAGGATTCCGTCGTGGCACTGGGCCCTGCTCCCCCTTTTCATTCTCGTCGCCCTCACCCTCGCCTTCGGAGCTGGGGCCTGGTTCACGGCCCTCACCGTCAAATATCGGGATTTCAAATACATCGTGCCGTTCCTCGTCCAGGTCGGCGTGTTCGTCTCGCCGATCGGCTTCAGCACGGGCGTTGTCCCGCGCTGGCGAAGCCTGCTCGACCTGAACCCCATGACGGGCGTCATCGACGCGTTCCGCTGGTGCCTCCTGAGCGACGGCCAGCCCTTCGACCTTCAGGGCATCAGCCTGTCCATCGCGATTTCCGCCCTGTTGACGTACTCTGGAGTGTGGTACTTCCGGAGGATGGAGCGGACATTTGCCGACGTCATCTGATCCCGAGCCATGCCCGGCGACACCATCATCACCGTCGACAACGTCTCCAAGCGCTACCTGCTGGGGCACCAGGCCGACGACGACACCCTGCGGGACCGGATGGCGCGCGGAATTCGCTCGGCGATGGAATGGATGCGCCCCGGGACCCGCGGAGCCAGGCGCACCGTGGAGGAGTTCTGGGCGCTCAAGAACGTGTCGTTCGAACTCCAGCGCGGGCAGGTCCTCGGCATCATGGGCAGGAACGGCGCCGGGAAGTCAACGCTGCTCAAGATTCTCTCGAGGATCACCGAGCCCACCACGGGACGCATACAGATGCGCGGACGCGTGGCGAGCCTCCTTGAGGTCGGCACGGGGTTTCATCCCGAATTGACGGGGCGGGAGAATGTCTACCTTAACGGCGTAATCCTCGGGATGAGCCGGGCGGAGATCGCCCGCAAATTCGACGAAATCGTCGCCTTCTCCGAGATCGAGCGCTTCCTGGACACGCCGGTGAAGCATTATTCGAGCGGGATGTACGTCCGGCTCGCGTTCGCGATTGCCGCGCATCTCGAGCCCGAGATCCTGATCGTGGACGAGGTGCTTGCGGTCGGCGACGCGCAGTTCCAGAAGAAATGCCTGAACAAGGTCAGCGAGGTGACGCGCAGCGACGGGCGCACCGTCCTTTTCGTTAGCCATAACAGCGCCGCGCTCCAGAGCATTTGCAACGCGGGCCTCTGGCTCAGCCAGGGACAGGTCGCCGGCCAGGGCCCGATCAATGAGTGCCTGGCAGCCTATCTCCACACGGGCAGCCACCGGGCCGATTTTCCGGCCCCGGCGGTGGACAGGCCGCACATCACGTCGGTGCGCGTCGACCCGGGCGTCCTCGCCGAGGGTCGCATCGAGGTCGAGGTCGGATTCGCGTCGCCCTTTCCCCTTTCGCCCCCCGTCGTCGGGGTGATAGTCTCTTCAAAGCTCGGCTATCCGATCGCCGGAAGCAACGGCCGCATGGCCGGCAAGGCCTGGCAACCCCAGCCGACACGCGCCGGCGTGGTGACCGCGCACCTTGATCACGTGCCGCTGCACAGCGACACCTATCACATTTCGGTTTATCTTGGCGACGCCAGCATGGACTATGACCAGAAGCTCGATGCTGTTGAATTCGACTATGTTTCTCCCAGGTTTCACCCCCAGATGCCTCCGCTCCATGTGATCGGGCAGGGAGACTTCGGATGGCGCTGGTCCCTGAGGGCAGATTGATGGGGTCCCTCGCGCGCGGCCCGGCGCCAGAGGACTCGATTGAACACCCAATAGCATCCCAGGCGGATTTCGGGGCCTGCCTGAACGGCCGCGAGATTGCCGCACACTTGCCCCATCATCCCGATCCGCGTTCGGCGAGCGTCCGGATTCCCATGACTTTAAAACAACGCATTGGCCGGTGGCTCATTCCCAGGCTGCCCGTAAACGCCGAGCTTGTGCAGGAGCTGAGGTTCGAGGCCAACTGCCGCCTGTGCCGGGTCAAGAATTGGCTGAGTCCGGCCTATCATCGCAGAGTCAGGCGGTTGCGTGGCGAAAAGGGCCTTAGCCTGAACGTCGGCAGCGGCGGGAGGGGCCTGCCGGGGTGGTTGAACACGGATGCCGTGAGCCACCCGGCGGACCAGACGTTCGCGTGCGACATCCGCCTGGGAATTCCCCTGGCCGATGGCAGCGTCGCCCGCATCTTCGCCGAGCATGTCTTCGAGCACCTCAATTTTAGGAAGGAAGTGCCCGCGGTCCTTCGGGAATTCCACCGGGTGCTTCAACCCGGGGGCATGGCGCGGATAATCGTGCCCGACGGGCGCCGATTCGCCGAGGCCTATCTCGTAAACGACCGCGCCCATTGGGGGGCGCTCGGCCTCGACCCGCTTCCAGCCGACATGCCGACGCCGATGGCAATGCTCAACCACGTGTTCCACCAGGGAGGTGAGCACCATTTCGCCTACGATTACGAGACGCTTGAATGGGTCTTGAATGAGGCCGGATTCGCGGACGTCCGCAGGAGCGCCTATGGCAAGTCCGCTGACCCGCTCCTGGCGATCGACCGCCAGGAGCACGCCCGGTACTCGCTGTATGTCGAGGCCGCAAAACCTTGAAAATCCTGCTGACCGCCGACCCCTTCCTGCCGGTTCCCCCTGTCGGCTATGGCGGGATTGAGCGCATCGTCGACGCGCTCGCGCGTCACTTTCGGGCCCAGGGACACGCCGTGGGCCTCGTCGCGCATCGCTCTTCCACCTGCGCAGCCGATGCGTTTTTCGGCTGGCCCGCCGCAGGGCGGGGCGTGGGCGCGCTGCTCAATTCGATCGCGCTCCTTCGCGCGACGAGGCGGTTCCGGCCCGACGTGCTCCACAGCTTCTCGCGACTGGGATACCTTCTCCCGCTCCTTTTCAGCTCCCTTCCCAAGGTCATGTCGTACCAGCGCCACACCGGAGGTCGACAGATCTCATGGGCATCGTGGCTGGCGGGCCGGTCCCTCCGCTTCACCGGGTGCAGCGAGTACATCTGCGCGATGGGGCGGGCGTCCGGCGGCCAGTGGCGCGCGGTTCCCAATTTCGTGGAGCTTGAAAAGTTCACCTTCGTGCCGCGCGTGCCGGCCGACGCTCCGCTCGTCTTTCTCAGCCGCATCGAGTCGATCAAGGGTCCCGACATCGCCATCGAGATCGCCCGGGCGAGCGGCCGCAGGCTCATCCTTGCCGGCAACCGCGCCGAAACAGGCCCGGAGCGCGACTTCTGGGAGCGCAGGATCGCAGGGCAGATTGGGCGCGACGGCGTCGAATGGATCGGCGAGGTCGATGATGCAAGGAAGAATGACCTGCTGGGGCGCGCCGCCGCGCTCGTCGTGCCGATCCAGTGGGACGAGCCGTTTGGCATCGTCTTCGCCGAGGCCCTGGCCGCCGGCACGCCGGTGATCACGTGCGCCAGGGGGGCGACCCCCGAGATCGTCGAAGCGGGGCGGACGGGGTTCTTCGTGAGCGACGCGGCGGGCGGCGCGGCGGCCGTGGGCCGCCTGGAGCAGATCGATCGCCACGCCTGCCGGCGCTCGGCCGAGGCCCGGTTCAGTCGCGATGCCTGCGCGAGGCAGTATCTGGAGCTTTACAAGGAGTTCAAAGCATGAGAGCCGGACCCCGGACAGCACCGCTCGACCGCTACACCGACATAGGCGAGCTCAGCGAAAAGGTGCGCCTTGCGGTCAGGCGGCTGGCCGTCCCGCTGGCCGCCGTCCTGGTGATCGAGGCGACCTACCTGGCCTATTCAAGCCGTCCGGGTGCCGCGGCCTTTGCGATGATGGCCGCGGGCACCTGCATCGCCCTGGTCTTCTGGAGCCAGCGGGCAATAGGCCTGCCGCTGCTGCCGGTAATGGTCATCCAGAACCTGATCATTTATGCCGTGCCGATCGCGACCGGCCACGAGGTCATCAGCACCTATCCGCCGGCCTTTGTGTTCAGCGCCGGGATTGAGGTGCTGATCTTCGATGTCGCCATGGCAATGGCCTGGATGCTGGGAATGCGGCTGTTCCGCCCGTCGCCTCCGGCAAGCCACGCCTTGCATGAATTCAACCGGGCGGGCTCCAGGGGATGGGCCAGGCTGGGATTTGTGATGATCGCCGGCGCCACAGCGTTTGAAGTCCTGCAGGGTCTGGATCTTCTGGACTCACTCGAATCGGCTATGCCCGGCGGCTCGGAAGCGATCCTGTACGCGCTGGTGTCCGTGGTGAGCGCCTGCGGCTTCTTCCTTGTCGCTTTGACCATCGGGGGAGGCGAGGCGTCGTTCCTGGGAAAGGCGGTTTTTTGGCTGCTGCTGGTCGCCAACGCGATGATGTCCGCATCGGACTTCCTCCTGAGCGCGGCAACGGCGAATCTAATCACCGTCGCCATCGGCCTGTTCTGGAGCGGCGGGCGCCTGCCCTGGCGCTACCTGACTGTCGCGATGCTGGCGCTTTCGTTTTTGAACACGGGCAAGTACACGATGAGGGCGCGCTATTGGGGGAACGTGGACGCGCCGGCGACCCACAGGTCCCTTGGACAATTGCCGGCGTGCTACACGGAATGGGCCCGGGTTAGCTACGATGCGATCTTGGAGAACAAGACCGAGCTGGCCCAGGCGACAAACGACAGCAAGGCCCAGGCCAACAAGAACCAGACCCTGCTCGATCGGGTCGATAACCTGCAGAACCTGCTCTTCGTCATCGATGCGATCGAGACGAACCACATCAAACCCCTGGAGGGGAAGACCTATTCGGTGATACCGCCGCTGCTCGTGCCGAGAATCCTGTGGCCTGAAAAGCCGCGCACCCACGAGGGCCAGATCCTGTTGAACGTGCACTTCGGCCGGCAGGATCTGGAATCGACCTTCACAACCTATGTCGCCTGGGGCCTGTTGCCGGAGGCCTACGGGAATTTCGGGCCTTTCGCCGGCTCGATCTGCCTCGGCATCTTCCTTGGCGTCCTGTTCGCCTGGATCGAGAATTTCACAGCCCGGAAGCTGCTGGTTTCGACCGAGGGTTTCCTGTCGCTGAGCCTCTTGATGAATCTGATGAACTCATTTGAAATGGTCGCAAGCGTGCTGGTGACCTCGACCTTCCAGTCGTTCGTGGTGATCGTGGCGGCAAGCATGCCGTTCGTGCACAGGACCGTGGCCCGGCGACCCGAGCCCGAAGACGATTGAGCGACCCCCGCCGGCCATTGCATCCCAACCATAGCGCCCCTTCCAGGATCGCCCGGGCCCTGACGATCGGGTGGTCGGACACGCCGCGGGGGCGCCTGCTCCTGCGGCGCGCGATCGCCCGCCTGATCAGCGTCGCATTGCGGATTCGCAGCCGTTCGTTCCAGAGGAACGCTGTGGCCTCCGCGCTCGTCGTTGCGCCCCATCCGGACGACGAGACTTTCGGATGCGGCGGCGCCGTGGCCCTCCTGGTCCGGAATCGGGCGGCCGTGCAGGTGGTTTTCATCACCGACGGCAGCGCGTCGCATCCCGCCCATCCGACTGCCGCGCCTGACGCCATCGCAGCCCGGCGGAAGGCCGAGGCGCGATCGGCGACGGGCATCCTCGGCGTCGACTGGGAGCGGGTTGCGTTCCTGGACGAGCGCGACGGCACGCTTGCCGGTCTCGACACCGGGCGCGCGCGGGAGGTTGCGGGGAAGATCGCCGCAATGCTGGCGCGGCTCGCGCCGGAGGCGATCCTCCTGCCGTGCCGTCTCGACGGAAGCTCCGAGCACGACGCCTCGTTCGCCCTGGTGTCCCGGGCCCTGCAGCTTGCGCAGATCAGGCCGAGGTTGCTCGAATTCCCCGTCTGGTCCTGGTGGAACCCGCTGCTGCTGCTGCGGCCGATGTTCGCGTGCCGCAGGGTGTGGCACCTCGACGTTCGCGGCGTCCTGGATGTCAAGGCCCGCGCGATTGCCTCATACGCCTCGCAGACGGATCCGATTGCGCCGGAAACTGTCCCTGCCCTTCCATCGGGGTTCGCATCCATGTTCCTTTGCGGCGAAGAGTTCCTGTTCGAACGATGAAGGACCCGATGCCAACGCGGCCCGCCCGCCGGGTCCTGATCGTTTCCCCCCATTTTCCGCCGATCAACGCGCCGGACATGCAGCGCACCCGCATGGCGCTGCCCTACCTGGGCGCGTTCGGATGGGTGCCAGTGGTCCTGGCCGTTGCGCCCGACCTGGTCGAGGGCGGCGTGCTCGAGCCGCTGCTCGAGAAGACCTATCCCTCCGACATCCGGGTCATCCGGGTGCGGGGAATCCCCGCGCGGGCCACCCGCTGGGCGGGCATCGGAAGCCTCTGGCTGCGCTGCGGCAGGGCGCTGCGCGCCGCCGGCGATACGCTGCTGCGCCGCGAGAAATTCGACCTCGCTTTCTTCAGCACCACGCAATTCGGCGCCTTCACGCTTGGGCCGCGCTGGAAGACCAGGTTCGGCCTGCCCTACGTGCTCGATTACCAGGACCCCTGGCTGAACGACTACTACAGCGCCACGCACACGCCGCCCCCGGGCGGCAGGCTGAAGTTCGGCTTTTCCCAATGGTGCGCCCGTCGCCGAGAGCCGAAGGTGCTTCGCGGCGCATCCGGTGTTGTCGCCGTCTCCGGATCCTACGGGGCCGCCCTCGCAAGGGCCTATCCCTGGTTCGACGCGGGGATCACGACGGTCCTGCCGTTCGGAGCGGCGGAGCAGGACGTGGCGACGGCCAGGGAGCACGAGCCCTCCGTCCCGCTCGTCCCGTTTGGCGACGGCCATTTCCACCACGTCTACGCCGGGCGCTGCGGGCCGGACATGTCGACCTCGCTCACGATCGTGTTCCGCGCGTTCAAGAAATTTCTGGCCTCCCGGCCGGCCGAGGCCGGGCTCGTCCGCTTCCACTTCATCGGCACCGACTACGCGCCGCGGCCCTTTGGCCGGAATTGGGCCATGCCCATAGCGCGCGCTGAGGGCGTCGATGGCTACGTTGCCGAGCATTGCTACCGCGTGCCCTATTTCGATGCGCTCTATTACCTGAGCCACGCAGACGCGCTCGTTGCCGTGGGTTCCAATGACCCGACCTACAGCGCCTCGAAGATCTTCCCGTACGTCCTTGCCAGGCGCCCCATGCTCGTTGTTTTCAACAGCCTAAGCCCGGTCATTCCCATCGCCAATGCCATGAATTGCGGCCTGCGCTACGCCTTCAGGGACCCCGCCGACATCGACGCTCTTGCGGACGAGGTGGCAAACGCGTGGTTCATGAGCGGAAAAATGCGAGAGGTCGTGGAGATCGATCCCTCCTCATTCCTCCCCTACTCCGCGGAAGGCATGACACGCGCGCTCGCGGGCTGCTTCGACGCCGCGCTCGGGCGCCACAGGATGAAGCCGTGAAAAACCACTTCGAAACGGGCGGACGCCTCGCGGTGGTGCTGTCGCACCCCACGCAATACTACAGCCCCTGGTTCCGGTGGCTGCGCAGCCGCACGTCGCTCGAGTTCCGCGTGTTCTATCTCTGGGACTTCGGCGTCGCGCAGCACCGCGACCCGGAATTCGGAACCAGCGTCACGTGGGACGTGGACCTCCTGTCGGGCTACGATTCCGAGTTCGTGCCCAACACCTCGTCGACGCCCGGAGCGCAACATTTCTTCGGGTTCAGAAACCCGGGCCTGCCGTCGCGCATGGCCGCATGGCGGCCCGACGCCATGCTCCTATTCGGCTACAAGTGGGCGAGCCACCTGCGCGCAGCCGCATGGGCGCGGCGCCGCGGAATCCCCATCCTGTTTCGCGGCGATTCCCACCTGCTGGGCCGCGGATCCCCGCGGCCGCACGTGCGCTTGGCCCTTGGCGCGTTGTTCTCCCAGTTCGCCTCGTTTCTTTGCGCGGGTGCGGCCAACCGCGAGTATTTCGAGGCCTTCGGGGTGCCCGGGCGAAAGCTGTTTTTCGCGCCTCATTCCGTCGACGGGGAGCTTTTCCGGCGCGACCATTCCGGGCATTTCGCGGGCGCCGAGAGGATGCGCTCGCAGCTCGGCCTCGATCCCGCCACCCGGATCGTGCTATTCGCGGGCAAGCTCGTCGCGGCCAAGCAGCCCGTGGAGCTTCTGGCGGCCTTCCTGGGGATGCGCCTGGCGGACACGGCCATCGTCTTCGTCGGGGAGGGCCCGGAAAAGGCCAAGCTCCAGGCGCTGGCGTCGGAGCGGGCCGGCGTCCCAGGCGCCCCGCCCGTCCGGTTCCTGCCGTTCGCGAACCAGAGCGAGATGCCCTCCCGGTACCTGATGGCGGACCTCTTCGTCCTGCCCTCGCGCGGAAACTATGAGACGTGGGGCCTCGCCGTGAACGAAGCCATGCACATGGGCGTTCCGTGCCTCGTGAGCGACAGGGTCGGCTGCCAGAGGGACCTCGTGACCCACGGCGAGACCGGCTGGGTGTTCGACCCCTCGGACCCCCAGGCGCTCGGACGGACCCTGTCCGAGGCGCTCGCGGCGCTGGGGTCGTCGGCGGCGCGCCGGCAGGAGATCCGGCAGGCCATTGAGCGCAGGATGGCGGGGTACACGTACGCGAAGACAACGGACGGCCTTCTTGCCGCGCTCGCGGCATTGGAGACCTGAGCCGGGGCGCCACCCGTGAAAATCACCATCGTGACGGGCTTCTTTCTCCCGGTGCCCGCCGTCAGCGGCGGATCGACCGAGAAGTCGTGGCACGGCCTCGCGGGGCTTTTCGCGTCGGCCGGCCATTCGGTGACGTTTGTCTCGCGGAGCTGGCCCGGCCTCGCGCCCGCGGAGACCGTCGCGGGGGTGAAGCACATCCGCCTGCCCGGTTTCGCCCACACCCGGCTTCTGGCGCTGAACCTCGCCCTCGACCTCATCTGGGGCGTCCGGGTCGCGCGCGCGCTGCCTCCCGGCGACGTCGTCATATGCAACACGGTCACCCTCCCCGCCTGGCTTCACCGCGTGAAGCCCAGGGCCGGAAGGGTGTCGGTCATGATCGGCAGGGCCCCCAGGGGACAGATCCGCTTCTACGGGGGGGTGGCCAGGATCTACGCGCCCAGCACCTTTGTCGCGGGGCAGATCGCGTCCAAGGAGGCATCCGCGCGCACGCGGGTCATCGGGTACCCGATCGACTGGGCCCTGCATGCGCGCTCGGCCAGCCAGCCGGGCTCGCCCGTCACGGTCGGCTACGTGGGCCGGCTGCATCCCGAAAAGGGAATCGCGCTGCTGGTGCGCGCGGCCCGCCGGCTCGCGGCCCGCGCGGACCTTCCGCAATGGCGCCTCAGGATCGCCGGGCCCGCGGGCGTAGGGGCTGGGGGAGGCGGCGCCGGCTGGGCCTCGGCGCTGCGCAAGGAGGCCGAAGCGGCGCTCGGCGGGCGCGTCGAATGGCTCCCGCCGGAGTACGATCCGGAGCGCCTGGCCCGCCTGTACGGAGGCCTGGATATCTTCTGCTATCCAAGCCTTGCGGAAAAGGGCGAGACGTTCGGGGTCGCGGTGGCCGAGGCCATGGCCTCCCGCTGCGCGGCCGTGGTGTCCAGACTCGGCTGCTTCGGAGACCTCGTGGCCGACGGCCAGACCGGCCTCGTCTTTGACCATGCGGCGGCCGACGCCGACAGGCTCCTGGCCGACTGCATCGGCCGCCTGGTGGCGGACGCGGGCGCGCGCAGGGAGCTGGCTCTGCGCGGCCAGAGCCACGCCCGGCGCTTCGACTACCCGGAGGTCTCGCGCACAATCTTGGAGGACCTCTCGCTTTTGGCGGGTGCCGGGGCCGAAAACCGCGCATAATACGACCATGCCTAAGGAAGACCCCTACCTGGGCCAGGGCTGCACTTCCCCGTACTCCGCCGGGGAGGTCGCGCTGCGGATGTGCTGGGCCGTCGTCCAATCGACCCTGTTCCGCTGGAGCCCGCGTCCATGGCACGGTTTGCGCGCCCGGCTGCTGAGGCTCTTCGGCGCCGACATTCCCGAGCCCGGCAGGGTCGTTGTGTTCCCGTCCGCGTCGATCGTCTTTCCGCAGAAGCTGTCCCTCGCCCCGAGGTCCATGATCGGCCCGAACGTCGCCATCTACAACCTGGCCCCCGTTTCCCTCGGGAGGGGGGCCAACGTCAGCCAGAACTGCCATCTCTGCGCGGGAACGCACGATCACAGCCGGTGGAGCATGCCGCTCGTCGCCAAGCCGATCGTCGTCGGGGAAAACGCGTGGCTGGGCGCCGACGTGTTTGTCGGGCCTGGCGTTTCAATAGGGGAGCTATGCGTCGTGGGCGCCCGCTCGGTCGTCGTCAAGGACCTTCCCGCGCGCACCGTCTGCGCCGGAAACCCGTGCCGCGTCCTGAAGGACCGGACGCCCCCCTCCGCGTGAAGTCCTGCCACATCGTCCCCAGCCTCGAAGCCCGCCACGGGGGGCCTAGCAAGTCGGTCCTCAACCTGGCCACCGCGCTCGCAAGTAGTGGCGAGCAAGTCGAGCTCCTCGCCACCGAGCCCGGCGCGGGCTGGCACCGGACGGACGGTGGCCTTGAGATCCGCACGTTCCATCGCGACTGGCCCAGACCGGTTTGCCGCTCGGCCGGCCTGCGCTCCTACCTGCGCACGGCCAAGGCGGACATCGTCCACCACCACTCGATCTGGCTGCGCACGCTGCACTACGCCCACGGGGCGGCCCGCCGGCTCGGCGCGGCGCTGGTCGTATCGCCCCGGGGAATGATGAACCAGTGGGCCTGGGACCACCATTCGCATAGGAAGGCCCTCGCCAGGGCGCTCATCCATCCGGGCGCATTCGAGGCGGCGGACGGATGGCACGCGACCAGCGAGTCCGAGGCGGACTCGCTGCGGTCGCTGGGCTTCCGGCAGCCCGTGTGCGTGGCCCCGAACGGCGTGGCCGCCCCCTCCGCCGAGGAATCGGCGGCGGCGGCGGCGTATTGGCGCAAGATGGTCCCGGAGGCCGCGCAAAGGCCCGTGGCGCTCTTCTACTCGCGATTTCACCAGAAGAAGAGGCTGCTCGAACTTATCGACACATGGCTCGAGTTCGGGCCGGGCGACTGGCTGCTCCTGATCGTCGGCATCCCCGACGAATACACGCCGCGCATGATCGAGGACTACGTCCTGCGGTCCGGGCAGCACGGGCGGGTCCGGGCCTATGACGGCGAGGGTCGCCCTCCTCCCTACGGAATCGCCTCCCTCTTCCTGCTCCCGTCCCACAGCGAAAGCTTCGGGCTCTCGATTGCCGAGGCCCTCGCGCACGGGGTGCCGGCCCTGGTGACCGACGCCACGCCATGGGCCGCCCTCAACAAGGTCGGGGCGGGGTGGTGCGTTCCCTGGCCGGAATTCGGCGCGGCCATCCGGGCCGCAACCACGGAGGGCCTTGATTCCCTGCGCCGCCGCGGCTCGGCCGGGAGCGAATGGGTCCTGCGGGAGTATTCGTGGGAGAAGTCGGCCCGCGTGCTTTCTGATTTCTACGCGGGGCTGCGCCCGGCGGCAGCCGCGCACTCCCCGTGAACCAAGGCCAGCATCCGCACCCGCCGACCGGCCTCGAGATCGCCGTGGCGGCGCACCTCACGGTCTTCGTCGTCGGCGTGTCGTGGGCCTTCGGCGGCAATGCGGACTGGGTGCGCACGCCCATCCTGGCCTGGGGATCCCTCGGCATCCTGCTGGCGCTGGCCCCGATGGCGGACCGGCGCCTCCGGAACCGGGCCCTTGCCGCCACCGTGCCCTGGGTTTCGCCCGTCGTCGTCCTCAACCTGCTCGTGGCGGCCTCCTGCCTGACGCCCGGATTCCGGTACCTCGCCTTCCGGGACCAGACGCTCATGATCCCCGTGCGCGTGGACTGGTGGATCCCGAGCGCCACCCGGACCGGGTTGGCGCTGCGCTCCCTGTGGCTCTTTGACTGCGTCTATTTATCCTGCCTCAACCTCGCGCTCTATGTGGGCCGCAGGCGGATCATCCGCTTCGTTCTTGGCGCCGCGGTCGGCAATGCGCTTGCGCTTTCCGTATTCGGGACCGTCCAGAAGCTCGTAGGGTCAACGGGAATCTACTTCGGATCCGTGAGGACGCCGCACGAGTATTTTTTCGCATCGTTCGTGTACGACAATCATTGGGGCGCGTTCGCGATCCTCATGGCCGGCGCCTGCGTCGGCCTGACCCTCCGGTATGCCCCCGGCAGTCAGGGGGAGGGGTTCTTCCACGGCCCGGCGTTTGTCGGGATCGTTGCCGCAGCGCTGCTCGCCATCTCCGTCCCAATGAGCGGATCGCGCGCCTGCACGGTGCTTCTCGGCATCCTGCTCGCCGTCGCCCTCGGCAGGGGTATCCCGAGGATCTCCGGCGCCCTGCGCCTTTCGGGCGCCACCCCCGCGGGCGCCCTCGCGGCAATGGCCGTCGCTGCGACCCTGGCCATCGCCGGAGCCTGGATGGTGGCCGGGGACGTCATCCAGGCGCGCACGTCCAAGACAAGGGAGCAGGTCGCCGCGATGTGGGCGCACGGCGGAATCGGCTCGCGCAGCGTCCTTTACCACGACACCTGGAGGATGGCGCGCGAGCGGATCCTCTTTGGGTGGGGCATGGGAAGCTACCCGGTCGTGTTCAGCCTGTACAATTCGCAGGAGTCGAAGATTGACCGCCTCCCCGTGATCTACCACGACGCCCATTCGGACTGGCTCCAATCAGTCGCCGAGCTGGGCCTCGCCGGCACGGCGCTCATCGGCGCGGCCGTGGCGCTGCCGGGCCTGGCCGTGCGCCGCATGAGAGTGGCAACCATTCCGTTCTTCCTCCTCACAGGCTGCATCCTGATCGCCGCATACGCATGGGTTGAGTTTCCCTTCGGCAACGTGGCCGTGGTGCTCGCGTGGTGGCTCTGCTTCTTTAGCGCAATCCAGTACATGCGCCTTACGGGCCCGCCGGAGGCCGCCCGCCGTGAGCCGTGCCCTCGGCCGTCTTAACTCCGGACGAGGGACTCACCGAAAAAAGAATTGAACCATTGAAAGCGCCGGCCGCGCGCGATAACCCCTAGGCCGCCATCCCCGGAATCCCAACCTTGGCCATCAACCCACATCGACGTTCCTCGCTGCTCCTGCTCGCCGCCGACATCGCCTCGGTCGTGCTGGTCTTTAACCTGGTGATCCACCTGAGGGGCGTGAGCTCGGAACCCCTCGAGTGGCCCCTGCTCGCGCCCGCCCTCGTCCTCGTCGCCTCGCTGTATCTGATCGACGGGTACGGAGCCCGGGCGGACATGCTGAGCCTCGACTATGCGAGCGTGCATCTCATCGCCTCCTTTTTCGCCGCGCTCGCCACCCTGCTCCTCACGTTCGCGGTCATCTCCGTTGGATTCGAGCTCCAATCGAGCCGCGCCGTGATCATCCTGGCCTTCGGCATCGCGGGTCCGTTCACCCTGGCCTACCGGCGCGCCCTCTACGAGAGGTCCAGCGTCTCGCGCGGCGGGCGCAACATTGTGTTCGTGGGAGACAAGGAGGACTTCGACATCTTCAGCGGCGAGTGCAGCCGGCTGGGGACCCAGATGCCCCTGCTGCATGCCGACATCAGCAACCGGTATGAGTCATTCGAGGCCGTGCTGGAGTCGATCGCCCAGGCGAAGATTCAGGTGGAAGCGATCGTGGTGAAGGAGACGGGCAGGGAGCTGCCCCCGGAGATCCCGATGAAGCTCGTCCAGCTCTATTTCGACGGGATCCCCACCTACACCCTCGAGATTTTCAACCAGGTCTACTGGAGGAAGATCCCGCTCTACAGGATCAACCCCATCTGGGTTCTCCAGGAGGGCTTCTCCGTCGCGCGGGAACCCGTCTTTGAGCGGATCAAGCGCGGCGCGGACGTCGTGCTGTCAGTCATCGGCCTGGTGGCGTTTTCGCCGGTCGTCCTCGCCGCGGCGATCGCCATCAAGCTCGGGGACGGCGGGCCGTTTCTCTTTCTCCAGACGCGCATCGGAAAGCACAAGGTTCCTTTCAGGCTGGCCAAGCTCCGCACGATGCGCGTGTCCGACGGGCCGCAGGATCCCTACACGAGGCAGGATGACGTCCGGGTGACCCGCGTCGGCCGGTTTCTCCGCTCCGCGCGGCTCGATGAGCTCCCGCAGCTCTGGAACGTGCTCGGCGGCGAGATGAGCCTCATCGGGCCGCGCGCGGAATGGGACCGGCTGGTGGGCGAATACGAGCGCGAGATTCCGTGCTATCATTTCCGCCACCTGGTGAAGCCGGGAATCACCGGATGGGCGCAGGTGAACTACCGCTACGGCTCCGGGGTCCAGGACACGCTGCGAAAGCTCGAGTACGACCTCTACTACATCCGCAATTTCTCGTTCATGCTCGACGCGTCGATCGTGCTGAAGACCCTTCATGTGATGCTCTTCCGGAAGGGGCGCTGAGCGGTGAGGCACTCCTACGATTTCGTGGTCATAGGCGGCGGATCGGCGGGCTACAACGCCGCGCGCGTGGCCTCTGCGCTCGGCCGGCGCGTCGCCGTAATCGACGGAGCCCGCCGGCTCGGCGGCCTTTGCATCCTGCGCGGTTGCATGCCGTCGAAGACCCTCATCTATTCCGCGGAGGTGCTCCACCTCGCCCGCTCCGGCAGGGATTTTGGTCTGCGCATCCCCGTGGCCGCCGCCGACATGCGCGCCATGCACGCGAGGAAGAGGAGGATCATCAGCGAATTTGCGGACGATCGCGTGAAGCAGCTCGAGTCCGGGGACTTCGACCTGATCCGCGGCCGGGCGCGCTTCGTGGACCCGCACACCGTTAAGCTGGGCGACGGAAGGCGGATCAAGGCGGCGCATTTCCTGGTCAGTACGGGATCGAGGGTCGGCGTCCCCCCGCTCCCGGGCCTGGCCGCCACGCCCTTCTGGACGAGCGACGACGTGCTGGAGCTCGACTTCAAGCCCCGAAGCATCGTCGTCCTAGGCGGCGGCATCGTCGCCTGCGAGCTCGCCCAGTTCCTCAGCCGCATCGGCACGCGGGTATGCATCGTCCAGCGCAGACCCCGCCTCCTGCGGGAGCATTCGAAGGAGGCCGCCGGCGTTGTGCGGCAGGCGTTTGTGGACGAGGGGATAGAGGTCATCACAGGCACGCAGGTCTCGGCAATCCGCCCCCTGGGACACGGCGTGTCCGTCACGTTCCGGCACCAGGGAAAGACCCTCCGCCGGAAGGCTGACCACCTGCTCAACGCGCTCGGCCGCGAGCCCGACACGTCGGGGCTTTCGCTCCCCGCGGCGGGAGTCAGGACGGAGCCCAGCGGCCGGATCCTCACCAATCGGTGGCAGCAGACGAGCGCGCCGCACATCTACGCGGCCGGCGACTGCTGCGGCCCGCACGAGATCGTCCACCTCGCCATACAGCAGGGGGAGCTGGCCGCGCGCCACAGCGCAGGGGTGAGGGGCCTGAAGCCCCTGGACGACTCGATGCTGCTGAGCGTGGTATTCACCGACCCGCAGCTCGGGAGAATCGGCTGGCGCGAGAGCGACCTCCTGGAGAGGGGGGCCGAATTCGCGGCCGCGAGCCATCCCTTCGGCGACCACGGCAAGTCGATCCTGATGGAGGCGAACTACGGCTACGTGAAGGTGCTCGCGGACCCCCGGGGGGGGAGGATCCTGGGCGCGGAGATCGTCGGCAAGGACGCCGGGGAGCTCATCCACTGCTTCTCAACCCCGCTCGCTATGCGCGCGACGGTCCACGACATGCTCCGCGCCCCGTGGTACCACCCCACGTTATCCGAGATCGTCACCTACCCTCTCGAGGAGCTCGCGGAGAGGACGCGCCCGGCAGACCGCGGCAGATGAGCCCCCGCCTCCGAAGGTTCGTCGCCGTCATAGCGGGCCTGATCCCAGTCAGGATTCGCAGCGGCGCGGCCAAGGGCGCCCGCTGGACGCTCTTTCCATGGACGTCGTACTGGCGGGGCACCCACGAGCCGGCCATCCAATGCGCCATCGAGCGGCTTGGAGGCGGCGACATTCGCGGGTGGAGCTGCTGGGACATCGGCGCGCATTTCGGATTCTACAGCGTCGCGCTCGCCATCCGCGTGGGCCTGGGCGGCCAGGTGGCGGCGTTCGAGCCCAATCCCATGAGTTTCGCGAGGCTTGAGCGCCACCGGCGGATGAACCGTCTCACCTGGCTCAGGACGTACCAGGCTGCGGCGTCGGATCGTTCCGGAGGGGCGGAACTCCTGACGTATGGCGAACTCGATTCCACGAGCACGCACCTGCGCTACGGCGGCGAGGCCCTGGGCGAGGGGTCGGTTCCGGTCGGCATCCGCGCGCTGCGCCTTGACGAACTGGTGGAGTCCGGCGAATTGAGGGCCCCGCAGTTCGCCAAGGTCGACGTCGAGGGCCACGGCCACCGAGCCATCGAGGGCATGAGGGGAAGCGTCGCGGCATCCCGCCCGACCCTCATCGTCGGATTCCACAGCAAGGATGAGGTGGAGGGCGTGCTCGGCGTCCTGGGCCCGCTAGGCTACCGCTGGGCGCCGGTCGTTCCGCCGCCCTCCGGCTCCGATTCCATGGTCGGCGGCGACTATCTTTTCTCGCCCTGAGCGCTCGCGATGCCTAGCAGGTCCCCGAGCACGACCCGGCCCTCGTAAAGCGCCTTGCCGACGATGACGCCCTCCAGGTTGGAGCGGGTCCGGCCCATCTCCACAAGGCGGACCACGTCCTCGCGCCGGCCGACCCCCCCGCTGACGATCACCCGGGCGCGGACGGCGTCGAGCATCGCCTCCTGCGCCGCGAAGTTCGGGCCGGCCAGCATCCCGTCCGTCGCGACGTCGGTGTGGATCAGGGTCGCGACCCCGAGCGCGTCCATCCGGCGCGCCAGCCCGAGGGCCGAGGTCGCGGTCTTGTTGACCCAGCCCTTGACGGCGACGCTGCCGTCCAGGGCGTCGATCCCCACGGCGATCCCGTCCCCGAACGCGGCGACCAGGTCGGCGATGAAAGCCTCGCTTTCAGCGGCCCGCGTGCCGATGACGACGCGCGCGGCGCCCATCGCGAGCGCCCTCTCGACGGATGCGCGGTTCCGGAGCCCGCCGCCGAACTGCACCTTGACGCCCAGCTCGGCGATCGCCCCCACGGCGGCGAGGTTGCGCGGCACGCCGGCGAACGCCCCGTCGAGGTCGACGACATGCACCCACTCTGCACCGGCGGCCCTGAAACCGGCGGCCACCGCGGTGGGATCCTGCGCGTAGACGGTTTCCGCGTCGGCGCGGCCCTGCGTCAGGCGGACGCAGCGGCCGCCCCGTATGTCGATTGCGGGATAGATCGTCATCGAGTGCGGAAGCTCCCACGTCCCGGCCGCGCCGCCAAGGTCTTTTTCCCCGTTGCCCTCCCCCTCGATCGACCCGAGAATGCGGGTTAACCCACATCCCAAGATGGCGCAATACACACCCCCCGTGTTTCTAACCGAGCTGCTACACGCCCGCTCGCCCTCCGGCTACGAGGGCGAGGCCCAGGCCGTGTTCGACCGCCACGTCAAGCCGGCGGCGGACGCCTACACGGGCGACTCGCTCGGCAACCGGATCGCCACGCTCAACCCGTCGGGAGACCCGACGCTCATGCTCGCCGGGCACATGGACGAGCTCGGCCTCATCATCACCTACGTCAACAAGGAGGGGTTCGTCTACTTCGACACGATCGGCGGGCACGACCGGACGGTGATCTCGGGCCGGCGGGTCGTGATCCAGACCGCGAACGGGCCGGTGAAGGGCGTGACCGGCAAGCGCGCCATCCACCTGATGGATGAGGCCGACCGGAAGAAGGTGCCCGAAATCCACGAGATCTGGATCGACATCGGCGCGCGCTCGAAGAAGGAGGCGCTGGAGCGGGTGTCGATCGGGGACGCGGCCACCTACGACCACGAGTTCGAGCTCATCCACGGAAGCATAGGCAGCGCCCGTGCGTTCGACAACAAGGTCGGCGCCTACGTCGTCGGAGAGACGCTGATCCGGCTGTCCAAGGACGCGAAACGGCCCGCCGCGAAGGTCGTGTCCGTCGCGACCTCCCAGGAGGAGATCGGGGTCCGCGGGGCCACGATCTCCAGCTACTCCGTGGATCCCCAGGTGGCGCTGGCAGTGGACGTCGGCCATGCGACCGACCATCCCGACTGCGACAACCGCAAGTACGGCGAGACCAAGCTCGGCGCGGGCCCGATCCTCTGCCGGGGCCCGAACATCAACCCCAAGGTCTACGAGGGCCTCGTGAAGGCCGCCAAGAAGCTCAAGATCCCGTTCCAGGTCGAGAGCGACCCGCGCCCAACGGGCACGGACGCGAGGGCGATCCAGATGGGGCGCGGAGGAGTCGCGACGGGGCTGGTGAGCATACCCCTGCGCTACATGCACACGCCGAGCGAGGTCGTGGACCTCGAGGACGTGGAACGCTGCGTAAAGCTCTTTGTCGAGTTCGCCAGAGGCGTCACGAAGGGCGACTACCGCGCCTGGTGATCCCGGGGCGGGCCGCCGGGCCTCCCGCCTACGCTGCGTTTTCCGTCGGCGCAGCCTTGGGCACGCGCCTGAGCGTCGGCCGTCGCCTCCCCGCGACGGCCGCCGCATCCACGATGACCTCCGTGACGTCATCGCGCTGCGGCAGGTCGTACATGATCTCGAGCATGATGCCCTCGAGGATGGCCCTGAGGGCCCGGGCGCCCGTCTTGAGCTCGATCGCCTTCAGGGCGACCGCCTTTACCGCGTCGGAGGTGAAGCGCAGCCGGACGCCGTCCATCGCGAAGAGCTTCGAGTACTGCTTCACCATCGCGTTCTTCGTCTTCAGGAGGATCTTCTCCAGGTCCTCCACCTTGAGCGGGTCGAGCACCGTCACAACGGGCAGCCGCCCAACGAATTCCGGGATCATGCCAAACCGGATCATATCCTCCGGGGCGATGCGCCGCATCATCTCGTCGGACGGGATTTCCCTGTCCTCGACGCTCTGGTGGAACCCGATCGACCGGTGGCCCAGCCGCTTCTTGACGATCTGGTCCAGCCCCACGAACGCGCCGCCGCAGATGAACAGGATGTTGGAGGTGTTGACCTGGATGTACTCCTGGTTCGGGTGCTTCCGGCCGCCCTGCGGCGGGACGTTGCACACCGTGCCCTCGAGGATCTTGAGCAGCGCCTGCTGCACGCCCTCGCCCGACACGTCGCGGGTGATCGACACGTTCTCGGTCGTCCGCCGGATCTTGTCGATCTCGTCGATGTAGATGATCCCGCACTCGGCGCGCTTCACGTCGTAGCTGGCGTTCTGGAGCAGCCGCAGGACGACATTCTCGACGTCCTCCCCCACGTAGCCCGCCTCGGTGAGGGTCGTGGCGTCGGAGATCGCGAAGGGAACGTCCAGGATGCGCGCGAGCGATCGCGCAAGGAGCGTCTTTCCTGAGCCCGTCGGGCCCACCAGCAGGATGTTGCTCTTCTCCACCTCGACGTCGCTGAACTCCGGCGCAACGGCCGCAGGGTCTCTGGGCGAATGGCCGGACTCAAAGTTGAGCCGCTTGTAGTGGTTGTAGACCGCCACCGAGAGGACCTTTTTCGCGTGCTCCTGGCCGATGACATAGTCGTCGAGCACCTTCTTGATGCCCGTCGGCTTGATCATGCGGAACGCGGGCTTGATCTCGACCGCGGGCTGCTTCACCTCGCGGTCGATGATCGTCTTGCAGACGTTGACGCACGAGTCGCAGATGTAGACGCCGGGGCCCGCGATGATCTTCTTCACCTCCGCCTGCGACTTCCCGCAGAAGGAGCAGAGGGTCATGCGCGACGATTTGGCCATGGCCGGAAAGTCTGGATCTGATTGCCCGGGTGTCGAGGGCGGAAAACCGCCCTGTGCGGGTCCCTCAGGCGGCGGTCTTCACCACCAGAGTCTGCGCCTCCCGCGTCGAAACCACGACATGGTCGACGATCCCGTACTCCTTGGCCTCCTGGGCGCTCATGTAATAGTCCCGGTCCGAATCCTTGTCGACCTGCTCCTGGGCCTTTCCGGTGTGGCGGGCGATCACCTCGCTCAGCGTCCTGCGCCAGCGCAGGATCTCCTTCGCCGCGATCGCTATGTCGGAGGCCTGGCCGCCCGCCCCGCCCGAGGGCTGATGGATCATCACCCGGCTGTTGGGGAGCGCGAAACGCTTCCCCTTGGTCCCCGCGGCGAGCAGGACCGTGCTCATGCTGGCTGCCATGCCAATGCAGAACGTCTGCACGTCGCACTGCAGGAAATTCATCGTGTCGTAGATCGCCATGCCGCCGGTCACCACGCCGCCAGGGGAATTGATGTAGAGGTGGATATCCTTCTTCGCGTCCTCCATCTGCAGGTACAGGAGCTGCGCGATGACGAGGTTCGCGACCATGTCGTCGATGGGCGTTCCGATGAAGATGATCCGGTCCTTGAGGAGCCGCGAATAGATGTCCATCGACCGCTCCCCGCGGCCGGTGTTCTCAAGGACAATGGGTACGTAGTAGCTCACGATTGGGACTCCGTCACCCTAGCCTTGGACACCAGGAAATCAACCGACTTGTCGAAAATTATGGACTCCTGCACCGAGCGCAGGGCGTTTCGGTCCTTTGCGAGGTCCTTTGCGATCTTGTCGGGCCTCTGCTTGGAGCGGGCGGCTTCCCGGCGGATGTAGAGGTCGAGGTCGTCGTCCGACACCACGAACTTCTCCGCCTCGGCGACCTTGGCGAGGATCAGCTGGATCTTGACCCGGTTGGCGGCGGCCTTCCGGGCGCCCTCGAAGAGCTCCTTCTTGTCCTTCTCAAACTGCTCGGGGGCGATCCCGCGGCGCATGTTCTCCTCTATGAACTGCCGCAGGACGCTCTGGGTCTCCGCCTCGACGAGGCTGTGCGGCGGCTCGAACATGACCCTGTCCGCCAGCGCCTGGGTCACCTGGCTGCGCTGGGCGGCGTGGTTTCTGCGCTCCTTGTGGACCTTCAGGTCCGCGCGGACCTGCCTCTTCAGCCCTTCGAGGTCGTCCACGTGGTGCGCCTTGAAGAAATCGGCGTTCAGCTCCGGCAGGATTCGCTCGCGCACCTCCTGGATGTCGAGCGCGTAGTCGGCGGTCTTGCCCGCGAGCGCTGGCACCGGCTTGAAATCTGCGGGGAATGTGATCGCGACGCTCTTCTTGCCGCCTTTTTCGACGCCCGCCAGGTGCCTGCCGAGCCCGGGTATGATCCCCTCGTTCGTGCCCTCGACCTCCTCCCATGTCTGCGGGACCTTGGCGTAGAGCTGCTTGTCGCCGGCGATCTCCGCGATCGGCCTCCCGCCCAGCGACCCCTCGTAGGCCAGCTTGATGTAGTCGCCCTTCCTGGCGGGGCGCTCCGCCGGCTTGAAGTCGGCCCCCTCGGAGCGGAGCGCCTGGATGACGCCGTCGATCTCGTCGAAGGTCGGCTCGACGGATGGCACCTGCGTCGGCAGTCCCACGTAGTCGGGCAGGGTGAAATCCGGCCTCACATCCACGGTCACCGTGATCGCCGCGGGGGCCCCGCGCTCGATCGTTCCCTCCTCCACGCTCACGACGCTGAGGACGGCCAGCTTCTCCTTCTCCAGGGCGTCGCGGTAGGCCTTCGTCACCAGCTTCTGCTTGAATTCGTCGGCTATCTCCTTGGCGAACCGCTTGACGACCAAGGGGGCGGGAGCCTTCCCCGGCCGGAAGCCGGGCAGCCGGGCCAGGCGGACGTACTCCCCCAGCACGGCCTGGTGCTCGGCGTCGACCTCGTCCTTGTCCAGGGTGATGACGAGGCTCTTGCGGGTGTCGGAGACAGTGTTCAGTTGGACGTTCACGGCGCGGATGCGGTTGCGGCTCTGCGGATAAGGTAAGGGTCCAGCGTGGGTTTCGGGACGGCAGGGTCAATGCCGGATTGGGCGTTAACCGGCTTGCGGGCGCGCCTCCCGCCGCGTTTGGTGAATCCGAGCCATGCCAAGCCTGAGCCAGATTCTCCGGGAGAGGTCGCCCCTGCTCCTGATCGACGCCGCATCGGCGACGGTCCAGGTCGGCCTGCTCGACGTCAGCGCTCCGGCCCGCTGGTCCTCCCGGACGGAGGAGGCCGGGGTCGGTGTGTTCGAATGCCTCGACGATTTGGGCGTCGAGATCGGTTTGGTGCGCTCGTTCGCCTTTTGCGAGGCGCCGGGCTCGATCCTCGGCATCCGCACCTCGGCCATGGCGATCCGCACGTGGAATATCCTGGGGCCGAGGCCGACGTTCGCCTATGTCGCCCTGGCCGTCGTCGCCCATGCCGTGGGGCGGCCGCAGGTGGGCATGATCGCCGACGCCCGCCGCGGCCTGTGGCACCGTTTCGCCCTGGGCGGCGGCTTCGAGCGCGTCCCCGCGGCCGGGCTCTCGGGCGAACTCATGACGCCCGAGGGCTTCCGGCATTGGGACCCCCTTCCGCCGCACACCGCCCTCACCTCCTACGGCGTGGCCTCCCTCCTCGCCCTCCCGCGGGTCGCGGATGCGGACCTCTTCCGCGAGACCGCGGCCCCGGACGCCTACCTGCACCAGGAACCCTCCTACGCGATATGGACCCCGCAGATCCACAGGGCCCCGTGATCCCGCGCAACGCATCCCTGCCCCTGCGCTGCTGGGCTGAGATCGACCTGGCGGCGCTCGAGCGCAACCTGCGCCTCATCCGGGCGTCGCTCCCGCCGCACATCCGCTATGTGGCGGTCGTCAAGGCCGACGCCTACGGGCACGGCCTCCAGCAGATCGCCGCGAGGCTGATGCACGCGGGGGCCGACCTCTTCGCCGTGGCCAACATCACCGAGGCCGCCCAGCTGCGCGAGCTGGGCCCCGGCTGGCCGATCCTCCTGCTCAGTCCGCTTCTTCCCGATGAGGACCGGTTTGTCGCCGAGTACGACCTCGCCGCCACGTTGTCGACCGAGGACGAGGTTTCCCGGCTCGACGCGGCGGCCCGGGCCGCCGGGCGCCCGATTTCCGTCCACCTGAAGATCGACACCGGCATGGGAAGGCTGGGCGTTTGGCACGAGGAGGCCCCGGCGATCACCCGGCGCATCGCAGCCTCGGCCCACCTGAGGCTCGCCGGCGTCTTCACGCATTTCGCCAACCCGGACGAGGACCCCGCGTTCACCGAGGAGCAGCGCCGCCGGTTCCTAGCGGCGCTGGACGCCTGCGGCCTGGCCGGCCTCCCGCCGGAGCGGCTGTTCGTGCACGCGGACAACAGCGCGGGGCTCGAGACCATGCACGGCAGGAGCCCGTTCAACGCCGTCCGGATCGGGCTCCTCCAGTTCGGCATCCTTCCGCATCCCGGCTCATTCCTGTCCCAGGTCAGGACGGAGCCCATATTCAGCTTCCGGACGCGGGTCGGCATCGTGAAGCGCCTTCCGGCGGGGATGACCGTCAGCTACGGGCGGACCCGCACGCTCGGGCGCGACTCACGGGTGGCCGTCCTTTGCGCCGGCTACGGCGACGGGATCCCGCGCTCGGTCAGCAACCGGGCGAGCGTGCTGATCCGCGGGGTCCGCTGCCCGGTGCTCGGCCGGGTGACGATGGACCAGACGGTCGTGGACACGACGGACGTCCCGGGCGTGGCCTGCGGCGACGAGGCCGTTCTCATCGGGAAACAGGGGGGCGACGAGATCTCGGTCGGGGAGTTCAGCCGCTGGGCGGAAACGATACCCTGGGAGACGCTCTGCCTCGTGACGAAGCGCGTGCCCCGCGTCTACAAGACGGTCCTCGGGACCTGAGCGCAGGCCGGCCGCGGCTACTTGCCTATCCCCGACGCCCGGAACCCGATCTTCCTCAGCTTCTGCAGGTCCAGGATGTTGCGGCCGTCGAAGATGAACGCGGGCTTGCACATCGACTCGTATATCCGGGCGAAGTCGAGCGACTTGAACTCGTCCCACTCCGTTGCGATGGCAAGCGCGTGCGCGCCCTCGGCCGCCTTGTAGGCGCTTGTCGCGACCGTCAGCAGCGGGTTGTCCGCGCCGGGCCCGAGCACGTCGCGCCGGATATCGCCCGCGGGCACCTTGGGGTCGTACACCGCGACCCGCGCCTGCTCCGCAATGAGGTCCCGGCACACGAAGATCGCCGCGGATTCGCGGGTGTCGTTCGTGTCCTTCTTGAACGCGAACCCCAGCACCGCGACCTTCTTGTCCGCGACGGAGTTGTACAGCGCCCGCACGATCCGGGTCGTGAACCTGTGCTTCTGCCAGTCGTTCATCCTCACCACGCCCTCCCAGTACACGGCCACCTCGGGCAGCGCGAAGTGCTCGCACAGGTAGACGAGGTTGAGGATGTCCTTCTGGAAGCACGAGCCGCCGAAGCCCACCGACGCCTTCAGGAACCTCGGCCCGATCCGGGAGTCCCTGCCTATCGCGTTGGCCACCTCGTCGACATCGGCGCCCGTTGCCTCGCAGAGCGCGGAAATCGAATTGATCGAGGATATCCGCTGCGCGAGGAACGCGTTCGACACGAGCTTTGAAAGCTCCGACGACCAGAGGTTCGTCGTGATGATCCGCTCGCGCGGAACCCAGCGGGCGTAGATCTCGGCCAGCTTCTTGACCGCGGCGGCCCCGTCCCGCGTCCGCTCGCCGCCGATCAGGACCCGGTCCGGGCTCAGCAGGTCGGCCACGGCCGTCCCCTCGGCGAGGAACTCGGGGTTCGAAAGCACCTGGAACTTTATCCCGCGCCCGTTGGCGGCAAGGATGTCCTTTATCGTCTCGGCCGTCTTGACCGGGATCGTGGACTTCTCGACGATGATCTTCGGCCCGTTCGCGCAGTCCGCGATCGTCCTGGCGACCGACTCGATGAAGCGCAGGTCGGCCGCCCGCCCCGCCCCCACGCCGTAGCTCTTCGTCGGGGTGTTGACCGCCACGAAGACGATGTCAGCGGCCTCGATGGCGCCCTTCACGTCCGTCGAGAAGTGCAGGTTCTTCCCCCGTACCTTCCTGACGATCTCGTCGAGGCCCGGCTCGTAGACCGGCAGGCTGCCCGAGCCCCAGGCGGCGATCCGGGAAGCGTTCATGTCCACCACCCTCACCTCGATGTCGGGCGCCTTGAGCGCGATCATCGCCATCGTGGGTCCGCCGACATAACCGGCGCCAATGCAGCAGATCTTCATTCGGATGAAGGGCCCATGTTGGGGCTACCCCCGGCAAATCCAAGCCGTAAAAGAAACGCGGCCGCGGGGCCTGCTCACGCCGGCGTCGGGGCGGGCGCGGGCCCGCCGGCGGCCAGGTCCTCGGTCGACGCCTGCTTGTCGGCCGCCTTCTTCTCCTCGGGCTTCTCGGCCGGCTTGTTGACAAACGCCGTGGCGATCGGCGAGCGGATCTCGCCGAACTCGAGGATTTCCAGGACGTGCCTACCCTCGAGGGTCTCGTGTTCCAGAAGCGCAGCGGCGATCTTGTCCAGGGCCGGGCGCCGCTCGGTGATGATCTTCTTCGCCCGCTCGTACTGCTCCGTGATGATCCGCTGGATCTCGACGTCTATCCTCCGGGCGGTCTCCTCGGAGACGTTCTCGTTGCGGGTGATGTCGCGGCCCAAAAAGACGGTGTCATGGTGGTCGCCGTAGGCGATCGGCCCGAGCGGGCTCATTCCCCAGTCGCAGACCATGTGGCGGGCGAGCACGGTGATCTGCTTGATGTCGCCCGCCGCCCCGCTCGAGATGTCGCCGATCACGAGTTCCTCGGCTATCCGGCCGCCCAGCCCCATCGCGATCTGGTTGAGCATCCGCTTCATCGCCTGCGTGAGCACGTCCTTCTTCGGGATGAACATCGTGCTTCCGAGGCTCCGCCCGCGCGGGATGATCGTCACCTTGTGAACGGGCATGTGCCCGTCGTCCAGGACACCCTGGACCAAGGCGTGCCCGGCCTCGTGATAGGCGGTCAGCCTCTTCTCCTCGTCGTCCATCAGCCGGCGGCGCTCGCGGCCGAACTGGACCTTCTCGCGGGCATCCTCGACGTCGGAGGCGTCGATCTTCTTCCGGTTTCGGCGCGCGGCGAGCAGGGCCGCCTCGTTCAGGAGATTTGCGAGATCGGCGCCCGACAGCCCCGGCGTCCCGCGGGCGATGACCCCGAGGTCGACGTTCTCGCCGAGGCTCAGCCTGCGGGCGTGCACGCGCAGCACCTGCTCCCGGCCGATCATGTCGGGAAGGTCCACGAAGATCTGGCGGTCGAAGCGGCCCGGGCGCAGCAGCGCGCTGTCGAGGACGTCGGGGCGGTTGGTCGCGGCGATGATAATGACGCCCTCGGTCGTGTCGAAGCCGTCCATCTCGACCAGGAGGGAGTTGAGCGTCTGCTCGCGCTCGTCATTGCCCCCGCCGAGGCCCGCGCCGCGCTGACGGCCCACCGCGTCGATCTCGTCGATGAATATGAGGCACGGGGCGCTCTTGCGTCCCTGCTCGAACATGTCGCGCACGCGCGAGGCGCCCACGCCCACGAACATCTCGACAAAATCGGATCCGGAGATGCTGAAGAACGGAACGTCCGCCTCCCCCGCCACCGCCTTCGCCAGGAGCGTCTTGCCCGTCCCCGGGGGACCGACGATGAGGATGCCCTTCGGGATCCGTCCGCCCATCTTGGTGAATTTCTTCGGGTCTTTGAGGAATTCAACGACCTCGGAGACCTCCTCCTTGGCCTCGTCGCAGCCCGCGACATCGGCAAACGTGATCTTCTCGCGATCGCGGGTCAGCAGCTTGGCCCGGCTCTTCCCAAAATTGAGCGCGCCCCTACCCGCCTGCCGCAGCTGGCGGACAAACAGGAAGTAGAGGGCGCCCATGATGATCAGGATGGGAATGACCTGGACGGCGATCTGGGTCAGAAGGCTCGTCGCCGAGCGCTCGCTGAACTTGTTCGTCTTCTGCAGCCGCTCCATGTTCTGGTCGGTGATGCGGCCCGCGGCCCTAAAATAGGCCGTCTTAACATGCCGTTCGTTAACGAGAACCGCTTCGTTCAACTCACCTGTGATCACGTCCCAGTCACGCCCGCCGGAGGGATCGGGCTGGATCAACGCCCCGGGTTTGACGTCCCCCGCCTCGGCGCGGGTGATGACCTCGTACACGTTCAGCTGCGCAGGCGAGACGGCCACCCCGGGCGACCAATAGAGCAGGGCGACAACGGCAAATGCCAGAATGATCCAGAAAATGAGGACCTTAGGCTGAAACCGGTCGGGCGGAATGTTTTTCAGCTGCCGGCGGGGCTTCTTGGTGTCGTTGTCGGGCATCTAGATATAAGTATGACTATGCAAAGAACTTGGTTGTTCCCCGGCATAAGTCAATGAGGCGTCCGACGCCGGCGGGCGGGCTCAAAACGCAGGCGCCCCGCCCGGATCGCCGCAAAACCCTCGGTTCCAAGGCTGTGCCTGACCGGAGCGCCCCTCTCCACGGCGCGCAGCAGGGCGTCAAACCCCTGGCGCGAGAGCTCCCCCGCCCGCGGCTGCAGGAGCAGCCACCGGTGCAAGGCCCGGCGGGCAACGGCCCGCGGCCGGCCCGCCAGCCTGCTCACGCTCAGCGAGCCGTCCGCCCCTACAGCACCCAGAGCGTCCACCCACGCCTCAAGCGCGCGGTCGTCCTCCTCCAGCAGCTCCCGCGAAAGCGCGGCCCCCGAAAGAGCATCCCTCTGGGCCGCCCGGACCCAGCGGGGGATGACGTCGAGTCTCAGCCGATTCCTGAAATGCGCGTCCTTCGCGTTGCTCGAGTCCTCCCGCCAAGGCGCACCGGCCAGCCGCAGCGCGCGCGCGATCTCCGACTTCTTCACGCTCAGGAGCGGCCGCACGTGAAACCGCGGCGCCGCGCCTGCCCTCCCCGCCGCAAACGCGTGGATGGCTCTCGGCGCGGCGAGGCCCCCCCCGCCGCTCCCGCGGGCCAGGCGCATCAGCATCGTCTCGGCGACGTCGTCCTGCTGGTGGCCGAGCCAAAGGACCCGCATCCGCCGCCTGGCCATCTCGCGCTCGATGAACGCGAAGCGGGCGGACCGGGCGGTCGCCTCGCTGCGCGAGGCGCGCGCGGCCTTCCACCGGCCGGTCACCAGCGTCACCCCCAGCGCCTCGCACAGCCTCGCGCAGAAGCGGGCGTCGGCCGCGGACTCGGCGCCCCGCAGCCGGTGGTCGAAGTGGAACGCCCCCAGGCGCGCCCGGCGCTCCGGCCAGTGCGCCCACAGCAGAAGAAGAAGCCCCACCGAATCGGCGCCCCCGGACAGGGCGACCGCCCACCCCTCGGCCCTCGGCCGGGCATCGGCCCAGCCCACGACCGCCGGGTGCAGCCGGTCGCGCGGGATGAGCCGGGCCGCCCTGGCTGCGGCTTGGGGCCAGTCGATGGTGCGCCGCGCCTTCATCGGATGGACGGCCGCGCCCCGCTCAGGCGAACGACAGGTGCGACTTGCCGAAATAGGGGACGAGCGCCGCGGGGATCCGCACCCGGCCGTCCGCCTCGAGATTGTTCTCGATGATCGCGGCGAGGACCCTCGGCACGGCGAGCCCCGAGCCGTTGAGCGTGTGCACGAGCTCCGCCCTGCCCGTATCCCTTGACCTGAAGCGGATCTGCGCCCGGCGGGCCTGGAACGCCTCGAAATTCGAGCAGCTCGACACCTCGAGCCACCGCCTCTGCCCGGCCGCCCATACCTCCAGGTCGTACTTCTTTGATTGCGCGAACCCCAGCTCGCCGCCGCACATGAGCAGGACGCGGTACGGGATCTCGAGTTTTTGCAGGAGCGCCTCGGCGTCCGCCCGCAGCCTTTCCAGCTCGTCGTAGCTCGTCGCGGGGTCGACCCATTTCAGGAGCTCCACCTTGTCGAACTGGTGGACGCGGTTGAGCCCGCGCACGTCCTTGCCGTAGCTGCCCGCCTCCCTCCGGAAGCAGGGCGTGTATGCGCACCGGTAGACGGGCAGCGCCGCCGCCTCCAGAATCTCCTCCCTGTAGAAATTCGTCAGCGGCACCTCGCCCGTCGGGATGGCGAAAAGCCGGTCCGGCGTCGTCTCGTACATCTGGCCCTCCTTGTCGGGGAGCTGCCCGGTCGCCGTCGCGCTCGCCGCGTTGACAAGGATCGGCGGGGACACCTCCACGTACCCCGCCCTCGCGGCCTCCTCGAGGAAGAAGTTGATGAGCGCCCGGACGATCCGCGCCCCCTCCCCCACGAAGAACGGGAAACCGGCTCCTGTCACCTTTGCGCCGCGCTCGAAGTCGAAGAGCCTGGCGAACCCCGGGACGTCCCAGTGCGGCACGGCGTTCGGCCCGACCGCGGACGTGTCACCGTGCGCCGAATACACGATGTTCTGCTCGGGCGTCGCGCCGTCAGGGACGCTCGAGTGGGGAAGGTTCGGGAGCGCCAGCATGGCCTCGCGGCACTTCTCCTCGGCCGCCTTCAGGCCCGCCTCCCTCTCCTTGACCCTCGAGGACACCGCCTTCATCTCGGCCACCTTCGCGCTGAATTCCGGCGACCCCTTGGCCAGCGCGGCCATGGCGGCGTTCGCCGCCTTCTGCACGGAGCGCAGCTGCTCGACCTCGTGGAGCTGGGCGCGCCACGCCGTGTCGGCGCCGAGCGCCGCGTCAAGGTCCACCTTGAGGTGTTTCTTTGCGATCGCGGCGCGCACAAGCTCGGGCGATTCGCGGATGAGTCTGGGGTCGAGCATGGGCAGAGTCTGTTAGGGCCGGCGGCCGGGTGCGTCAACGGCCCCGTATCCTCTGGAAGCGGGCGTACACATCCCTCGCCGAGAGCAGCTTCAGGTCGCCCACCGGAGCCTGGATGACGTGGTTCAGCGGCCCGCCGACCGGATAGGGGCCGAAAAGCCGCGGATCGCTCGGGCCGAAGATCGCGAACACCCGCACGCCGAGCGCCGCCGCAAGGTGCATCGGCCCGCTGTCGTTGCTCACCACCCAGTCCGCCCGCTTCACGAGGGCCGGCAGCGAGACAAGGCTCGTGTTGCCCGTGAGGTTCAGGAACTGCGCCGTGGGAAATGCTCCCCTGTCGGGCAGGAAATTGCTCCCGGCCCACACCACCTTGCGCGACCGGTCCTCCCTGAGGATCAGCTCGGTGAGCTGCTTGAAGCTCCCCCATTTCTTGTCCGGTCGCCGGCTGTCGGGAAAGAGGACGTACGGCCTGCTCCCGCCCCGCCCCTCGGCGAACTTGAGGTTCAGGCTGTCCACCTCGCGGAACGCGAGGGTCCCCCTCAGCTCTGGCTTGGCGCCCAGCACCGGGCAGAACTGGAGAAGAATGTCGAGCGCGTGGCTCCTGCGCCCTTCCGCCGGCAGCGGGACCTTCATGTCATAGAAGACACCCGACCATTCCCTCGCGTCGCTCCGGCCCACCTTGTGCTTCGCCCTCGCCCGCGAGGCCATGAGGCCCGTCCTCAGGAGGCCCTGCATGTCGAAGACATAGTCAAATTTGGTGGCGCGCACCTCGCGCATCAGCTTGAGGAAGCCCTTCGCCCCCGCGTTCCTCTCGAACACGTACACGTGGTCCACCGCCTCGCACGCGCGGACGATCGGGGCGAACATCTCGCGGACTATCCAGGAGATACGAAGGCCAGCCCGCTGCGCCCTGAGCGATGTGGCGACCTGCAGGCCGTGGACGATGTCCCCCAGGGAGGACGGTTTTATGATGAGGAGTTCGGTCATTGACGCGCGACCGTTACTTTCCATGCCTTTATGGGGCGAATCAAACGCCAAATCCGATGGCCACGCCAACCACCGCTTGATCCCGACCGCCCTGACGATCCTAGGCCGGCTGCTCGCCGTCACCCCCGAGCCGGTCCTGCGCGCGCTCTCCGCGGCCGGCGGCGAGTTGATCCTCTGGCTGGCTCCCCGCCGCCGGTTCGTCCTCCGTTCGAACCTGCACCATGCATTTCCCGACCGCCCCCGCGCCTGGCGCCGGCGGGTCGCCCGCGAAAGCTCGCGGCGGCTGGTCGAGACGGCGATGCTGTCGCTGGCCGCCCCCTTCCTCTCCGAGCGCCGGATCCGCAGGATCGCGAGACTCGGGCCGTCGACCGAGGCGTTTGCCCGCGAAATCTCGGCGCGTCCGCGCCCGGTCGTCCTCGCGACCCTCCACCTGGCGCACTGGGAGAGCCAGACCTGGCTCAAGCTCATCAGTCCGGTCTCGCTCCCCGACTTTGGCATCATCTTCCGGCCGCTCGACCACCCGGCCGCCGATGCCTTCGTGAAGCGGACGAGGGAGCGGTTTGGCATGCGGCTCCTTTCGAGAAGGGAGGGCTTTGCCGACGCGCTTGAGATCCTGCGGGGCAACGGCTGCGTCGGCGTCCTTTTCGACCAGAACGCGGGGCTGCAGGGAGCACTAACGCTCCTCCTCGGCCGCGTGTGCTCGACGACGGAACTCCCCGGGCTCCTCGCCGCGAAATTCGGGGCCGACCTGCGCACGTTCTACCCCCGGCGGACCGCATTCTGGCGCGTCACGTTCGAATCCGAGCCGGTTGCGAACGACGGGACGGCCTCGGGGGCCACCCTGTCCCTCAACCGCTGGTTCGAGAACGCCATGTCCGACGAGAGCCTCTGCTCGTCCTGGCTCTGGGCGCACGACAGGTGGAGAAACCAGGACATCCCCTCGCGTCGCCTGCGCCTCGAGGCCAAGCGGGACCTCGTCGGCGCCGACCTTCGCGCCCGGGGCCTCTCCCGGCCGCCCCGCAACACGCGGGTGTGGGTGCGCCTGCCGAACTGGCTGGGGGACGTCGCGATGGCGGTGCCGCTTCTGCGCGCGGTCCGCGAATCGCGCCCCGACGCGGAGATCACCCTACTGGCGGGGCCCGGCTTCGTCCCGCTGCTGGAATCATTCGGCATTGCCGACAGGGTTCGCCCTCTGCCCGGGCGCGGGCCGGGGTATTTCGCGCACTTCGCCCGGCTCCGCGCGTCGTACCCGGATGTCTGGATCCTGCTCACCAACTCCGTCCGGGGGGACCTCGAGGCCCGGATCGCTGGTTGCCCCCAGCGCTTTGGAATCCTGAGGCCCGGCAGGCACCGCCCCCTGCTCACCCACGCGTACCGCCCGCCGGACGGCTTCGACGAGGAGCACCACCACCAGCTCGAACTCTGGGACAACTTCCTGCGCAGTTTCGGGCTCGGCGCGTCCCTGGATTGCTCCCCTGTTCCCGCGCCTGCGGCCCAGCCGGCCGGGCCCGCGGCCGGGGCCCCCGCGCCGGGGCCGATCGGCCTCATCGCGGGGTCCGAGAACGATCCGTCCAAGCGCTGGCCCGTGGCCCACTGGCGAAGGCTCGTCGAGGCGTTTCCCGCCGAAAGCTTCATCCTGTTCGGAACGCCCGGGGACGCCCCGATCGCGTCCAGGGTCGCCGAAGGATTCGATCCGGCCCGCGTGTCAAACCTCGCCGGCGAGACCAGTCTCCCGGGATTCGCCGCCGCGCTCCTTCGGTGCCGGCTCGTGATTGCGAACGACACCGGGGGCATGCACCTGGCGAATGCGCTCGGCGTGCCCCTGATCGCCCTGTTCGGCCCCACCAACCCCGTCCGGACCGGCCCCGTGTTCGCCTCCCCCTGCAGGATCCTCCAGCCCCCCGGCTGCCCTCCGGAGGGCGGCGGCTCGCTCGGGAGCCTGGACCCGGAGGCGGTCGTTGCCGCGGTGGGAGACTTGCCATCCCGTCGCCGATAGCGACATCCTCCCGCAGCCGATGCCGCTCCTGACCGTCACCGACCTGCGCACCCACTTTCACACACGGAACGGCGTGTACCGCGCGGTGGACGGGGTGAGCTTCCATGTGGAGCGCGGCGAGACCCTGGGAGTGGTGGGCGAGTCCGGCTCGGGCAAGTCGGTGACCTGCTACACGATCATGGGCCTGGTTCCCCAGCCGCCCGGGAGGATCGAGAGCGGATCCGTGGTCTTCGACGGCGTGGACCTGCTGCGCTGCAGCCCCAAGGTGGCGCGGTCGGTCCGCGGCAAGCGCGTGTCGATGATATTCCAGGACCCGATGACCTCGCTCAACCCGTACCTGCGGATCTCGGAGCAGGTCATCGAGCCGCTCCTGATCCACGGGAATGTCTCGAGGAAAGACGCGCTTGGGCGGGCCCTCGCGATGATGGAGGCCGTGGGGATCAACGACGCCGCGCACCGGATCCATTTCTACCCCCATGAATTCTCAGGGGGGATGCGCCAGCGGGTGATGATCGCAATGGCGCTCATCACCCGGCCCGAGCTCCTGATCGCCGATGAGCCCACGACCGCGCTCGACGTGACCGTGCAGGCCCAGATCCTCGAGCTGATCCGCAGGCTGCAGCACGAGCTTGGGATGGCGGTCATCTACGTCACCCACGACCTGGGCGTCGTCGCGGGCCTTTGCGACAGGGTTCAGGTCATGTATGCGGGCCGGATCGTGGAGAGGGCCGATGCGCACGCCCTGTTCCGTTCGCCCCTCCATCCCTACACCCGCGCGCTTCAGCGCTCGATCCCCTCCCTGCAGCCCAAGGGCCGCGAGCTCTTCACAATCCCCGGCCTGCCGCCCGACGTATCGAAGCTCCTTCCCGGCTGCGCGTTCGCGCCCCGGTGCGGCTTTGCGGACGACGCCTGCAACGGCGCGGTTCCGGAGCTTGCCGAGGCGGCGCCCGGCCATTCCCACGCCTGCATCCGGATGAGGGCCGGGGAAATCGACCGCGATGCCTGACGAGCCGCCGCGCGCCGTGCCCGAGAACATCCTCGAACTCAGGGATGTCAGGACCCACTTCCCGATCCACAGGGGCTTCCTCGTGAAGAGGCAGACGGGGGCGGTGCGCGCCGTCGACGGCGTCACGCTCTCCGTCCGGCAGGGCGAGGTGCTCGGCCTCGTGGGGGAATCCGGCTGCGGCAAGTCCACCCTCGCCCGCACGATCCTCCACCTTATCCCGGCCACTAGCGGCGCGGTCATCCTGAACGGGCGCAACCTGGGGCAGGCGTCGCGGACGCAGCTGCTCGCCTGCCGCCGCGACCTGCAGATGGTCTTCCAGGATCCCTATGCCTCGCTCAACCCGAGGATGACGGTGCGCGCGATGCTCGCCGAGCCGCTGCTCGCCCACCGGATCTGCGGCAAAAAGGACGTCCAGGGCCGCGTCGACGAGCTCATGAGGATCGTCGGGCTCGCCCCGCGGTTTGCCCGGAAATACCCCCACGAGTTCTCGGGCGGCCAGCGCCAGCGCATCGCGATCGCGCGCGCGCTCGCTCTTCGCCCCAAGATCATCGTAGCCGACGAGCCCGTGTCGGCGCTCGATGTCTCGATCCAGGCGCAGATCCTCAACCTGCTGTCCCACCTCTGCCGGGAGATGCACCTGGCCCTGATCTTCATCGCCCACGACCTGTCGGTTGTCCGGCACATCTCGGACCGGGTCGCCGTCATGTACCTCGGCAAGATCGTCGAGCTCGGGCCCGCGGAGGACGTGATCGACAGGCCCCGACACCCCTACACGCGCGCCCTCGTGAGCGCCATCCCCGTCCCCGACCCCGAGGTCGAGCGGGCCCGCCAGCGGATCGTCCTCCAGGGCGACCCGCCCTCGCCCATCAATCCGCCGCCCGGCTGCGCGTTTCATCCGCGCTGCCCGTATGCGATCGCCCGGTGCAGGGAGGCGGTGCCTCCCCTTGTGCCCTGCGGCCCCTCGCGCGAGGCGGCCTGCATCAGGCTCGACGAGCTGCCCTAGTTTCCGGGCTTCTTTTCGGATTCCACGCCCAGGTGCTTCTCCAGCATCTCGACGCGCCTGAAGAGCTCCGGCAGCCTGTTGCGAAGCACGAATATCCGCTGGGCCACCATGTAGGGCAATGAGGGCGTGCCGCGGACGGAGACGCCCGGGGGAATGTCTTTGCTGATGCCGGACTGGGCGCCGACCTTTGCGCCCTTCCCGAGCGTCAGGTGCCCCGCGAGCCCCGCCTGGCCGCCGAGCACCACGTAATCGCAGAGCGTCGTGCTGCCCGAGATGCCCGTCAGCGCGCATATCAGGCAATGCTTTCCTATGACGACGTTGTGTCCCACCTGCACGAGGTTGTCGATCTTGGTGCCCTCGCCCACGACCGTCTGGCCGAAGCGCGCGCGATCGACCGTCGAGTTTGCCCCGATCTCGACGTCGTCGCCGATCAGCACGCCGCCGACCTGGGGGACCTTCTCGTGCCGGCCCGAGACGAACTCGTAGCCGAAGCCGTCCGATCCTATCACGACGCCGGGATGCAGCCTCACCCGGCTGCCGAGCGCGCACTCCGCCGATACGATCGCCCCCGGCATGAGCCAGGAGTCCTCGCCCACCCGGGCGCCCCTTCCCACGAACACCTGGGCCTGGAGGTGGGCCCGCTCGCCCACCGCCGCTCCTGACTCCACGATGCACAGCGGTCCCACGGTCGCCGAGGCGGCGACCGACGTGTCCGCGGCGACCATCGCGGACGCATGGATCCCGGGCTTGGGCCTGGGCCAGAGCGACTGCTCGATCCGCGAGCACAGGCGCGCGAGCGCGATCGAGGGGTTGTCCACGGTCATGTGCACCTGGTCCGGCCCGGGCTTCCCGGCATAGTCCGGCGGAAGCAGCACGACCGACGCGCGGGTCGAGGCGACGGACGACCTGTACCTGGGATTGCCCAGGAACGAGATGTCCCCCGGAACCGCGGACTCAAGCGAGGCTATACCGCGAATCGACTCCGTTGTCGCGCCCGCGGTCTTCCTGGGCTTTGCGATCGCCGCGATTTCATCCAGTGTGAACGAGACCTGCATACGCTAAAGACAAAGAACCCCGCCTGCTCAACGCAAGCGGGGTTCGATCCGAAATGAAGGGCCGTTCCCGGGCCAGGTCCTACTTGGACGGCGTGATGCCGGGGACGGTGATCTTCGGCGTTTCGCTGGCGGCCGGCGCCGCGGCGGGCGCCGTGGACGTTACGGGCGTCGGCGTCACGGCCGGACGGTCCTTGTTGATCCCGGCCATCACCTCTTCGGTGATGTCGAGGGACGGGTCGAAATAGAGGACGTTGGACACCCCGATGAGGGTCGGGCCCGACTTGTCGATCAGGAACGTCGCGCCCTTCTTCTTCGCGACCTCGACCGCGACCTTGGCGATCTCCTCGACCATCAGGGTCTTAAAGGTCTGGAAGCGCTGCTGGAGGGTGGTGCGGGTGTTCTGAACGAACGAGTTCTGCTCACCGCGCTTCTGCTGGATCTCGTCGTACTTCTTCTGCGCCTCCCCCTGCGCCTTGGCCTTGGCCTCGGCCGACGCAGCCGGGCTCTTGGCCTGCTCGTCAAGCTCCTTGAACTGCTCCACCAACGTGTTGCCCTCCTTGGTGATCTGGGCCAGCTGCTCCTGGGCCTTCGCCTCGTCAGCCTGCAGCTTCGCCTGCTGCTCCTGGGTCTTGTAGTGGCTGTCGAAGAGCTTGGCCACATCCACGACGAGGATCTTGGGGGCCGTTTGGGCGTGTGTCGTCAGCACGGAGAAGGCTACGGCCGCGACGGCGAGGATGGACTGAATGGGTTTCTTCATGGGTTGTTTCGCAGTGAGTAAGAGGGTCAGCCAATCGGAATTAGAAGCGCGTGCCAAACGAAAAATTGAACTGCCCGCCCTGCTTGTTGTAGTGGTCTCCCTTGACGGGAATGGCGTAATCCAGGCTCAGCGGCGAGCCGGCCACCATGAGCCGCAGGCCGATGCCGTAGTCGTCGTTGTATCCCCCTGGGTTGAAGTCGAATGCGGGCCCGTTGACGAACCCGACATCGTAGAAGACGGCGGCCCGGATCGGGTCCACGATCTCCACCGAGTACTCGGCCGTGAACATGCCGTAGGTCTTGCCGCCGATCGGCTCCCCGAAGATGTCGCGCGGGCTGACCTCGTTGAACTGGAATCCGCGCAAGGTCTGGGGCCCGCCCAGGTAGAACGAGTCGTAATACGGCAGCGCCTTGAAGCCGCCGTAGTTGTTGACGACGCCCCCGTAACCGACGAGCTCGAGGACCTGGGTCTGCGTGTCGAAAACCTTGAAGTTCTGCGAGCCGTGGAATTCGACCTTGTAGAAGCTGTCGGTTCCTCCCAGCGGGCCACCCGCGACCGTCGTCGCAATGTCGATGCGGTTCCCGGAGGTCGGACTGACGAGCTTGTCGCGCGTGTCGCGGACGAACTCGAAGCCGAGGGAGGAGACGTCGTGCAGGCCCATGTAGCTCTGGATGATGGGCGAGGACGACGAGCTCACGTTGTAGATGTCAACGATCTCGTACTGGTAGGTCAGGATCCCCTGGACGAGCCCGAACAGCGGCTTGCGCAGGTTGACGAAGCCGCCTTCCTGGAGCTCCTGGTAGTACGTGCTGACGTACGAGGACTGCTCCCGGAACAGGCTGAACCCGAGCCCGAGGGTCTTCTCGAAGAGATAGGGCTCCTCGAAGCTGATGACCGCCTCGTTGGACAGCGAGCCGATCGACACCTTTATGCTGAACTTCTCGCCGTCGCCCTGGAAGACCGAGCGCCTGTTGAACAGGTCGAAGTTGGTCTGCTGGACCGTGGCAAAGACCGTCGCCCGCTCGAGCGAGCTGTAGCCCGCGCCGAATGTGAACGTTCCCGTCCGCCCCTCCTTCACCACAACGCGCATGTCGCGCCGGCCCGGTATGTTGGTGTCCTGCGGCGTGATCTCCACGTTGTCGAAGAAGCGCGTGTTCTCGAGCCTGTTCTTGCTGATCTTCATCCGCACCGTGTCGAACACGTCGCCCGGGCCTAGGACCAGCTCGCGTATGATGACGACGCTCTTTGTCTTCGTGTTGCCCTCGATCTGAACCGACTCGACGTTGAACTTCTCGCTCTCGTCGATCCTGAACTCGAGGTCGATGTCGTTCGTCTTAAGGTTGGGCCTGCGCGTGACGCGCACGCGCGTGTCGAGGTACCCGTCCTTTCCGTAGTAGTCCTCCAGCCGCTCGACGGCCTTGTCGATCTTCGACGGCGAGAACACGGCGCCCTGCCTCGCGTACAGCGAGGCGACGCGCCTGAGGAGCATGGCGGAGTGCAGCTTGTTCCCGGTGATCGTGATCTCCCCGATCTTGTACCGGCGGCCCTCGACGACCGCGATCGTGATGATAAGGCTGTCCGGCTTGGGATAGGAGAAGACGATCTTCTCCTCCGGGATCTCGACATCCAGGTAGCCGCCCTCGCGGTAGAAGTCCCTGAGCTTGTCCAGGTCGTCCTGAAAGTCGTCGTCCTTGAAGCGGCCGGAATCGGTGAGCCAGGAGAACATCCACCATTTCGCGGTCTGCATCTGGCGCCGGAGCACCTTTGCCTTGACGTGGGCATTCCCGGTGAACCTGACTTCCTTGATCTTCACCTTCCGTCCCTCCCTGATCTTGAAGGTGATCGTGCCCAGGCCCGTCCCCCGGTCGCGCGCGATCGTGTAGCTTATCGCAACCTGGTTGAACCCCTCCTTCTGGTAGAACTCCTTCAGTTTCTCGGAGTCCTCCTTGACCTGGCGCTCATCGAGCGCCGTGTTGGGCGCCGTCTTGACCTCCTGCGTGAGCCGGCGCGTCTTGACCTGCTTGTTCCCCTCATACTTGACGGCGAAGACGCGGTATTTTGGCGTCACCTCGAACACGAGGTTGAACGTGCGCGCGTCGACCGCCTCCCGCTTGATCTCGATGAACTCGAAGAGGCCCGTCTTGTAGAGCGCCCGGATGTCCCGATCGAGCATTGTCTCGTCCAGGTCGCCGCCCTCGCGCACCTGGATGTTGGCCCGGACGACCTGCTCGTTGACGCTGGCCGTTCCGACGAACTTCACCGTGACCGCGCCCACCTTGTAGGCTGGCGCGGGCGCCTCCGCGCCCGCACTGGCAGCCTGTGCGCCCAAGCGGCACAGTCCCGCGCCGACAACCATACAGACGCCCAGGGAAATTCGCAGGACACTGTTGATCACAGGGTTACTGTGTAAAGTTTTCAAATCTGGTGATGTCGCGCAGGAACGTCAGGCGCAGTTCTCCTACCGGCCCGTTTCGCTGCTTGGCAACGATTAACTCGGCCGAATCGGTGGCCACCTGGTATTTCTCGTCTGCGTCCTTGGGTCGGGCAAGCATAAGCACTACGTCCGCATCCTGCTCGATCGATCCGGATTCGCGCAGGTCGGCAAGCCTGGGGGCGCGGTTCTCCTTTTCGGACGAGCGGTTCAACTGACTTAATACAAGGACGGGCACATCAAGTTCCTTCGCCAGCGCCTTTAATCCGCGGGAAGCCTCCGCGACCTGCTGTTCCCGGGGCACCTTCGAGTCGATCGGGCTGAGGAGCTGGAGGTAGTCGACAATGATCAGGCCCAGCTTGTTGCGGGAGTAGACCCGTCTGGCCTTTGCGCGCAACTGCATGATTGACAGGTTACTTGAGTCATCGATGAAGAGCGGAGCCTTCGAGAACTCGTCCGCCGCGGCCACCAGCCGCTGCTGTTCGTCGCCGTTCTTCGACAGGACCCCGTCGCGCAGGGCCTGCATCTTGACCCGCGCCCGCGAGCAGAGCATGCGCAGCGCCAGCTGCGAGGCGCTCATCTCGAGGGAGAAGACGAGCGTCGGGAACGGCTCGCCCCGCTTCGGGAGCGTCACAGCCTCCGCGACATTGAGCGCGAACGATGTCTTGCCCATCGACGGACGGGCCGCGAGCACGATCATCTCCTGGCGCTGGAAGCCAAACGTGAGCCGGTCCAGGTCGTGGAAACCCGACGGGGCGCCCGTCATCTCGCCCCGCTTCATCATCATCTTGTGGACGACGTTCATCGCCTCCTTCGTCGGAGCGCTCATGGGCTTTGCGCCCTCGCTCACGCGGCTCTGCGTGACGGCGAAGATCTTGTGCTCGATCTGGTCCACGAACTCGTCGATTCCCCCGGTGAAATTGAAGCAGTCCTCGACGGCCCCCGTCGCCGAGCGGATGATCTCGCGGAGCAGGTGCAGCTCGCGGATCCTTTCGATGAAATAGCCCGCCTGCGCCGTGGTGGGGATGCTCCCGCTCACGCGGGTCAGGAAGGCGTACCCGCCGATCGAATCGAGCTGCTTGGCCGCCTTGAGCTCCTCCCCCAGGACCGCGACGTCGATGGGGGCCTGGCGGTTGTAGAGGTCCAGGAGCCTCTCATAAACGATCCCGTGGGCCGCGACGAAGAACGACTCCGGCGAGACCTGCGCCTCCAGGCAGCGCGCAATGACCTCGGCGCCGTCGATCAGGCAGCAGGACAGCAGGTACTCCTCAGCCTCGACGCTGTGCGGCATCCCGCGGCCGGCAGCCGTCGCGCCGGATCGTTGAGGGGGGGGGCTCTTCTCGTCGGCCATGCAGGGGGTCGGCCGGGGCCCCCTTCCGGGCAGCCCTCGGCAATCGTTGGCGGGAACGCCGGGAGGCCTACCTCCTTGACTCGCCCTTCCTGTTCTTCTTGTCCTCGGCGGCCTTCTCCTCAGCCGAGGGCTCGATCGGGTTCTCGGAGACGACGTCGAAGGCGAGGTCCACGGCAACGTCGGCGTGGAGCTTCACCTTGACCGTGTGCCTGCCGAGCGTCTTGACCGGGGTGTGCAGTTGGATCCGCTTGCGGTCGATGGAGAAGCCGGCGGCCACGAGCTTGTCGTGGAGGTCGCCCACCGTGACGGAGCCGAACATCTTGCCCCCCTCTCCCGTGGTGACCGCAAAGGCGAGGCTGGTCTTCTCGAGCTTTTGCGCGACCTCCTGGGCTCCGCTGAGCTCGAGGGCCTCGCGCCCGGCGCGGCGCTTCTTCAGCGCCTCGATCTGCTTGCTGTTCGCGTGGGTCACGGGGAGCGCCATGCCGCTCGGGAGGAGAAAATTGCGCGCGTAACCGGCGCGAACCCTGACTTGGTCGCCTTCGCCGCCGAGGCCGTCGACGGGCTTGACGAGCAGTACTTCGGTGTGGGCCATTGTGGTGGTAAATGTGGAGGGATAGCTGTGCGGAAACCCAACTAAATCCCGCAGCCGCGAGGGGGTGTCAACGAAGTATTTCCCCGGTGCGGCCGGGTTCGGGCGCCTCCGGAATCGGCGCGCCGCGGATCCGCCTCCCGGGCCGGGCATGTAAGCCTGCCCAATGCAAGGTTCTTGGAGGACGGCGCACGGCTACCCGGCGATTCGCCGCGCACCCGGCCGCGCCCCTCTCGGGGGGCCGCCGGGCGGCGGCAGCCGCGCGCGGGCCCCTTTGTTGGTATTTACAATTGGCCGTTCGGCGTCAGACTTGCCGCATATGAGAACCAAGCTGCTTCGCCTGGTGCTTATCATGGCGGGCCTGAGCTTGCCGCTTTTGGCCGACGCGCCCGCGTCGGCCCCGACGCCGACCCCGACTCCGGTGCCGACGATGCCGCCCAATATAAAGCTGACCAACGGCGCGGTCCTTCACAACGTGTCCGTGGTCCGCTGGCTGAGGGAATCGGTGACGCTCAGGCACACGGGAGGCGCGGACACCATCTACTACAACTACATCGCCGAGCCGGACCGGACGACGGTCCTGGCCGTCAGGGACGACGCGATTAAGAACGGAAAGGCCGATTTGTCGCCCAAACGCGCGAGCAACCTGGTGAAGGGCACGGTTTCCGTCTCTTCGGACGAGGGCGCCGACATCCCGCTGAGCGGGGTCACGGTGTACGCCGTCCCGATCGACGCGCTCAACATGCTCTCGACCAATGCCACCAGGCTGAGGCTGCCGAAGCCGCTGGCGACCGCCGTGACCGGCCCGGAGGGGCAGTTCTCGATGACCGTGCCGGCGGGCGAGGATTTTTTCATCTTTGCCAAGGCGACCAAGTTCGTCGGGCAGGGCTGGCAGCACTATGAATGGCGCGTGCCGATCTCCCAGGTCGCGGACAGGCAGAGCCTGACGCTGAGCGGCGCCGGCGTGGTGCCCCTCGCCGAGCAGAAGGCTGTCTCGTTCGACTGACAGCCGGCGCCCATCCCGGCGCGGGTGCCGGAGAGGCGAGGCAAACGCCCGCCTTGCGTGGCAAATTATGCGCCATTCTGGCCAATTTATAGAGAGTTGGCCGGACTGCGCTCGAGCATACTGACGCCCTGCAGCGGGGATTCGCCCGGTCCAAGCCGAACGGCGCCGCGGCGCAGTCCCCGGCACCAACATCGCGCGAGCAGCACCCGAGCCATGGCAGGCAACCACAACGGCGGCGGCGCAGACGGCGTGAGGGGCGTTGCCCCGGCCCCCGTCGGGCGGGGCGCCCTGTCGCGCCGGACGGTTCTCAAGCTTGGGGTCGTCGGCATCATCGGCGCCGCGGTCGGCGCCGGCTCGACGGCGGCGTTCGCGCGCCTGGCCAGGACGGCCCAGCCCAGGTACCGCTTCTTCTCCGAGGCGGAGGCCGGCCTGCTCGTCGACATCTGCGAGCAGATCATCCCCCGGGACGACGTCCCCGGCGCCACCGACACCGGCGCCATCCAGTACATCGACCGGCAGCTTTGCGGCGCCCTCAGGCGCCACCGGCAGGCCTATCGCGAAGGGCTCGAATCCTTCCGCCGGACCTGCCTCCAGGAATACGGGAAGCCCTTTCAGGACCTGCCCGCCCCCGGGAAGATCGAGGCCCTGAGGGCGATCGAGACGGGCAAGGCGCCCGGGGCTCTCTGGGGCGGGCCGTCCGCGAAGGCGTTCTTCAGCCTCGTCCTCGCCCACACGATGCAGAGCTTCTACGGCAGCCCGCGGCACGGCGGCAACCGCGGCTATGCGAGCTACCGGATGCTCGGCCTGGATTACCCGCAGGTGGTCGGTCAGAACCGCTACGGAAAGGCGTGACCATGGGCCTCAAGCACGTGAATGCGGTCGTGGTCGGGGCCGGCGCGGGAGGCGGGGTCGTGGCCAGGGAGCTCAGCGAGGCCGGCCTCTCGGTCGTCCTGCTGGAGCGCGGCGGCTGGGTGAGCTTCGAGACGCACGGGCAGGACGAGCTCATCAACCAGCGAACGACGGTCCTCGGCAACGCCTACGGGCCGGACGACCGCAGCCCGCGCGTGGTCGAGGCCGGCCCGGGCAAGTGGGACATCGTGATGCCGAACGAGGGCGGCTACAGCAACAACGCGGCGTGCGTCGGCTCCGGCACAGTCAGCTACGGGGCGATGGCGTGGCGCTACATGGAGAAGGACTTCAGGATGCGCTCGACCTACGGCGCCCCGGAGGGATCGACGCTGGAGGACTGGCCGATCAGCTACGCCGACCTGGCGCCCTTCTACGAAAGGGCCGAATGGGAGGTTGGCGTGTCCGGCGACATGAGCACGAACCCCTTCACGCCGCCGCGCGGCCGGCCCTACCCCATGCCGGCGTTTCCCTACAACCGGGAGGGCCTCATCCTCGAGGCCGCGGCAAAGCGCCTGGGGCTCCATCCGTTCCCGATCCCGATGCTGCGCAACTCGGTGCCCTACGGCGGCCGCAACGCGTGCGTCCACAACCGCTACTGCTGCGGCTTCGCCTGCCCCAACAACGCGAAGAACGGCACGCAGAACACGGTCATCCCGAGGGCGCTGGCCACCGGCAACTGCGAGCTGCGAACCAGCTCGATCGCCAGCGAGGTCGTCGTCGATGACCGCGGCCGCGCCCGGGGCGTGAGGTACTTCGACGGGAGCGACCGGGCGCAGTACCAGACCGCCGACCTAGTCGTCATCTCCGGCGGGGCCATCGAGACCGCCCGGCTCCTCCTGAACTCCAGGTCGAGGCTGTTCCCGGACGGCGCGGGCAACCGCCACGACTGGGTGGGCCGCAACCTGCAGGGGCACGCCTACTCGGGCGCGGACGGCCTGTTCGAGGAGGAGACCTTCGACGATGTCGGCCCGGGCGCGACGATCGCGATCAGCGATTTCAACCACGGCAACCCCGGCGTCCGGGGCGGCGCCGCGCTGTGCAACGAGTTCATCCGGCCGCCCTACGGCTTCTCCGGCATGCGCCCGCCCGGCGCGCCGTCGTGGGGCAAGGCGCACAAGGACTACCAGCGCCGGTTCTACAAGCGCAGCGTCTCCGTCCGGGGCCCCGTCCAGGAGATGCCGGTGTTCGACGCGCGAATCCAGATCGACCCAAGCGTGAGGGACAGCTGGGGAATCCCGGTCGTCCGCCTCTCCGGCAGCCGGCACCCGCATGACATTGAGATCGGGCGGGTCATGGCGGCGCGGGCGGAGATGTGGCTAAAGGAGGCCGGGGCTGTAACAACCTGGCAGGGCCTACCGGGCCCCGGCCTGAGCGGAGGCCAGCACCAGGCCGGCACGTGCCGCATGGGCGCCGACCCGGGAACCTCGGTCACGAACAGGTTCGGCCAGGTGCACGACATCGACAACCTGTTCCTCGCCGACGCCAGCCTGCACGTCACCAACGGCGGATTCAACCCGGTGCTCACGATCATGGCCCTGGGATTCTGGGTGGGCCACCACATCAGCGATGGCTGGAGGGCGGGAGGGTTCCGATGACCCCGAGGCGCTGGTTCCGGCTTCTCCTCGGCATGGGCCTCTACGGCGGCGCCTTTCTCGTCGCGTGCGCGGTGGGCGGCCTGGGCTACTTCCATTTCGCCAACCCCCGGGACACGTGCGCCTCCTGCCATGAGATGACCGGCTTCTACTCCGTCTGGGCGGGCTCCGCCCACCGCACGGTGAGCTGCCGCGCCTGCCACGGCGGGTCCCTGACCCTCGATGTCCACGCCCTCGAGTCCCACGTCGACCGCATTGTCCGGCACTTCACGGGGGATCCGAGCAAGCCCATCCACCTCTTGGAAAAGCACGTGCTCGGACTCCATGAGTCCTGCAGCCGGTGCCACCCGCAGGCGTTTGCCGACTGGCAGGCCAGCCAGCACTCGACGACCTACGCCCGCATCTTCCTCGATCCCGAGCACAACCGCACGGCGTCGCCCACCAACGACTGCCTGCGCTGTCACGGCATGTTCCTGCGGGACGACATCTCCCTTCTCGTTGCCCGGCCGCCCGACACCACCGGCTCGTGGATGCTCAGGGACCCCCTCAGGGCCACGCAGCCCGTGATCCCCTGCCTTGCCTGCCATCAGATCCACGCGCCCGCGGCCGCGATGCAGGCCGCGGGCTTCTACGACCACCGCGAGCACGCGCATATTCCCGCGTACCTGCTGCCCCTCGCGTCCATCCGCCAGGGCGAGCGCGCCGTCAAGGTCTCCAGGGATCCGCGCCAGCGCGTCTGCATGCAGTGCCACGCGCCCAGCGCGGCGCACCAGCTCGGCACCTCGGACGACCGCACGCCCGCGGGCGTCCATGAGGGCCTGAGCTGCCTGGACTGCCACGGGGCCCACGCCCATTCCGCCGCGGCCTCCTGCAACACGTGCCACCCGGCCGATTCCCACTGCGGCATCGAGGTCCAGAAGATGGACACAACGTTCCTCTCTACCAAGAGCGCGCACAACGTCCACACCGTCGCCTGCCTGGACTGCCACCCCCAGGGAATACCGGCACGGGCGCAGTTGAAGAACTAGGCCAGCCGGCTACGCCGGGCGCCCGGATCCCCGGCGCCGCCGCGCGTCACCGGACGGCCAGCGGGACCCTGAGCTCGGCCAGGTCGGAGGCGGGACCGGCGCGAAGCTCGTACGGGCCGGGATCCACGACGTACCCCTGGGCGCCATCATCCCAGCGGCGCAGGCGCTGCACGGGCAGGGAAATCTCGACCGTCCTGCGCTCGCCCGCCTTCAGCGGCACCCTCTGGAAGCCGACGAGCGACTGGAGCGGCATCGGCACCGGGGGGTGCACCGCGTGAGCGTACACCTGCACGACCTCGTCGCCCGCGCGGGTGCCGGTGTTCTTCAGCGTCACCCGGACGGTGATGGTGTCGCCCGCGCCCGCGCTTGGGGAGCTCAGCTGGGCCTTCTCGTACTTGAACGTCGTGTAGCTCAGCCCGTGGCCGAACGCGAAGAGGGGCCTGCCGGGAAAATAGCGGTACGTGCGGCCCGCCATCGCGTACTCGGTGAACGGCGGCAGGTCCGCATCGGAGGCGTAGAAGGTGACCGGCAGCCGGCCGCCGGGGTTGGTCTCGCCGAGGAGCGCCTCCGCGATGGCGTCGCCGCCCCTCTGCCCGAAATACCAGGCGACAAGGGCGGCGTTGGCCTTCGTGACGTCAAAGGAGACCGCGGAGCCCGTCGTGAGGACCACGATCACGGGCTTGCCGAGCGCGGAGACCTTCTCCAGCAGCGCGGCCTGGGTCGCCGGCAGGAGCACCGACGTGCGGTCGCCTCCGTGGAACCCGGGCACATCCAGCGACATCTCCTCGCCCTCGAGTTCGGGCGTGAGGCCCAAGGCGAGCACGACGCAGTCGGCCTGCCGCGCGGCCGCGAGCGCCGCATCGAGGGCGTAGGTGTCTCCGGGGATCTTCCAGCCGAACCCGATCTGGGCATCCCCGTTGTTCTGGGAATACTCGATCCTGACCCGCGCCGCGCGGCCCGCCTCGAGAGGGACGTCCGCGCCCACGGTGCGCAGGTCGCCGGCCTTCCATGCGTCGATGACGAGCGCGCCGTCCAGGAAAAGCCGCGCGCCTCCATTCACCCGGAGGCTGAGCACGTAGCTTCCCGTGACGGGCGGCACGATCCAGCCGCTCCATGAGATCGAGGCGTTCTGCATCGGGATGTCGGGCAGCGGCTCGTAGGGGTTCCATTTCAGGTCGACCTGGCGGTCCGTGCGGCGCGTCACGGGGCCGCCCCCGAGGGCCTGACCGGCGAAGACCTCCCCCGCTAGGCCCGGCCGCGTGCGCGCCTCGTCGGCGAACAGGACGCCGGGCGGGAGCGGCTGGCACGTCTCGCGGAATCCGGCCGCCAGGGCCGCCCCGGGGGCGTACAGCGTCCTGACGCCGAGCGGCTCCAGCCGCGCCTGCAGAGCGGCCAGAAGGGTCCTCGGCTTGGCGGGCGTCCCGGCATAGTTTCCGACGACCGTCGAAAGGTTGTCCGCCGTGGGACCGATCACGGCCAGGGTCCGGATCCTGCGCGGATCAAGCGGGAGGATGCCGTCGTTGCTGAGGAGAACCAGGCTCTGGCGCGCAGCCTCGAGCGCGAGCTCGTCGTGCGCGGGGGAGTCAATCTCCGAGGCGGGGATGGCCGCGTACGGCACGCGCCCGGCCGGATCGAACTGGCCGAGGAGGAACCGGAGCCGGAGGAGCCGGCGCAGGGCAACGTCAAGGTCGGCCTCGGTGGCGAGCCCGCGCCGGAGGGCCTCGGGCAGCGCGGCGTAGGTGTCGCCGCTGCACAGGTCGGTGCCCGCCTTGACGGCCAGGGCGCTCGCCTCGGCCGCATCCTTGGCGAAATGGTGGGAGCCCGGCCTCCAGATGTCCGAAACCGTGTCGACGTCGCCCACCACCGCCCCGGTGAATCCCCAGTCGCCGCGGAGGGTCTTGGTCAGCAGCCGCGAATTCGCCGGGGCCGGGACGCCGTCCACGGCGTTGTAGGCGCTCATCAGGGAGCGCGCGCCGCCCTCGCGGATACCCGCCTCGAACGCCGCCAGGTAGGTCTCGTGCAGGTCGCGCTCGGAGACGACCGCGTCGAACCTGTGCCGCAGCTCCTCCGGGCCGCTGTGCACGGCAAAGTGCTTCAGGGTGGCGACGACCTTGAGATAATGGGGGTCGTCGCCCTGCAGGCCGCGGACAAAGGCCACGGCGAACCGCGAGGTGAGGAAAGGATCCTCGCCGTACGTCTCCTGCCCGCGGCCCCAGCGGGGATCGCGGAAGATGTTGATGTTCGGGGACCAGACCGTGAGGCCCTCATAGCGCCTCGTCGCGCCCCCGGTGCGGGCGACGGTGGCGTTGTTCTTGGCGCGGAACTCGGTCGAGATGACGGTGGCGATGCGCCCGTGGAGCGCCGGGTTCCACGTCGCCGCGAGCGCGATCGCCTGGGGAAAGACGGTGGCCACCCCGTTGCGCGCGACGCCGTGCAGCCCCTCATTCCACCAGTCGTAGGCGGCCACGCCGAGGCGCCCGATGGCCGGCGACGTCATCATCAGCTGGCTGACCTTCTCCTCGACCGAGAGGCGCGAGACCAGGTCGTCGACCCGCTTGTCGACCGGCAGATCCGGGTCACGGAAGGCCATCGGCGGCTCGGCTCCCCAGGCGGTTTGGGAAAGCATTGCGGTTGCGACAAAAACGCAGAGCAGGCGGCGACGGGACATGGGATGGGTGGATTGGGCGGGCAAGCGGGAGGATCGAGCGTGGTGCCATGGACGGTTGTTGTGAACATCAAAGGCGCATGTGCCAAGGAAGACCCCGGGAACGGCGTCGCCCGGGGCCCGGCGCCGTCAGCGCGCCTTCAGGAGTAGCAGCGCCCAGTCCGACCGGTCCGGCGTGTGAGGCGACACCCACTGCGGGCCGCTGGCCGGCGGCAGCGGGAGGATCTCGCCCGTGGATGCGCCGAACCAGTGCGCCGTGTACGTCCCGGGCTCGAGCCGGACGGTGACGCTGTCCTCCCTGGGCAGGTACACGGCATAGATCTCCCCGGGCTTCGCGAGGCAGTAGGCGCCGCCGCTGACCAGCTCGTCGTGCGGGTCCGCCTTCCACCATTCGAAGCTGGTGAAGAAATCGACGATGTGCCCGAAGCCGGCGAACATGGTCATGGTGTCGTCTCCCCGCCCGTTCAGCCATCCGCCTCCCGTGTCGGGCCAGATGTTCGTCCCCCGCCTAGCGCTCTCGCCGACGAGCTGGTAGCCGCCGGCCATGTAGATGTCCCACGCCGTGCGGCGCAGCGCGTCCGCGGAGTCCGATCCCGGGCCTGGCGCCCACATGGGGTAGTGGTCCTCGTAGCCGTACTCCTCGTTGGTCTGGGGGATGATCCGGCCCGTCCTCTCCTGCGCCGCGCGCTGCCTCAGGATGTACGCGTGCTGGTTGCGGGACCATTCCTGGAACGAGGTGAAGTCGAACCAGTCCGAGGTCCTGTCCTGGTGCACGTCCTCGACCGGGTGGCTGGTGGCAAGGTGCCGGTACGGATCCCATTTCTTGATCAGCGTTCCCGTCTCGTGGGTCCACTCGTCCGAGCGATAGCGCTCCAGGTCGTCGCCCAGGTCCCAGGTGATGTTCGACAGGGCCCCGAACCGGGCGATGGCGTAGCGGATGAACCGGCGCTCGTCCTCGCTGCCCGCCCCGGGGTGGACCTTGTTGTCGTTCATGTCGAGGACGAGCGACATGACCGTGTCCCGGTCCCGCGCGAAGCGCAGCACCCGCTCGAACTTGCGCCAGTACCCGAGGTCGAACCTGGCGTAGTCGAAGCCCGGGTGGTACATGTCGTCGGCCTGCTGGGCCGGCCACGGGGTCGGGAACGTGGTGAAGTTGTCGCCGTTCATCACGGGCTCGCCGAAGAACACGTTCTCCCTGCCGGCGATCGTCACGCGGATCCGGTTCACCTTGAGGCGGTGCAGCCGGTCGATGCAGTACTGGATGACGCGCTCGTCCCTCCAGCCGACCAGGAAATAGGCTGTCGTGCCGTTGAAGAAGTAATGCTCGCCCGTCCCCTCCCAGATGAAATGCCACGGGTACTTGGGATCGACCCGGATGGGGCCGCGGCGGTGGCCCGGTGCGGCACGGAACGCGCCCGACTGGGTCGCCTGGAAGCCGCCCTGGCGGTAGACGAGCGTGTAGGCGTAGTCCCCCGGCGAGGAGGGCATGAAGCGGATCCGGAACACGGCGCCGTCGGCCGAGTCGCAGAACCCCTCGACCTCGCGGTGCCCCGTCCCGTCGGCCCTCCCGAAGGTCCCCGTGAGGCTGGCATCGGTGAACGGGTTGGCCGCGTCGGGGCGCTCCACCTCGGCGGCGGCCTCGACATAGTCGTAGGCCTCGATGTCCCCGGCCGGCTGCGTGAACGTGACCTTGGGGGGGCTGCCCAGCAGCGCCGACGCCGAGACAGCCGGCAGCAGCCAGGCAAGCCCCCGAAGGAGGCGCCGGGGCCCGCATTCCTGGAGGATGGGCATGTTCATGATGTTTGACTCCGTGGGCAGCGGCAGGCTCCCACATCGGCGCTCCGTTGCAACGCTTCGCTGGCGGGAAAGGCGCGGCCGGCGCGCGCGCCGCCCCCCCGTCCATGACAAGTCCCTGACAATCCACTGACCAGATCCTGACAACTCCCTCGGCGAACCATGGTTCAATGCGGGCCTGAACCAAATACACACATGAAACACATTGCTCGCCTCGTCCTGCTCGCGGCCGCCCTCCTGGGCGTGAAGCCGCTCCATGCCCAGTCGGAAGACGGTCCAATTCGCCTGCGCGTCGACGTCGACCGCACGGTGCTGCCGGCCGACTGCACCGGAAGGGCCGTCGTCAACATCCGCCTGGATTGCCCGCGCCCGCCGGAGTCCGAACGGCGGCCGCCCGTCAACCTCGCGCTCGTCATCGACCGCTCCGGCTCCATGGCGGGCGAGAAGATCGCGAAGGCGCGCGAGGCCGCGCTTGAGATTGTCCGCCGCCTGGCGCCCGACGACATCATGTCGCTGATAGCCTTCGATACGCAGGTCGAGACGCTCGTCCCCGCGCAGCGCGTCGGCGCCGCCCGCGCCCGCCTCGAGGCCGCCATCTGCAACATCGAGCCGGGCGGGTACACGGCGCTGTACGGCGGAGTGGCCCGGGGGGCCCAGGAGGTGCGCCGGTTCATCGAGGACCCGAACTTTGTGAGCCGCATCATCCTCGTTTCCGACGGAATCGCGAATGTGGGCCCCAGCTCGGCGGAGGACCTCGGGAGGCTCGGGGCGTCTCTCGTCAAGGAGGGCATATCGGTCACGACCGTGGGCCTGGGCCTCGACTTCAACGAGGACCTCATGACGCGCCTCGCCCAGCAGAGCGACGGCAACACCTACTTCGCCCAGTACAGCTCCGACCTTCCCCGCATCTTCTCCGCCGAACTTAGCGACCTGCTTAGCGTCGTGGCCCGCCGCGTCGTGATCTCGATCGAGTTCCCGGACGGCGTGCGGCCCATCCGGTTCATCGGCCGCGACGGAACCATCCGCGGCCAGAGGGCCGAGCTCAGGCTCAACCAGCTCTACGGCGGCCAGGAGAAGTTCGCCCTGATCGAGGTCGAGATGGCGCCGGCCAGGGACGGCGAGGAGCGCGAGATCGCCAAGGCCCGCATGAATTGCGAGGACGCGCTGAACCGGCGCGCGCTGACCCTTTCGGCCGTCCGGCGGGTGCAATTCAGCAGCAACAACGACGCCGTGATTCGTTCGGCCGACAAGAAGGTGCAGGCCGACTACGCCGCCAACGCGATCGCAATGGCAAAGGATGAGGCCGTCGCCCTCGTGGACGCCGGCCGCCGCGACGAAGCCGCGGCCGTGATCCGCCAAAAGGCGGCGGAGCTCAAGTCAATGGGTGCGACCTATGGCAATCCGGCCGTGGCGGGCTATGCCACAGGGGCCGCGCCGGAGGCGGAGCGCATCGCGAGCGGCGGCCTCGACAACGTCACGCGCAAGGCCTACCGGGCCGAGAGTTCCCAGGTCAAGAACCAGCAGGCCACAGACCCCGACCCGCACGGGCCGTGACGCCCCCGGCCGCGCAAGTCCTGCCCCTTCCTCCTGATTCCGGCCGGCCGGGGTGGCGCCCGGCCCGCCGGGCGCGGGCTTTTCACGTCTTTTCAATCCCTGCCAATTGGCTAACCTTCCCGCCGTGTCCCCCGTCGCGCGCCAAACATTCGCCTACTGGCTGCTGCTGCTGGTGCCGACCTTCGGCGTGGGCGTCGGCGCCATCGTGCTCTTGCGGCGGGAGCAGGCGCGGCTGGCGCAAAGCGCGGCATACACCAACGAGGCGCGGCGAGCGGCCATCGCGGCCCGGGCGCGCTTGATCGCGGAAAACGCCGAGCTGCTCGTGGGGGACGTGGAGTCCGGCCTGCTCGAGAGCCTGGCGGCTGCCCCGGCCGACCGGCTCGACCCGTTTCTCGACCAGTGGGAGAAGGCCAATCCCCTGGTTCGCGTCGCCTTCAGGTGCGCGCCCGACGGGACGGTGCTGCGACCCGTCGCTTCCGCCGCGGATGAGAACGCCCGCTCCTTCCTGCGCCGGTTCGCCCGCCGCCTCAGCGCGGCGCCCCCGTGGGGACGGGATTTCAAGACGGAGGCTGCGGGACGGGTCCGGCAGGCCGAGCGGCAGGTGGACAAGGTCGGCGCGCGCAAGGACGTGGCCTCGAATGTCGCAAAGGTGCAGAGCGCGCGCAAGGAGGCCCAAATGCTCTCCCAGCTCGGTAACTACGCCGTCGCAGAGCCACCCGTGGTCCATCCGGCCGGGACCGGGGGGGCGTCGTCGCGGGACGCGGCATCGGAATCGCGCTCCATGGACCTGAGCGCGGGGCGGCCATCGTCCGCAGGGTCCGCGGCAAACTACCAGCTTGACGCGGCGGCTGCGCCGGGGCGGCAGGGATGGGCGCCCTGGCTTGTCGATGGCCACCTGCACCTGCTCGGCTGGGTCCAGGTGGAAAGCGACGACGTGCGCGGAGTGGAGCTCGATCTGGTCGCGCTAATCGGACGCCTCGGCGGCGCGCTGCCCGCCGAGACGATCGTCGGCGAAGGCTACGCGCTGCGGGACGACCAAGGGCGCGTCCTGCAGCAGGCGGGCGTGGTGGCGCATCCGGAAGCCCCGCTCGTGCGCGTGCCCCTCTCCCTGGACATGCTGCCCGGATGGGAAGTGGCCGCCTTTCTCGAACCAGGGCCGCGCGAAGGCAACCTGGCCTCGGGGTTCATGCTCGTCGGCTCGCTCCTCGTCGGGATACTTGTCGCCGCCATCGTCGCCGGCGGATCGCTCCTTCTCTGGCAGGCGCGCCGAAGCGAGGCGGACGCACGGCAGAAGACCTCCTTTGTCGCCAACGTTTCCCATGAATTCAAGACGCCCCTCACGACCATCCGGCTCTTCGCAGAGCTCCTGGAGGAGGGGCGCGTGCGCGACCCCGCGCAAGGCGGCGAGTATCTGCGCACGATCGGCCGCGAAACGCAGCGGCTCGCGCGCCTTGTCAACAACGTCCTCGATTTCAGCCGCCTTGAGCAGGGGCGCAAGAAGTACGCGCGGGAGCCCCTTGACATCGCCGGGGAGATCACGCGGCTGCTGGACACGTACGAACGGCATCTCACGGAAGCGGGGCTGGCGCTCCGGCGGGATTTCCCGGCGGGGCCGGTCAACGTCACGACCGATCGCGACGCGGTGGTCCAGATCGTCCTCAATCTGCTGGACAACGTATGCAAGTACGCGGCGGCAGGCGGCGAGGTGGCTGTGGCCTTGAAACCGCGCACGGCCGGCGGCGTCGCGCTGAGCGTGCTCGACCGCGGGCCCGGCGTCCCGGACGCGCACCGCGAGCGTATCTTCGAAAAATTCCACCGGGTGGACGAGACGCTTACGGCCGAGAGGTCCGGCGCGGGACTCGGCCTGAGCATCGCGCGGCAGCTTGCCCGCGGTCTCGGGGGCGAGCTGCGCCATGAGCCGCGTCCGGGCGGCGGCGCGGCGTTTGTGCTTGAACTGCCATGAAGGCGAAGATCCTCATCGCCGAAGACGACGCGAACATCCGGCTCGGGCTGCTGGCCACCCTGGAAAGCGAGGGCTACGCGGTGACGGCCGCCAGCGACGGTGCGCAGGCGCTCAAGCTGTTCCCCCAGGACAAGTTCGACTGCGTAATCCTCGACGTGATGATGCCCAAGATGAACGGCTTTGATGTTTGCCGGGAGTTGCGGGAGCGGGACAAGCGGGTCCCCGTGCTGTTTCTGACCGCGAAGGGCGAGGTGATCGACAAGGTGGTGGGGCTTAAGCTCGGCGCGGACGACTACGTGACGAAGCCCTTTGGCGTCCAGGAACTGCTCGCGCGCGTGGAGGCGCTGCTGCGCCGGGCGCGGTCCGCCGCCCAGCCCACCGTCGCCGGAGGGCCGGACGCGCCGCCGGTCTTTCGCTTTGGCGACGCCCAGATCGACCGGCGCAGGTTCACGGCCACCATGGGCGGACGAACGGCGGCGCTGACGGCCCGCGAGCTCAGGCTGGCCGAGGTCTTCGCCGCCCATCCGGGCGAGGTGCTCTCCCGCGACGCCCTGCTAAACGCCGTGTGGGGCCTGAACTATTTCGGGACAACCCGGACGCTCGACCAGCATGTGGCGCAATTGCGCAAGAAGGTCGAAGCCAGCCCCGGGCATGCCCGCGCCATCGTGACGGTTCACGGGGTGGGATACCGCTTTGAAACCTGACCGCGGCGCCTAGCCGGCCAAGGCATCTAAACTGCAATCGTCTCCCGCTCCCGATCTTTACATTTCCAGATAGGTAATTTTAGAACGGCACGTCCTCTTCGGCAGCGTCCTTCGGGACTGCGGGACCCCGGGCGGGGCCCCTGGAGGCGGGCGGAGCATCGCCGGACGGGGGTTCGGCCACCTCGCCGCCGCCGGAACCCTGCGCCCCACCAGCGCCCGGTGCCCCGTCGCCCCGGCCCCCGATGAACTGGAAGTTCTCAAGGACGACCTTCAGCTTGCTGCGCTTCTGGCCGGAGGTCTTGTCCTCCCACTGGTCGAACTTCAGGCGCCCTTCGATGAAGAGGGGGCGGCCCTTCGTGCAGTACTTCGAAATGATCTCCCCCTGCTTGCCCCAGGCCTCGATGTCGACGAACGCGGTTTCCTCGCGGGTCTGGCCGCTCTCGTCCTTCCACGAGCGGCTGATCGCCATCCCGAACTGGCAGATCGCAGTGCCCTTGGGCGTGACCCGCATCTCGGGGTCCCTCGTCAGGTTTCCCATCAGGAAGACTTTGTTGTAATTCGCCATGGGGTTCAGGCCTCCTGGATAAAGGTGCGGTACACGCTGCCGTTGAGCCGGAGCCGCTCGCGCAGGTGCGCGGGCGCTTCCGGCGGGGCGCTGAAATTGACGTGGACGTAGGCGGCGCCGGTGAACCTGCGGTCGGTGACGCGGGCGAAGTCCCTCTTGCCGATGTTCTCGACGCTGGTCACATCGCCATGGACCGCGGAGATCTCCTTCTTCACCCCGTCGACGATCTGGTCGACGGTCTCCTGCTTGCCGCGGTTGTCCAGGATGAAGGTGGCGTGGTAATTGCGTCTGATGGGTACACTCATGGGATGTCTCTTCGGTTGAGCTGGTTCATGGCCTGGTCGGGGCCGCTCGCGAGCAGCAGCTCCAGGCCCTGGAGGTAGGCGTCTGTCTTCTGTTGGATTAGGTTGAGTTGTTCTGTGGTAAAGCGCTCGAGCACGAAGTCCTTGATGTCCATCTCCGGCGGCTGCTTGGGGCCGGTCCCCAGGCGCAGCCGGGCAAAGCCGGCTCCCAGGTGCTCGATCAGGCTTGCGACGCCGTTGTGGCCGGCGTCGCCGCCCGAAACCGACACCTTCACCAGTCCGAGGTCGATCGTGAGGTCGTCGTAGACCGCGGCGACCTCGTCGGGTGAGATCCTGTGGTACCGGGCGAACGCGGCGACGGCGCGGCCGCTGCCGTTCATGAAGGTCTGCGGCTTGATGAACCAGAGGGTCCGGCCGGGGCCGAGGTCCCGGCGGGCGGCGACGGACTCGAAACCCGGCGCGCCCTTCCAGGCGAGGCCGTGCTTCGAGGCATACGCGTCGACGGCGACCCAACCCAGGTTATGGCGGGTGAGCTCGTATTCGCGGCCCGGATTACCCAGGCCGGCGACAAGCGAGATGGACATGACTCAAAGAACGGCCGGCGATCCGATCGCCGGCTGGGGAAATCACTTCTTCGCGGGCCAGGCGGGCTTGCCGCCGGCTGCGGGCGCGGCCGGCTTGGCGCCGGCTGCGGGGGCGCCGGGTTTGGCTCCGGCTGCTGGGGCGCCGGGTTTGGCGCCGGCCGCGGTGGCGCCGGGCTTGGCGCCGGCCGCGGGAGCGCCGGCCTTCGCATCGCCCGCAGGGGCGGCCGCTGCGTCGCCCGCGGGGGCGACGGCCCCGGCTTCCCCTGCAACGGGCGCCACTTCGGCGCCCTCGACAGGGGCTTCGGCAACGGGCACCTCCTGCACGATCTCTGCGACAGGCTCCACGCACGAAACGACCGGCTGGCCTTTGTCGTCGAGAAACGCGACCCCGGCGATGGGCTTCAGCTCGCCCACCTTGATCGTCTCGCCCACGTTGAGCGGGGTGACGTCCACCTCGATCACCTCGGGGAGGTCCTTGGGCAGGCACTTCACGCGCAGGGCATGGGACGCGATCTCGAGGACGCCGCTCTGGTTCTTGACGCCGGTCGACTCCCCGGTGACGCGCACGGGCACGCGGATCTCGAACTTCTCCTCCGGCTTGACCTCGTGGAGGTCGACGTGGAGGAAGCGGTCCGTGATCGGGTCGCGCTGGATCTCCTGCAGGAACGAGAGCGCCCTCTCGGGAACGCCCTCGCGGTCAAGCTCGATCAGGAGCGCGCGGCCGGCGACCGACTTCAGGAGGCGGGTGAACTCGGGCACCTCGACGGAGAGCTTCTCCGGGTCCGAGTGCTTCCCGTAGAGGATGGCGGGGATGCGGTTGACCTTGCGCAGCCTGCGCGAGGCGCTGCGGCCCGTCTGGGCGCGCGTCGTGACTTTTAATATGAGCGGAGTCTTCATGGATTCGTTCCCCCTGGATCCCCGAGAACCGGGGTCAGGCGTAGTTGAAAGGGGAGATTAGACAGGCCGCCCAACCCGAAATCAACCAAAACTTCATCTCGCCCACTGCACGTACGAGATGTCCAGGGCGTCGTTCGTGAACGTGAGGATGTCGTCCACGTCGCCGCGGGCCGGGACGACCTCGACCCGCTTGATGATGGGCGGGATCCCGTCGGTGACGAAGATCCTCCCGGAGTGCCGTGCCCCCATGGTCGTCACGCAGACGATCTCGCCGGGGTTGATCAGCACCGGGGTGTCCGTGTCGTTCCGGATGACGACCTCGACGCATCCGAGGGAGGTCTGGAACGCCTTGGGCTGGAAACTGACAATGCTGCAGCCCTTGTACAGCGCGTCCCGGGTCGGCTTGGGGGTCGGGGTCGGCTTCGGCGCGGGTCGGGTCGGGGGCGGCTGCCCGGGCGCCGCCTGGGGCGCGTTGGGATTGAAGGGCTGCATCACCATGTCCTGGGCGCCGGCCTCGTCCGACTTGGCCGCGTAGGCGTAGGCGAGGTCCTGGGGAAGGTTGGCCTTGGCGATCTTGACAAGGCCCTCGTCGGCGCGGACCACGATGCTGTCCTGCTCGACCGACTTGATCCGGACGTTGTGAAACACGCGGCCGTCGTCGAGGGTGAGCACCGGGATGGGCGTCGGGGTCGGCGTGGGGCTGTGCTCGGCAGACCGCGACGGCGCCGGGGCCAGCAGGCACACGGCGATCAGGGGCAGGCATAGGCATGGTGCGATGCGCGCCGAAAGCCTCATACCCGGCCATTCTCAATTGCAGGGGCGGGCGGAGGCAACCATTGTCTGCCCATGTACCCCACCCTCAGGGCCGCCGGATTCGCAGTTCTCACAGCCGCCGCGGCTGCCCGGGCGGGCGACGCCTCCTGCTGGGTGTATTTCGGAACGTCGGCGACGGACGCCCGGCGCGGGATCTACTTTTCGAGGCTCGACCAGGACTCGGGCTCGCTTTCGCCCGCCGTGCGCGTCGCGGACAGGCCGGACTCGGTGTTCCTCGCCTTCGCGCCGGACAGGAGGCACCTCTATTCGCTGGCCGAGGTCCCGGGACCCGAGGGCGGCCCGGTCGAGGCCATCGAGACCTACGCGGTCGATGCCGCGTCGGGAAGGCTGGCGGGCGCCGGCGAGCGGGTCGCAGGAGGCCCCGAGTCTTGCCACATCGGCGTGGACCCCTCGGGCAGGTGCGTCCTCACGGCCAACTACAGCGGCCACTACGTCGAGGTGTTTCCCATCCTGGCCGACTCGACCGTAGGGGAGCGCTCCTGCATCGTCCGGCATTCGGGCTCGGGCCCCGACCGCTCGCGCCAGGAATCCGCCCACCCCCACTCGATAAACGCGGATCCGTCGGGACGGTTCGCGATCGTCGCGGACCTCGGGCTCGACAGGCTCTTCATCTACAGGCTCGACGCGGCAAGGGGGAGCCTTTCGCCCAACGATCCCCCGTTCACCCGGGTCGCGCCTGGGGCGGGCCCGCGGCACTTCGCGTTCCATCCGGACGGCAGGCACGCATTCGTCATCAACGAGATGGGGGGGTCCATAACCGCGTTCACCTGGGACGGCGAAAAGGGCATCCTGGCGCCCTGCGGCACCGTCCCGATCCTGCGGAAGGATTACAAGGGTCTCAACACCTCCGCCGAGGTGGTCGTGGGCCGATCGGGAAGATTCGTGTACGGCTCGAACCGGGGCGATGACAGCATTGTGGTCCATGCGTTTGATCCCGCCACGGGAAGGCTGACGTTCGTGCAGCGCATGGCGGACGGGATCGAGGTCCCGCGCAATTACGCCATCGACCCTTCGGGCAGATGGCTGGTGTGCGGGAACCTGAAGGCGGACACGGCGACCGCCTACCGGATCGATCCGGAGACCGGCCGTTTGACGCTAGCCGGGACGATCACCGTTCCCGAGCCGCTTTGCGTGCGGTTCCTCCAGATGTGAGGATTCCGGGCCCAATGTTTGTTCTTGCCCGCGTTCCCGCGCTCTCCGTACTAGCACCCTTCCGGCGCCTTTCTTAGGCGCGGTCAAGATTGCCCGGTAGCTCAGTGGCAGAGCAGGTGACTGTTAATCACTTGGTCGCTGGTTCGACCCCAGCCCGGGCAGCCATTTGAAGGTGAATATCTTAGACGATCCACAAGCGGGTCGTTTACTGAGAAATCGCTAGCACTGCTAGCAAAAATCTTTCATTCAAATAGGCAGATTATCGACCTTTCAGCGGATTCCTCAGTCCAGTCGGTCGGCAGCGATACCTTAAGCCCGGTCCAACGGAGCCGTCCGCAGCTTGTCGCGGAGAAGCGCCGGTTCGACCAACTGCTTGCCCGCGTCGGAACAGCGGGCTTCGGCAAGGATTTCCCGCCCAGGGCGGCGCCGAAGTCCGGCGGGCTAATCATCCCCAAACACGACGCGATTCTCTTCCGGGTGAGCGCCGCGGCCGGCCCTGGGCAGAAGGCTCCGGCCGGCCAGGCCCCCTTCACGGGACCTCGTAGATCTCCACGAGGGCGATCCCGGAGGCGCCGGCCTTGCCGGTTATGACGGGGGTGTAGGGCCCGGGGCTCAGGCTCGCTAGGAGGGCGGAATCCTTGGACGCGGCGTCGAGGGTGAAGGCCCCGACGGCGGCGGCCGCGGCGGCGATCGCGGCGCCGTTGGACGAATACCAGTCGTCGTTGGACAGGAGGTCCGGTCCTCCGGGCACGAACAGGTCGAGCTGCGGGTCGGGCAGCACGACTCCGACGGGAAGGTCCGCCGGGTCCACCGCCGTCAACGTCGGGCCGATTGCGCGGATGAGCACGTTTCGCGGGGCCGAGCCGGCGATGACGAATCCGCCTATGAGCGACTGCGCGCTGGCGCCCACCTGGGCTCGGGTCGAGATGTTGACCAGGCGCGAGGCCGCCGACGTGTCGATGTCGTAGACCTCGACCAGGGCGACGCCCGTGGTGGCGTTCTTGCCCGTGACCATCGCCGTGTAGGCGCCCGGCGGCAGCGTGACGACCATGGCGGCGTCCTTGCTGGCGGCCGGCAGCGCGAATGCTCCGACGCTCGCGGCCGCGACGGCGATGGCCGGATCATTGCCCCAGTCGTCGTTCGAGGCCAGCGGCGTGCCGCCGGAGGTCGTCAGCTGCAGCACGGGGTCGGCCAGGACCACGCCAGCGCCGAGGTTGGCCGGGTCGAGGCTCGTCAGCGTCGGGCCGACGGCGCGGATGAGCACCTTCTTCGAGCCGGAGCCGCCGACCACGAATCCCGCGATCATGAGGTTCGCGCCGGTGCCGACCGGCGCGCGCGTCGAGATGTTGACAAGGGTCGAGGCCGGCGGCGCGTAGGCCTGGGGGTTTACCGCCAGCGTGGCCGGGGCCGTGACGGCCCAGCCACCGAGCGCGTTGCTTACGACCACCGTGTAGCTGCCCGCGTCGGCGGGACCCACGCCGGCAAGCGCGAGCGCGGGCCCCGTGGCGCCCGGGATGTCCGCGCCGTCCTTGCGCCACTGGTAGCTCAGGCCCGTCGGATCGATGGCGACGACGGAGAACACCACGCGGGCGCCCGAACCCACGACGGCCGATGCCGGCTGCACGAGGATCGCCGGCGGGACCACGACCCTGAGCACCGCCGCGTTCGAGGTCGCCTCGGGGTCGACCCCGTTGTCCACGACGCAGCGGAAGCTGTCGCCGCTCATCGCCAGGGTCGCGCCGCTCACCGTAAGGGCGCTTGCGTTCGCGCCCGAGTAGGCCCCCCCGTCGCCCAGGTCGGTCCACGCCTGGGTCCCGGCCGCCTGCCTCTGCCACTGGTAGGTCAGCGGTGCCGAGCCGATGGCCACGACGGTGAACGTTGCGGCGGCGCCCGGGACGACCGTCAGGCCCGCGATCAGCTCGGTCCGTATGCCGTGGCCAGCCAGGATGAGCTCGATCCCCGTGCCCGCCGGGTCGAGGTTCCTGGAATACTGCTTGGCCGAGGCGCTATTCCAGTGCTCGTGCGTGCCGAGGCTCGGCAGCGGCACTCCGGTGTTGTCTGGGTCATAGACGATCGAGGCCGGCCAGTTCGCCGGGTCCGCGGCCTGGTGCAGGTAGTCGTCGGCCCCCGGCATCTGCACGCAGATGCTGGCCGCTGGAACGCGGTCCGCCGTGAACTCTGACCGGAGGAAATCGTATCCCACCGACTCGATCGCCACGGGGTCCAGGGAGGCGAAGACCGACGCCGAGTAGCCGTTGTTGAACGGCGCCATCTGCCACTTCAGCGGGACGTCGAGCTCGTAGTCCGTGCCCCAGAGCGCGTCCATCAGGTAGACGAGGTTCTTCTTTCCCAGCATCGAATGGCCCATGATGTCGACCTGGACGCGGTACAGGCCGTAGCCGCCCCGCGTCACGTTCGGTATCTCGGCCGGGGCGACCAGCCCGGCGTGCAGGTGCGAGGCGTCGGCCCGGGTCTGCGAGCCGAAGTTGTTCTTGGCAAAGAGCGTCAAGCCGGCCCGCATGTGGCCCTTGAGCTGCGGAATGTTTATCACGTACTCCGCGTCCTGGGATATGGTGTACAGGTAGTCCAGGTTGGTTGGGCTGCCACTGGTTGTGAGCAGGACCGTCCCCCGGTCGGAGTAGTAGATGATGGCTGTCGTGCTCGGCACGACGCTCTCCCGGCCCAGGCTCTCGAAGCCGCCGTTGTCCAAGTAGTGGACGTTCGGGAACTCCCCATGCCAGGCGTCATACAGGTGCTTGTAGATGTGCTTCAGGGGATCGCCGACGTAGATGTCGCTCTGGGCGACGCCCACGACGCCGACCAGCTGCCGGAGCACGGAGAGGACGGGGCCGACCGATGTCTCGCAGATGAAGGCGTTGGGGGTCAGGTCGGCGGGGTTGAAGTTCCCGCTCCACGCGCTCGTGGCGTTGATCTTGATGAAGACCTTCTCGCCCTTCGCGTAGCCCACGGCGCCCTTGCCCCGGGTAGAGTTGTGGTACCTGAAGATCGCGTCCCAGGCGGCAGCGTCGCTGTTCTGCCCGGCCAGGTTGTGCAGCGCGATCGACACCATCCCGTCTATGACGGGCTGGTTGTTGTTCTCGGTCAGGTACCAGCCGTGGCCAGGCGCGTCGACGACGCAGTCCTGGTTGACCGAGGTGGGATCATGGACCCAGACCACCCTGCCCGGGTATATGCCCTTGGCCTCGCCCATCGGCTGATTCGGGGTGAGCACCGCGGTCGCATAGACCTTCTCGGGGCGGTCGGCCGCCGGATGGGCGACTCCCGGCCCGAGAAATGCAGCGGCGCCTATCATTGCTAGCCGACCAGGACGAAAGGTCTTCATGGACCCGGGGAAGCCGCGCCCGTGTCCTCTCGTATAGGCGCAAGCACGGCCGATTTGGGGGCCCCATTGTAACCGAGCGGACGCCGCCGGGCTCCGCGTTTATGGGCCAAATTTGTGCATTTCTTGCATGCCGGCGCGGCGCCGCGCGAACGCCTGCGCCCCGGTCCCGCAGGCGGTGCCCCCGCACGGCGGCGGACCTCCGCGATGCCGGGCCGATGTCCCGCAGGTATCATGTCTGGAAAACCGCCGCGCTTAGCGCAGATGGCAGCTCAGTGATGTTATCATCCTCGTTGAAATGTCCCTTTCCGTGCTCGATGATGATTTCGGCGGCAAGGTTTCCTTGAAAGCTGGCTTTCGCTTCGTCGATCGGAACGTAGGGATCGTTATCGGAAAGGATCACAGTGCATTTTCCTGCCGCGATACTCACGCTCTTGGGATCCACTTTAGCGGTCAGCCAGGGCTTCAATGTCTCGTCTCCTTCGATTTTCTTATCGGCCTCTTCGGGTGACATCCCAGTCGGAAATCTGCTGGCCACCAGAACGGTCTTCCCTACCGACTTGGCACTTTCACCGAGAGTTTCGAGATAGTGTAGAACCGCATCGCAGCCGAGGCTGTGCGCGATCATCACAGTTTTTGCATCCGGCTTGCCGACCAGTTTTCCTATAAAGTCAACCCACTCAGGAATCGCCGGACGGTCCGGATGGGGCATGGCGGGCAGCCAGACCTGGTAGCCGCGTTTCTCCAGCATGGCTTTGAGCCACGGGAGCCACGCCTCCGTGGGATAACCGAGATAACCATGGACGATGAAGGCGCGTTCCCGCATCACTCGGCAGCAGCCGGCGGCCCGGCCTGAAATCCGATTGCGGCATGCTGGCCATCGCAAAAAGGCTTGTTCTGCGACACACCGCAGCGGCATAGGGTCACGCGATTGCGCACCTCGTAGTTGAAGCCATCCGCGCTGATCACTTGGACGCTACCGCGCAACCAAATCGGCCCGGAGCATTTCTTGGCCGGGTCTTCGATTAGGGCGATCGAAGGTTCGTGTTTGGGCTCCACCGCTTTGCCGGTCGCGTTGTCCCACGCCACAAGTCGTCCCGATGGACAGTCGCAGGCCTCTTGCACGAAGATGCTCCGCGCCGCCGGGTCGTCCGTTTGGTTCACAAGATTCCATACTCGCCCCTTGGGATCGCAGAAGCGCGCAAAGGCGCACAAGCCCTCCGCATCCGTCAACGACATCGTCGGGCCTTCGATGAGCTTGGCCTGGTCGCGATAGGGTTCGCGGGACGCGGTCTCGGCGCCGTCGAATTTAACCTTCGCATGCGTGCCGTCGCAAAAAGGTTTATTCGCGCTGTGCCCGCAACGGCATAACGCGTAGCTCGCCTTGGGCGGATATTTTTCCCCTACCTTCCATTCTACCGAGTCCCCTTCGCGGTTAGTGCCGATGGTTTCCGTATGAAGTGGCAGGCCCCCGGAGACGAGGTAAGGGCCGTCTTTCGCAATTTGCACTTTGGCCGCAGCAGCGTTGGGTTTATTCATGGGAGGATGCTCTGATTCTCGGGCGAATCGAGATATCACATCGAGGACAATACATCTGTTCCCGGAATTGCCGAGGCCTTCGCCTCTTTTCCTAATCGTCTTCGATTTCCGGCGGCTTGATGGCGGTGAGCAGGCGCTCGAGTTCGGCCTGGGTCGGGTTGCGGATGGAGCGAACGGTCACGATCGCTTCGCCGGCGGGAAGCATGACCTTGGTCGTAGTGTCGAGCTTGAGGCCCAGCACCACGGCGGCAAGGGGGGAATTATGCGGAAGGCATTCAATCCCGGACTCGGGATCGCTCGCCGTTTCGCCGTGCGTGGTCACAAGAAACGTGAAACGGTGTTTCCGCTTCGTCAGCACGTCCTGCTTTTCAATCGTGGCAACGTGCCCGAGCAGCAGCGTGTCTGTCGGTTTAGTGAGCCACGTGACTGGATCGACTTCAATGAAGGCGTTGCGGGCGACAAAGCGATCAAGCGCGGTCATCTTCCGGTCGACGGCGCGGATGGCGTCCTTCGCCGCCTTGAACCCGAAGTTCTCTCGCAGGTCGCCTTGGCTGTGCGCCTCGACCTTGTCCTTTACGAGGTCGACTCGCTTCAGCTTAAGCGCCTCGAACTCCTCTGCTAACACGCGGTTATAGCCCGGCCGCACGTAGATCGTTGTGGGCGCAGGAGACGGATGGCGAAAAATCTTTTTTCGATGCAGCGGCATGCGAAGCGGTCCAAATGGATCGAAGCCTGAGCAAGGAAAGGCCTCAAGCCGCCTGATTGGTAACTAAAGAATTAGATGGATCCAATCATTCCGGCGCCTTTTTCTCTGCTGGCCATCGGCTATTTAGTTACTTCGAGGAAGGCCTTTGGAAGTACCTCACACAAGACATTGACCGGCGTTAGACCGTCTTAGAAGGGATTCTCTCATATTCCTGATCGCGGACGGCAAATGGGCCAGCTGCGGTCCCCTATGGACCAACATTGAGTCGAACGGATGAAGCTAGTCTTCGTTGGTTTTCGTCAAACGAAAGGAACGTGCTCGCCTTCAACAATCTTGCTACTGCGACGTGCAGAATATCGAACGACCGGTGCCCGCCTTCCAAAGTGTAATTCGCCGAAAGATTCGAAGCCTCTGCGAAAACGGCGCCAAAGTCGACCGAGGTCGACTGAAGATGGCCGCTTTTCAAATCGGACTCGAATGCGTCCAGAGTTGCAACAGCCTCAGTTCTTGAAATGGCCTTTCGAAATGCCGCAAAACGGATCGCATTTTGAAATTCGTAATAGTTGAGCACGCTCACCGAAATCGGCCTCTGGTACTGCCTAATCCATGCCCTGGCAGTCAATGTATGGGTATCGTTTCCAAAAATTGAAAAAAGGAAGCTGGTATCGGAAATGAACGTTTGCATTTCAGGAGCCCTGGCTCTCGGCGAGGATCGACTCGCTTAGGTTCTCCGACAGCATTGTCGCCCAAGGCTTGCCATTTAAGGCCGCGCTTTGAGTCCAGTCGACATTGGCTGGCTTGGCCGAGACGACTGGAACGACCCTAGCCACGGCCTTTCCTCGCCGAGTCACCTCGACCTCCTCCCCCTTTGAGACCCACTTTAGGACCTTCGCATAGTTGTTTCGCAGTTCTCTAACGGTCGTCGTCTTCATGTGCTACATCGTGTAGCACATAAAGGTAAATGTCAATGCCATCCCCAAGGCATCTAGGCCCGTATCAAAACGCTGGATCCGGGCTAAACCAAGCCTATGAAGGTCCCAGTCGCCGTGTACAGAATTCGTCAAACAATCAGCATTGAAATAACCCAAATTCTTGGACTAAGTCATTGGTAATGAGTGAGAATCATAAAATCGACCGCAGCTCGTGTCAACGCCCGTCAGGATTGGACCCACTTTCGCCCGTCTAGAATTGACCCAGCCCCTGACGAATTACCTGCGGGGTGGTTTGATTTTGCTGGGTAGGGGTCCTTTGGGTTGGGGATCGAGGGCGACGGAGCCCGGGAAGAGGCCGGCCTGGCGCTTTTCCCTCATGCGGTAGGAGTCGCCCTTGATGTTGATGACGCTGGAGACGCTTGCCGCGGTTTCTATTTTGCGCGAGCATCTGCCGGAAAACCGCAACTGGAAGTGGGGCCTAAAATAAAATGAACCCGCAATCACTAACAGAAACCGCCAAGGCGCTGGTCGACGGCGACAAGGGCTTGCTGGCGATGGATGAGAGCAATCCGACCTGCAATCGCCGGTTCGCCAAATTGGGGATTCCCCAGACCGAGGAGGCCCGGCGCGCCTATCGGGAGATGATCGTGACGACGCCTGGCCTCGCCGAGTCCATCAGTGGCGCGATCCTCTATGACGAGACGATCCGCCAGGAAAAGAAAGATGGCACTCCGTTTGCCAAGGCCCTCACCGACGCGGGAATCATTCCCGGCATAAAGGTGGACGCCGGGGCAAAGGACATGGCAGGCCACCCAGGTGAGAAAATGACCGAGGGCTTGGACGGGCTGCGCGACCGCCTCACTGCCTATGTTCAAATGGGCGCCCGCTTTGCCAAATGGCGTGCCGTCATCGCGGTCGACGAAGGCATTCCCAGCCGGGGCTGCATCGAAGCCAATGCGCATGCCTTGGCTCGGTATGCAGCGTTGTCCCAAGAAGGCGGACTGGTCCCAATCGTCGAGCCGGAGGTGCTCATGGACGGCGGGCACACGCTCGAGCGCTGCCGCGAGGTGACGGAGGAGGTCCTGCGGGCCGTATTCGCACAGCTTTGCACCCAGCGGGTGGCGTTGGAGAGCATGATCCTCAAGCCCAATATGATCCTCCCTGGACTGAGCTGCGCCAAGCAGGAGGCGGTGGATGTGGTGGCGGATGTCACGGTCCAGGGCATTTTGCGCACGGTCCCGGCGGCCGTTCCCGGAATCGCGTTCTTGTCGGGCGGCCAGTCCGGTGAGCTGGCATCAGCCCGGTTGAACGCCATGAACGTCAGATTCAAGTCGCGACTCCCTTGGGCTTTGACCTTTTCATTCGCCCGGGCCATCCAGCAACCAGCTTTGGAGATTTGGGGGGGCGACGAGGCCCATGTGCCAGCAGCCCAGCGAGCGCTTTGCCATCGAGCCAAGTGCAATCGGAACGCGCGCCGCGGAGAATACGATGCCGCGGCGGACTCGGGGGCGTGTTGTTGAAATCGGCGCGAGCCGGAGATTTCGCACCTAGCAGCCTGTCGGGCTTAGGACAGCGTCCTGGAAGCAAATCCCGTCGGGCGAGCGGTGATCCGATCGGTGTCCAGGATATTGTGGCTGTGAAGAGGACAATGTTTTCGCTGGAAGCGAGGATTGTGCGGGAAGAGGCCGGGCGGCACGCCGTTTAGGCCGGCGTGAGGTGCTCCCCGAGGGTGTGGAGGCGTTTGATGTTGAAGGCGAGGCTCACGAGCGTCCATTCCAGGGCCGCCTTGGACTCGCCGCGCAGGGAGAAGCGCCGGAACCCCAAAACCTCCTTTATGATTCCGAACGTCGGTTCGACAGTTTGTTGATGTAATTTATATCGGATACGGCCGGCGGCCGTGACGGTGCGGTGGATCATCCGCTCGGCAAACGAGGCACCTGGGGTCGGAGGCAGGGGATCGTCCCGGCGTTCCAATTGAGTAACGGTGCGGCCATGAGCTTCGCGCTGGAGGGCGGCCAGTACCGTGAGGCCAGTCGGCTGGCCGGCCGCGTCGATCTCGACGGCGTGCACCGCAGCCTCGCTCACAAAGCCGCTGTCGATCAGTACTTCTTTCACCGGGCCCACTGCCGCAACGATCGCTTGCAGCGTCGGGACCAGCTGCTCTTTGTCGTTCGGCGCCGTGCACACGCGCTGGCCCACGATCAACCGGCTGTCTACGTCCACGGCCGCTTGAGCGTTGTAGGCCTGCTCAAAGTGCTCGCCGCTACCCGCTTTCATGATCCGGCTTTCCGGATCGGTACAATTATACTGCTCCTTCGCTCCGGGAGTCGGATCTGGCGGCTCGGGCGGCCTTCCCCGCGGCTTTTTCCCAGCAGCAGCGCTCGCCTGCCGGGCGGCCATTTTGGCGTCATGTTCCGCCTGCTCCGCCTGGATGCGTGCGTAGGCGCGCGCCTCCATCTGCGCTCGGGCGCGGACCAGCTGCGCCTTGCGGTCCTGCCGACGCCGCACTTCCTCAGGGATCGTCAACCCGTCGGCCGGCGGGGTCGCGTCCGCCTCCTCCGCTTTGCGCAACAACTGCGCGATCTCCAGATCGAGCTGGTGCATCGTCTGGCCGGCATGCTCATAACTCACCGCCGAGTGCTTGCTCGCATTAGCCAGGATCTTCGTCCCGTCGATCGCCACCGTGATCCCGCCCACTTTCAGCACCCCGCAGCCGGCGGCCAGTTCCAACACCTGCGCAAAAAACGCCCCCAATAGCGCCGCATTCTACCGGCGAAACGTGCACAACGTATCGTGGTCAGGATGGGTGTCTGCACACAACAAGCGCACCGCCACGTTCTCATAACTCGCCCGCTCAATCTGTCGGCTCGAAAACGTTCCCGTCGCGTAACTGTAGATCAATAACCCCAGCAGCATCCCCGGCGGATATTCTTCACTGCCCGTCCCTCGCTCGTTCGCTCGCGCTGCACTCACGTCCAGCTGCTCCACCGCATCGATGACTAAGTGCACCAGGTGATCCTCCGCCACCCAGTCCCGCAGATCCGGAGGCAAGAGCAGTCCTGTGTCCCGATCGATATTCACGTATCGTGTTGCAATAACAAAACTAAAGCATGTTTCGTGCCTAAGTCCGACAGGCTGCTAGATTGAAGATAATGGCCCAATTTTGCTCCCTTTCCCCAAAGGGAGCGTGATTCTTCTCCGCAATCAGGAGTATTCCTTGGATTTCAAGGCAAAGAAGCGAAGTGCTTCGATTGTGAGAAGCGAGAGGCCGTCCCCAAATGGCCCCTCTCAAGGGCACCATTTTGTATCAGTAATCGAGATGTCGGACGGTGCATAGTTGGAGAATAGCTGGCCGCTCGGAATGCCTCAATTGCGGTTTCTCGCCCTTTATTGACTTTCCTAACTATGTGCCGGAAAGCTAATACCCGATGAAGACCATTTCGATCGTCCTGGTTCGACTCCAGCCAAGGCAGCCATTTCGATGAAACAGCCTATGCGATTCGGGGCAAAGGGTCCGCTTGCGATACCCGCTCAATCCACGGGCCGAAGGCTCTCCACTTTGCCGGTGTCGGCCCTCGTGAGCGTGCCGTCGAAGGCAAGCCAATCGCCCGAGCGCAGCCTTTTGTTCATCTTTCCGGGAACGACGATGATTCCGTCCCTATGAACCACGATGCCGTTATGGAGCTTCATGTCGTACTCCAACACCTTGGTCACACCGTTCCGCGTTATCATCACCTGAGAATAGCTCTCGGTGAACCCGTCCTTCACAACGAGAACGGGAGCCGAGCTGGTTGTGGTCACGACAGTGGTCTGGACTACTACAGGGTCGCCGAATGAGGCGGATGCGCCGGTTAGCCCGAATATCAGGGCGAGCGAAAGATTGGTTGTGGTTTTCATATTGATAAGGTGCGGTTAGAATTTCCGCGGACGTAGGTTCGCAGGTGTGCGATGGTACAGCAGTGGCCAGACGCGAACCATGGGGTAATACCAGTATTGAGATTGACGCAGTCCGATTGTTATACCGCGCGCTCTATCTATGTCGGATCGAATCACTCATTTAGAAGGGTCTTGTGCGCCATGCACGAGATGGCCGCTTGCAGTTCGAAACCCGGAACCTCAACGTCATACAACTGCCGTGGACACCCATACCGCGGATCCGACGCCAACCCACATTAGGCTTATGAAAACCTACGCAGTAAGCGGTTTCGGGAGGTGCTGGCTGTACCTGGTGCTCGGCGCAGGAGTGCCGGCCATGGTTCACGCTGACCTAGGTTCCGCCGCGAGCGACCCGGTGGCGCTGAGCGTGCAATTTAATTCGCAGGCGCTGGCCGACAAGCACCCGTATGGCGCAGTGCCGGCGGGAACAGCCGTGGATTTTGTGATGCACGCCCAATCCGGCGTCAGCAGCGCAACGCTGGTAGTCGAGAAACGGCGCCTCGAAGGCGACCAGACCTTACTGGAATACACCGAGGTCGCTCGCGTGCCCCTGCAGTCGTCGCCCGATGGCAAACTCCAACAATGGCGTGGGCGTTACACCTTTAGCGAGATCAGCGTGTACGGCTACTACTTCGACCTGACCATCGGCGGCACCCGGTATGTCTACCAAGACAACGACCAGATGGTCTATTGGGGCCACGAGAAGGGCGACAATGGCCTGGGCCAGATCGACCTGTATCCCAGCTCGCCGAAGCAGATTAGGCGCTACAGGCACACGGTTTACCTGCCCGACTTCAAGGTCCCGGACTGGGCGCCCGACATCGTGTACTACTACATCTTCCCGGACCGCTTCCGCAACGGCGACCGGTCCCACATCCCCAATCCAGCCGTGGACACCTATCACGGGCACCCGATCGAGCTTCACCGCAACTGGCTGGACAAGCCCTGGAAGCCGCACAGCGGCGATGGCTCCGATGATATAGTCTGCAATGATTTCTTCGGAGGCGACATCGCGGGCATCATCGAGAAACTCGACTACATCGCTTCGCTTGGGGCAAACGCCCTCTACATCAACCCGATGTTCAGGGCGCCCAGCAACCATAAGTACGACACCGCCGACTATGAGCAGATTGACCCGCACTTCGGAACCAACGCCGACTTTGTCCGACTGTGCGCCGAGGCCGCCAAGCGGGGGATCCGGGTGCTGCCGGACACGTCGATCAACCACACCGGCAGCGAGTCGGTGTACTTCGATCGCTACGGCAACTACGGTGGCAAGGGCGCATTTTCGGGCGGAAAGATCAACCCCTCCTCGCCCTATGCCGACTGGTACACGTTTATCCCCGGCCAAGCCGACCCAGACAAGCAGTACAAGAGCTGGCTCGACGTCGAGAGCCTGCCCGAGGTCAACAAGGCCTCGCCCAGCTTTCGCGCCTTCATCTATGGCAACAAGGATGGCGTGATGGAGCAGTGGCTGGACCGCGGCGCGGCCGGCTGGCGCATGGATGTCGCGCCGTGGGTTCCGGATGACTTCTGGCGCGAATGGCGCAGGGCCGTGAAGCACCACAGGCCCGATGCGCTGACCGTGGCCGAGACCTGGTTTGACGCCAGCAAGTTCTTCCTGGGCGACGAGTTCGACTCGACCATGAACTACATTTTTCGAAGCGCCGTGCTTGACTACGCCAAGGGCGACAAGGCAGGCAAGGCCTATAGGTCGCTGGAGTACATGCGCGAGGTCTATCCCCCGCAGGTGCTGTTCGCGCTCATGAACGTGCTTTCGAGCCATGATGTTGAGCGCAGTCTTTACACCTTTGGCTTCAAGGACGAAACCACGCCGGCGGCCCGCGTGCAGGAGGCCAAGCAACGCCTGCTTCTTGCCACGTTTGTCCAGATGACGTACCCGGGCTCGCCGACGATCTACTACGGCGACGAGGTCGGTGTCACGGGCGCCAACGACCCGTACGACCGCGCCACGTATCCGTGGCCCGACCTTGGTGGAAAGCCGGACAACGCCCTGCTGGCGGATTTCAAGGCGCTGGTTACGCTGCGCAGGGACAATCCGGTGCTGCGGCGCGGAAGCCTGCAGGCACCGCTGCTGGTCAACGATCACGTGATAGTTCAAGCCCGGCAGCTCGGCACGACCTGGGCGATCACCGCCAGCAACAATGACCTCGGCACCCAATTAGTCACGGTGACGTTGCCGGATGGTTGCGCGACGACCACCTTTGTGGACGCCCTGTCGCACCAGGCCGTGAAGACGGACGGTAACAAGCTTACTCTGGTCGTGCCATCGTTGTTTGGGATTGCCCTAGTGGGCAAATGACGATCCTGCCAGGGCACCCAAGCAATGGGAGTGCCACATCCCAATCCGCCCATCGAACACCGTGCTCCCAATCTTTGATCTACGTCCGGAGAATGGCGGAGAGAGGGAGATTCGAACCAAGGACCTGTTGATCACTTGGTCGCTGGTTCGATCCCAGCCCGGGCAGCCATTTCGACCAAGTGTCCTTGAGTGACATTAGGCGACACGGTGTGACTAACGCCCTCGCCTTCCATGACTTTCAACGCGGATATCAGTTGAGCGACAATGTCGTGGAGTGACACTGAGGGGCCCTGCGTACCGCTCTTTTGTGCGTCCCATTGTGCAGCCGACCCAGACGCCGGAACCCATGGCACCTTTGCCATCTCCTTCCGCATTCCAAGACTCTGCACGTCCGTATAGACATTCGCTGTAAGTCTGGGGTCCGAGTGACCGAGCACGTCTTGCGCTGCCCGCTGATTTACACCGCTAGCCGCCCCCCAAGTCTGCCAGGTCTTGCGAAGCGCGTGCCGATGAAGAACCCGGCCGAGCGCATCCTTATGCGGCACGCCCGCTTTTTTGAGGTGGCTCCGGAACTGGTCATACGTCGCGAGCCGCCCTTCCAATACGCGATCCGTTTCCGGCCAAGTAGGGTTGCGAGTCGCCCGCAGGAGGTCCGCAAGCTCCCCCTTTTAGGTCCACCCTGCGCCGATCCTTGTCCTTGGTCGTGCCCTCTCGGAAAACCACATAGGGATCTTCTCCCTCAAGGTGCACGTCGCACCACGCAACCGCATGCGCTTCTGACCAACGGCACGCCGTGTAGAGCAAGAACTGGTATCCCAGGGCGTAGTTTCCAGCGACCGACAAAAGCTTCGCAAATTCATCCTGAGTGTACGCCCGAGACTCCCGGACCTTCCTTCCTTTCACGTCTGGTTTGTCGAGAGACTCCAGCGGGTTTCCCGGCAGACGCATGGTACCCACCAGCCAGTTAAGCAACGCGCAAGCCGAGATTTGAAATTCCTTCTTCGTCTTTTGGGAACGCGCGAGGCACGTCTGCCAATTCTGGAAATTGTCGGCGCGAATGTCCGACAACCGACGCCATCCTATCTCACGAGCCATCCGACGAAGGCGCGTTGTTGTATCGTGAACATGCTTAGCCCGTCGCCCTTGGCCCCGCAAATACTGCTCGTATTCATCCACTACGCTAAGGAGCGGTTTCGACGCCATGTCTGTCTGGATGTCCGGTGCGACCAATCCCTCTTGCACACGCTGCGCGTGCAAGGCGACTTCGAGAATCCGTTTTTGCGCTATCTCACGATTCGGCGTGCCCAACGCCTTCCAATGGCGCACCCCATTTCTCTCCAAAGTGAAATAACCTCGATAATTAATAAGCGCCCGCTTGCCACCGATCACTTGGAAAACGGGATAAACTCGCGTGTGGAAAACCTTATTCATGACGCTTGGGCGATCGTCGCTTTGGACGTCCTCGCCTTCAGACACGCATTGAGATCGCTCAACCGCACGCGAGGACGATGCGCACTCACACGCACAATCGGAAGTTCACCTGTGTCAATGAATACCCGCCGAAACTGCCGAGGGGACAGCTGCACATACTTCGAGGCTTCTGCGTAGCTTAAGGCCGGATCGACTGGAGGAACTTCATTCATACTACTTTTGCTCACCTTTCTTCACGTATCTTCCACCCCTCAATTTGCCTTCCAGTTTCTCATACGCCCTGTCCGACACCCAACCAGGATCCTCTTCAGCCGTAAGCGTCTTGCCCTGAACCTTCGCCTTGATGATCTCTCCCCACGCTTTGGCCTCTGACACTGGAACATAGAAATATGGAACCTCCCGAACATTCTTCGTGAAACCAAACACACTTCGTCCCTCCTTAATCACTCGAAATCCAAACGCCGTCAGACGGCCCTCATTTATTGCCTTGTACACGGCTGCACGCGACACACGCGCATAAATGCACACTCCCCCAGGAGAGATCACATGCCCCGCGATCTCCATCACCTTATCAAACCACTCTTCCGTTTCGTCGTCCGACCCTTCGCGACGATAAATCCGCGTCTTCGGGTCCTTCTCCCCGAGATACTTCGATGCGCCCTTTGGCACTCCCACAAATGGAAACTCTGGAGGCACGGCTTGAGCGTGTCCGCGGTATACGTTCTGTCAACTCATTAACGCCGTTTCCGTTTTCTCCCCTCTTAGCTCTTTGCCCGAACGTCCTAATGATCCGCGGCGACGGATGGCGCGCCTCCTGCACCAGCAGGAGGCGTGACAGACGGAGACGTCAGATCCGGTAGTTGGTTAGGCATTTTCTCTCTCCGATCTGTTGTTCGCAGGGCGTGAGAGCATACTCGATCGTTCATGCGGTGTGTTCAATCCTGATACCAGCTACATAATTGGGTCCCTGTGCCCTAGCTCGGATCGAACCCATCAGTTTACCTGAGGTACGACTTTTTCGATCGAATCAGAACCCGGGTTGCACACTCTGGAACTATCGTAAGTGTGGCGCGCTCAAACCATTCATCGGCGTTCAATAAACTCTGGCTGGTATGGATCGAGGGTGAAGCTATCAGCATAGTCCCGGTCGTACAGGATGCTTCTGTCATTTCCCTTCAGCTCAATGCGTTTTTCCGTCCCCTCCAGGTTTAGATAGAGGAAGTGGTTCGCATCTATTTGTCGTGCCATCACGCCCGACGGCACTACAGGACCCGTATTAATCGCTAGACGGCCAATCAGATCACCGAGAATTGGGCTAAGCACGTCCTCCCTTGCAGGCAGGCCCACGTAGAGTGCAGTGCCCGCTCCATAAGTATTGGAAGTCACGATCGGGTAATCTTGATCCAGTCCGACAATCCTGCTGAGAACGGTGGCTCCCTGGGTGTGAATCACATCGAAACGGGGAGATTGGCAATCAACGCTCCGGCCGTTGTAAGAGAGGCGTAATGCCGTACCCTTGAGGCCCAGCTTGGAGAGCTCATTGAATTGTTCCGTCTCCTCAAAGCCTGAAACGCGGATTCCAAAGACGTCACTCAGGCGGCCAGGGAGCGTCCCAGAGAAAACCTGTCCATGCTCGTCAATCATAGCCGAATACCCGGTCATGACCACAGTTCCGCCTTGACGTACAAACTCCCGAATCTTTGCAGCCGTCGGCTCATCCATCAGAGTGACACCGGGAACTACCAGCATCTTGTAATGCAAAGAGCTCCTACTGATCTCCACCACACTTGTTTCGACATTCCGTCGGTTGAAAACATTGAACGCCGTCTGGATTTGGTTGTCGTGCAACTCCGGGAAGCTTGCGCTCGCTATCTGGCTGTCAAAGGAGAAGGCCAGCGCGACCTCCGGGTGTGGGTGGTAAGGAAATCCGTGAGGCGCAATCCTCTTAAACTCCGCAGCGATTTTTTTGTATTCTTCGTACTTCCTGTTGGGAACACCGTCCCAGTCAATCATCCCCTGCAGATACTGCTCCTCACCCGCGTGCATGGCTTGCCATGTCCAACCACAGACCATCTGGTTTCCTTCCATGAGTGAGGCATAAGCAGATTTGCGAATGGAACCGGGCACCGCCGTATGAGTCGTGAACTCCGTGCACCAGAATGGTGTCGTGTTTTCAAACTGGATCCGCGCAATACCAAATAGCGCATTTTCAATTCCTTCATTCTTCTGCAGCGAATTCCCTGGATAGAACCCGCAGCCACCGCGGGCAATCATCCCTGCGTAGGCGATCCCAGAATAGTCGAAATACTTCATGGAGCTGTAGTACCACATGTTGGTGGTCGTTAGCGCGCCCGGTGCGTTCTCATTCACTTTGGCTATGATTTTCTGCAGGATCCCGCATACTTCGTCCGAGATGAAGCGCCGGAAATCGAGCACCCGTTCGGGCGGCCCCTCGACCAAACCCGAAACCGGCAAACCCACTTCGTCAAAGTCGCCGATCCGGCGCGACCACCGCTGCGACGCCCAGGCAACATTCAGGTTTCCCACTGTGCCGTATCTCGCCCGCAGCCAAGTGATGAAGCGTGCCTTCACGCTCGTGGAGTACGAGATCGGCCCATCGCCAGGCTCATTGTCGATCCCGAATGCAAGCAGGGCAGGATGTTTCCCATAGCGCCTTGTGATGGCATCCGTGAAGCGAAGGGCGTACTGCTGGTGCATAGGATCCCCTACGTCGACCATGTAGCGGTGGTTAGGATAGAGAACGTTTTCACTGCTGTCCGTGATGTTCATCGACGGGTATTTCTGGTGCAGCCAGATCGGCGCCGGCCGCACGGCGATGTCGAGGATCACCTTTATCCCGGCCTCGTTCATCATGTCCATCACTTGGTCGAACCATGCGAAAGCAAACCTCCCGTCGGAGGGCTCGTAGCTGTCCCAAGCAAGGTGCCCCATCCGCACGACTCGGAATCCTGCGGTTTTCATGAGTGTTATGTCATGCCTCCATGTTTCCGGGTTCGAGTCATGGGGATGATAATTTGTACCAACGTAAAGCTCCTGGGCTGAAGCGCTGGAAAGGATCCCGACGACGGCTGCCAGGATTACCGCACGAAGGAAGGAGAAAATTCGCATGGTAAAGTAGAAAGGTAAAAGGGGTACGGAGAATATTGCTGCTACCAATGATCGAGATCCGCAAACAATAGATTCCCTCGGGACACGAACAAAAATCCCGCACGGTCACACGTCCAAAGGATTTGACCGATACCGGCAGCTTCGAATGGGAAGGAAAGACGACGACTCACCAACCGGGCGCCAACTATTTCGGATTCGGGGTTGAACCTGCCAGTCGCGTCCGTGAAGAGGAAACTGGGGGGGCCGAAGGGGCATTCTTTTGGGGCGGCGAGAGACCGCAAACTCACATCGATTCCGGCCCTTGAACTTGGCTGTCTGGCGGCCATAGGCTGTTCGAACCCCCTATGCTCCAATTATTTCATCGGATTGCACTCGCATTGGTTCTCGGGACGCCGGTTTTTGCTTCGGCCGCCCCGGCGCCCGTTCGTGTTGAAAATGGATTGGTCGAGGGCACCCAGGATGGTGCGTTGGCCGTTTACCTCGGCATTCCATTCGCCGCCCCACCTGTGGGTCCGCTGCGCTGGCGGCCGCCGGAACCGGCCGCTGACTGGACTGGGGTGCGGCCGGCCAAGGAATACGCCGCGACCCCCATACAGAAGCTGGAAGCCTGGGAAGGACCGCTGCACGTCAGTGAAGATTGCCTCTATCTGAATGTTTGGAGCCCAGCCAGTTCCTCCCGCGACGGGCTGCCGGTGATAGTCTGGATCTACGGCGGAGGATTCTCGGGCGGCTCGACAGCAATCGGACAATACCATGGCGAGCCCTTGGCCCGCCATGGCGTCGTGGTGGTGAGCATCGGCTACCGGGTCGGCGCGCTTGGCTTTTTGGCGCTGCCTGAACTCAGCTCCGAGTCCCCTCATCACGTCTCCGGCAATTACGGCCTGCTTGACCAGATCGCTGGCCTCCGCTGGGTGCAGCGCAACATTGCCGCCTTCGGCGGCGATCCCCACCGGGTGACGATCTTCGGCGAATCCGCCGGAGGCATCGCAGTCAACCTTCTTGCGGCCTCGCCCCTTGCCCAAGGACTCTTTCAAGGCGCCATCTCCGAGAGCGGTGGGTCCCTGGGCCCCACCCGTACCCCGCCCGCCTTCGGCGAGAACATGCAGCTTCTATCCGCCGGCGAACAGGACGGCTTGGGTTTCGAGCGCGGCCTTGGAGTCTCGTCCTTGTCGCAGCTGCGCCAACTCGCCGCGCAGCAAATACTGGACGCCTCGCCCGGATTGGGACGCTCTTGGCCTGTGGTCGATGGGTGGGTGGTGCCCAGCGACCTTTATCGTGTGTACGAGGAGGGTCGGCAGAACGACACGAACATTTTGGTCGGGATCAATTCTGACGAAGGTGCGCTCTTCGGTGGTCCTCCCAGCCGGGAGGCCTATATCGCTATGGTCAAAAGCCGTTTCGGCCCTTTCGCCGAAAAGATCTTCGGGCAGTATCCTGCCGGACCCGACTCCTGGCGCCAGTCCGGCATGGATCTCATGCGGGATGCCGGCTTCGGTTGGAACACGTGGTCGTGGGCGCGCCTGCAAGCCAGTAAGGGCAAGGGCCACGCCTACATGTACTACTTCGATCATATTCCGCCCCGTTCGCCGGCGTTGCCGTGGGCCCGCGCGATCGGGACGGCGCATTCCGAGGAGGAGCCGTACGTGTTCGGGAATTTCGACCAGACGCTGCATTGGACGCCCGAAGACCTCAGGCTTGGCCAGGAGGTCTCGACCTACTGGACCAACTTCGCAAAATACGGCACCCCTAACGGCAACGGTCTGCCCGACTGGCCCGCCTTCAACGATGCCTCTACACGGGTCATGTACTTCACCGACGGCCCCCACGTTGGGGACCTTCCCAACCGGCAGAAGCTCGAAGTGCTCGACGCCTACTACGCCTGGCGCCGAACTCCAGACGGCGAAGCCTGGGTTCGCCAGGCCCCTTCAGTCGCAACGCCGCGCTAGTTGGAGCTCAACGAGCCAACCAGAGCACGGCACTCACCAATGTGCCAAGTGCGTTGTGCAGTGCGGCAAGTTTCTCGGTAGCGGTTCCTCCAAATTCGGAGGATGGATCGCCCACCCTTGGCTGAACGCACAATGATTCCATATCCGCATGACGTCTGTCGTACATGCTACAGTTTCTTCCTGGATGTCGCCACGACCCCCAACGCGGCCAGGTTACGGCTTCATTTGGAAGATGAGCCGGCAAGAGCGCCCACTGCCCGTCCTAGGGGCTGGAGACATCAAGATGACCGCCCTGAACCAGAGTGCAGGCTTGGAGCAGCGATTCATAGGGAGATTCGCCTCCTAAGTTGCCGACTTCTTGCGCCGGTCAGCCGTGCATAGAATTCGTCAAACAATCGGCATTGAAACAGCCAATTACCGGAGTTAAGTCATTGGTAATGAGTAGAGTCCCTAGGTTCGATCCCAGCCCGGGCAGCCATTTCCAGCGTCTGCCCCAAAGCGCCAGGCCGTGCCAAAGCGTGACTTATCCCCTCTGTGTCAGTCGCTTCCAGAAGCTGCTTCACCTGCACCCAAAGGCCATTAGGTGACACCGGATGACCAGAATTCCCGGAAGTTTGTGCGTCTAATAAGTGCGTCGTGCTTCTCGGCTGCAATGGAGATGGGACTCCACCACCACTAAGCCGGAACCATGCAGTCGGAACCTCCAAAACCAGGCATAAGGTGCTGCATGACAATCAGATTTCTACTGCATTGCATTCGGAATTCCAGTCACCAAACCACTACCTTTTTCACCCATGAATGTCTCCGACTGCATGGTTCCGGCTAAGAGGTGTTAGCCGACGCCGGAGCTCCATCCGCCGGAGGTGGGGCTGCGACATCCTTACTTGGACGGAAGGGACCGCATCATCGCCTTCACCTGGGTGAGCAGCCGATCCAGGGTCCGGCTCATTGTAAGGAAGGCGTCCGCCTCCCCGGGATCCGCGGAGTTGTCGGCGGCGACCTTTGCCAGGCGGGAGCCATAGTTGAGCGCCTGGGCCTGGGTCAGCAGAAGGGTGAACTCGAAGTCTGCGCCACTCGACAGGAGCAGGTCGTGCTCCGCCGTCTTGCCCAGCGCATCCCGACTCGCCTTCTCGCCGGCGGGCAGCTCCAGGCGCCTCAGGTCGAGCGTGGGATCGTCCTGAGCGAGACCTTTGAGCCGCTTGGCACCATCGGCGGCGGCGATCGAGATCGCCTTGATGAGTCCAGACAGCTCACGGGATCCGTGCTTTATGATCAGGACCTTGCTGACGTTTTTCTCCTGATCGAGGAGCTGCGCAAGGAGGCTTGAGGCATTATTACGGACCTGCATTTTATCGTTGGCCGCCTCGGTATGCCCCGCCGTGGCCGGCGCTGGCGCAGGAGCTACTGACGAGGATGCCGGGCCGGTCGTTGAACAGCCGAACAGCAGGGCGGAGCAGCCCAGAGCGCCGGAAGCCAGGCGGAAGCATTCAAGAGCGAGTCGGTGGGATAGGGATCTCATGAGCAACAATAGCTCACAGACATCCATGCCGGCAGTGGGTTGCCGAGAATCGAACGGCGGTGCTTTAAGCTACCGCCGCTTCCGCTGCCCGGTGGCCGGACGTGCTACCGAATTAGGTAAGCTTCACCCAGGCAGCGTGAGAACTATTTAGGCTGTGAGAACCCGTCGTTCGAGGCTGGCTACGGCTTTTTGAGTCCCATTTGCTTTGCGAGATAGGCGTCGAGCATCCTCGTAGGAAGAAGTCTGGGCAAAGTCCAGTTCTTGAAACGTTGCGGAACGACCGCGTAGCGTGCCTTCGGTTTCGCCGTGCTGAGTGCCACGTGGACGGCTTCGCCCAGACGCTCAGGGGATAAGCCGTTAGTGCGGGCTTCGGTGACGATGAACTTCTGGAAGTTCTGCACCGCCTCCCAATACTCGGTCGGCTTGAACTCACTCAGATCTTCTTTTTCGCCCTTTGAATCAGGCCAACCCCGCCTCCACCGATGGCGGGCCTCCGAAGTAGAAACCGCCGCCGCCGAATAGGAGAAGAAGCACGATTATAAGGAGCATCAGATTCATGGCCGGAAGATAAAACGGCACTGTGACCACTCGTATGGAGTCTTCTCCTCCTCCAATAAAACCGCCTTCGAAAGGCCAACCGCGAGACACCCAATTTTCCGCTTAACCTATGTCCATGATCTGGTAGTTTGCATACCAACACCAACCGACAATGCCACACCACATTCTGCGCTTCAAAAAGACGAAATCGCTCTTGAAAGGAAGATCATGAAGAAAACAAAGATCAAATGGCTCGGCAAGCCGCAGAAACATGATTATCCGGCAGCTCAAACATATCTGAGTCTGACTTTCGATCCACGTACGGCAAAGAATCTTGTCGACAAATTGAAACGTGCCAAGATGAGCGAATTTGCGGCGAAGGATATTTTCAGAGCGTCCGAGCTATCGCCGCTTGGTGTCAGTAATAGCCACGTTGAAAAAGATCGAACTGAAATCATCCTTGACGAAGCCCTATCGCCGCTCCTGCTGTGTAGGGACCGAAACTCTGGCAAGCTGATTATCGTCGACGGCTATCACCGCCTCTGCGCGGCATACACATTCGATGAGTATGCCATGGTTCCTTGCAAGCTTGTAGGATCGGATAGACATCGCTAATCTCAGGGCCCAATCATCGCAGAGGGCGTTGAGTGGATTCTGGAAGGCAAAGCGACTGCCGACGGAACGTTGGCGGCGGAGGGCGATATTTCCAGACAAGTTTCAAAGGATCTAAACAACGAACAGCGCCACGCCGGCGCTCAACATGGCGACGATCGTCAGCAACACGACCGCGCGATTCAGGCCGGAACTCGGTTGACCACATAACGATGCACAAAAACTCGGTGCTCAAGAGCCTCGATGAGAAAAAAGCCGCAGACAAGCCGAACCACGACGCGCAACCATCACGAAAAGAAACTGGGACAAAACGTCCGCTGATGGTGTTAACCATCGGACATTCCATGCGAACCATCGGAGAATTCATCCAACTGCTGCAGGCGCACGGGGCGACCAACGGCAACGCCGATTGCTTCATCCAAACCCTTATCCGGAGGCGCTCAGGGGGCGAGAAATTCTTCGAATCTCGCAAGATGCGCATAACACACCATAGTGGCCACGCGATCTTTGGTTCACGCTGATGACCTATGCAAAAAGAACAATCAGTCGATGTGAAACCGGGGACCCAAGATGAAATCGAAGGCTCCGCGAAAACTCTTGCGGGCAAGATCAAAGAAGAGGCCGGCAAAGCGGTCGGAAACCCGCGATTGGAAGCCAAAGGCGATTGAGATCAGATCGAAGGCAACGCCCAAAAGAAGGTCGGAGAGGTCAAAAAGGTGTTCGGTAAGTAAACGAGCTCGGTTTGCTTTAAGAGGCTATTTGCCGACGGGAACGTCTCGGCGGCATGTTCAACTACTATTATCGGAATGCCTCCTCGTGGAGCCTTTTTTCAGCGCCCGCAGGCACGGTGTTCGGGCGTCGCCTCGGATTCGCACGTCGCGGCCATCCAGAGCAAGTTGGACTCCTGCAGGCGTTGCACCTCTTGGTGGGTTACACCCCATAGCGGACGCAGGTCGTTACGCGTATCCTGATCCTGGCCCGCTGCCATTATAATCATGAACAAACCCATCTCACTCGCGCTGCTCGTCGGCGGAATCATCCTCATCATTTACGGCGTCAGTGCCTCTAATTCCACCGCCTCTGGCTTCTCCCGTTTTTTCACCGGAAATCCGACCGATAAAACCATGTGGCTGCTCATTGGCGGTGCCATTGCAGCCGTCGTTGGGGCGGTTGGCTTGCTTCGTGGATCGAAAGCACCGTAGCCGCCCTGTTTTCGTCTCAACCGAAGTCGACGATCGTTTCCACGGCCGCGATCTTATCACCGACTACAATACCTTTCCCCATGACAAACTATATCGCAGAACTCATCCGCTATCCGAAGACGAAAGCACTCTTCCGTCCGCTCGCCTTGCTTCTGATCCTAACAGCGACCATCAGCGCTATCGAAGCCCAGAATGCCCCGACTACCGCGCCATCTTCCAACCCAGCTTCACCCGCGGAACCGACGGCGTTGTCCCATGGCGACAAAAAATTCATCAAGAAGGTCGCCCGAGCCAGCACGAATGAAGTGGCGCTTTCGCAGCTGGCGGCCAGTCGTGCCCTGAGCCCCGACGTAAAATCCTTCGCGCAAATGATGATCACGGACCACACCCAGGCAAACTCCGACCTAGGGGCGCTCGCAACAAGCAAGGGTATCGATATAAGCAAGCCGGTCGCCGAGGGCAAAGTGGACGACATATCGAGCCTTTCGTCCAAGTCCGGTGGCGATTTCGACAAAGCGTACGCCAAGCTAATGGTAAGTGCCCACAATGGCGCCGTTGATCTTTTCAAGGATGAAGTCGCAACCGGCAAGGACCCCGACGTTGTGGCATTTGCGAAAAAATACGTCGACACCCTTAGCATGCATCTCGATCACGCAGTGGCGCTCGGGAAGATAGTCAGCCCGTAACCATACACCAGGTTCCCGTTTGGTCCTGCTGCCGTGAGCGATCGCAGCCCCCGACCGTAGGCATCATTCCGATCGGCTGGTTGTCTGGTTTTCGCCCTTATGTTCCGATGGCGCATTTCCACCGTCCAGATCTCTCGACCTCTATTTCCCAGTTTCGAGCAATTACAGTTGGTCTTCAAAGGCAGGTGTCCCTACCCCCCGCGCCTCCCTTGAAAATGTTCTCCGAATCCTCATCGGCAATCGCGACTAGATGCCGAAGCTGTAAAAAGCAGGCTGTGCTAGTTCCTTCTCTTCGCGCTATTTTCCCATAGGAGCTGAGCGGCTTCAACGAAGAGGCTCTCGCCACACTTCTATGACAGTTATCCGAAGCGCCTTCCGCGCCTCAAGTTGATCGCTTTGCCGAACTACGCCATGCAGCTTCGGCATGCTTGCCATAGTCCTCGAATGCCTTGCGCAAGCCGCCCAACACCTCGGCGCTGGTTTCAAGCAACGCCTGGAACTGCGGTTCAGGCGCACGCTCGATGTCCTTGTGCAAATGGTCGATCAAACCAGCGATTTCCTGCTGCAGGTGAGCGGAGTGAGCCGCGGGGTCCGAAGAAGACTCGTCGATGGGTGTTTTCATAGGTTGGTGGCGGAGTCATACTACAGCAGTGCCCAAGCGTGTACCATGGGGTGATACCCGCAAAAGTATCCGTCTTTGGAGGGGGGTAACTAAAAGAAACAGAATGGGCCGCGCCATAGTGACTCAATAAGGGCAGCTCGATCGCGGCCACTCAGTTACCCTGAGGCCATATTTCCGCCTCCAGAACCTGATAATTTCACGCCTGTCTTCCGAGCGAATCTGATCAGGGTTCGAAGGCTAACGCTTCTTCTCGTACTCTCGCGCAGAGCTTGCTGCGCCTGCTCCTTCGTGATCCTACTCAACGGCCAAAGCTGGGAGACACGAGCCCGCGTAATCCGCTCCATTTTAGCCACTTCTGTGCGTGAATGAACCCTACCCTCTCTCAACTGCTGAGCCCAGGAATGAACCTTAAGAACTACCGCCCAAGGATCCGTGGCGTTCCCAAACAAATGCCGTTTCGGCGTTAGATTCGTCCTCGCATTTCTCGCCGAATTCCTCCCCTTCACGAAGGGCATCGAGACTCGCAAGATTTTGTCTTGGATCCCGCCCTGGGCAGCCATTTCGAAGATTTGTCCGGAGATGCCAGAAGGTGCCGCGGAGCGATTCATCCCCGCGGTGCCAGTAACTGTCGGCAACGCATGCTACTGCGTTCGTTCGGAGGCGCTCTCCAGCTTCTCCCAGCGGGCCAGGGCGGCGACCTTTTCCCGTTCGATCGATTCGAGCCGGGTCTTCACCTCCGCGAATCGAGCCGCTTCTGTCTTGTAGAAACTGGGATCGGCCAGCTTGACGACTAGTGTGGCCTGCTCCCTTTCGAGGGCTTCGATGCGAGCCGGAAGCGCCTCGAGCTCCTGGCGTTCCTTGTTCGTGAGTTTTCGAGAGGTTGCGGCGCGGCTTGCGCTCGATGCGGCGGCGCTTTCCCCCGCTGCAGCCCTTGGCCCGGCGGACCCGCGCCCGGGAGCCTCAGCGGCCTTTTTTGCCGCCTGCTTTTTATTCTCGTTTTGCCAGTCCGTGTATCCGCCGACGTAATCGCCGATGCGGCCGTCGCCCTCGAAAACGAGGGTGCTCGTCACTACCTCGTCGAGAAACGCGCGGTCGTGGCTTACAAGCAGAAGTGTGCCCTGGAACTCGACCAGCAGGTCTTCGAGAAGGTCGAGCGTCTCCGCGTCGAGGTCGTTCGTCGGCTCATCCATGACGAGCACGTTTGCCGGCTGCGTGAAAAGCCGGGCGAGCAAAAGTCGATTGCGTTCGCCGCCGGAAAGGACCCGCGCCGGGGTGCGCGCCCGCGCCGGCTCGAACAGGAAATCCTGCAAATAGCTTATGACATTCCGCGAGCGGCCCTCGATCGTCACGGTCGAATTTCCATTCGCGATATTGTCGGCGACCGTCTTGTTGTCATCGATCTGGGCGCGGAGCTGGTCGAAATAGACGACCTCCAGCTTCGTTCCGAGTTTGACCAAGCCGGAACTGGGCGCGAGTTGTCCAAGGAGGAGCTTGATGAGGGTCGTTTTACCGGCCCCATTGGGTCCAAGGATGCCGATCTTGTCCCCGCGCTGGACGACAAGCGAGAAGTCGCGCACCACGACTGGCGCCCCGGGCCAGGCGAAGGAGAGTTTTTCCGCCTCGATCACCTTTTGCCCCGTGCGCTCGGCCTCGGCGAGCTTGAGTTGGGCGGAGCCGACCCCTTCGCGCCGCGCCCGGGCCTCGGCGCGCATGGCCTTGAGGGCGTTGATGCGCGCCGCGGCGCGCGAACGCTGGGCCCGGACGCCTCGGCGAATCCATTCCTCCTCCTGCGCCAGTTTCTTGTCGAAGGCCACGCGTTGCTTTTCCTCCGCCTCAAGGACGTCCTGTTTGCGGACGAGGTAGGTGTCGTAGTCGCAAGCCCAGCCTGTAACGCGGCCCCGGTCGAGTTCAACGATGCGCGTGGCGATCTTGCGCAAGAAAGCGCGGTCGTGCGTGACGAAGAAAAGAGTCGGCTCCTTCTCCAATAGGAACTCTTCCAGCCATAGGATCGATTCGAGATCGAGGTGGTTGGTCGGTTCGTCGAGCAGCAGCAGGTCCGGCTCGCCCGCGAGCGCCCGGGCCAGAAGCGCCCGGCGCTTGAGACCTCCCGAAAGCTCCTGGAACCCGCGCCCCGGCTCGAGGCCCGTGTCGCGGATCAAGTCCTCGACCCGGACGTCCCGCTTCCAGTCCTCCTCGTGGCCGTCGTCGTTGGGCCGAAGTCCGCTCGAGACAATGTCGTGCACGCTGCCCCGGAGATCGGTGGGAACCTCCTGCGCCAGCCGGGCGAATACCGCGCCCTGCGGGCGGAACAAATCGCCCGTGTCCGGCTTCATATCGCCCATGATGACCTTCATGAGGGTCGTCTTTCCCGCGCCGTTGCGGCCTACAAGGCAGACCCGCTCGCCACCTTCGAGCTGGAGATTGACCTTGTCGAGGATCGCCGGTCCACCGAAGTGCAGTGAAAGGTCGAGCAGCGTGAGCAGGGACGCCATTGGAAACCGGTCAAATTGGGCAGGGGATGAGCGCCACGCAAGCCGCGGCGCTTCCGGCTTTGCTTATAAAAGTGGGTTCGCCTTCGATAGGGGGATTCTGCTTGAGGAGCCCGAGCCGCAGCGAGATCTGCAAAACCCAGGGTGCCGCTGAGTCGAGGGCGAAGCAGATCGGGCAAGGAGCTCCGATTCACGTCGAACGCCAACTCCACATGAAGATCGGCCGTCCCTACGGACGCTGAGATAATCGCATTCCAGCCCATCCGCTCCTTGTCGCAGCACGGAATCGCGATCGCCAGTCTCCAGGCGCTTGACGGCCACGGCGACGACGCGATCGGCACCCTCCAGCCCATCCTCCAGCTCGGCCGCAAGCTTCAGCCGTACTCGCGCACCTTGGTGCGCTCGATGATCGGCGTCGTGATTGAGCGCAACAGCCTTCAGACGGCCGCTTTCATCCTCGGCAACTCGGACGTTTCCCCGGGAGCCCGGGCCCGGCTTGCGGCCGCGTTGAAGGACGGCGATCCCGAGGCCGGCGGCCGCTATCTCTTGTCCACGGAGTATGCGTTCCAGTTGGGTGCGTTTGGCGCCAAGCAGCTCGGAGATATCTACGCCGGCTATGGCAACGGCGATAAGCATCCATGGCTGCATCGGGCGTACGATGCCGTCAGCCCGTTCGTCTACAACCAGCGCGCGACCTTCAACATCTATGGCGACCTCTACTTCGACCTGCAGGATATAGCCGGGCGCCGTCAGATCGCGCAGATGAATCCCCGCATGAAGAAATTCATCACGCAAGACGCGCGCCCGGATTTCAAGAATTTCTTCGGCAAGTTGCTAGCGCAAATGATGGTTCCCGCTTATTCAAAGGTGTCTGAAAACTATTGGAGGAACCAAGACCCGCGTGCGGCGCTCCTTGCCCGCCTGTCGAAGCCGTGAGCGAGTCTGCTGCCACCTGAATTCCCGTTGTTTTCTCCCATAGCAATCATTTGACCTTTGGGAGTTGTGTCTGCATAAGACTCGCAAACAACGGATAACTCCATTTCCGGTTTTGGAGGGCTCGTGATGAACTACCTTAGGTTTTTTCGACTGCTTACTGTGGTCTTCCCGGCTGTTCTTGTCCTGGCGGTCGGTGCCTTCGCCGCAGGAACGACGATCAACTTTTCTTCTCTCGATAAGAAACAGGCGCACAAACTGTCCGGGACGCTTTACTTGCCGGAGAACAGTTCAGGCCCCTGCCCGGCAATTGTCATCGTTCACGGGACCATGGGAATCGATTCGCGGGGTGCGTTTTATCGGGAATCGATCCTGAAAGCGGGGATTGCGATTTTCGAGGTCGATTTCAAGACGGGAATCTATAGCGGTCCATTAACCCGACCGTCGCCCGAGGCTTTGGCGCCCATGGGGTTCGCCGCGCTAAGAGAATTGCGTAAATTGCCGACCATTGATCCCGGTCGGATCGGAATCATGGGGTTTTCTATGGGAGGGCACCTGACTGTGACCACGGCTTTTGAAGCAAACCGCAGATTGTGGATGGGCGATGAGAAGGGATTTGCCGCCCATGCGGCCTTTTATCCGGTGTGCAGACCCTTTCTAAAGCAGGACGATTGCAAGATGACCGGGGCTCCGATGATCATTTTTTACGGGACGGAAGACGCCTACGGAGATGGCAAGAATGTTCCGGAGTTCAAAAGCCTGCTATCGAAAAAGTACGGCTATGCCGTGACTACGGTCGAATATGTTGGTGCCCATCATGGGTTTAATAGAAATGAGCCGGCCATGAGCTACTGGGACCCTGCCGCCATAGATCGAAAAGGCTATATGGCTTGGGACCCGGAGGCCGCAAACGATTCACTCAAACGGGTCGTCGCTTTTCTGCGGGAAACCTTGGCTGCCAAGTGATGGATCGGGGAAACAAGGCCCTGGCCCAGCCCTGCACGGTTTTCCAGAACGCCCCGATTACGGCCAGCACCTTCTACTTCGGGAACTGGCGCAGGAGCGGCCACAGCCACGGGTTCCAGGGCCTCGCGGGCAGTTGGAAAATCCGGGGATGGAGCCGGTCTCCATCCCCTATTGCATGCGCAGGTTTTTACCCCACCCATCAATCCCCGCCTGCTTGCCATGAATAGGCGACAGTTCCTCAAGTTTCCCTTGGTAGCCGCGGCGTTCACCTTTGATGCGAGGGCTGATGGGGAGGAGGGGCCCCGAAAGGGTTTCAGCGTGAGATCGCAGGAGGATCGCTATGCCGAGGAACTCCTGATCATGGGAGGACGCTTCGACTGCAAGGTTTCGGGCAGGGACACAGGGGGCGACCTATGCATTTACGACACGATCAGGAAGACCAGGGGAGGACCTGCGCTCCACAGGCATCATTATCAGGACGAATGGTTTTATGTGATGCGGGGAGAGTTCATCGTGAAGGTGGGCGACGTTAGATTGAGTTTGCACCCCGGCGATTCGGCATTCGCGCCGAGGAAGATCCCGCATGCATTTGCCAATGTCGGCGAGGCCGAGGGCCAGATGCTGATCGTGTTTCAACCGGCCGGAAGCATGGAGGACTTCTTCAGGCAGATGGCCAAGTTTGGCAGCGGCATCCCCAAGAATCAGGAAGTCGTGATGAAAGAACTTTGGGAGCAACACGGCATGGAAATCCTCGGACCGCCGCTTACATTCTAGAGTCGGCTCCAGGCGTGGCACCGCTCGACCCGGAAACCTGAGCGGTCCAGGCCGCCGGGGGCAAGGCGACGAGGATCGCCGAGCCGGGATGGCGGCCACCCCCAGGGGAATTGCTGAGCTCAGGGCGAGGCTGGGTCTGGCGGAAGCTTCTGGTGATAATCCGGGTAGGCGGGGCGGGGGTACTTTGGAGTCGGGTTCTTCGCCAGCTGCTCCATCGCGATCGCGACGGCCTTTTCAAGCTGCGGGTCATGTCCCTCGCGGACCAGCTTCGGATCCATGTCCACCTCTACGTCGGGCGCGACCCCATGGTTTTCAACTTCCCACTCCCCCTTGATGCCGTACAGCGCGGCCCGCGGTGCCATGATGGCTCCCCCATCGATCAGCTGGGGAAAGCCGCCAATCCCGACCAGTCCACCCCAGGTGCGCTTGCCGACGAGCGTTCCGGCCTTGCTCGTGTGGAACATCCACGGGAGCGCGTCGCCTCCCGAGCCCGAACTCTCATTGATGAGCATGACCTTTGGCCCACGGATGGCCTCGTCGGGCTCCGGCCGGTCCTCGCCATCGCGCCGCGCGACCAGCATCCTGACGGGCTTGTTGAGCCCGTCGACCATGTAGTCGGCGATCGAGCCGCCGTGGTTGAAGCGTTCGTCCAGGATGGCCCCCTCCTTGCCGACCCCCGCGAAGTAATAGCGGTTGAAGCTGGTGTAGCCGTCGCCTCCCGTGTCCGGAATGTGGACGTAGGCGAGCCGCCCGCCGGAGAGTTCCTCGACCTTCCTGCGGTTGCCCTCGATCCACGCGCGATACCGGAGGTTTGATTCGGAATCGATCGGGACGACGGTTTCGTCGTGAGCGTCGGTCCCATCGGGCTTTGAGCCAACCCGGATCACGGTCTGCTTCCCGGCGGTCTCCTGGAAGAGTTGGTACACCTCGTCCTTGCCCGAAAGGGCACGCCCGTTGACGGCGAGCAGGTAGTCGCCTTGGCTCACCCGCACGCCAGGGCGAGTGAGCGGAGCCTGCAGGTCGGGGTTCCAGTTCTCCCCCTTGTAGATGCGCTTGATGCGGTACAGGCCGTTCTCAACGGCGAAATCCGCACCCAAGAGGCCCACGGAGACATGCTCCGTCTCGGGTTCGTCGCCCCCCCAGACGAACATGTGGCCGACGACCATCCAGCCGGTCATCTCGCGGAACAGGAAGTTAAGGTCCCCGCGGCTGGCTATCCCCGCAACATAGGGCTCGTAGAGCCTCTCGGCCGCCGCGATGTCGAGCCCGTGGTAGCCCGGGTCGTAGAAGAAGTCCCTCTCGATGCGCCAGGCCTCGTGGTACATCTGCTTCCATGCCGCGCGGGGGTCGACGATGACCTCCATCCTATCCGTCGCGATGGCGCCCTTGGCGGGCTCGCCCTTGCCAGATTCGCCCGCCTTCTCGGAATCCTGGATGAACCATTTCTTGTCCCTGCTGATGAGCATCTTCTCGCCGTTGAAGGAGAGGATAAAGGCTGAAACACCGGCCGCGACCTGGTCGGTCTTGCGCGTCTTCAGATCAAACTTTGAGACGGTGTAGGCGGGCCCATCATGGGAGCTGGGATCCGGGACCATGGGGGCGGTCGCGAAGTACAATATGCCGTCCTTGCCCGTCTGGAGGTCGGCATAGTTGGCGGAGGGAAGGGGCATCGCGACGATGCGCTGGTCCATGCCCTCAAAATCAATCTTCACGGGTTCAACCTTGGGCTTCTCGGCGTCCTTCTTGGCGGCATCCGCGACCTTGGCGTCGCCCGCGGGTTTCTCTCCTTCCTTCTTGGCTGCATCCTCGACCTTGGCGCTGGCCGTTGGCTTTTCGTCTTCCTTTGCCGGAGGCTTTTCCGCGGCCTGGGTCGGCGCCTCTGCGGTCTGCGCAGAGGCCGCGGCGCCGTCCTTCTTCACATCCTTGTCCTTCGCGGAGGTGTCGCCGTCCTTCTGGGCCTCCTCATCGTCGCTTTCGGGAGCGACGGGTGAAGGCACATCCTTCCGTAGAACGGCGGCGTACACGCTCGCCGCCGACGGATGGTTGAACCCGGACATGTCTATCCATGACCCGGAGAGCGCCTTTTGCGTGTTGGCTGTGAAATAGAGGTACTTCCCATTGTGGTCGAACCGTGGGCTTCCCGCGTCCGACATCCCGTCCGTGACCTGGTGGATGCTGCGGTCCGCAAGGCCGTAGATGCAAACCACGCGGAGATTGTTGGGCAGGCTCTTCGTGTAGGTGATCCATTGGCTGTCGGGCGACCACGACGGGTCGATGGACGCGCTCCAAACGGGGATGGCATCGGCGTCAACGGACACGGGCGCTCCGCCGTCAACCGCCACGTACCAGAGCTTCTGGCGTTTGTCGGTGTAGGCGATCTTCGAGCTGTCCGGGGACCAGGTCGGCCCATAGAAGAACGAGGGCGGCTGGCCGAGGTCGATCTTGCGCGCCGGGCTTAGTCCGTCCTGCGAGCGCACGTACAGCGCGTACTCGCCCGACTCGTCGGAAAACCACGCGATCCACTTTCCGTCCGGGGACCAGGAGGGGTCGCGGTCGGCCACGCCCGGGCTCTGCGTGAGGTTGCGCACGTCGCCCTTCTCGGCGGGGACGGAAAAGATCTCGCCATAGGCTTCAAACAGCGCCCGCTTCCCCGTGGGCGACAGCGCCGCGCTGAGGATCTGCTCCGGCTTGATCTTCTCGAAATGCGGCCGGAGGCCGGGCAAGTCGGACGCGATCCGCACGGGCACGGGATGGCTCCTTCCGGTGTCGAGGTCGTAGATGTAGAGCGAGCCAAACTGGGCGTAAACGATCCCGCCGGGGCCTGCTGACGCGGACTTGATGTCAAATCCGTCGTTTTGCAGCAGCTTGCGGACCTTCATCGACTTCGTGTCGCAGGCAAAGAGCGTGTAGCGCCCCTCCCGGTCCGAAAGGAAGTAGACCGTGTCGCCCACCCACATTGGGTAGCGGTCATTGGAGTTGTCGCGCGGCACCTTGACAACGCTCGAGTCGGAGAGATCGCTAATCCAGATGGGCGTGGTCTGGCCGCCGCGGTACAACTTCCAGTCGGGTTCCACTTGGCTGATCGGCACGTAGGCCAGATGGGTGCCGTCGGGCGAGTAGCTCGCCTGGGTGCCCGACGGCAGGGGAAGTTCCTGCGGCAGCCCGCCGCCCAGGCCCACGGTGTAGAGCTGCGGAAGGTCGCGCGGGGTCGCGCGGTCGGACAGGAACAGGACACGCGCGGTGTCGGGCGTCCAGCCCACGGCGACGTCGTAGCCGGGATGGCAGGTGAGCCGCACAGGCACCCCGCCCGCCGCGTCGACCACGTACACGTCCGTGTTGCCGTCTACGCGGGACGTGTAGGCGACCTTGCTCCCATCGGGTGAGAATACGGGGCCGCCGCTCGTTCCGCCGGAACCCGCCAGCCGGTGCGCCTCGCCCCCGGAACGATCGACGATCCATATGTCTCCCCCGAAGCAAAAGGCTATTTGGGTCTTGCTCAGGCTCGGCGTCTGCAGGAGCAGCTTCGGGTCGCCCTCACCGCGGGTGCCGGCGGCGAACGCGAAGGCGAGGACGGACAGGGCCAGGAGTCTTCTAGATGTCATTTTCGTTGGGGGTTGGAACACGCCCTGGAATCGGAGCGTCCGCCGGGACGCTGGTTGGGTGCGTTGGGGCTGTCGAGCCCGATGCATGAGCAAGCGGATGCCTCGGCCCCGTCGCATGATCCGGGCTCCTCGGCCCTCTTGAGGTGTCGGTTGGGTGACGAAGTCGCGGCCAGCGATCGCCCGGCCTTGGGTGAGGAATGGGCATTTTGCTCCCCTGAGCTCTGGGGGATTGGATTCACCAAACCTATCTCGACGGTGGCGAGACCAACCCCAATGAACATACGACTGGATGGAACTCGCTGCTTCGACAGGCGCACTTGCCATTGCCGTCACGTCGGTCGCATTCGGCCAGCCGTCGGCCAAGGCTAGCGACTCACGAAGCCTCGTCCAAGCGATCACCAAGCTGGAATCCCAATGGGCCGACGCGCAAAGGGGGCAAACTGCAGGCTCGACCTTTCAGAACAATTGGAATACCAATTATGCGAATGAAACTGATTGGCAGTCGTGAAGTTTTCTTTTCCGAGACTTTTATCCTGCCCGAAGGCGAGTCCGCCTCCTTCACCACCTCCGCGAGAGGATTTCCGCTTCGAATAGAGGTGACGGCGGAGAAGGTCGACGGCAGCGCACGCGCGCAGGCCACAACCAATGTGGTCCCGGCCTCGGCTCAGGAACTGCAGGCCGGTGCCGGCCCGCTTGTAAAAATCCGACTGGAGAATTGGAACTCCACGATCCCGGCGATTTTTCTGAAGCCCCTGCGATTCGGGCAACTGCCAGATGGCACATCTTTGGCCTACAACCTGGCCGTGACTACAATTTCGGGGCCGCCGACGGCCAGGATTATCATGCTGCAAATGTATGCCGGAGGAACCTACTAAAATGGATGCCGACAAAGGGATAACCGGGCCACTTTCAGTCAGGGCCCCAAGACCTTCCACGGGCCACATCACGCTGAGGGGCGAGTTCTGGATAAAGATCACGATACTGATCGCGGTGGTTCTCCTTCTTCTTGGCCTGCTGCTCGTTGGGATCGCGATCCTGTACAAAAAGCCGGACGAGTTTGCCGGGTATATCCACGTGATCGTTCCGCTCTTTTTCGGCGTTATCTTCGGCGTCATCGGCTTTGTCGTAGGCCAAAAAACCAAAGATTTGTAGCAGACCTCCACGCCCCCCTTTCTGGGCGGGCTGGTTTGGTTCCCGCCGCCTCCGTCCTGCATCGCGGCCTAGGTGGGTGCCCCATGATAGGGGCAACCACAGCGGGGCTAGTGGCAAAACCCTCGTTGTCTGGGTCCTGACCCATTGTTGCCTTTGCCTTCCCAGCTGCGGCCACTATTGGTCTTCCATCCTTCCTCCCCCTTCCCTTCTTTCCTTTTCCCTCCTGCTTCGTCAACTAAGAGGGTCCCATTGTCCCTCATGAAAATCTCTTTGGTCGGCATCACAGGCGTTCCGTTGGGAAAACACTCGGTCAAGGATCCCCGCCTCGACCAGGCCGACAAGCTGGTCGAGGCGGACAAGAAGGTCTATGCCCACGTGGATCTCGTAGGCGAAGGCGAGGCCTTGACGGCCGATGCGATTGTGGCGTCGCCGGAGGGCCGCCTCGAGCTGATCATCCGGGACCTCGAACTAGCGGAGACCCGCCTGGAGCGGAATCCGCCCGAAGCGGAAAAGGCGGTGTTTCAAAGAATCAAGGCGTGCCTAGAGGCCGAGCACGTCGTCTCCGAGACCGGACTGACGCCGGAGGAATCGCAGGCTATCGACGCGCACGCCTTTTTCACGACAAAGCCGGTTGTCGTGGCCGACGCGCCGGATGTGGAGAAATTTGACGCATTCCTGGTCCGTGTCGTGAGCGAGGCCGGCTACATCAGTTTCCTGACCGTGGGCGGGCAGGAGAACCGGGCGTGGCTGCTCAGGAAGGGATCGATCGCGCCCGAAGCCGGGGCCGCGATCCATACCGACATCCAGAAGGGCTTTATCCGCGCCGAGATCATCGGATTTGCCGACTTCATCGCAGCCGGCAGCGAGACCCAGGCGAAGCGCGCGAACAAGCTGCGCGTGGAGGCCAAGAGCTACGTGATGCAGGATTACGACCTTGTGAATTTCCGCTTTAACAAGTGACACCGCCATTGCGGCAATGGCGGGCCGGATGCCCTCGCCGCGGAATATTGGCACCAAGCAGAGCTTCTCGAAACAAGGCCGTCGGGCCTGTCCCTTGCGATCCGAAACGCGGGAACACAGGCCCCCTACCCAGCGGGTGCCGCTCCCCGGCAGCTTGACCCGTTCCGAACGCGGCCTCCATGCGAGATTCGTTGAGACCCCGGGTCAGCCGCGCGACTCCGGCGCATCAGGGGCCGTCCTCGGAAACGATCGGGCGGCCCCAGCCCGGCAATCGAGACGGCCGCCACCGGCTCCACACCGAGGTTTGGAACCGGCCCATGCGGTCTAAACCCGGCAGCAGATCCTAGGGCGGCTTCTTCTTCTTGGGGACCATTTTCGCGGTTACGGGCTTGCGCCGCACGATCGATGATGTCCGTTTGGATAAGGTCGGTTTCGCCTTTCGCCTGTTGATCAATTTCTTCTTGGCCATGCCAGACTTCATCGCAGAGGCGGCAACGGACTCAACTTAAATTGCATGCGGGTGCGCCTTGGGGGCATCTCGGCCATGTGCGGCCGCTCTGGCCCGTTTGTCAGGGCCATCGACCCCGGGCCGCCTGGTCCCGTTCCAGCATCCGCATGGGTCCGGCGTGCCCCGCAGCCACCGCAGCACCAACGCGCGCACCTTTTACGGCTCGGCTCCGTCTCGCTCTTGTGCCCCCTTTCAGCCCAGCAATGAAAACACACCCCATGATCCCGTGCGTCCTTGCTGTCACATTCGGATTGCTCGCTCCCACGAGTGCCCGCGCCGCGGACGCCATCGACGGCGTCACCGCCGTGTCTTCCAGGGTTAGCAGCGACTACGTCCGCACTAGACTTCCCGACGGCTCGTTCCAGCCCGAATTGTATGCTTTTGGGAAAGGGGGCAATTGGGGTGGCCAGCTAAGCGATGCGACAATCGACAAGCTCCAGTTCTCCGATGTGGCCAAGGTCATCGCCGCACCCCTGGCGAGCCAGAAATACCTTCCGGCGACCAATCCAAACACGGCAAAGTTCCTCATCATGGTCTACTGGGGGACAACCGCGGTGCCCGGGCCAAGTTCCTCTTCGTTTGCATACGACAAATTGAGCGCGGCGCAGGCCAATCTTGGCGCGTACATGGTTTCTTCCGGCAATTCGCTCCAAAGAACGGTAAAGGCCGGACCGGCTGCGGATGCCGCCATGGCGCAGTTGTCGGAGGCCATGACGCTGGTTGACATGGAAAACCACCAACGAGACAGCCTCGACCTTACGAACGCCAGAATGCTGGGATACGACTCCGAGGGGTTGATTGGAACCGACTATGGAAACAACATCAGGGGGACGGCGTTTGCAGCGAGGCGAACCGAGCTGATCGAGGAGATCGAGGAGAACCGATATTTCGTGGTCCTGATGGCCTATGATTTCCAGCTCCTTTGGAAGGAGAAGAAGCACAAGCTCGTTTGGGAAACGCGTTTCAGCATCAGTGAAAGGCACAACCAATTCGACAAGGCCCTGCCGGTGATGGCCCAGTATGCCTCGAGGTATTTCGGCCAGGACAGCAAGGGGCTGTTGAGGACGCGAGTCCCCGAAGGACGGGTTGACGTTGGCGAGCCGAAGTCCCTCGGCGAGGTCGACGCACCCCAGAAATGAGGTGCTAGCCTCATTTTGGCCCCGGACTCGCGTCCGGAGTGATCGCTCTGTTGCGCGATTAGGAGCTGCCCCGCAGCAGGCGCGTCATCGCCACTGCCACACTTGCGGTCATCCTCCGGCCCGGCCTCCAACCCGGTACCGTCCTCAAGGACATCATAGCGGCAGCCGGCACCTTCTTCTCCGAAAACCGGCGAGGAAGCGAACGTAGCCACTGCACCTGGATCCCACGGGCGACCTGCACGGTCCGGGATGAAGCCTGCCGACGCTTCCCGGCCTTCCCGCCCATTGGGAACGCTCAGAAGGCTGCGTTGCCCGGAGTCCGGGCAAAAGGAATGACGTCGCGGATATTCGACACGCCCGTGGCGAACATCAGCAACCGCTCGAACCCGAGGCCGAAGCCCGCGTGCGGCACGGTGCCCCACCGCCGCAGGTCCATGTACCACCGGTAGTCCCCGGGATCGAGGCCGTGCCGGCGGATGCCGGCCTCGAGAAAGTCCGGCCTCTCCTCGCGCTGGCTGCCGCCCACGATCTCCCCGATCCCAGGCACCAGAACATCCATCGCGGTCACCGTCTTCTCGTCGTCATTCAGTCGCATGTAGAAGGGTTTGATCTCCTTCGGGTAGTTGTAGACGGTCACGGGGCACTTGAACACGGTTTCGGTCAGGTACCGCTCGTGCTCCGACTGGAGGTTGGCCCCATAGGAGACCGGGTGCTCGAAGGTCTTGCCGCTTTCAACGAGCAGCTTGACCGCCTCCGTATAGCTCACCCGCTGGAACGGCCGCTCCAGGACGAAGTCAAGGCGCGCGACCAGCTCCTTGTCCACGAACTTTGCGAAGAGATCGAGGTCCTCGGCGCCGCCTGTCCGGGCCTCGCGGATGAGGGCCTTTACGAACTCCTCGGCCAGGTCCATGTCGCCCGCCAGGTCGCAGAACGCCATCTCCGGCTCGATCATCCAGAACTCGCTTGCGTGGCGCGAGGTGTTTGAATTCTCCGCGCGAAACGTGGGCCCGAAGGTGTAGACCTTGGACAGCGCGCACGCGAACGCCTCGGCCTCCAGCTGCCCGCTCACGGTCAGGTACGTCGAGCGGCCGAAGAAGTCCCTGGAGAAATCGACCGAGCCGTCGGGCCCCTTGGGCGGCGCCGCGGGATCCAGCGTCGTCACCCGGAACATCTCCCCCGCACCCTCGCAGTCGCTGCCGGTGATGATCGGGGCGTGAAGGTAGACAAACCCCCTTTCGTTGAAGAACCTGTGGACCGCGAACGCGAGGCGGCTGCGCATGCGGAAGATGGCCCCGAAAAGGTTCGAGCGCGGGCGCAGATGCGCGATCTCCCGCAGGAACTCCGGCGTGTGCCCCTTTTTCTGCAGGGGGTAGCCGGCATCCGAGGGGCCGACGATCGTTACTTCCTCGGCGCTGAGCTCCCACTTCTGCCCCTGGCCCTGTGACGCAACCAGCCGCCCGCGCACCGCGACGGAGGCCCCCGTGATGAGGTGCTGCACCTCGGCGTAGTTGCCCAGGGTCGCGGGGGTTATCACCTGCAGATTGCGCAGGCACGAGCCGTCGTTCACCTCCAGGAACGAGAAGGTCTTGGCGTCCCGCCGCGTTCGCACCCAGCCCTGGATCAGGGCGCCATCCCTCGGGGCCGCGCTCGCGAGGGCTTCCTGGACGGTGATTGGCTTTTGCATGGTCCCATGCAAGGCCTTCGCGGCGCAGCTGAAAAGGAAATTTCGGCCGCCGCGAGGCCTTGGCCACAGAGGCGCCGGCGCCCCGTCAAATGCGGCAGACGGCGCGGATCGCGCCACTTGTCCGCGACTTGCGACCCGGTTTCAGCTCATAGGGACCCCCCCGGGGGAACCCCCGCGATTACCATCATCCCCCTCCGCATTCAGGGCAGGCTGCCAAGGAACGCGTTCATCTCGCGCAGGACATCCGCCTCGTTCGACATGAAGATGACGTGGCTGGCGCGCGCTATCCGAACGACGCGCGCGAAAGGCACCCCGCGCTCAAAGGCATTTGCCTGGGGACCGACGTAGGCAATGTCACTGGCCTCCGCCTTGGCGCGGGCGGCCGGGTCGTTCTTGAACGCGTCCCCGAAATCGTGGGGCATTGCGTAGACGGCCAACACAGGGACACGGATGTCGGTGTATTTCCGCTGGCCCGCCAGGATCCCCTGAATAGCAACCGGCACGGAAGACGGCTGATTCGCGGGCGGCCTCGGGGGGTCTGTATAATCCTTCAACTCTTCCTGCCGCGCCTTCAGGTCCCGTTCGAACTGCGTGATCGATTGCAGCAGTTCCTCGGTCAACTGCTTCTGGTCGGGGCGTCCCCTCCCGGGCAGAAGGCTCTCCAGCTCCGTCCGCAGCTCGAGCGAATCGATCACCAGGTCGCCAACCTTGGGGTCATAGAATGCATAAGGATAGGCGGCCTCCAGGTAGATCAGTCCGGCGACCTTCTCGGGATGCCGGGATCCCACGGAGCTCAACTCCTCGCCGGCCATCGAGTGCCCCACGAGCACCGGACGGTTGAGCTTGAGGAAGTCCATCACCGCCAGAACATCGTCCCCAAGCCTGTCGGCCGAATATCCCGACGTGGGAACACTGGACGCGCCAAAACCGCGTCTCGTGATGCCATAGACGTGGTGTGCGCCTGCGAGCTTTGGCGCGAATTGGTCATATATATGCGCGTCGGCGCCAAGTGCCGCCAACAGGATCAGCGGCCGACCCGAGCCACCCCAATCGACCACCTCCAGCTTCACGTCCCTTTCCACCGTCACGAATTGCACGGTCGATTTGGGCTTGCCGGCGACTTCCTGCGTTTCGTGCGGGGCCGGCGGAGCGGAGGGCGGAGGCGCCGGCGCAATCCCGTCGGCGTGAATTGCGCACGCCGGAAGGAATAGGCAGAGCCTGGCGGCGGTCAGCGTGGTGGTGCTCATTGTCGCGCGAGGTGGCTTCGAGTGTCGGTGCTACCCGATTCGCTGTCAATCCGGACGTCCACCAAAGCCGGTATGCTACGGCTTTGGTTCCCTTCCACAAAACGGACGCCGCCGCTGCCGGCGATCAATGGCGGTCAATGATGCCGACGATCGCGCTGCTGTAGTGCTGGGAACGGCTCATGGTGCCCCGGAACCACAGCAGCGCCGTGCCGCCGGCGTCCCAGATCGCCAACGTCGGACGCAGGTTGTCCACCGGAGAGCCCCAGGTGATCGGCGTCCAGGCCCATGTCGCTCCGCCGTCGGATGTCACGCCCTTGAAGATCTCGTGGACCTTCAGGGCCGCGCCGTCGCGCGGATCAATGGGCGCGGAGGCGTAGACTTCATTCGGATTGTTGGGATTGAGCGCCGCCAGGCCGGTGTAATCCTGTTCCTCCGGCCACAGGCACGCGCCGGCCCTGGCCAATTGGTGCACCTGCCAGCCTAGGCCGTCATACCGAGCGTAGAAAAAGCGATGGTCGCCGTAGTTGGTGTTGCCGGGTTCGTCGTTGGCCCGGCAGGAAATCAATCCGACCGGCCTGCCGGAGCGGTCGACGTGCAGATCCATCGTCCAGGCGTGGGTCATCGTCTCGCCGTTCCAGACGCTGCCGGCGGAGAAGACCTTGGTCAGTTCCGTCTGCGGCACGCCGCCGCCGTCGAAGACATCGCCGTGGACTACGGTCCCGTCGGACCTGTGCAGCTTCCCGTTCCGCACGTAGCCGTGGTAGACGCTGTTGTTGAAGTCGCGCGGATGATGCTCGGTCGTGATGAAGTCAACGCGGTCGATCCCGTTGGAGGCGTATTTCGTGTAGCCGTTGACATAGCCGAGCCTGGGCTCGGTAAGGAGCTTGCCGCCGTAGGACCAGTTGTCGCCCTGGTCGGTGGACACAAGGATGGACGGATCGCGGTTGACGGCGCGCACGAAGTCGTAGACGCGGCCCTCGGCCGATAGATAAAAGACGTTGGAATAGGTCACGTTGTCGGCGGCGTCCGCAGCCGCCAGGTGCCCCCTCCAATCAAACTGACGCTCCGGCTGCCAGTCGGTGGCGTCGTGCGGCCGGATGGACACCCTCCAGTACGTGAGTTTCTCCGCGTTATGCTTGGAGTACACGGCGAGATAGCGCCCATCGGGCCGGACCAGGAGGGCCGGCGTGTTGTGGTCGTCCTGCGTCAGCAGGTGGTGGTGCAGCACGTAGCGGGACGTTTTTCCGGAAGCCAGCTCATACGAGGAAACATCCACGTCCCCGTTGCGGTCGCTTCCGTTGACGCCCTCCTCCGAGGCGATGGAGGCGGCCAGGAGCGTGCCGCCGGCGTTGTCCACGACCACGCGCTCGTCCTGATACCAGCACCAGGCCCCGTTGTCGTTGAAGACGATCAGGGCGCCCGCAACGCCTCCGGCCGCGCCGGCAGGCCGGATCCCAACCGCCAGGATTCCCGCCGCCGCAATTGCCCATATCGATCGCATTGCCATGATCCTATAAGGAAAGCTTTGCCTTGCGCTAGCCTTGTCACCGCATCCGCCTTGCGGCTCCTGCCCCGACCAGACGAGCACGAGTGCGCAGGTGGAGCGGTAGGTCACGTTGCCGGCCTCGTCGGCGCAGAAATGATGCGAGGGGCCTAGGCGGGCGGCGCGGCGGGGAGACCGATCTTCACGATCAGCACGCTGCAATGGGCGTGATCGGAAATGCGGTCGGCCGTGTCGCCAAGCAGCCGGCCCCAAAGCTCCGAGTGGTCGCTGTGCCCAATGACAATCAGATCGTAGGCACCTTGATCGGCGAACTTGAGGATAGCCTTGGCGGGATGGCCGCGTGCGGCCTCGCATAGGATCGACTGGCCGAATTGGGTGGCGATCTCGGCAACCTCCCCCTGCCGCTCGGCGAAATACTCCGCCGCCGCCTCGGATTCCTCTTCATACTCACCCGGCAAGTCCGAGTGGCGGGGAAGCGGCTCTCGCACCCAGAGCGCGGTCACACGCCCCCCGAATTGTTCGGCGAGGGCGGCGGCCGCGGCAAGCGCGGCCTTGCCGCCCTTGGACCCGTCGTAACCAACGAGGATTTTTTTGAACATTGTTGGCCTCACTTTTCTGCTATGGCTGGCGCTGGGGTTTGGGGTTGATTCGCTCGGCGTAGATGCGCCCCCACTCGTGCATTGCCTCGAGAGTGGGCTGAAAGAAGCGTTGCGCGATGAAGGTCGGGATGAGCGCGCTCAGAATGACCACCGTGACGAGAATCGTGTACTGCTTTTCGTCGATGATCTTGTTCTGCAGGCCGAACAGGGCGGAGATCGTGCCGAACGTCAGCCCGGTGGACATGAGCAGCGTCGTGTAGTTCGCCTCCCGCGTGCGCATATGGAACCGCCTGGTCAGGGGCCAGACGCCGACGAACTTTGTCGACAGTTTCATCAGCAGCAGGACAACGATGACGCCAAGCGCGGCCCACAGCGCGGGGAGCGACACGTAGAGCCCGGCCTTGATGAAGTAGAACGGCGTGAAGATCGTGAACGCGATGGTCCGCATACGGTGTACAAGCGTCTTGTCGCGTAGGAACACGCCGGCGACGACCAGGCCCACGAGGTACGCCGGCAATACGGCCTCGCTCTTGGCCGTGGACGCCAGCCCGCCCAGGAAGAACAGGATGAAGAAAATGAATTTGACCTCGGGCTCGCTCACCCGCGTTGCCCCGAGGTGGACGATGATGAACTTCGTCCACCTCGGCATGTACCAGAGCATGACGCACATCACCGTTACGAACACCAGCATCCAGACATTGAAGTCGGCAAAGAGGGTGCCGAGGGCGAGCACCGTGCCGAGGTCGGTGATGAAGCATGCGGCGAGAATCGTCTTCCCCATCGGCGTCTCGCTCAGCTTGCCCTCGATCATTACGGCGTAAACCACCGCGACCGACGTGGTGGACAGCGCAATCCCGGCAATCTGCGCCTGGTGCAGCGGCCAGCCGAGGACGAACTGGGCGAACAGCCACACCGCCACGAAGGGGAGCAGGAACGACAGAATTCCAATCGACAGGCTGGCCCGCAGGTTGGCACGCAGCGATGCCGGATCGATCTCCGCCCCCGCAAGGAACGTGAGAACGCCGCTTCCGAGCATCGCCAGAAAATTGGTCCATTCCGTCGTCTTCAGGATGTGATGGCCGCCGGCGAAGGGGATGTTGCCCGCGACGACGCCGACCAGGATCTCGATTAGCGCGACGGAGATGCCTGCGCGGATGGAAATCAGGCTCGCCGCAAATGCCAGGCCCATCCAGATCGCGGCCACGTACCAGATGTTGTCAAGAATCATGGAGAAGTCGCGGAGCGCGGCTTCGCGGCATCGGGGCTGCCGCGGTAGTGGATGACGCGGACCTTCTCGAGCGTGACGAGGCCGCCGCTCAGCATTTCATCGAGCATGGGCAGAAACGCATGGATCTTCTCCTCGCTGTCCACGATCTCGATCACAAGCGGCAGATCGGCGGAGAGCCGGAGGATCTTCGCCGTGTGAAGGCGGCTCGACTTGCCGAATCCCATGTTGGCGCGGAGCACGGTTGCGCCGGCAATGTGCATTTCCCGAGCCTTGAGCACGATGGCCTCGTGAAGGGGCTGATGGCGCCACTTGTCGGATTCGCCGATGAATATCCGCAGGAGCAGCGAGTCGTAGGGTATTTCCATGGGGATGCCTTCCGCGCGCGATGATTAGCCTCCCTTGGGCCCGTTAAGGCAAGCGGCCGCGACGTGGCCGGGCGCCAGCCTGCAGACTATTCCCCCTCGGTTGGCCAGGCTGTATAACGGCATGATGGCTCTCGTTCTCTTGTTTTGAAGCGAGGAGTCATCAGCCCGGCGATCCGGGCGGTTTACCCGCAGGGCGGGAGGGCAGAGTCCATTGCCAGGGGATACCCTAGGTCAGCTCTCTGCCCCTGCAACGAAAAACGGGCCTCCCCGCGTTCGCTGAGATAGCCCGAGACATTGTTGGTGTAATGCACGGGCATGGCGACATCCTTGGCGAACTCGGCGGCGTGCGAGATATGCTGGCGCGCCCCGGAATAGGCGCGGCCGAGCATTTGGTCGGAATAGACGAACCTCCAGTCCTCCCTGTCCACCTGCTAGTCGGGACGGTCTCCAAACATGAAGAGCTGCGAGAAGACCACGGCGTCAGAGCCCAGTTCCTTCGCGGAGCCATGCCCATCGGTCCCTTGCTAATCCCCCAAAGGCCCCGCCGGGCTTCGGCCCCGTGATGGACGCCAAGGCCGGCCCGATGCCGCTTCACCGGCCTATTCCCGCTGCCGCGCGGGCAGAAGGGCCACCGAGCGCCTCTCGTCGATCAGGCGGCGCCGTCCGTCCTCCGTGGCCGTCGCCCCCCGCTTGATAAGGTCGATCACCTGCTCGGGCGTGAGCGCGGGATCGAGCGCGAACAGCTTGGCGGCGAGGTTGACGACGTTTGGCGAAGCCATGGACGTGCCGGAAAGCTTGAGCCTCGCGCCGCCGGGAACCCAGCTTTCCACGTCGTATCCATCGGCGTGGACGGCCACGGAGTCGCCGTAGCTTGTGAAGCTGGTCTCGTCACCGGCCTGGTTGACCGCGCCGACCGCGATCAGGTTGGGAAGACGGAGCGAGGACGGCACATCCTCCGTGAACCCGGTGTTGCTGTCGCTGTTCCCGGCGGCGGTGATGAACAGGGTGTTGGGCGCGTTCCTTATCGCGGTCTCGACGGCTTCGCGCCAGATGGAATAGAGCTCGGCGGCCCGTTTCTTCCGCTCGGAGGGATCGGCGCCGCCTCCCGTCTTGGACAGCCACATTTCAAACTCCTGGCGATCATCCCCCCAGCTCATGTTCACGACGCGGACGTTGCGGGTGCGAAAGTAGTCCGACATCCGCCCAAAGTCATCGCCCAGGCGGCGGGCCCACTCCGCGGTCGGGGGAAAGGGGAGGTCGGGCAGCTGGTCGTTGAAGCGGGCGACAACGAGGCGCGCGGCCGGGTTGCCCCGCACCGCGATCCCTGCGCAGTGGGTCCCGTGCATATAGTGATCTATCGCCTTCTCGATCTCGTCGAGCCGGTGCAGCTCGTCCGGCGACAGCGTCTTCAGCTTCTTCTCGAGCGCCACGGCCTCGGGCGAGTCGTTGCCCTCCTTGATGTCGAGCCTTCCCTTTATGTCGTCGCGGGTTTCCGGGTAGGTCTTCAGCTGCTCGGGCGTAAGCGGGTGGAGCCAGGACATCGATGGCCCGCCGAGGTCGTCGAACGCGAGCCCGTGGGCTCCGCTGGCGGTCGGGTTCGGATCGTCGAAGAGCTGATCGGGGAAGAGGGCCACGTCGATGCCGGAATCCCAGATCCCGACCAATACCGGGGTGGGGGCCTGGTCCCTGGTGAGGGTGACCTCGCGGGCCGCCCAGATGTCCGGCTTCGTGGAATTGTGCGCAGAGATGTACTGCCCGAGGACCCGGGCTTGGATCGGGGCGAGCGCAACGAGCAATTCCGTGTTGGCTCGGATCTGGATCAGAGTCCCGGCCTCGGATTCGCCGAGCGCGTGCGACTTGAGGACGGCGGGATCGAGCTCCGTCATCACATAGGCGAGGTAGACCGCCCGCGCGGCGAGCCGGGCGCGCGCATAGGCGCTCTTGGCCCAGTCCTGCACAACGTCCCATGGCAGCGGCCCGATCTCCTCGCGATACCTCAGCTCGAATGCCTCGTCGAAAGCCCGGCCGGTGGTGCTCTTCGTGGCGATCGCCGCCTTCAAGAACGCGCGGCTCACGAGCCCGGTGGTCAGCTTCGGCGACGGCTTTTCCTCAAGGGACCGGAGGGCCTCGACCGTCTCGAGCGCGGCCTGGTATTCGCCGTCGATTTCCTGGAGATTGAGCTTGGTCGCGAGCAGGCCCCGCAGGGTTGACCTGTCTTCGATGTCATAGTCTCGGAATTCGGCCTCGATGTCGGCCCGCACCTTTGATGCGAATGCCCCGAAGGTGGCACTGTCCGCCTGCACAATACCCGATGCCAGTCCCGCAACCGGATAGCTGTGGCGTGGCAGATCCGCCTGGCTCACCACCTTTTTCTTGGCGACCGGTTGCGAGTAGGAAAGCGGCGCGACCAAGAGGAGGAGCCACGGGATCAGCCGCGCGAGAGGAACACGATGCTTTGGCATAGGGTGCCCCAGACACGATATGTCGCGGCTGTCCTTGTCAAATCCCTGAAGTCCCGCGAGCCCGGTGTGTAACCCAACGCCGCCGCCCCCCTGCCGCCCAAGGCTCCCGGGCTTTGCCTCGCAGCCCACAGGCGCCATGGCACCCGCCGCCCAGGCCCCAGGGCCCGGCTTTGATCTGGCCAGAACCCCTTGGCGTCCCCAGCTTCGGCCCTTCTCCAAGCCTCATGCCGGACAGCGCCCCACCCGCGAGCCCCCAACGGGCCGTCTTCCTGAGCTACGCCTCGCAGGATGCCGAGGCGGCCAGGCGCATTTGCGAGGCGCTCCGTTCGGGCGGCGTCGAGGTGTGGTTTGACCAGGAGGGAGGACTCGAGCACGGCGACGAGTGGGACGCGAAGATCCGCCGACACATCAAGGAGTGCCTGCTCTTCATCCCGCTCATATCCGCGAACACGCAGGCGCGGCACGAGGGGTACTTTCGCATCGAGTGGGACCTGGCCGCCGAGCGGGCGCAGGGCATCGCGCAGGGAGTGCCGTTCATCCTGCCCGTCGTGATCGACGACACCCGCGAGCCAGACGCGCTTGTCCCGGATCGGTTTCGCAAGGTGCAGTGGACGCGCCTGCCGGGCGGCGTGGTGCCGTTCGAGGTTCTGGCGCGCCTTCTGAAGCTCTGGTCCCACCGCACCGGCGTGCTGTCGTACGAGGCTGGGCGCGAGCGCAGCGCCGCCGGCCAAGCCGCACCCCCGCCGGCCGGGCCGGGTGGCAGGCCGCGCGCGCTGGCCTACGCGCTCGTTGCTGCGGCGACCGCCGTCGTGGTTGCGGGTGCCGGCTGGTGGCTGCTTGGAGGGCGGAACAAGCCCGCGGCCACGTGGCCGGTGCCGCCCCCGGCGGAGCCGCACGCCAAGGGCGGCGCGGACGTGCCGGCCCTGGAGGCGCGCCGGCCGGCGGATCAGAAGTCCGTCGCCGTCCTCGCCTTCTCAAGCCTGAGCGACGACCGGCAGGACGGGTATTTTTCCGACGGCATCAGCGAGGATCTTCTCAACGTGCTCGCGAATGTCCCCGGGCTCAAAGTGGCGGCGCGTACCTCGGCGTTCTATTTCAAGGGCCGCCAGGTGCCGATAGCGGAGATCGCCAGGCAGCTCAATGTGGCCTACGTGGTCGAGGGCAGCGTGCAAAGGTCCGGAAGCCGGGTCAGGATCACGGCGCAGCTTATCAACGCGGCGGACGGTCTTAATGTGTGGTCGGATAGCTTCGAGCGCGAGCTGAAGGACATATTCAGCGTGCAGGACGAGATCGCCGGGCTCATCGCCAGGAATCTCCAGCTCAAGATGAGCGGAGCCTCGGCCCCCGCGAAGGCGGCCATCGATCCCGAGGCCTTTCAGCTTTTCCTTGCCGGGCGGGCGCGGGTCGAGCGGGCCGGCACAGCGGACCTCAGGGCCGGAATCGACTGCCTTCAGCGGGCGGTTGCCGTCGATCCGAACTACGCTGCGGCATGGGCGCAGCTGGCACGGGCCTACATCCAGCTGGCCCGCTGGGGCGGCATCGAGACCGGGACCGGGTTCGCCGAGGCTCGCAAGGCCATAGGCAAGGCGGTGTCCATCCAGCCCGACTCGGAGGAGGTGCTCGTGGCCCTGGGATGGGTGCGCCGCACCGCCGACTGGGACTGGAGGGGGGCTAGGCAGGCATTCCTCCGGGCGCTCGAACTGCAGCCCAACAGCCCGGACACGCTGGCGGATGCCGCGGTGCTCATCTTCAATCTCGGCCAGACCAACGAGGGGATCCAGCTCGCCCGCCGTGCCGCGGACCTCGATCCGCTCAATGCCGGGACCCAGCTCAACCTATGCGTCCTCTTCCAGTTTGCCGGTGAGCTGAACAAGGCGGAGCAGGCCAACCGCCGGGCCCTGCAGCTGGCGCCGGAAGGCCAGCGCTACCATGGCAGCCTTGCCATCATCCTTGCCGAGTTGAACCGGCCCAACAAGGCGGACGAGGAGGCTGCGCTCGAAACGGATGAGATCGCCCGGCGGGCTGCCTTTGCCTTCATCGCGTTCAGCCGCGGCCAGAAACAGAAGGCGCTGGCGCAGGCGCGGCAGATCGAGGGCCTGGCCAGGGACCACCGCGATGCCGCGGACATCCATACATACGCCGCGGAAATCTATGCGAGGCTGGGTGAAAGCGACCGAGCCTTTGCAGCGCTCGACAAGGCCTGCTCCGCGCGCGACCCGGGAGTCGCCTGGATCAAGGTGGACTCTTTCCTGCGCAGCTTGCACGGTGATCCGCGCTGGATAGAGCTCCTGCACAAGACGGGGCTCGCGGACGATCAGCTGAAGTAACCGCCGTGCGGAGTCTCACGTGGCTGGCCGCGGACAGGGGACTTCCCTGACGTCGCCTTCGGCGGTCATCGTGGCCGTGACATAACCTCCCTAGGCGGCCTGCGCCCACGCCGCACCGGCGAAACCCGGCCACGGGAACGCCCTTCAAAGGCGACGGCGTGGCCGCATGCGAATCCCCGCCACGACGGGCGCAGGTGCCTTCCACTCGGCCGTCCACGCAAGATTCCATTTTTCAAGCACTTGCCCATGGCTCCACGGGTTGTGGCGGTTGGCCAGACCGATCCCGTGCACCGCCGGCATCACCCGCGGAAAAAACGTAGCGTTATGCAGCCAAGCAACCGCGATCATATCGCCCGGCCCGTGTGCCATTGCCATTGCCGGTGCCGGTGCCGGACCGGACCGATAAAAGGGGGATAACCCCATACCCATGAAACTGATATTCGCTATCATAAAGCCGTTCAAGCTTGAGGAGGTGAAGTCGGCCCTTTCCGAGATCGGAGTCGGGGGCATGACCGTCACCGAAGTCAAAGGCTTCGGCCGCCAGAAGGGCCACACGGAGATCTATCGCGGAAGTGAATACACCGTCGATTTCTCGCCAAGGCGCAGATTGAGATCGCCGTCCCCGACGACCTCGTCGGACGGGCGATAGACGCCATCGTCAAGTCCGCGAAGACGGGCGAGATCGGCGACGGAAAAATCTTCGTCTTGCCGGTCGAGGCGGCCGTCCGCATCCGCACCGAGGAGATCGGCGACGCCGCCCTCCTCTGATTGGCCCCGCCTAGAACCGATCTCCCAACGCCCAATCTCTAATCCACAAAAGCCATGTCCCAGGACTTAATCCAATTCCTCGCACAGCTCAAATCCCGGTATCCCGCCGAGACCGAGTTTCACCAGGCCGTCACGGAGGTGACCAAGTCCGTGTGGCCCTTCATCGAGAAGAACCCCAAGTTCCGAAAGGCGAAGATCCTCGAGCGCGTCGTCGAGCCGGAGCGCGTGATCATCTTCCGCGTAAACTGGATCGACCGCGACGGGGAGGTGCAGGTCAACCGCGGCTACCGCGTGCAGATGAACAGCGCGATCGGGCCGTACAAGGGGGGCTGCGCTTCCACCCGTCCGTCACGCTCGGCACGCTCAAGTTCCTCGCCTTCGAGCAGGTGTTCAAGAACGCGCTCCCTACGCTGCCGATGGGCGGCGGCAAGGGCGGGTCGGACTTCGACCGGAAGGGCAAGACCGACGAGGAGGTGATGCGCTTCTGCCAGGCTTTCATGAGCGAGCTGTTCCTCCACATCGGCCCCGACACCGACGTGCCTGCGGGCGACATCGGCGTGGGCGGCCGCGAGATCGGCTACCTTTTCGGCTACTACAAGAAGCTGCGCAACGAGTTCACGGGGGTCCTCACCGGCAAGGGCATCAACTGGAGCGGCAGCCCCATCCGCGAGGAGGCCACGGGCTACGGCCTGGTGTACTTCGTCGAGGAGATGCTCCACACCCGCGGCAACAGCATGAGCAACAAGGTCGTGACGATCTCCGGTTCGGGCAACGTCGCCCAGTTCGCCGCGGAGAAGGCGATGCTGATGGGCGGCAAGGTGGTGACGTTCTCCGACTCCGACGGGTTTGTCCATGACCCCGAAGGGGTCACGGCCGAGAAGCTCGCATTCGTGAAGGAGCTGAAGAACGTGCGGCGCGGCCGCATCGCGGAGTACGCCACAAAGTTCAAGTGCGAGTACCACGCCGGCAAGCGCCCCTGGGGGGTCAAATGCAATGTCGCGCTGCCCTGCGCCACCCAGAACGAGCTCAACGAGGAGGAGGCCAGGACCCTCGTCCAGAACGGCTGCATCTGCGTCGCCGAGGGGGCAAACATGCCGTCGACCCCGGAGGCGGTGGATGTCTTCCTCGGCAACAAGATCCTCTTCGGCCCCGGCAACGCCGCAAACGCGGGCGGCGTGTCCGTCAGCGGGCTTGAAATGAGCCAGAACAGCATCCGCCTGCAGTGGACAAGCAACGAGGTGGACAAGCGCCTGAGCGACATCATGAAGGCGATCCACAACCAGTGCGTCCGCTTCGGCGAGCAGGACCGCTGGGTCAATTATGTGGACGGCGCCAACATCGGCGGCTTCCGAAAGGTCGTCGAGGCCATGATGGACCAGGGCCTCACCTGAGGCGTCCGGCACCGCCGTTGCGCGCGGCGCCCGCCGGGGGCGAGCCGATTGTCGCTGCGGCTTCGGCAGTGCTGGCCAGCGCAAGCGGCAGAAACGGCGCACGACCCATTCCCGCAGGGTCTGATGAGGCGCCCTAGGATTTTGGCGAAAGCGGAGCGCAGGAATGTTTGGAATCGCAGGCGTTCCTGCTCCTCAACGGCAGCCTGAACACGCCAGGGGTCGCCGGAGCTGAACGGACGTATGCGCACGGGCCAGGAGCTCGGCTGACTTGCGGCGATCCCGATTGCTCCTGGCGCCGCCGACCAGCTGAAAGTGTACTTGCGTCCGGCAGTTCTGCGGATTTCAGGAAAAATTCGCAGGTGCAGCGTGCAATTTTACAAATCTTTGACAGATAGCAACATATTACAGTTCTTTGACGGAGAATCCTGTTGATATGTCACGTCTCTTGCAATGCAACTGCGAGAGTTCACCAAGCAGCAACCTGAAGCTGCACCACATGAAACCCGCGCTAATGTTGAGCCCCCTAACTTGGCGACACCAATGAGTGCCTTGGCCGAGGTTTCACATCGCCCTGACTCATGCGGCGGCGTTTCTGCGGTGAACAGATCCGGACGGGGCGAGGGCGCGATGGACCTGAGGAAGCAGCTGCATGGGATGACGGTGGTCGAGATGGTCGTGGCCCTCACCGTCGCGTGCATCCTGATGGTCGCGGTCGTCTCCTTCCTAGTGAACGGGGTCGTCAGCACCACAAAGACCACGGCCATGAACGACACGACGACCAGGGGCCGGTACGTGTTCGAGCACATGTCAAAGGAGCTGGCGCAGGCCGACGATCTGAAGAGCTCCAATTTCACGACCGCGAACCCCAACAACGCCGCGGCGTTTTCCGGGTTCAACTACCGGATCAACCTGGGCGGCACGCCGACGGTCACGACTTCGGAGTTCCTTGATAAGCACTACGTGGATGTGACCTTCAACGTGGCGGGCTATCTCAAGCCCGTTGCGGGGGATTTTCTGCAGCTGCCGTCTCCAACTCTTGGCGCCGACCCCGGCACCGCCATTACCGGTGTCTCTCAAACGGGACCGGACCAGTACAAGCTCACCGTCTCGGATTCACTCGCAAACCTTTCGGGCCAGCCAGTCACCAACCAAGTCGGCCAGAACGAGGTCGCTGTGATCAGGCGCCAGCGCACCTACATGATCGATTCCGTGACGGGAACGACGCTTCTCTGGTATCCGAACGACGGCTCCACTCCGGCCTCCCGTGTGATCGCAAGCTCGCTGCCCCCGGATCCCCACAGCCACACGTCCCAATACCCGTTTGTGCCGCAGCTCAAGGTTCCCGGCGGGTCGAGCTATTATGTCGGCGTCCAGCTGGCGCTCGCCGCCAACTCGTCCGAGGTCGTGCAGGTCCAGCCCGGCCAACCGAGCTTTTACACGAACAACACGCTGACCACCGTGTTGGCGAACCGGTCCGGCCCGTCGTTCAGCTTCTCGTATCAGCCGACGGCTGTGCCCACGCCGTCGCCCACGCCCACGCCGTCGCCCACGCCTTCGCCTTCGCCGACGCCTTCGCCTTCGCCCACGCCGTCGCCCACGCCCTCGCCGACGCCTTCGCCCACTCACACGCCTTCGCCCACGCCTTCGCCGACCCACACGCCGACCCCCACATCGGCGCCGACGCCGACGCCCACCCCGTCACCGTCGCCCACGCCCACCCCGACACCGTCGCCCACGCACACGCCGTCGCCGACGCCTTCGCCCACTCACACGCCGTCGCCCACGCCCACACCTTCGCCGTCGCCCACGCCTTCGCCCACGCCAACGCACACCCCGACTCCCTCGCCCACGCCCACACACACACCGTCGCCGACGCATACCCCGAGTCCCACTCCATCGCCGACGCCGACGCCCTCGCCGTCGCCGTCGCATACTCCGACGCCCACGCCATCGCCCTCGCCCACACCCTCGCCCACGCCTTCGCCGACTCACACGCCTACGCCTTCGCCTACTCCTTCGCCGACTCACACGCCTTCGCCCACGCCCACACCCTCGCCTACGCCGACGCATACCCCGAGTCCCACGCCGTCGCCGACGCCCTCGCCTTCGCCAACGCCGACGCATACGCCTTCGCCCACGCCCTCGCCCTCGCCCACGCCGTCACCCACGCCTTCGCCGACGCCTTCGCCCACGCCTTCGCCCACGCCTTCGCCCACGCCTTCGCCCACGCCTTCGCCGACGCCTTCGCCCACGCCCACACCCTCGCCGTCACCGACGCCGTCGCCAACGCCGTCGCCCACACCGACACCTCCGCCGGACGATTAGGCTTCTTGGTTTTTGAGACTGAAGCCCTCCGGGTTACATCCGTGTCGCGGCAGGGCCTGGATCCTCCCCGTGAAGAGGCGCCGGCCCAATTCGTTCAAATCGCGGAGGGATTCCGCACCTGGTTTGGATTCTGAGGATGTTGTTCCCGTTCCAGGTTTGGTCTGAAGACTGGGGGTCGGTGCTGGTACAAGCAATGGGGGCCATGCCGGTTTTCGCGACGAGGCCAGGGCGGCGGGCGAGCTCGATCCGGCCGAGGCGTGGCCAACTGCAACCGGGTTCCGCAGGAAGTCGCCGAGCACCATGGCCTTGGGACAAGTTCGCCTGCCGCCGGCAACCGACCGTCAGAAGGCACCCGGGTGATACTCCCGCTCGGTGTGCCCCTTCAGCTGCTCCCGGTAGAAGTAGACCTCCCGCAGATCCCCGGTGCTGTACCGCCCCGCCTCATCATCGAAGTGCCGCGACTCCGGATGGCCGTTTTCGCCGCCGGCCGACACCGCCCTGGCACGAACCCTGTCCCCGAATTCCACCACCGCCACAAAGCTGTTCCCGCCCGTCCCGTACCACTTCTTCGTCCCTGGATAAGCCTTAGCCCCAAACGATGCGAGAGAACCCCAGGCCGCCGACGTGAATCCCACCGGGATGCTCGGCTGTGCGTCGCTGAAGTGCTGCTCGATCCCTCCGGTCAGACGCTGAAACCTGTTGATCGTCCCCCAGGCGGTTTCCCAGGTCCCGAAGTCGGCTGTCAGCTTGTTCGAAGCCACCGAAAGTGCCCCAAGCAGCGCCTGGTCCGGCACCTTTGCCCCGACGTACTCCGGCACCCAAAGGCCGATATCGTTCGCGTTGCCAGCCAAGGGCTTTGAGACTTCCTGTCCCCAGAAGACCGCGAGCGAGGTCGCAACCGACCCGGCGCCCCAGCGCAGGTCCCAGGCGCGAAGGACCGCAATCTGCCCGGCCAGCCCGGCCTTCACCGGCGAACCCTCCGGCAGCCTGTCCCAGGCCCTGATCAACGCCGGCAGCGGCTTCTCAAACCACGGCAGGTAGCTGTCGAATGCAGCCGCTATGAGCGAATCCACCGTGAAATCCTTCCTCCTTTCCAGCACCCGGATCGCGTGCAGCCCCCGGGGCGTCTCCCCTCCCCGCTCGACATAGGCCGGGAAGTCCTCCCTGCGCAGGCTGCTCGCTCCGGCGCCGGCCCACGGCGCATTGTTCACGTTGAACAGGTATCCGCTCGCCGGGTTCAGAAGATGCGGCGTTTCGTCGACCGCAAGAGTCCCCTGCCACTCCGTTGCCGGATCGCTTCCGTCCACCGGCTTGGCGAAGTCGAACCTCGCATCCCGGCGCGGGATGAAGTTCCCGTGAAAGTACGCAATATCGCCGTCCGCGTCGGCAAAGACCGTGTTGTTGGACGAGTTCGCCTTCAGCTCCATCGTCTCCCGGAATTCCCTGTAGCTGCGCGCCTTCGTCCGCGAGTAGGACTGCATCAGCGCCCTGACCGGCTCCTGCATCAGCCGGATCGCCACCCACCGGCCGCCCTCCTCCCGGATCACCGGCCCATGGTGCGTGAAGTACGCCGTGAACGTCCTCGCGGCCATTCCGTGTTCCGTCCGGTACGGGACCACGATCCGCCTCTCGGCCACCTTCCGGTCCCCGCCGCCGTATCTGTAGTGGAAGCTCCCGTCCCTTTCATGCACGGCCTCCAGGTACTCGTCGACCGCATCCACGCCGCTCGAGGTGTGCATCCACCCCGCCCGCTCGTTGAACCCCTGGTACACGAAGAACTGCCCCCAGGTCACCGCCCCGTACGCATCGAGCCCCTGCTCGCTCACCATCTGCAGCTCCGACCGAAAGAAGAACGAGGTGTGCGGATTGATCAGCAGCAGCGCATGGCGCGCCGCCGTGTTTCCCGGCGCGATCGCGAAGCCGTTCGACCCATCCGGCTCCCGCGCGGCCTCCCCCGCCGAATCCCCCGTCCGCGAACCCCGGGCCCCGCCCCCCGGTCCCGCCGCGCGGCGGTTCCCATAGAACGCCTCGAGCCTCCTCAGGTCCACCCGCTCGATGTCGCCCCCAATGCTCCCCTCCGTGAACGAAAGCGCCATCCACGGCTCGAAGCGCCGGATCACCCGCGGCACCACGGCCGGGTGTCTCGCGAGGTAGAAGTTCAGCCCGTCGGCGAAGGCGTCCATCAGCCGCCTCAGCCATTCCGGGCTCGCCCCGTATTCCGTCCTCAACTCCCCGGGATCGACGAACATCTTCATCCGCAGGTCCTGGTAGACCCTGCCCTCGCCCTCTGCCTCGGCCAGGCGGCCCATGGCATTGAGGTAGTTGGTCTCCACCCGGTTGAAGTCGTCCTCGGCCTGGGCGTAGATCGTCCCAAAGACCGCATCCGCATCCGTCCCCCCGTAGACATGCGCGATCCCCCAGTCGTCCCTCACAATGGTGACGGCCTGCTCCTCCCGCTCCCACCGCGCCGCCTCCGCCGGATCACCGGCCCGCGCGCGCAACGGCGCCGCCAGCGCTCCGGCCACGACCAGCAGCGCAATCCTGCCTGGAGCAAAGCCATTCTTCATTCGGTCCGCCAAGGTCCTCCCTGGCCGCCTGCCGCAGCCCGCTGCATCGCCTGCCTGAAGAACTCGCCGGCGCCGGTGAGCCTGTACCCGTCGAAGCTGCTCAGCATCGGCGGCCCCCAATTCGGGTCGTAGACCCAAGCCATCCAGCTGATCCCGCGCTGCTCGAGGTAGCGCGTGATGCGGTTGCCGTAGTGGTCGTCATCCACCACCTGGCCGGGCTTGATGCCAAATCCGATCTCCGTGGCGATCACCGGATAGCGTTCGGCGGCAAACCCAAAGTCCTCGTCCCACTTCGGCTCCCACGGGCGGGTGCGCTTGTTCGCGTACGGGTGCGTCACGTAGCCAATCTCCTCCGCCCGGACCGGGTCGTAGCGGATGGCGTCCAGGTCGTAGGCCCAGTCGAACCCGGCCACCAGGGGAATGGTCTCCTTGTCCCAGTAGCGGATGATCCGGATCATCTCCTCGTTCAGATCCCTCCAGTCGGCCCAGCTGAGATCGCCGAACATCCCGCGATAATGCGTGGGCTCGTTGAATAGCTCGAAGAAGGCGACCGTGTGGTTCCCGTTGAAATGCATCGCCATCGTCCGCCAGAAATCGAAGGTCTCCGTCGTGCTGGTGTTGTACATCGGCGCCTGGAACATGCCGCTCCTGAGGTTGCCGATCGAATGCCAGTCGATGATCACGTGCATTCCGAGGTCCGCGCACCAGTCCACGGCCTGGTCCAGGAGTTCCAAGTATGCCGGCGGGGTCCTGCTTCTCCATGCCGCCGGGTGCACGGGGATCCTGACCAGGTTGGCCCCGAGGTCCCTGACTGCGGCGAACAGCTCGCGCTTCCACTGGCCGCGCTCAACGAGGAAGTCCGGGTCCGCGATCGCCACCCCGCGAAAGAGCACCGGCGCGCCCGATGGATCCACGAAATGATTCCCCTTCACCGAAATCAGCGGCAGAAGCGCGGCCTTGGGATTGGGCGCCGGGCGCCGCCAGGGCCCCGGATGCCATATGGAGGTCGCCGGCAGGGGGGCTGCGGGCTGATCGGCCGCGGACAACGCTGGCGCGGCTAGCGCAAGGAACGCACACGCGGCCGGGACAAACGGGGTCATCACGGGGAATGGATTGCCCCTTGACGCAGGAATTGCACGCCAATAGGCCCTCCGCGCCGGCGCCGGCGGGCCTACTTTTCCTGGATCCGCTTCGCCACGATCTCCTCGGTGGCGAAGTCGCCGACCTTGCGGGTGAGCTTGATCTCGTTGTCGCCGGTCATCTTGCCGGAGTACTCAATCACGAGGTCCTGCCCCTGGAAGCTCAGCGTCTCAACGAAGAAGATGCCGTCCTTGGTGACCTTGCCCTGCCGGATCTCGACCGTGCTCTTGTCACCGCTGCGGTCGCTTGCGGCTGTGCCGGTTAGCTTTTCACCGTCGAGCTTGAAGGTGAAGACGTACTTCTGCACGCCGATCTGAGAATCGAATTCGGATTGCCATTTGCCGGAGATATCGGCGGCGCGGGCGAGACCGGCCAGGCCAAGCATTAGGCCAGCTGCGAGGAGAAGGCGAAGCGGAGCTTTCATGGGGGTAGCCGGACTCTGAATGGGCGGGGCCGGAGGTCAATTGCCGCGTTCCGGATTGGTCCAGGCCCAGCCCTGTTTTTTCCAACCACCCTAATATTACTCTGTTAAGTGGTGTCGCTACACACCCGATCAACCTTGATGCCGCAGAAGGGACAGGACCCGATTGATCTCAGCAACCACGGCCGGATTGCTTGCAAGACCCGTTCCCACGTCAGGCCAGAAGTTTTTTTTGGCGCGCAGGCGACAGGACGTGACGAAGAGGTAGGCCACGGCGCTGAGAACCAAGTGATGATGGAATCCGCGCCAGGATCGGCCTTCATAATGATCGAGTCCGAGATCCGTCTTTTCCCTCTGGAAGTATTGTTCGACGTGCCAGCGGGAGCGGCTGGCACGCAAGCACCGCGCTTTGGTCGGCTCGCGGTGGAAGTGGGCGATAAAACTGTGATAAGGCTCGGCCTCGCCCTCCGGCCAGTCGACCAGGAACCAGGCCGGATCGAGCGAATCGGAGCGGCTCCGCCTGGCGATGGCGCGCATCGACGCGTGCGGCTGCGCCGCGCAGATGAGCAGCCACATACTCGAATACATCACGCGGATCCGGCCGCGGCGGCTCCTGGTCGTGGACGAGGAGCTCGGGCTCGTGTTCGCGTTTCCGATGTTCGTGCACCGCGGCGACGTGCAGTCGGTCAGGATCCGGGGCGTGCCGGGGGTGGAAGTGGTCCCGCGCAAGATTCCGCCGTTCAACCTTCAGGCGGGCGAAATATTCAAGATACGCGGCGGCCGGATCCACGAGATCGAGGCCAACGGGCTGGTGCTGCCGTATCTGTCCAGCACCGGCTGGGACACCTAGCCGCCGTTCGCGGACCTTGCGCATGGCGGGCAAGTTAGGCGGTTGCGGGCCGCGGCAAGATTTGTTCGTGTTCCCGGCGGTGAAGACATCCCCCCTCCGGTCGCCAAGCCCCAAGCCCATCCCGTTGGGGGGCATCGTGCCCGGGGTGCTGATTCTTTGCGCGACCGTACTCGCGTACCTGCCGGCGCTCTCGGGCGAATTCATCTGGAACGACAGCGACTATGTGACCGCGCCGGCGCTGCGTTCGCTCGGCGGTTTGGTCCGCATATGGACCGAGGCCGGGGCAACCCAGCAATACTACCCCCTCCTGCACAGCGCCTTTTGGGCGGAGCACCGCCTTTGGGGGGACCACCCGCTGGGCTATCATATCGTCACCCTGCTCTTGCACGCCGGCTCGGCGGTGCTCTTCGCGCTGGTCCTTGGCCGGCTGCTTGCCGGGAGCCGGACGCAGTCGGCCATGGCCGATCGCCCTCCGGTTGGCGGATCCGCCGGACTGCCGAGCCCTTCGTCGGCGCGACCGTACGCCGGAGCCGGATGGCTGGCGGCGCTACTCTTCGCGCTGCACCCCGTGCATGTCGAGTCAGTCGCCTGGATCTCGGAGCAGAAGAACACCCTCTCGCTCGCCCTCTACCTCGCCTCGGCCCTGGTCTACCTGCAGTTTGACGAGACGCGCCGGCCCCGGACCTATTATGCTGCTCTGGCTCTCTTCGCGTGCTCGCTGCTGAGCAAGACTGTTACGGCGACGCTGCCGGCGGCCCTCCTCGTCGTATTCTGGTGGAAGCGCGGCCGGCTCGGCTGGCGCCGCGACGTCCTGCCCTTGCTCCCGTGGCTCGCGCTGGGCGCGGCAGCGGGTCTGTTCAGCAGCTGGGTCGAGCGGACCTACGGCGGAGCAGAGGGCGGGGACTTTGAGGTGCCGGTCCTCGCGCGCGCGCTCGTCGCCGGGCGGGCCATCTGGTTCTACGCCGGCAAGGTCGTGTGGCCGTTCGGCCTCAACTTCTTCTACCCGCGCTGGACGGTGGACGCCGCGGTCTGGTGGCAATGGCTCTTCCCGCTCGGCGTCCTTGCGTCCGGCGCGGCGCTATGGGCCCTGCGGCGGCGCACCCGCGGTCCGCTCGCCGCATTCCTGATCTTCGTGGGCTCGCTCTTTCCGGCGCTGGGCTTCGTCAACCTCTACGGGACGCGCTATTCATGGGTCTGGGATCACTGGCAGTACCTGCCCGATCTCGGCCTGCTCGCGCTCGCCGCCGCGGGTCTGACCGCCGGCTGGCGCCACGCTGCGGCGGGCCCGCGGCGGCTCGGACCGGCGCTGGTGGGGGCGCTAGCCGCAATCCTAGGCGCGCTCACCTGGTCCCATTGCGCAATGTTCCACGACAATCAGACGCTCTACCTCACCACCCTGGAGCGCAATCCCGGCTCCTGGATCGCCCATAACAATCTGGGATGTGAGCTGGACAAGGTGCCCGGCCGGATGAATGAGGCGGTCGCCCAGTTTGAGGAGGCGCTTCGCCTGAAGCCCGACTTCTTCGAGGCACACAACAACCTGGGGAGCGACCTTGAGAAGATGCCCGGCCGGTTGAATGAGGCGGTCGCCCACTATGAGGAGGCGCTGCGCCTGAAGCCAGACTTCGTGGACGCGCACTACAATCTGGGGAATGCCCTGAACTCCCTTGGCCGGACCCCGGAGGCGATCGCCCAGTTCGAGGAGGCGCTGCGCCTGAGGCCCAGTCATGTCGACGCGCATTACAATCTGGGAAACACCCTGAGCTCCCTTGGCCGGACGCCGGAGGCGGTCGCCCAGTTCGAGGAGGCGCTGCGCCTGAGGCCCGATGACGCCGAGGCGCACAACAATCTGGGCCTAGCATTGTCGAGAATGCCCGGGCGGCTGGAGGACGCGGCCGCACAGTATGGGGAGGCGCTGCGCCTGAAGCCGGGCATCGCCGAGACGCACACAAATCTGGGCAACGCCTTGTCAAGGATGCCGGGGCGGCTGGAGGACGCGATCGCCCAGTATGGGGAGGCGCTGCGCCTGAAGCCGGATTATGCCGATGCGCATTTCTATCTGGCCAACGCCTTTGTTCGGGCCGGGCGGGTTCCCGAGGCGATCCAGCACTATGAGGAGGCCCTGCGGTTCCAGCCAGGCTCAGCCGAGGCGAGCAACAACCTCGGGATGATTCTCTGCCGGATCGGACGCAACCAGGAGGGCATCCAGCGCATCGAGGCGGCAATCCGGATGCAGCCCGACTTCGCCCAGGCGCATTTCGCCCGCGGCGCCGCCCTCCTGCAGGCTGGGCGAAAGGCCGAGGCGATCGCCGAGTACGAGAGGGTGCTGCAGCTGCGGCCGGGGGATCCCTCGGCGCTCAGGATGCTGGAGTTGATCCGCGCCTCGCAATAGGCGGCCGCGCGGCGAGCCTGCCTCCCCTTCACTGGCACGCGCTGCGCCATGTTGGCCCCCATCGCCCGGCCAAGGATTCCTTTTGCCGCTCGCTACTCGCCCATCGCCTTGTGGACGGCACCCTATGGCGCAGGCCATCACGCCATCCTCGACCTCGGAGGCCAAATTGCTGAGTATCCCGCCTGAACCAATGGCCGTCCGCGCCCCCATCTCCGTGCTGATCCCCGCCAAGAACGAAGCGGCCAATCTGCCGGCATGCCTCGCCTCCTGCTCCTTCTGCGACGAAGTGGTGGTCGTCGATTCCGGCAGCACGGACGCCACGGCGGCGATTGCCGCGCAGGCCGGCGCCCAGGTCGCGGACTTTCGCTGGGATGGGCGATTCCCCAAGAAGAAGAACTGGGCGCTGGCCAGCCTGCCGTGGCGGAACGAGTGGGTCTTCATTCTCGATGCCGACGAGCGCATCACGCCGGAACTGGCCGCCGAACTCACGGCCCTGGCCGGCGGCGGCGCCGCCGGCGGCGGCTACTACGTCAACCGCCGCTTCTGGTTCGTGGACGGCTGGCTCAACCACTGCGGCTATTACCCGAGCTGGAACCTCCGCTTTTTCCGCCATCGCCTCGGCCGGTACGAGAGGGCCGCGTCCGAGGGAGACACGGACAGCGGCGACAACGAAATCCACGAGCACGTGAACCTGGAGGGCCCCGCAGGCTACCTGCGTGGCGAGCTGGAGCACTTCGCCTTTCCTGACATCGCCACGTGGGTGGAGAAGCACAACCGTTATAGCAGCTGGGAGGCCCGCGTTCAGTTGGCCTCCTCCCGGGGAGCGGAGGCGCCGGCCGGTCTCGAGGCCGGCCTGGCCCGCAAGCGGCGCTTGCGCCGGCTGGCCTGGGCGCTGCCATTTCGCCCGTCGTTGCGTTTCCTCTACCATTACGTGTGGCGGGCCGGGTTCCTCGACGGCTACCGCGGCTATGTGTTCTGCCGCCTCATGGCCTATTATGAGTTCCTGAGCGCCGCCAAGGCGGCCGAACTCCGCCGCGCGCGGCGCTTTCAGCCATGAAGAAGATATTTGTCCTCCTTTGCCTCATTCCGGGATGCGTCTACGCGCAACCCCAAAGCCAGGTGCCCGCCGTTTCGGCCGGCCGGGTTGAGCGCTGGAATGGTTTTCAGTCCCGGTTTGTGTCTCCCAGGAACATCGATGTCTGGCTGCCGCCGGCCTACGATGGCAGGAGCCGTTGCCAAGTGATCTACATGCACGACGGCCAGATGCTTTTTGATCCGAGCACCACCTGGAACAAGAAGGCGTGGGGCATGGCTGATGCTGTCGCCCTGCTGATTCGCGATGGGAAGATGCCGGCGACCATCGTCGTTGGCATTTGGTCGAACGGCCAACAGCGACACAGCGAATTCTTCCCAGAGAAGGCCCTGCAATTCATGTCCGATCCGTTGCGAACACAGTTCGTCACGCGCGCGCTCAACGGAAAGCCCCAGGCGGACAATTACCTGCGGTTCCTGGTCCAGGAGGTGAAGCCCGAAATCGACAGGAAGTACGCGACCCGGCCGGAGCGAGAGCACACGATCATCATGGGCTCAAGCATGGGCGGAATCATCTCGCTGTATGCGATCTGCGAGTATCCAGAGGTCTTTGGTGCGGCCGGATGCCTCTCCACGCACTGGTTGGGCTCCTTTGAAAAGAACGCGACCATCCCGCTCGCCACATTTGACTACCTTAAGGAGCGCATTCCCGACCCCAAGAGCCATCGGATCTACTTCGACCACGGCACCGAAACCCTGGATTCATTATACTCTGAATCCCAGGCCTTTGCCGACGTCCTGTTCAGGGAGAAGGGCTACACGGACGAAAGCTATATGAGCCGTGTATTCCCCGGCGCCGCGCACACAGAAGACGCCTGGTCGCAGCGAGTCGCCATTCCCTTGGTTTTCCTTTCCGGGCGCTGAACCAAGGAGCGCGAGGCCCTTGGCCCTGTCATTCTCGCATCCGACGCCGGCCCTGCAGAGTTCTCCGGGACACCCCGGCAATAGGATCAACCCTGGTCATTCGGCCCTTTGGCTAGGAGTCAAAATCGCCGTGGCGGCGCCTCGTTCCGCGTCATCCAGCCAGCAGTCAGGCCCCTTTGGGACGGCGTTTGGCGGCCCGCGCATTCCCGCCTAAAATGGCTCCTTCGGCTGCTTCTGCGTCTGGAGCAGGACAATCAGATGGCCAACAGCGCTCGCCAGTCGGTCAGCCATCTTCTTGTCGCGCACGGCCGCGATCGCTGCAAACGATACCGCTTTATTGTATCCTTTGGCTATTGAGCCGCTGCTTCGACTGTCTTCGATCTTTTGATCGCTTAGGGTTTCAATTATCGCATCTTGGTCGGCATCTGATTTTGGAAAGATGCAAACATAATAATAGGTGCCTGCATCGACGCTCCGGTCTTCAGTTTGCTCGGTGCGCCGCAGATATTCCTTATAATCAATTACGATCGGGTCTGGAGATAGCTGGGTCACCTTCAGGTGCCATGTATAGCTGGCCCATGTTTGCCTCGTGAAACTTGCATCCTTGGTGGCTTCCTGCTGGCTTATATCTGTCCCGATCCCGGAACGAAAGACTGCGCGCGTAATGGAGTAGCTTTCGCCATCCGACTCCAGCCCCTTGCTGAAACGCGGGCAGTCCGACTTGGTGGTCCATTTTATCGTCCGCTCCCAGAACCAGTCCCGCGTGCCAGCGAAATCCTTGAAGTCCACCGGCTGCCATTTTGTCGGCCCCTCCGTCGTGTACCATTCGGCCTGAAGGTCAGGCCGATGCTTTTCGATCCATTTCAGCGTATCCTCCAACGTCGCCTCCGATTTCGCCCACAGGCCGCCGCCGCCGCTAGACATCGCTAGGGTTAAGCTAATGGCCCTTATTAAGATCTTCCCGTTCATCCACGTTAGGCTTCAGAGTTTCTGACGGCACATTTCCAAGCATTCCCGGAACGAGTTAACTGCTTGCCAAGGTATTGGGCCCCCGTTCATGCCTTGCGTCCATGGGAAAATCTTTGCCTGCCTTTGTCGAGGGAATAGGGGCTCGGCCGGCTCCTCTGCCGGGCGGATGGCGGCCACCCGGTGCGGCTTGGCCTACGAACGATCTTGAGGGCGGCGCAACGGTCCGCGGTTGATCAAGCGCATGTGGCGGCCCGACCTGGCACGCTCGTCCCGGTATTCGGAACGTGCCTCTTGCGCAGCTCCATTCCGTCGGTGATGGGGTTACTCGCATGCAAATCAGGGAGCTCCATGGGGCTATCCCGCTAGGTAGCCAATGGCACCGGACTCCATAGGTATAACCGAGCGGAGGGACAATGCTATGCAACCACCAGATTCAAGATCCAGGGGACTGGGCCCTGCCCAAGTGACGGCGGTTGCCGAACACGTGGGCTACCAGGACGGCGCGGTCGTCAGCCGCGAGATTGTCAAGACACCTGCCGGCAGCGTCACGCTGTTCGCGTTCGACGAGGGGCAGGGTTTGAGTGAACATACGGTGCCCTTCGACGCGCTGGTGCAGGTCGTGGACGGGCAAGCCGAGATCATGATCTCCGGGAGGACCCACCGAGTGCAAGTCGGCGAGATGATCCTCCTGCCGGCCGGCGAGCCGCACGCGCTTAAAGCGCTGAAGAGGTTCAAGATGATTCTGACCATGGTGCGATTGTGACTCGCGACCGAGGCTTTCAGCCAGGCGCCCTGCGCGCAGGCGCCAGGTCGTCGCTGCCTCAACCGAGATCGGCCAGGATGCTGGAGCCGTCCCTGAGCAGGGCTTCGGGCACGATGTTTCCTTCAAGCGGCTTGCCGTCAACCTGCAACGACTTCACCCCGCGGCATACTCCGGTGGGGTTCCGCACCTCGATGCTCAGTTTCTTTCCGCGGAATACGCGCACCGCCGAAAATCCCGGCCAGGCCTTCGGGATGCAGGGGTCGATGCGCAGCCCGCCGATTTCCGGCCGTATTCCCAGGATGTGCTGCGTCGCTGCGTAGTGCGCCCACGAGGCCGTGCCCGAGAGCCAGGGGATGCGCGAGCGGCCGAACTTCTTCGAGGTCGGGGCGTGGGTGCTCTGGCAATGAACGTAGGGTTCGATCTCTCGCACGTCGGCCCGGTCGTTCTGGGCGGACGGCAAGAACGCCCGGTAGTACGCGTACGCCTGATCGCCGTTTCCGCACGCGATCTCGGCCATGACCGCCCAGCTCTGGGTGTGGCTGAAGATCCCTCCGTTCTCCTTGTTGCCGGGATTGAAAAGCACGGCCCGCATGACCTTGACCGGCGTCTTCGCGAACGGCGGATTGCAGAGCGCCACGCCGTACTCGGAGGCCAACTGGTCCTTCACGGCCTGCAGCGCGAGCTTCGCCTGCCTGGGGGTGGCCGCGCCGGACATGACGGCCCAGCACTGCGTGTTGAGGTAGATCCTTCCCTCGCGGGCCTTCCGGGTGCCGAAGACGACACCGTCCTCGGTGATCGCCCAGATGAACCACCGCCCGTCCCAGCAAACCTTTGCGATCCTGCGATCGAGCTTCTCCAGCTGCGCGAGCGCCCACCTGCGCTCGGCGGGCCGGCCGATCGTTTCGGCGATCTCCGCGTAGGTCTTGAGCCCCAGGCGCACCTGAAACGCGACAAAGACAGATTCCCCCTTGTAGCCCAGCTTGAGGCAGTCGTTCCAGTCGGCCTGGAGGCCGCACGGCAGACCGTGCCGCCCCACCCTCGTGAGGTTGAATTCAAGAGCCCGCCGCAGGTGGCCGAACACCGTGGCGCGACCCCGGTCCGCGTACGGCACGACCTCGCTGTAGAATGCCGTGTCGCCCGTCTCGGCGACGTAGACCGGTATGGCGTTGAAGAACCACTGGCAATCGTCGCTGCGGTAATCCTGGGGCGGCGTCGCCTTCATCTTTCCCGGGGCGTGCGACCACGGGCGGATCTCGGGCTGGGCCCCGCCCGTCGAATCCTGCCCCGAGAGCATGAGCACCAGGCGGCTTCGCACGTCCTTCGGCAGCATCGCACAAACCCCGAGCATGTCCTGGACGGTGTCGCGGAAGCCGAATCCGTCCCGCTGGTCGCCCGTGTACACAAGGGAGCACGAGCGCGACCACTCGAAGGCCACCAGGGCGTTGTACCCACCCCAGACATTGGCCATGTGGTCGAACTCCGGGTCGGGTGTCTTCACCTGGAGCACGTCCACAAGCCCGTGCCAGTGGCGTCTGAGCCTTTCCAGCTCGCGGTCGCAGGCGCCGGCCGAGGCGAACCGGGCCCGGACACGCCTTGCGCGGGCGTGGTCGCCTATCCCGAGGAGGACGAAGACCTCGGCGGAGGCCCCCGGAGCAAGCTCCAGGTCGCTCTGGATTGCGCCGCACCCGTTGTCGGAGAACTGCTCATGGTTGCCGCAGGCGCCTCGCTCCACCGCCTCGGGCCGGTCGAAGCTGCGATAGACGCCGAGGAACTTCTCCCGCTCGCAGTCAAAGCCGGCGATTTCGCCGCCGACCTGGGTCATCCACCACCAGCGCGACTGGTCCTTGTTCGCAAAATTGGAGGAATCGTAGGGCAGGCGCCTGCAGGAGGAGGCAAGGATGAATCCGTCGCGCCAGACGGCGTCGGAAATGTACTGGGTGTACTGGATGTTGAACGTGTCCTGGATGATGTTCCACTCGGTCGTGAACTCGCAGAACGAGAACACGCTCAGGCGCCGCGCCCGCCCGCCCGTGTTGGTGACCCTGAGGCGCCAGTACTCGAACTCCTGGCCCAGCGGCACGAAGTACGTGGCCTCGCTGCGGATGCCCCGCCATTCGCTCTCGATGACCGCGTAGCCCAGGCCGAATCGGGTGGTCGTCTTGTACTCGTCCAGGGGCTTGCCGACCGGCTGCCAGGCCGCTGACCAGAAATCGCCGCCCTCCTTGTCCCGGAGGTAGAACTGGCGCCCCGGCATGTCCATGGGCACGGCGTTATATCGGTGCCGCAGGATGCGGCCCTCGGCGGGGGACTGCGTGAAGCTGTAGCCGCCGGCGTTGTTCGTGATGATCGCCCCATACCGGCGCGAGCCGAGGTAATTGGACCACGCCCGGGGCGTATCCGGTCGGGTGATCACGTATTCGCGGGCGGTGTCGTCGAAATGGCCGTATCGCATGGTGGGGTTAGGTGCTCGGCCTGGGCCTCTCGAGCACCCTTGGTCGGTTGGTGTGGTCATCCAATGTTGACTCGTTCGACGCCGCTTGTCCATCCCTAGCACAAGGGACGGCCCGCCTCGCCGCAATGCCGCTTCAGGACCGGGATAAGAACGCGGCAATAATGGCAAAATCCACGCAGCCGAACTCCCCAACTTTGCGCATTATGGGCGATCATTCTGGGCGGCATGGGCCGCTGCACTGTCATGCCTGATCTGACTCACACGGTGTTCTTCCTCCGGCTAGCGAGGGCCGGACTTGCGGCGGCGGGGCTGGCCGCGACGCTCCGCGCCGCCGGGACCGACCAGGCCTGCCTGGCCTGCCACGGAAATCCCAACCTCGAAGTGCTGCGCGACGGCCGCAGCGTGTCGCTTTATGTCGACGCCCGCGGAGTCGCCGCTTCGGCGCATTCGGACCTTGGCTGCGCCGGCTGCCACGACGCGGTCGACGCCGGCGCCCGGCCGCACCACGCACCCGCCGCCCCCGTGGACTGCCGGGGATGCCATGAAGGCCTAGCGAAGTCGCATGCCTTTCACGCAGATTTCTCCGCGGTGCCGCTCGCCGCGACGGCCGAAACCGATTGCGCGGGCTGCCATGGCACGCACGGCATCCAGGCGGCGTCCGGCGTCAAGTCGTCGTTCGCGGGGCCGAAGCTCGCCGCCGCCTGCGGCGAGTGCCACGCCGACGCCGCCGATCACTACCTAAAGTCGGCCCACGGTGCGGCCTTTGCGGCGGGCCGCGGCGAGGCCCCCAGCTGCCTCACATGCCATCTCCGGCCGGTGGCGGCCGGGAGCGACCGGCTCAAGCTCAAGCGCGAGCAATCCCTCCTCTGCCTTAGCTGCCACCGCGACGAGAGCCGCGTGGTGGCGTCGTCGGTCGTCAGCCGAAGCTTCATCGTCTCCTACGCCGAGAGCGTGCACGGGAAGAGCCTCTCCCATGGCAATCCGGCCGCCGCCAACTGCGTCGACTGTCACGGGAGCCACGAGACCGCCGGCGCGCTCTCCGCGGGCTCGCGTGAAAACCTCCGGAACATTCCGACGACCTGCGCCCGGTGCCATCCGGCCGAGGCGCGGGAGTACGCGCTGAGCTCCCACGCCGCCGCGCTTCGCAAGGGTCTCCCCGACGCGCCGGTTTGCACGACGTGCCACGGAGAGCACCAGATTCTCCATCCCGCCGATCCGAAGGCGCCGGTTTCGGCGCGCAACGTCTCGCAGATGGTGTGCGGGGCGTGCCACGCCTCGGTCAAGCTGAGTGAGCGCTACGGCCTTGCGACCGACCGATTCCAGACCTTTGCCGATAGCTTCCACGGGCTGGCGACCCGCGGCGGCGCCGTGGTCGCCGTCAACTGCGCGAGCTGCCACGGGGTGCACGCCATCCTTCCGTCGTCGGATCCCAAGTCGGCGATCAACCGCATCAACCTCGCGCAGACCTGCGGCCAGTGCCATCCCGGGGCGAACACCCGGTTCGTTTCCGCCCCGGTTCACATCACGGCGAGCGCGGGCGGCCAGGAACCCGTGGTCTACTGGATTGCGACTCTCTACGTGTGGCTGATCGTCGCCGTGGTCGCCGGCATGCTGGTGCACAATGGCCTCGACTTCTTCCGGAAGGTGCGCCGGAAGATCGGCGTCCAGAAGGGGGAGATCGTCGAGGAGGCGGTGCCGCACCGGCTCTACCTGCGGATGACGGCCAACGAGCGGCTGCAGCACGGGACGCTGGTCCTGAGCTTTGTCGCGCTGGTCGTCACCGGGTTCATGCTCCAGTTCCCCGACGCATGGTGGGTCATGCACATCAGGAGCCGGTTCAGCCACCTATTCGAGTGGCGCAGCATCATCCACCGCGTGGCCGGGGTGATCCTGATTGCCGCGGGCGCCTGGCATGTCGCGTACCTGGCGCTGACCGCCCGCGGACGCCGGCTTTTCCGCGACCTCCTGCCGCGCGTGTCGGACCTTTCCGACGCCGCCGGCATCCTCCGGTACAACCTCGGCCTGGCTCCGGCCAAGCCGAAGTTCGGTCGCTTCAGCTACATCGAGAAGACGGAATACTGGGCCATGATGTGGGGCTCGGTCGTGATGGGCATCACGGGGGCGCTGCTCTGGTTCGAGAACACCTCGATTCGCCTCTTCACGAAGCTCGGCTACGACGTCTCCAGGACCGTCCACCTTTACGAGGCCGTGCTGGCAACCCTCGCCATCGTGGTCTGGCACTTCTATTTCGTGATCTTCAACCCGGACGTCTATCCGATGAACCTGTCGTGGCTGACCGGATGGCTGTCGGAGAAGGAGATGAGGGAGGATCATCCGCTTGAGCTGGAGCGGATCGAGGCGGAACAGGGGCGGCCCGGGCGCAAGGACGCTCCGCCCGCGGACGGTCCGGGAGCGCCGTAGAAGCCAGCGGGGCTCCGGTGTATCGCCAATCAACGCACCACGGCCATGAGCACGAGCTACAGCATCGTCGTCACGACCTACTCCAAGGAGGAAACGGGCTCCAGGATCATCGACGCCCTCCTGAGCGCCAAACTGGCCGCCTGCGTTCAAGTGGTTCCCATAAGGAGCTTCTACACGTGGAAGGGCAAAGTCTTAAAGGACCGCGAAAAACTGATGCTCATAAAGGCAAGGTCCGGGGATTTCGGGAAGATCAGGGCGACGATCCTCGGGAATCATGACTACGAGCTGCCCGAGATAATCTCCGTGCGCATAGACCGAGGGCTCGCGGGCTATCTCAGATGGATTGACGGGGTGACCAGGCGGGCTGGGTCCCGTAGGCATCGCACGGCCAGGCCCGGGAAGGTCCTGCCTTGACTGCGGCGGGTTCCTGCCGGTTCGCTCTCAGCCCGCTGCCCCACATCACGACCGACCCCCAAGAACGCCGTGCGGCCTGGCGCGCCATTGGCATATTCCTGCTCCTAACGGCAGGGCTAAGCGCGATCTTTGAGATCCTGATGGGCCGGGTCGGCGCCATGACCCGCCTCCTTGTCATGGGCGTGATGTGGTGCCCGGGCATCGCGGCGATCCTGACCTCGCTCATCCTGAAGCGCGATGTGCGGGCGATGCCCTGGCGCTGGGGCCAGGCGAGATGGATTGTCGCCGCCTGGCTCCTGCCGGCCTGCTACGGACTGGCGGTCTACCTGCCGGTCTGGCTGCTGTCGCTCGGCGGCTCCGGCTTCGGCAACCCCGACACGCTCGCCCAATGGTCGCAGGAGGTCCTGGGCAAGGGCCCGACGAACCTTTCGGGCGCGATGTTCTATCTGTTCCTGCTAGCGACCCTCGGGGTGATAAGCTCGGCGGCCAACGCCCTCGGCGAGGAGATCGGCTGGCGCGGGTTTCTGGTCTGGGAAATGAGGAAGGTGCTGCCGTCCTGGGCGGTGGGCCTCGGATCCGGGCTCATCTGGTCGGTCTGGCACTACCCCGGCATCCTGTTTGCCAACTACAACGCCGGGACCGGCAGCCACGTGCTGCAGCTCGCGCTGTTCACCGCGAGCGTCGCGTCGATAGGGGTCGTGTTCGCCTACTTCGCCTTCCGCACAAGCAGCCTGTGGCCCGCCGTCATCCTGCACGCCAGCCATAACTGCTTCATCCAGCGCGTCTACACTCCGCTGACCACGGCGGGGCCGGGCACCCACCTTTACATCGACGAGTTCGGATGCCTGCTGCCCGTCGCGAGCATCGTGCTGGCCGCGTACTTCATCCGCCGCGCCAAGGCGGAGGGCCTGGCCTGAGGGTCCGGAACGACCGAAGCCCCCCGTGGGGTCCCCGCGGACGCGCGCGCCGTCGGCCGCACGCCCGCGGCATGCCGGAGCCGGCCGGGGCACGGCCAAGGCGGAGGGCAGCGGAAACGAATGGTTTGATCAATCGGCAAATGCCATGACAATCGGACGCGTGAGCGGAATCTCCTACATGCACTTCCTTCCGTGCCTCCGCTGCGGCAGCGATTCGGTAGGCGTCTCGCTGCTTTCCGGAGCCAGCCGCCGGGAGAACGTCTGGTGCCTGGCGAAGGAATGCGAGGCTGTCCACTACCTGCGCATAGCGCCGGATTCCGGCGGCCTCGATGTAGCCTACGGCCGCTACACCCGGGGAGACCCCCTCGAGGCCTACGACGAAGGCGGCCCTCCGGCGCCAAAGCGCACCCGCGGCAAGAAGATGCAGCCCCTGGAGGTCGACGGATTCAGCGGCCCCGTCGCGGTGTACCCCCCCAAGCGGCATTTCAACCGCGCCCAGGTCCACGAGGTCTGGAAGGCCAGCAAGGGCCGCTGCCAACTGTGCGGGCGGCGATGGAGCTCGGACGAGCGCGGTCCGAAGGGCTGGCAGATCGACCACGTCATTCCGAACGCCGGAGCCGGCGCCGGAGGAAAACAAATTGGATTCCGGCTGGCGTGCGCGAATTGCAGCCCGCGCAAGGGCCGCGGCGACCGCCATGCGCGACTCCTGAGGTCGATCAGGGACCTCGTGATGCGGCTGACGCCCTCGGCCCAAAGGTAGCGGCGCCCTGGCCGCCCGGCAGTTCGGGCCTCCCGACCCAAGGCACAGCCGCGCGAAAGAGCGCGGTTCCACGGCCGGAGAGCGCGGTCGCGCCAGTTCCACCTTGATCAACCCGCAGTTGGGCCCTTTTCTTTGCGGACGTTGGAGTCGCTCCGGTTCCTGCACGGTTTGGGCGCGGCGCCGGCGTAATTCGCAGCAAACCCCAGCAGTTTCGGTCGCTATGTGCCTTTATTGCAATGCATAGCGGCACTCGAGACCCGACCTAGGCGCCACCACATGCCCCATCCCACCGTCCCGGAGAACGGCAGTTCCAACGGAGGATCGCGCTTCGACGAGCCCCTTCGCGTCGAAGGATTCAAAGGCACGTCGGAGGAGATCGAGAGGCAGTGGTTCGAGGAGGTTTACCGCGGCCGCGGCGACAGCATGCCACAGCTCACTCTCCGGGCGGTGCTGATGGGCACCGCGCTCGGGGGCGTCCTGTCGCTCACCAACCTCTACATCGGCCTGAAGGCCGGCTGGAGCTTCGGCGTCACGATCACGGCCTGCATCGTGTCCTACGGCGTCTGGTCGGTCTTCCTCCGCCTCGGCCTCGCGAAGACGCCGATGACCATCCTCGAAAACAACTGCATGCAGTCGACGTCAAGCGCCGCGGGCTATTCCACCGGCTCGACGCTCGTGTCGGCCTTCGCCGCGTATTTCATGATCAACAACCAGGCGGTGCCCCTCGGGCTCACGCTCGCGTGGGTGTTCTTCCTCGCGATCCTCGGCGTCACGATGGCGATCCCGATGAAGCGCCAGATGATCAACGTTGAGCAGCTGCGCTTCCCGACGGGGATCGCGACGGCCGAGACGCTGCGGGCCCTGTACTCGAAGGGCCAGCGCGCCGTGCAGTCCGCCCGGGCGCTCACCTACGCCGGCGTGGTCGCGGCGGTCAGCCAGTTCTGGTCCGACGGCCTGCGGCTCATAAGCTCGCGGCTCGAGCCGTTCGGGCTCGGCGCCTTGGTAGACCGGTTCGACAAGGTCGTCTTCGGCCCGGTGTGGGTCGGCCGCACCGTGACCTTCGTGTGGGACCCTATCTTCATCGCCGCCGGCACCCTCATGGGGATCCGCCCCGCCGCAAGCATCCTTTTGGGCGGAACTCTGTGCTGGGCGGTGTTCGTGCCGGTCATGCAGGCGCACGGCGTCATCACCGGGACGAGTTACCGCAACATCGTCCAGTGGACGCTGTGGGGCGGCGTCTCGTGCATGGTCGTGTCGGGGCTGCTGGCGTTCTTCATGCAGTGGCGCGCGATCGCGAAGGCCTTTCGCGGACTGCGCGGCCTCTTCAGCGGCGCGTCGAGGCCGAACGGAGACATCGATGCGATCGAGACGCCCGTTTCCTGGTTCGTGGCGGGCCAGGCCGTGTCGCTCGTGGCCCTCTGCTGGCTGGCCAAGGTGAGCTTCAACATGCCCATATGGCAGTGCGTCATCGCCGTCCTGATGTCGTTCTTCCTCTCGCTCGTCGCGTGCCGCGTGACCGGCGAGACCGACACGACGCCCACCGGCGCCATGGGTAAGGTAACCCAGCTGGTCTTCGGCGCGCTCAACCCGGGCAACATGAACGTGAACCTCATGAGCGCGAACATCACCTCGAGCGCCGCGATCTCCTCGGCCGACCTGCTCACCGATCTGAAGAGCGGCTACCTTCTCGGGGCGAACCCGCGCAAGCAGTTCATCGCCCAGTTCTGCGGCATCTTCATAGGCACGCTGGCCACGGTCCTCGCCTTCCGCGTCATGGTGCCCACGGCCAGCGTGCTCGGCTCCGACCAGTTTCCGGCGCCGGCGGCGCAATCGTGGCGCGCCGTCGCCCTGGCGCTCAGCAAGGGCTTCGAATCGCTCGAGCCCGTGAAGATCTGGTCGATCGCCATCGGCGGCGCCACGGGCGCGCTGCTCACGCTGCTGCCCCTGTGGTTTCCGCGCCATGCCAAGTGGATGCCCTCCGCGGCCGGCATCGGCCTGTCGTGGACGTTCCACTGGTACTACGGCTTCCTCTTCTTCGTCGGCGCGCTCGCCGGCTGGCTGATGGAACGCAAGGATCCGGAACGCGCCGATCTTTACAACTACCCCGTGGCATCCGGCGTCATCGCCGGCGGCTCGCTGATGGGCGTGGCGCTGATCTTCTGGGAGAACGTCCCGATCGTCTTCCGGCAGCTTTTCGGCGGCGGCTGACCTTCGGTGCGGGGGCCGGGCCTCTCCTATCGCAGGAGCTCGACGAGGTAGGATTTCCAGACGGCGGCGTGAGTGTGGGTCCCGTGGCCGTGCGTGGCCTCGCTGGCCGGGATAACGATCGCCCGGCCGCGCGGCACGCGGCCGATCTCGCGCTCCAGGATCCCGAGCTCCGGCGGATTGATCAGGTCGTCGGCGGAATTGACCGCCAGGAGCCGGGCGCGGATCCTCCCAAGGCCCGGGCCCGGGTCGTAGTCGCGCGAGGCGGAGACGGCGTAGAGGATGTCGTTGGCGTCGCTCGTCCTAACAATGCTCTGCACATTGTGGTCAAGCACCTCGTCGGCCTTTGCCAGGGTCGGCATCTCCCGCTGGCGGAGGACCGGGTTGCTGCTCATGAAGAACAACATCTCCACGGCGGTGCGCAGGCTCGTCGGCTCTTCCCTGTATTCCCCGCCCTTCCAATCCGGGTCGCCTCGGATCGCGTCGATCACCATCCGCCGCCAGACCCGGTTGCGGCCGGAAATCTGCGCCGGGAGGCTGGCGAGGGGCATGAGGGCGTCCATGAAGTCCGGATATCGCTCGCCCCAGACCCAGGTGTGCATGCCGCCCATCGACGTGCCGAGGACCAGGCGAAGATGGTTCACGCCGAGCCCCTCGGTCAGCAGTCGGTACTGGGCGTCCACCATGTCGGCATACCCGTACGAGGGAAACCGCGCGTGCAGGCCGTCGCTCGGCTTGCTCGATTTCCCGTGCCCGATCCCGTCCGGGATGACGATGTAGGTGCGGGCGGCGTCGAGCGGCTGCCCGGCCCCGAAAAGCTCGCCCGCAAACTCCGGCCGGATGAAGTTCGCCCCGGAGCCGCCCGTGCCGTGGAGGATGAGCACGGCGTTGCGCACGGTCCCGTCGGCCCCCCGCTCCGGCCGTCCCAGGACACGGTAGTGGATGCGCAGGGCGGGCAGGCTCTCGCCCGAGGCGAACCTGAAGTCCTTGATCACGTAGTCGGCCTCCGACGGCTGGGGGAATTCGGCCGCGCGGGCGGCCAGCGCAAGGAGGCCGGCCGCGACGAGCAGAGAGGCGAGCCGATCGGGTCTCACGGGCCCGAATAAGCAGCCTCCAGGACGCCCGCGGCAAGGACAAACGGGCTCCCGGCACGGGGTGCGAGCGCTCCGCCGCCGTTCAATAACTGCGCATTGTCTCGCAAGATACGGCGAGGCGGCGGACGGCGCGCACCCTAGAATCGCCGGATGCCGACTCAAACGTCTGCATGCCGGCTGGATGGCGCGCGGCCGCTCCTGCGCGGAGCGATGCTGCTGCTCATCCTTGCCGCGGGCTCCCTTGCCCAAGCCGTCCCGCTGACGAACCAGTCATGCCTCGACTGCCACGAGAAGACCCCGCCGGACAAGAAGGACAAGGATGCCGAGTCCAATCCCGCGATCGAAGTCCTGAGGGTGGAGTATTTCTCCAAGTCGGTGCACGGCAGACTCCTGTGCGTCGACTGCCACGTGGGGATAGCCGACATACCCCACGATGACAAGCTGCCCCCGGCGCAGTGCACTTCCTGCCACGGGAAGGAGTCGGCGGCGTACGCCAACAGCATCCACGGGATGAGCCACGCCATGGGCGCTTCCGGCGCAGCCACCTGCGCCAGCTGCCACGGCAACCACGAGATCGTGCCGGTGAAGCACATCGACTCTCCCGTTTTCAAGCTCAACCTCCTGCAGACCTGCGCGAAGTGCCACAGTAACGCGAAGCTGACGGACGAATACCGGATAGGAAGCCCCCAGGCCCCGGCCAACTACGCAGACAGCATCCACGGGCAGGCGCTTCTCAAGATGGGGCTCATCGTCGCCCCTTCGTGCAACGATTGCCATGGCGTCCACGACATCAAGCGCAGCGTCGACCAGAGCTCGCGCACGAACAAGGGCAACATCGCGGACACGTGCGGGCAGTGCCACGTGGGCATCGAGGCCGTCTACAGCCAGAGCGTGCACGGCATGCTTCTCGCCAAGGGGGACCGCCGCGGCCCGGTGTGCTCGGACTGCCACAGCGCGCACCAGATCGCGGCGCCCACGAGCGTGAATTTCAAGGCGCACAGCGACTTTGTCTGCGGCCGCTGCCACCAGGACCGCCTCGCCCGATACCGCGACACGTACCACGGCAAGGCGATGGCCCTCGGGCGGCCCAACGTCGCGTCCGACGTGGCGGCCTGCTATGACTGCCACGGCCACCACGACGTCTTCCCGGTCAAGGATCCCAGGTCCCGCCTCTCCAAGGAGCGCATCGTCGACACGTGCCGGCAGTGCCACCCGGGAGTGAACGCAAAGTTCACGGACTATCGCCCGCACGCCGATCCGCTGGACGCGTCCAACTATCCCCTGCTCCACAAGGTCTACGTCGGGATGACGGCGCTCTTGATCGGCGTCTTTGCCATCTTCGGGCTGCACACCCTCCTCTGGCTCGTCCGCTCGGTGTACCTGTACCTGAACGATTCCAAGACCTTCCGGGAGGCCAAGGTCCAGAGGCACGACGACGACGAGCAGTACACCCGCTTCACCTCATTCGAGCGGTTCCTGCACCTGATGGTGGTGACGAGCTTCCTGCTGCTCGTTCTGACGGGAATGCCGCTCAAGTTCTACTACACGAGCTGGGCGAAGGCTATCTTCAGCCTCCTCGGCGGCGCCGAGGTCGCCCGCGCCCTGCACCATTTTGGCGCGATCATCACGTTCGCCTACTTCGGCCTCCACCTGGCGGCCCTCGTGGCCGGGCTGTGGAGGAAGCGCGGTTTTCTGCGCAATCCCGAGACCGGGCGGATCGAGCCGCGACGTCTCTGGACGGCGCTTTTCGGGCCCGACTCGATGGTGCCCTCGTTGCAGGACCTGCGCGATTTCGTGGCGCACCAGAAATGGTTCTTCGGCAAGGGGCCGCTGCCCCAGTTCGACCGGTGGACCTACTGGGAGCGGTTCGACTACTTCGCCGTGTTCTGGGGCATCTTCATCATCGGCGCCTCGGGCCTCGTCATGTGGTTCCCGAAGTTCTTCACCGGATTCCTCCCCGGCTGGATGATCAACGTCGCGCTCATCCTCCACTCCGACGAGGCCCTGCTCGCGGCCGGCTTCATCTTCACCTTCCACTTCTTCAACACGCACTTCCGCATCGAGAAGTTCCCGATGGACACGGTCATCTTCTCCGGCCGGATCTCGAAGACCGAGCTCCTGCACGAAAGGAAGCGCTGGTACGACCGCCTCGTCGCCACGGGCCGCCTGGAGGCCCACCGCGTGAAGGACGAATGGGAGGGCCAGAAGACAATCGCCCGGGCATTCGGCTTCCTCTTCTTCGGAACGGGGCTCGTCCTTCTCGCGCTGATCGTCTACGCGATGGTCTCGCGGCTCCTGCACTGACCCGGGGGCAGCCGCAGGCGCCGGATGCCCGCTGCGGCGCCATGGCGACAGGCCCATTGGGCGCCGCCGGCATCGCCGGAACGCCCGTCCCTAGTTGATGCCCACGCAGCCCCTGACCGAGTCAAGGAGCCGGCCTGAATCATAGCCCACGCCATCCTTGAATACCGTCTCCACCTTGCGGATGTCGCCGATCGACTGGAGCGGGTTGCCCGCCAGGACGACAAGGTCGGCCGCTTTGCCCGCCTCGAGGGAGCCCACCTCGCGGTCTATGCCCAGAAGCTTTGCCCCGTTGGTGGTCGCCACTTGGATGGCCTGCGCAGGCGTGAGGCCAGCTTCGGCCAGGAGCTCCACTTCGCGAAGGCTGCCGTGGCCGGCCACGGCGTTGCCCCAGCCGGTCGGGTCGGTTCCGGCGACGAGGAGGCCGCCGGCGTCAAAGAACTTCTTTTCCAGCGCCATAAGCTTCCGGAACCGCGGCACCATGCTCGCGTTGTGCTCGTTGGCCCGCGCCCAAAACGTCAGGTATTTCTCGCGCGCCGGCTCCGACATGGATTCAAGCACGCGGGCCGCCAGAATGGGGCGGCCGGCGACAAATCCCTCGATGACGGTGAGCGTGGAGGTGAGCGCGACATGCCTGGAGACGAGCAGCTGGATCAGCTCGTTGGCCTCCGGCGAATCCACCTTGAGCTCGTCCAGGCTCGCCTGGGCGACGGCGGGGACCGGCAACTCGTTCTCCTTCTTCCCCCTGACAAAATCGGTCGACGCAAAGAACCCGTGCTCCAGGTTGTCGATGCCGAGCTCCGCCGCCTCCCGGTAGGTCATGACCCCGATGTGGCCGGTGACCTGGAGCCCGCGCTGGTGGGCTGCAGCAATCGCGGCCGCGGCCACGTCGCGGCGCAGGTGGACGTAGAGCTTGAAGGAGGTGAAGCCCTGGTCCGCCCAATAGTTGACGAGCTTGACCGCGTCCTCCGGGCCGCCCACGGCGTGGAGCTGCGCAAAAGGGGTTGGCGAGCCCTCGATGTAGGGAGCAGTCAGGTGCATCTTGGGTCCGGGCATCTCGCCCGCGTCGATCCGCCGCTTGATTTCCATGTCGGCATAAGGCTCGATCGACCCGCCGGTGCGGATGGACGTCAGGCCGCAGGCCAGATAGAGCCGCGGGAAGGAGTAATCCATCTCGTTCGTGTGAAACGAGCCCGCTCCCGCCGACACCGCGTAGAACAGGTGCTCGTGCACCATGACGAGGCCGGGAATGACGGTCTTGCCCGTGAGGTCGACGGTCCGGGCGTCCTGCGGCACCGAAACCTTGCCGAATGGGCCCAGCGCGGCGATCTTCCCGTCCCTGATGAGGAGGGTCTGGTCCTCGCGGGCGGCCGGGCTCGACGAATCGACAAGCCGGGCGTGGACCAGCGCGATGAGCGGGGCGCGAAAGGAGACCTCCGGATGGCTCTCCTGGGCGCCAAGCGCAAACGAGGCGAGCCCGCCGGCGGCCACGAGCGTCCGGGAAAGCGGCGAACAACAAACGGGGCGGAGGGACATCCGCGGGAGATAGCTTCGGGACCCCGGCCGCGCAAGAGCGATTGCGGCTCCGGCCATAGCATGCGCAGCCCGGGAAGGCCGTTCAGCGCGCCTCAAGCACCCGGATGCGCCGGTACTCCATCTGGCCGTGGTCGCTCTCCAGGCCGATGGGGCCGGTGGAGGGAACCGGCATTGCGTCCACGAGCACGTCGCCGTTGCACGTGCAGTGGGCCAGGCCGTTCCTGACGGTCACGACGATTTCGTTCCAGTCGAGCGGCCGGTAGTGCGCCAGCGTCGCGAATGGCCCGGCGATGATGAAGTCGCGGCACTGCAGCTGCGGCTCCCTCACGAATATCCCGCTGTCGGCATTGGGACTCGCCCGGAACTCGAGCTTGAGCACGAAGTTCCTCGAATACTTGAGCGTCGTCCACAGCACCTTGTTCTCCTGTCCCTTGTGCGAAACCGTCACGACCAGGCGCCCGTTGCGCACGACGTAGCGTCCGTCGTCGGTCGCGGCCTTCCCCTTGAAGACCGGGCCTCCGGCGTACTGCCAGCCCGTGAGGTCGCGCCCGTTAAAGAGGCCCACAAAGCCGGTCTCCGGGACGAAGTCATCCGGCCATGCCGGCGCAAGGCCGACCGTCTCGAGAATGGGCCGCAGGGCGGCCGCCCATTTCGCGTAGCCAACGATATCGGGGTGCAGCAGGTCGGGCATCTCATCCTCCTTTGCGTCCCCGTGCGGGTTGGCGAATAGCGACCATGTGTCCAGGACGGTGACCTGCGGCTGGTCGGCGACCGCCTCTATGTAGAGAGAGTTGAGCTTCCTGATCGTGTCGGTCGGCCTGGACTTCGACAGCGAGCTCGGGAACACCTCGCACAGGATCACGGGCATCTCCGGGTTGTGCTGCCGGAGCGCTGCCACGATGAGCTTCATGTTGCCTGCGACAACGTCGGGCTCCGTCTTCTCCTCGAGGTCATTGGTGCCGATCAGCAGCACGACGCCCCGCGGATTCAGGGCGATAACGTCATCCTGGAGACGGATCAGCACCCCCCGGGTCGTATCGCCGCTGATCCCCCGGTTGGCTGTCTTTATCCCCGGGAAGCTGCTGCCGACGTCCGCCCAGCCCTGCGTGATCGAGTCGCCCACGAATACCAGCGCCTCCTGGTCCTGCTGCACCTGCGACGCCCACAGCGTTCGGCGGTCGAGCCAGACCTTCCTGAACCAGTCGGAGCGGCGGACGGGGCCCGCGCCCGGCAGGCCGTCGTCGGTGGCCGGGACCTGGAGATGGCTCTCGGCCGCGGCGGCCGGAGCCGCGGGCTCGTCCGCGGGAAGACGGATGGTCAGGGCAAGGATGCACAGCGCTCCTGCGAGCAGGGGTAGAATGCGGTGTCTCACGGGGTGGCGGGGTTTGGGGTGTTAGGCTGGCAAGGTTTGGCGAGTCCGATCAAATTCAAATTCGCGGCGCCCCTAGCGTTGCTCGTCGCCGGCCGGCTCGTCGAGCAGCTGTATGGAGGAGGCGGGGCCGAGGTCGCCCGGGTCCGTCCAGGACCGCAGCGCCCAGACCACCATCTTGCCGGGAGTCACCTCGAGCACCTGGACCGTGCGCGGCCAATCCTCCGTGTTCTTGTCGCCGGCGCACCAGTTGGTGATCACCGTATTGCCGTTCGCCAGCCGGTTTGCGGTCTGCAGATTGAACAGCCTGATGTCCGGCACGTCGGCCTGGGTGAATTCCCACACCGTCTCGCCCCCCGGGTTCACCTCGCGCACATACCCGCTCCAGTCGCCCGCGATGAGCGTGTTGCCGTTCCTTAGCCGGACAGCCGACCACGGGGACTTCGCGGGCACCGACCAGAGAACCTTTCCGTCGAGGCCATACTCGACGACCTTGCCCTCGCCCAGATGGGGGACGAGCAGCGTGCCGGCCCCCGTCATGCGGATGTGCCGGAACTGCCCGTGAGTGCCCGCCACCGTCGTCGGGATCGGAATCACCCTCTCCGCAACACCCGTGGAGGTGTTGATGATCATGGCCTGGGCGGGATTCCCGTTGCGCATGATCAGCACGCGGTCCGCTCCGACCGCCTGGATGGAATGGATCTCGGTCCCGGGCGGCGCCGGGTAATCCCAGACCAGCTTCTTGTCGGGGCCGATCTCCCCCGCCCCGGACATCCGCGAGAAGATGATGTTTCCGTTCGGCAGGAGCGTGGCGTCGTCGAACTCCTGGTTGGCGCCGGGCTTCGGATGGAGGGGTATGGACGCCGACCAGACGATTCGCCCGTCCCGCACGAGGAACATGGACTGGTCGGGTTTGCGCGTGTCCCATTCTCCGGCATAGAGAAAGGGATGCTGCGCCAGCCCGTTGCCCGGGAGGATGGCCGGTGAGAAAGGTGTGACCAAAGGGGCCGCAACCGGGATGTCGCCCGCGCCCGCCACGGCGCCGATTGTGACGATCGGGAGAGAAGCGAGAAGGAGGCTGCGCATGCGCCGGAACATGGGGGGCGCCGACTCTCGCTCAGTTTCGCTGCAAAGAGAACAAGATACTGGCGGGGCAGTGCCGGGACATCGGCGAGTCGTGCCCCGCCCTCTTACGGGTCGCGACTCCCGCCTAACGCTGACGCTCGATCCCGGCGCCTTCGACTGCGAGGGGCGAAACGGCAATGGATTCGACGGCTCCGCAGTCCGGTCAGATAGTTCTGGATTTTCACTCTGAACCCCCTCATCTCGTTTTTGCATGCAGTCCCAGCCGGCCCCTAGCCCCTTCGTCATTCCCCGTGGCCCCGCCAGCTAACCGCACGGCTCCGGCCAGGACGGAGCGAATGCCCGCCGGCATTCCCTACATCGTGGGCAACGAGGCCGCGGAGCGCTTCAACTTCTACGGCATGCGCGCCATCCTGGTGGTGTTCATGACGCAGTACCTGCGCAGCCGGAGCGGGGCTCTGGCGCCCATGAGCGAGAACGAAGCCGACCAATGGTATCACGCCTTCGTCGCCTCGAATTATTTCTTCCCGATCTTCGGCGCCATCCTGGCGGATGCGATCTGGGGCAAGTACCGGACAATCTTTTGGCTCTCGATAGTCTACAGTTTCGGTTCGTTTGTCCTCGCCATCGACGACACGCGGCTCGGCCTGGCCGCGGGCCTGAGCCTGATCGCGATCGGCTCGGGCGGGATCAAGCCCTGCGTCTCGGCCAACGTGGGCGACCAGTTCGGAGCCTCGAACCAGCACCTAATCTCCCGCGCCTTCGGCTGGTTCTACTTCTCGATCAACGCCGGCTCATTCTTCTCGATCCTGCTGATTCCCTGGCTGCTCCAGCATTACAGTTCCAGGGTGGCGTTCGGCGTTCCGGGCATCCTGATGGCGCTGGCGACGATCATCTTCCGGATGGGGCGCACGAAGTTCATCCACATTCCGCCTAGCGGCAGGGCGTTCCTGCGCGACACCTTTAGCCGCGAGGGCATTACGACGCTGGTCCGGCTGGGCATCATCTACTCGTTCGTCGCCGTTTTCTGGTCGCTTTGGGACCAGAGCGGCGGCGAGTGGGTGCTTCAGGCCGACAAGATGGACCTGCACTTCGCCTGGATCACGTGGCTGCCGTCGCAGATCCAGGCCGTGAACGCGATCATGGTCCTCGCGTTCATTCCGCTCTTCCAGTATCTGATCTACCCGGCGATCAGCAAAGTCTTCCCGCTGACGCCCCTTCGCAAGATCGGGCTGGGGCTCATTGTGACCGCGGCCTCGTTCCTCATCAGCGCCTGGATCGAGACCCAGCTTACGGCAGGCTTGAAGCCAAACGTCGCCTGGCAATTGCCGGCATACGCGCTGCTGACGGCCGGGGAAATCATGGTGTCCATCACCTCGCTTGAGTTCGCGTACACGCAGGCGCCGAAGACCATGAAGTCGATCGTCATGGCGGCGTACCTCCTGTCGATCAGCGCGGGCAACGCATTCACCTTCCTGGTCCACCTGTTCAACAAGAATCCCGACGGCACGCTCAAGCTGAGCGGTTCGCCCTACTACCTGTTCTTTTCGGGCCTGTCCGCCGCGGCCGCCGTCCTGTTTGCCTTCGTGGCGACGAGGTACCGCGGGAAGACCCACCTGCAGGACGAGCATCCAGGCGATGCGCCTCCGGCCGGGGCCGCACCCGCGGCGCAGACGTAGGCCGGCCCTGAGCCGACATCAGCCTAGACCGATGCCGCGTGTTCCCAGCCAGGGTCCCGCCAATCTGACCCATGAACATCAAATCGCTGATCCGCACAATACCTGACTGGCCCCATCCCCCCGTGCGTTTTCGCGACGTCAGCTCGCTGCTGCGCGATCCCGAAGGATTCGGCGCCGCCATGGACGCGTTCGTCGGCTTCTACAGGGACAAGCCCATCGAAATCATCGCCGGCCTGGACGCCCGGGGCTTCATTCCCGCCAGCGTCCTAGCCTACGTGCTCAAGAAGCCGCTGGTCATGGTCCGAAAGAAGGGGAAGCTGCCCGGCGAGACCATACACACCGCATATCAGCTGGAGTATGGGCAGAGCATCCTGGAGATCCAGACGGACGCCGCCCCGAAGGGCGCCAATGTGCTGCTGATGGACGATCTAATCGCGACGGGCGGCACCCTCTGCGCGGCCGTCCGGCTGTTCGGGAACATCGGCTGCCCGATCACCGATGTGGGCGCCATCGTGAATCTCTCCGAGCTCGATGGCTCACGGCGCCTCGAGCGCATCGGCGTCAGGGTCTTTTCGCTCTGCGAGTTCAACGAGACGGAGTGACGCCCGCCGCGGGATGGCGGATTCCGCAAGCGGCCCTGCCCAACGCCGGCTCCTAGAACAACGGTGCCGTTCCACCTATCCCGGTCCCCGCGAACGCCGGGGCGTAGCCCGGTGCCGGAAGCTTGATCCCGGCTCCGGTGATGGACGGCGAATAGCCCAGCCCAGCCAGCGCATTCAGCGACGTGACATGCTGAAGCAGGTATCCAAGGCTCGGGATGTCGTCGGCCGGCGCCACGGCGAGGGTCACCTGGACGGCAACCTGGATGGGCGACAGATTCGGGTCAAAGAGGCTCTCGACGATATTGAGCCCGGTCACCAGCACCGGGAGGATCCTGTTCGGCCCCCAGACAAAAAGGGTGACCGGAATCAGGCCCGGAAGGGGCGGATACATGAGAAGCTCAATCGCCGAGAGCACCGGGTAGACTCCCGTGGAGGCCGCCTGCGCGCTCCCCTGCCCGAGCGCGTCCAAGGCGTCGAGCGTGAGGGTGAACACGATCGTTTCCTGCGGGCTTCCCGTGGCCGGGTTCGGCTTGCCTATGGTGACTGACGGGGGGCTGGGCAGGATCGTGCGGCTCAGCGTCTCCGGATTATAGGGGAAGATGATGATCTTGGGGCTTGCCGCCGCCGTATCATAGCGGACGAAGGCCCCCTTGAGGATTCTCGGCGATCCTGGAAAACCCGGCATGGGAGACGGAATTGCGGCCCGTTAGGCGTTTCCGCTGCTGAAGGACGGCTCCTTTGGCTCTGTGACGCTCACGTCGCGCTCCCAGCCCTCATTCTGCAGGACGATGAGCTGGATGGCGATGGCCGAGCGGTTGGCGTCGAGATCGGGGAGCGCCTGGTACTCCGAAACCCAGCAGCGATAGATATTGTAGCCGAAGACCTTCTGTCCGGCCTCGTTGTAGAGCTCCAGGACAATGTCCTTCCGGAAATCCGCCAGGGATACCTCCGAGCCCAGGCCCGCCCCGAAGTTCCACACCTTTGCGGCCCACTGCTCGAACTCCATGTCGTAGGTGACGCCCCGTTCGAGCGTGATGGCCTCGTACTCGGTCCGGCCCGGCGACTTGTGGCTCGTGCTGGGATCGCCCCCTTCTCGGAATCGGATGACCTCGGTCGAGCGCCGGAGGGGGCTCACCTTCGAGATGCCGGCCACGTATTTCCCATCCCACTTGACGCGGAATTTGAAGTTCTTGTACGCGTCCAACCGGCTGGGATTAGCGGGGAATATTGCCATGGGAGCCGACGAGCGGCGCTCGGTTCTCCCTGCCCGAATCCTTTCGGTCAAGCCGCCTTTTCGGGCGGCGCTAAGGTTCAGGCGGTCAGCGCCGGAGCAAACAAGGGCTGCATCATGAAGCCATGGGCCCGCTCGATCACGCGGGCTGCGGCCGCATCCACGGCTTGCTCGACGACGGGTGTCATCTGCGTTGCCAGCGTGAAGGGGTCCGCCACCTCGATCGCGATTATCCAAACGTTGCCCGGCATGGCGACGCCGAGCCGCTTGCCCAGCTCCAGCGTCTCGGCGACGCCGAGGAAATGCGGCGTCGAGATGCGGCGACCCGCTCTCACCATTCGTCGCCCACCCTGCCGCGCCGCGCCTTGTGTTTCGCGCGGTGCTTCTTCGCCTGGATCATCCGGACCTTCTGGCCGCGGCTCTTCTGGCGCGTTTGCCGGCGCCCTTTCTCCCGCTCCTGCTCCGCGGAGTCCCGGGCGGCCCGTACCCGGGCCTCGAGCTTGCCGCACAGCTCCAGCCACGCCCGTTCCCTGTTTGCAGACTGCGATCGCTCCGCCTGGCAGCGCACCTCGATCCCCGAGGGCCGGTGGCGCAGCCACACGGTGGACGACGTCTTGTTGATCTTCTGCCCGCCCGGGCCGCCTCCGCGGATGAAACGCTCCTCGACGTCGGAGACCGGCACCCCCAGCGCGTGGAGTTTGGATTGGATGAGCGTCGGCATTGGCATCGGCGTGCCCGTTACTCTCACAGATATTCCCGCCGGGTCGACAAGCCAATCCCATCCCCCCTGCCCTCCCAACCGTTTCGCGTGGCCTCGAGATGCGCGCGCAAGCGGTGTGGCAGGCGGACGGCCGCCGCCCGCCAGACCGGCTGCAGGCCCTTGGCGATCCTGGCCAATGCGTGCTGATCCCGGGGGCTGCCCTCGGCGCAATTCGGCCCTAGCGGAGCGCGATCGGCGGCCCGAGGATCTCGCGGACGAGAATGGCCCGGCGGACCGTGTCGCGGGACCGGAGCACGTCGAGCCACAACGCGCCGGCCGACGGACCCGGCGCCCCTCCCAACAGCGCGCCAGCCGGCGGGAGGCCCGATGGTGCGGTCGCCAGCGGCTGCACCCCGGCAACCCTCACCGCGGCGGCGGCATCCGCCGCTCCGCGGCTTCCTGCCGGCGCCTCCCCGGCGATGGGGGGCGGCTCGATCGCCATTCGCTCCGCGCGGATGAGCGCAGGCTGCGGGGCCAACGAGCCCGCGCGCCGCTCGGCTATCTTCCGCAGGATTTCCTCACGCACGCGCCGCGCGCGAAACTCGTCGTCGGGATCCTGCCCGGCCGGAGGCCCTTGGCCACCGGGCTCCGGCCGCTCTGCCTCCTGGGATCCGCGAGCCCTGTTTGAGGCCGAGGCCCTCGCGCGGGCGATCATTTTAAACACCCACACTGCGCCCGCGAACAGGACGAAGAGCAGCTGCGGCTGCGTCAGCAGCCAGTTGCGCGGGTCGGATGCCGCCAGCGGGGGCATGGTCACTTCTTCTCGCCCGGTTGCGCGATGCTCTGGCGCATCGAAGTGTCGGACTGGATGTTCTCCATCCTGTAGTAGTCCATGACGCCGAGCCGGCCGCTGCGGAAGGCCTCGGCCATAGCGAGCGGAACCTGTGCCTGCGACTCGACGACCTTGGCCTGCATCTCCTGCACCCTCGCCTTCATCTCCTGCTCGAGCGCCACGGCGGCTGCACGACGGATCTCAGCCTGGGCCTGCGCCATGTTCTTGTTGGCCTCTGCCTGCGCGACCTGGAGGCGCGCTCCGATGTTTTCGCCGACGTCGACGTCGGCGATGTCGATCGAGAGGATCTCGAAAGCCGAGCCGACATCGAGTCCGCGGGCGAGCACCGTCTTCGAAATGCTGTCGGGCGATTCCAGGACATGCTTGTAGCTGTCCGCCACGCCGATGGTCGTCACAATGCCCTCGCCGACGCGCGCGATGATCGTCTCCTCCTTTGCCCCGCCGACAAACCGGTCCAGGTGGGTGCGCACGGTGACCCGCGCCTTCACCTTCACCTGGATCCCGTCCTTCGCCACGCCGTCGATCGTCAGACGCCCGCTCTCGGGGTTGGGGCAGTCGATCACCTTCGGGTCGACCGAGGTGCGCACCGCCTCGAGGACCGACTTGCCCGAGCCCTTCGTCGCGAGGTCGATGGCGCAGGCGCGGTCCCAGTTGAGCTCTATCCCGGCCTTCTGGGCGGCGACGATTGCCTGGACGGTGGGGATGACGTTGCCGCCGGCCAGGAAATGCGCCGAGATCTTGTCGGTGGAGAGCGGTATGCCCGCCTTGACGGCCGTGATGCGCGCCCCGACGACAAGGTTGTACGGCACGCCGCCCAGGCGCATGCCGACGAGGTTGACAATGCTGACAGGCGCGCCGTTGAGCCGGGCCTTGAGCCAGGTGCCAATGTAGGAAATGAAGATTCCGATGACGACCAGGCCGACGATGAGGAGCGGGATGGCGATGATGAGGGAGATGTCAGGCATATGTGTTTATGGTTTGGCTACTATGAGGCGAAAATTGTCCATGCCGATCACGCGCAGGGCCTCACCCCGAGCCACGTGGCCCGTCCGGCAGAATGCCTCGTAACGGCGCCCGTCGACGAGAACATAACCGCTCGGGGCGAGCGTGGTGTCGGCGGTGGCCGGCCTGCCTATCACCGCGGCGCTGGGGGCGACCGGGGGCTGGCTGCTCGAGCCCGACGTGGATTCGACGACCAGGCCGCGACCCATGCGCGTCTTCGGCAGGAGCACGAGCTCGGCGTAGATCGCGCCCCCGAGGAGCGCCACGGCGGCTGCTCCCGCCAATCCGGCCGCGAGGATGCCGAAGTCCCGGTACGCGACGAAGCAGCCTGCCAGCAGAGCCACTCCGCCGACCGCGGCCATGATGAAGCTCGAGACAAAGACGTCGGCCGCCAAGAGCATGATCCCGACGATGAAGAGGAGCAGGATAGTGGTCATCCGTTGACGTCCCGATTGTCGGCGGTGTCCCTCTCGACAACGAGCGCGAAATCGCCCCGCCCAAGAACGACGATCGGCGCCCCGGCGTCGATCGCGCCCACCTTGACCTCGGCCTCGAAGCGCCGGCCGTCGATCTCCACCTGCCCGCCGGGCCGCAGGGCCGTGGCCGCGATGCCGCGGCGCCCCACAAGGGTGTCGAGGAGCCCGGCCGTCCCGGGAGCGCCGCCCGCCGCCTGGGCCGAGCCCCCGACCGTCTCGCTCACCGTGAGCCTGTCCCAGACCCAGCCGCGCGGCAGGAAACGCAGCAGGCACGCGCCGAGGACGACCGCGATGCCTATGCCCGAGGCCAGGTTTATCATCGGCTGCACGAACGCGTCGGCCGACCAGGCCACCTGGATCGGCTCCCCGGGCCACAGGTCGGCCATCGCCCAGAAAAGGGAGCCGAGCATGAGCAGGAATCCGATGACCCCGAGAAAACCGGCGCTGTGGAAGAACAGGATCTCAGCCAGAAGGAGCACGAGCCCGATCGCGAACACGATCACCGGCTCGTGCCCCGACAGCCCCGAGACGTAGCTGCTAAGGAATACGACCGTGAGGAGGGCAACGCCGACGGCGATGAACCCGCCAAAACCCTGCGACTTGAACCCGATGAAAAGCGCGAGGATGCCGAGCCCGAGCATGGCGGGCGCCAGGTGGTTGAGGAACACCGCCAGCGCCTCGGACCATGTCGCCTGGAGGCGCGTGGCCTTGAACTCGCCGGCGCCGAAGCACCTTGCAAGCAGGTCGTCGAGGTCCCTGGCCTCCCCTGCGCCGAGGAGCGGCTGGGGTGGCGTCCCGACGGGGTGCATCGCCTCCGTCGCCGTGAGGGACAGCAGGGCCCCCTTCTCCTTGATCGGCTTTCCGTCGATCTTGACCTCCTCGCCGTCGATCCTGAGCTCCATGTCGGCGTCGATCATCGCGGAGATGACCTCCCCCCTGTGCCCCTTTCCCTGCGAGATCGCCCGCATCCGCACCTTGAGGTAGCTCACGAGCTTTGCCTTCATCGTCGCGTCGATGTCCTGGCCGGTGCCTTGCACCGGGGCCGCGGCCCCGATGATCCCCTCGGTGGGCGTGGTCACGAACCAGATCTCGTCGCAGACGGCCGAGATGAACGCTCCCGCAGACATCGCCTCGTTGTCCACGAAGGCGATCGTCCTGCCGGGGAACTTTTTCAGGTCGTTCATCATCTCCATCGTGACGTCGATGGCGCCGCCCGGCGTGTTGATGTCCAGGATGACGGCGTCGGCGTGCTCCGCCACGGCCTCCTTGAGGCCGCGCCTGAGGACGAACAGCCCGGGCTCCGCGATTTCGTCGCGGATCGGAATCACATAGACGCGCCTCGGCGAATGGGACACCCTGGCGTTGACCGCCTCGGATGCCGCGGCCGGAGGGGGCTCCGCCTGGCGGGCCTGGATGGCGGTCGAGGCAGGGGGCGCCGGCTGGTCCGTCGCCGCCGCCACGTCGGGCGGCATGGCGCCCCACGCGAGCGCCGTTGCGGCGATCAGGGAGGGGAACCGGAACTCTGGAAAAGCCCACCGCATTGTGATGATCAGCCGTGTGTCTATCGGGGGCGCGGCGTCTGTGCAAGATTGCTGGAACACCGGAAGTCCATCAGTACGAGGGCCGGCCGGAGCGCCGATGACCCCGGGGGTCCAGCGGGTCGCCTCGCGGCTTGCGGCAACCGCAGCAACAGCGTTGTGATGGGCCCACGCACCGTCTATCCGGCGGAGTGATCCCATGCCCCCCGACAAGCCCGCGCCAGGCACCAGCCCTGGCCAGCGCACGCTCGCCGCCATTGTCTTCACCGACGTGGTCAGCTTCAGCGCCCGCATGCATTCCGACGAGGTGGGCACGCTCAGGCTGCTGCAACGCGACTTCGCCGAAATGCGCCGGCTCTGCGCGGACTTCGAGGGCCAGGTCCTGAAGACGACCGGCGACGGCCTGCTGCTCACGTTCACGAGCGCCGTCCAGGCCGTGGCGTGCGCACTGGCGATGCAGCGCCAGTTCGCCGCCGAGGCGAAGGGGCAGCCTTCGCAAGGGGGGGCTCTGCAGCATCGCATCGGCATACACCTCGGCGATGTCCTCGTGCAGGACCAGGACGTGATGGGAGACGGAGTGAACATCGCCTCGCGGCTCCAGGCGGAGGCCGAGCCCGGGGGCATCTGCATCTCGCAGACCGTCTACGACGTCGTGAAGAACAAGCTCGAGATGAAGGTGGTGAGCCTCGGGGCGCGCGACCTGAAGAATATCGCCCAGGCCATGCCGGTTTACCGCCTTCTCCTCGACGCGCAGACGCTCGATCCTGCATCCAAAGGCGCTTCCCCTGCCCCGGGGCCCGCGGCATCTCGCCCCCGCCGCTGGGTCCTCGCGGCAGCCGGGGCCGCCGCCGCGCTGGCCGCCGCTATCGCAACCGTTGTGATTCTCAGCCGCCGCGCACCCGCCAATCCCAGGATTGCAGCGACCGTGCAGCCTCCCGCCGCGCCTGCCGCCCCGTCAACCGCCCCGGCGCCCCCAGCCCAGGTTGCGGCCGGCGCCGCCGGGAGCGATCTTGCCGACAATCTCGCGAGCGAATACAACAGGCGCAGGGACGTGACGCAGCAGCTGCACGCCCTCTACCTGGACAAGTACGATTTCAGCGGCCTGGTGCTGGCGCTTCGCGACAAGGGGGAGAGCCCGTCGGCCCCCCCAAGCGTGCAGCAGACGCTGCGTGCCGCGGAGCAACTCGTCAGGATGAAGAAGTGGCTCGACCTCGCGCTGGGCCGCTACAGCGCGCAGCATCCCCTGCAGGTGCGCGACCTTTCGGGCGATTCCGCAAAGGACGTGAGCCTGTATCTCGCCCCGGACGAACGCGTGGTCCTCATGGAGAACGGGGCCCCCAGGCCGCGCGACTGGGTCGAGCTCAAGCCCGAGGTATTCGGAGCCATCATCGTGAGCGCGGTGCGCGAGGCGAAGGAGCCGCCGCGCGCAGCCCTGTTCGGCGCCCAGGCCTTTGCCCGGTTCTACGCCCTGCCGTCGATGACCGAGGCTCTGGCCTCGATCAAGGCCCAGCGCCAGAAGAGCGCCCCGCCTAGGTGACGAGGGTGTCGGCGGCCGAGCTTGCGGCCGGCATTCCTGTCGGATCCGCGCCCCTCTCGGAGGCGAACAACTGGGATTGCGGGCGCCGGCGAAACCCCCTAGCTCCTGTGAGCCAGGTTCCCCACACATCGCAGCCAACGAAGGGATTGCCTCCCACAGCCCCGCCATGAACAAAAGACTCCTTCTGCTCCTGTCCGTCGCCTGCCTGATCTGCTTTTCGGGCCTAGCGTATTCCTCGCTCGCGCAGACAACCCCGCCGCCCACGACGCCGCCCGGCGAACCTGGGGGCCAGCAGAGGCCCCCCAGGGGACGCCATCCCGCCATCCGCGCCGCGATTGCGGCGCTCGAGCGGGCCAAGGCCGACATGCAGGCGGCGGCCCATGATTTTGGAGGCCACCGGGTGGATGCCATTGCCGCCTGCGACACGGCGATCGCTCAGCTAAGGCTCGCGCCGCAGTACGCAAACGGCAATCAGCCGAACCAGGGCGAGCCGCCGGCCCCGCCCACCCAGTAAGGTGAGCCTCCTGCCCATTGCGGCGGCCGGGCAAGGGGCCCGGTCGGCCCCAGCCTGAGGAAGGTTCCGCACCCAGCCGATGCCCGACCTAACGCGCCGAAATTTCCTCAAGGCCTCCGCCGTCGCCGGGGCCGCCATCACTCTCGGCAAAATCGCTGCGGGCCCGGCCCCCGGCGCCGAAACCCCGGAGGCGGGGCCTCCCCCGCCCTCGTGGACGGACAAGCCCATGCGGTGGGCCCAGCTCACGCTTGTCGAAAACGACCCCGGCACCTTCGACGCCCAGTTCTGGCTCGACTACTTCCGCCGCACCCATTCCGACGCCGCTTGCCTGAGCGCGGGCGGCTGCGTGGCGTACTACCCGACGCAGATTCCCTTTCACCACCGGAGCGCCTGGCTCGGCGGCCGCGACGTCTTCGGAGAGCTCGTCGACGGCTGCCGCAAGCTCGGCATGGTCGTCATCGCGCGCACCGATCCGCACGCCACCTACGACGACGTGAAGGCGGCGCATCCCGACTGGATCGCGGTGGGGGCCGACGGCCAGCCGCGCCGCCACTGGGCCTCGCCCGAGATGTGGGTCACCTGCGGCCTAGGCCCCTACAACTTCGAGTTCATGACCGAGGTGAAGAAGGAGATCATGTCGCGCTACCGCGTGGACGGCATCTTCATCAACCGATGGGACGGGGCCGGGATGTGCTACTGCGAGCACTGCCGCGCAAACTTCAGGGCGGCCAGCGGCCTCGACCTGCCCCGCGCGGACAACCCGGGGGACCCCGCGCGCCGCGCCTATGTGCTGTGGCGCCAGGAGCGCCTCTTTGGCCTGTGGCGCCTCTGGGACGGCGAGGTGCGCAGGATCAACCCCGATTCGTGCGTGATTCCCAACACGGGCGGAGGCGCGGCGAGTTCGCTCGACATGAGGCGGATCGGCGAACTGGCGCCGACGCTCATGGCCGACCGCCAATCGCGCCGCGGCATGATGGCGCCGTGGGCCAACGGCAAGAACGGCAAGGAGTATCGCGCGGCGATGGGCGCCAAGCCGATCGTCGGCATCTTCAGCGTCGGGCTGGACGAGACCTACCGCTGGAAGGATGCCGTGCAGAGCCCCGAGGAGACCCGCCTCTGGGTGGCCGACGGGCTCGCCAATGGCATGCGCCCGTGGTTCACCAAGTTCGGCGGCAGCATCAACGACCCCAGGTGGCTCAGGCCCGTCGAGGAGATCTATGCGTGGTGCCACGGCGCGGAGCGTTACCTGCGCAATGAGCGCCCGCTCGCCCGGGTCGCGATCGTATACTCGCAGCAGACCGCCTGGTTCTACTCCCCCGAGCGCGGCGCGCCCGCCGGCGTGGAAGACGCGGAGCTCGGCTGGTACCAGGCGCTCATCGAGGCGCGGATTCCGTTCGAGATGGTGCACGACCGCCTGCTGGACGCCGGGCACCTCGCGCCGTTCCGGACGCTCATCCTGCCCAACATCGCCGCGCTCTCCGACGCCCAGTGCGACCAGCTCCGCCAGTTCGTAGCCCGCGGCGGCGGGCTGGTGGCCACCTCCGAGACCTCGCTCTGCGACGAATGGGGCGCCCTCCGGAAGGACTTTGGCCTCGCCGACCTCTTTGGCGCGACCTGGCGGGGCCGCACCGAGGGCCCGATGCACAACGCCTACCTGCGGCTCGAGCACGACTCCGCGCCTGCGCATCCGCTCCTGCGCGGGCTGGAGGACGCGCCGCGCATCATCCACGGCGTATGGCGCGTGGAGGTGGCGGCCAACGCGCCGCATCCGCCCCCTTTGCTCACGCTGATCCCGTCCTATCCCGACCTGCCCATGGAGAAGGTCTACGCTCGCCAGCCGCGAACGAACATCCCCCAGGTCATCCTGAGCGACCCGCCTGCGGCGGGCCGCGTCGCATATTTCCCGTGGGACATCGACCGGACGTATTGGGACGTGCTTGCGGTCGACCATGGCAGGCTGCTGCGCAACGCGGTCGCCTGGGCCACGAACGAGGATCCCCCGGTGACCGTGTCCGGGCCGGGCCTGCTCGACGTGACCCTGTGGAGGCAGAGGGACTCGCTCACCGTCCATCTCGTCAACCTGACCAACCCGATGATGCTGAAGGGACCGGTCCGCGAGCTGCTCCCGGTGGGAGAGCAGCGGGTGCGCGTCCGCATGCCCGGGGGCCTGAGGGCGCGCAGTGTGCGCCTGCTCGTGGCCGGCACGACGCCGCAATTCCGGCAGGCGGGCGAGTGGCTGGACGCCACCGTGCCGCCCTTCGCGGCCCATGAGGTTGTTGCGATCGACGTGTGACGACCGCCCTTCGCCGGGGATTGCCAACCCGGCACTAGCCTGAGACAACCGCGCGCCATACAACCCATGCACCGCATCATCCTATCAAACATGCCGGTGACGGCGCGCCTCCTGTCGGCCATTGCGCTGGGACTGACCCTTGCGGCCGGCCCGGCCCGGGCAGAGGCGCCGTCCGGGAAGGACGTCCTGAAGATCAACGACCAGGAGTATCTCGAGATGAGGGGGCTCAACGTCATGCTCGCGCACGATTACTACCCGGAGGGCCACCAGGGAGGGGTCGGCGTCATCCAGAACGGCCAGCGCGTGGCCACCAACGGCGACCTCAGGCTTAAGCCCACGCCCGGCCAGTGGCAGCCAACGCCCGCTGTCGGCAAGCGCCAGGTCGACCGCACCGCGCAGGAAATCAGCGTGCGCATGGCCTATCCCGACGAGAGCCAGGACCGCAAGGGCGAGAACCCGATCGGCTATCCCGACCTCAAGATGAGCTATGCCGTCAGGGTGAGAGCCGATGGCAGCGCCTTCCGGATCATGGTCGACCTCGACGAGCCGCTGCCGGCCGGGTGGGCCGGCAAGGTCGGCTTCAACCTTGAGCTATTCCCCGGCATCCTGTTCGGCAAGTCCTTCGAGATCGGCGGCCAGTCCGGCATCTTCCCGCGCCAGGCAAACGGCCCCGGCGCCGTCGCGGACGGCGACTACGAGCTCGCCCCGCTCGGCCGCGGGCCAAAGCTCACGGTTGCGCCCGAGTCCGATCGCCAGCGCATGACGATCGAGGCCGTGCGCGGCGGAGAAATCGAGCTCCTCGACGGCCGCGCGCAGCACAACAACGGCTGGTTTGTCGCGCGCACGCTCGTGCCGGCAGGCGTTACGAGGGGCGCGATCGAGTGGCTCGTCACCCCGCACGCGATCCCGGGCTGGAAATCCGACCCCGTCATCCAGGTCTCCCAGGTCGGCTACCACCCGAGGCAGCGCAAGGTCGCCGTCATCGAGCTCGACCGGCATGAGACGGACTTCAGGGCCGCGGCGCTCTTCCGCGTCACCGACGGCGGGCTCGAGCGCGTGGCCGAGCGCCCGGCCGCGGACTGGGGCCGATTCCTGCGCTACCACTACCTGCAGTTTGACTTCACCGACGTCGTGCGGCCCGGAATGTATGTCGTCGGCTACGGAGACCAGCGCTCAAACGTCTTCCAGATCGGCGAACACGTCTTCGAGCGCAATGTCTGGCAGCCGACCGTCGAGTATTTCCTTCCCGTGCAGATGGCCCATATGCGCGTGAATGACCACTACCGCGTCTGGCACGGCCTCGACCACATGGACGACGCGCTCATGGCGCCGCTCAACCACAACCACTTCGACGGCTATGTGCAGGGCCCCTCGACCCTCACGAAGTTCAAGCCCGGCGAGCACGTGCCCGGCCTCGACCGCGGCGGCTGGTTCGACGCCGGCGACCATGACTTTCGCATCGAGTCGCAGGCCGACACGGTCCACGGGCTGGCGCTCGCGTGGGAGCTGTTCCACCCCGCCCTCGACAACACCACGATTGACCAAGCCGCGCACATCGTCGAAATCCACCGGCCCGACGGGAAGCCCGACGTCCTCCAGCAGATCGAGCACGGCGTGCTCACGATCGTCGGCGGCTACAACTCCCTGGGCCGGCTCTATCGCGGCATCCAGGACGCATCGCTCCACCAATACACGTTCCTCGGGGACGCGGCCGGCATGACCGACAACCTGGTTTTTCACGACGCCGGCGGCAGCGCGATGAGGGTGCTCGCCGAGGCGGCGGTCTCCGGCTCGCAGGCCGAGCCCGGCATCGACCATCTTCCGCCGCTTGGCTCGCAGGGCTCGGCCGACGACCGCTGGGTCTTCACCGAGGATAACGCCCAAAGCGAATTGGGCGTGGCCGGCGGGCTAGCCGCGGCGTCCCGGGCGCTCACGGGATTCAACGACCCGCTCGCCAAGGACTGCCTGCGCATAGCCCGGGAGCTCTGGAAGGGCGCCAAGGCGCCGGACGCCTCGGTCTTCCGCCTCGAAGCCGCGATCGAGCTCTACCAGACCACCGGCGAGAGGGAGTACGCCGACGTGATCCTCGGGCTGGGCGACCAGATCGTGGCGCGGGTCGACCACATCGGCTGGCTTGGAGCGCGTTCCCTTCCGCTCCTCAACGACGACGCCTTCACCGCGAAGATCAAGGGCGCCCTGCGCCTGTACCGAGCGCGGATAGACACCCTGGAGAAGGAGACTCCCTACGGCGTGCCCTACGAGCCAGACATCTGGGGCGCGGGCTGGAACATCCAGCGCTTCGGCGTCCAGCAGTACTTCCTGCACGCCGGCGCGCCCGAGATATTCCCCACGATCTACATGCTCCACGCAGTCGACTTCATCCTCGGATGCCACCCGGGGCCAAACACGGCGTCCTTCGTGTCCGGCGTCGGCGCAAAGTCGTTGATTCCCGCCTATGGCACCAACCGCGCCGACTGGTCCTACATCCCGGGCGGCATCGCGTCCGGCACGGCGATCATCCGCCCCGACTTCCCGGAGCTGCTCGATTGGCCCTTCCTCTGGCAGCAGGGCGAATACTGCCTCGGGTACCCGACGTCGGACTACGTGTTCCTGATCCTCGCCGCCGACCACCTTCTCAACCAGTAGCTCCGGCGGGGATTCCCGTGCCATTCCTGGGCGCCCGGCAGGCGGGGCGCGGCGGCAAGGCGGCATCCGATCGCCGCGTGCGCGGCCGCACGATGGGGCCTTGCGAGGGCCCGGGATCCGGCGGGCTCAGTTCAGCTTCGCCCAACCAAGGCCGTCGGCCACCGGGCCAACGGCGATGAGCCGTTCCAGCCTCCAGTTGTTCACGTCAATGACCGCGATCTGCCCGCTGGCGTCGCAGGAGACGTACGCCACCGCCCCGTCGGGCCGGATCAGCACTTCCTGCGGAGCCCTGGGAAGGTTCAAGGTGTGCACCACGCTCATCGTCGCCAGGTCGACCAGCCCGACCATTCCGACGGCGGGAAGCGCCACGATCAGCCAGCGGCCGTCGGGCGTGGCAGCCGTCCCGTACCCGAGGCCTGGCAGCGGGATGGACGCGCTGACGGTGTTTGTCTCCGTATCGATCACAATGAGGCGCAACTTGGTCTGGTCGGCCGTAAACGCCCAGCGGTCGTCCGCGGACAGCGAGATGCGCTGCGCAATGGTCGCGACCGGGATCATTGTGATGAGCTTCCTTGCCTTCAGGTCCAGAACCGACACGGAGCCGGGATCCACGTTTGCCGTGTAGCCGCGGAGGCCATCGTGCGTAATCGCAAGCATATGCGACTGCCGGCTGCCGGTGGGAATGGAACCCAGGATCCTGAGGGTCCAGGGATCGATGATCGCAACGGAGTTCGCCAGTTCCGTGGTGACGTACAGCAGTCCGTCTCTCGGGCCGAACACGGGGCAATGGGGGCGCATCCCCTTGCCGAAATCAACCGTGCCCACCACCTCGCATTTCCGCAAGTCGACCACCTTTATCAGCCGCCCGTCGGTGCCCGCCTTGCCGACGCCGCCGCTGCCGTAGATCGGGACAAAGGCGCGCCTGCCGTCTGGCGAAGCCGCCACCTCGTGACCGGTCGTGCCCCCCTCCTGGACCACGGCTGCCTGGATCCCCAGGTTTATGTCCACAAGGGAGAGGGTGTCATCGCCCTTGTTGGCGACCAGAAGGTAGCCCCGCGACGGGGCGGGACCGCCGGGCGGCTCCGCAAACGCCCATCCCGCCAAACCAACCGCGAGGCTCACGCAGAACATCAGGCGGAACTGGGAGAATGGATTCACGGCAAGCGCACGCGCGGCAGCCAGTATCTGGAACCGGGGGCTCGAAAGTCAAACGCCAGTGAATTGGGTTGACGGCGCCGTGCAGCCCGAGGCAACGCTTCCTGCGCATGGAACTGAGTTTTTTCGTAAAGGGCGCGGCCATAGGCTTTTCGATAGCGGCTCCGGTCGGCCCGATCGGAATCCTGTGCATCCGCCGATCCCTGGCGGACGGCGTCTGGAAAGGTTTCTCGGCCGGGCTCGGCGCCGCCACGGCGGACGCGGCCTACGGGTGCCTTGCGGCGTTCGGGCTCACCGCGATATCCGGCTTCCTCGTCGCGCACGAGGCCTGGCTCGGCCTGTTTGGAGGCGTGTTTCTCTGCTACCTGGGGGCCCGCACGTTCTTGAGCAGACCGGCGCAGGACGCACCCGCTGCAGGCAGCCGATTCCTCTCGGTGTACGGGTCGACGCTGCTGCTGACGCTCGCCAACCCCGCGACCATCCTTTCCTTTGCGGCCGTCTTCTGCGCGCTTGGGCTCGGAACCTCCGCCGATTACCTCGGCGCAGGCGCGCTGGTCCTGGGTGTCTTCCTGGGCTCGGCGGCCTGGTGGCTGGCCCTTAGCGGCGGCGTCGGACTGCTTCGCTCCCGGGTGAATGCCACCTGGATGCGGGCCGTCAACCGCGCCTCCGGCTGCGTGCTTTTTGCCTTCGGGATCTGGGCGCTCGGCAGGATGCTGCCGTGAGCTCCGAATCCCCGGCTGACTGGAGCATCGGCCGATCCCTCAACGGCCGCCCTCAACGTAGGGAATCGTGGATGAAGCATGAGGCAAAATGCCTATGCGTTCGCCGGGCTGCAGGTCGCGCAGCGCCAGGTCCAGGGCGGCCTGCAGATCCCTGACCGGATTGAGCAGCAGGGCGCGTGACAGGCGTTCCTCCATCCCGGAGCAGAACATCAAGCGCATCCTGGAGGCATCGCGGGCGATTTGATACCCTTTGTGCGGGCCGATCCGAAAGCCTTCGGAGCGGAAACGCTCGAGGACCTCATCGTAGGTCTTCTTGCCCGACATCCACTCCTCGTAACGCGCGCTTCCCGTTCCTTCGGGGCAGGCCGCTGCAAGGATGACCGTGCCGCCGGTTCGCGTGATCAGCGCCGCGTGCCCCAGCGCCTTCTGGGCCTGGTAGAGGTTTATGTCCTTGGGATGCCCGCCGGGCGAGGATATCACCAGACCGTATCTTGTGCCGACGCCGACCTGGCATACCCGACGCGAGAGCAGAACGCCCGGCCCCATCACCGCGCGCGGCCCACCGGCCAGCACATGCACAATCTGCCTCTTCTGATTCAAGATGGCATTCAGAGCCAGGTGGACTCCAACTCGTTCCCCAATTTCCTCCACGTCCCGCCGCGCCGGGTTGGCTTCGTATTCGCCCAGCCTCGAATCGGGATGCATCATCAGGGCGTGGTTCCGGTCGATCGTTCGTGCCCCGGCAAGCCCGATCGCCGCGGTTTTTACGCCGCCCGAAAAACCGACGAACTGGTGCGGCTCGATGTTGCCGACCACGATCTTGAAACCTGACTCCACGTAGGCCCTGTTCGACCAGACCGGTGTGCCGCCGGAGGTTTCACCGAGGTTGATCAACCCGTCGTCGTTTCCCGAGTCGTGCGAAACGACCCGATAGCGCCGCAGGACCTCCTCAGGCAGGATGGCCGGGAACTCATCCGGCGTCATCGGCAGATGCATGCCGACCGCCACGTAAAAGGTTATCGCCGCGTCCGGGATGCCGAGGGCTGCGAGACGCTCCAGCAGCGGCGGCAGGAGCTGATGGTGCGGAACCGGGCGCGTCTTGTCATTGACGGCAATCGCCACCGAGCGGGCACCCGCGAAATCCGCCCACGCCGCCCCGCCCAGCAGCTTGTCCAACGCGGAGCGGACGGTGTCCAGCGGATCGGCGGCCCCGCAGGTCTCCGGCGCTTCGATGATATCCACGCCAACGGTGTCGGGGACGCTGGCTGTCAGGAACGAACGCCCGTATGGAACCTGGATTCGCATGGCTTCGGCAGCGCGCGCATCCAAATGACTCAACCTGCGCTCTCCCGGCCGGACCCGAAGCCGTCGAAAGCCCTGCCGGGTGACGCCTGCGCTTCCCGGCTCGCGCCATGGTGCAGCGCGCCAGGGATGGACCTTCGGTTGCCACGTCTCATCGAGGCAAGGGGCGGCCCTTTAGGCGCTTCTGTGGGTTTTCTTCATCACGTGAACGGATCCGCCTTCTCGAGCCACCCCCGGGGGTCGGCCTGGATGGTTGCCTGATGCTGACACGGCTGACGCTGGTTGTCCATCCCCGGCGGCGGGCCTGCCCCGGGGAAAATGCGGAACGCCCGCTGCCGCCGGAAGGTTCCCGGGCAGGTTGACAGGGCCGCGGCCAACCGTAGGTTTGTGCGACAAACACCGGCTACCCGATGAGCAGATTTACCCTTAGAGTGAACGGGCAGTCCCACAAGGTGGATGTCGCGCCCGACACACCCCTCCTCTGGGTCCTGCGCGACAACCTCGGCCTCGTCGGCGCGAAGTTTGGATGCGGCATCGGCCAGTGCGCCGCCTGCGTCGTGCATCTCGGAGGCGCTCCCATACGGTCGTGCATGATGCCGGTGTCTGCGGCGGCCTCCGCGGACATAACGACCATCGAGGGCCTTTCGGCCGACGGATCCCATGCCCTGCAGAAGGCCTGGTGCGAACTCGACGTCGCCCAATGCGGATATTGCCAGCCGGGTCAGATCATGTCGGCCGCGGCGCTTCTCGCCCACAACCCGAATCCCAGCGACGACGACATTGACGACGCGATGGCGGGCAATATCTGCCGCTGCGCAACCTATCACCGGATCCGGGCGGGGATACACAAGGCGGCCGAGATCATGGCCGCGGCCAAGGAGGTCCGGACATGAGCGCGATCCTTGAGGCGCCGCTGGGCAGGCGCTCCTTCCTGAAGATTGTGACCATGGCCGGTGGAGGCCTCGTCCTCGGATATTATGTCAGGCCTGAGGCCAGGGCCGACGCCGCCAAGGCGGACGTGAAGAACGCGGAGGGCTCATTCGCTCCAAACGCCTTCATCCGGATCGGTCCGGACGGGACCGTAACCGTGTACTCCGCGCGGCCGGAGGTCGGCCAGGGGATAAAGACGTCGCTCCCGATGGTCGTCGCCGAGGAGCTCGGCGCAGACTGGGGGAGCGTGAAGGTGGTTTCGGCGCAGCTTGATCCGGTGTTTGGCCCGCAGTTCGCCGGCGGGAGCATGTCGACGCCCATGGACTACGCGGTGATGCGAAAGATGGGCGCCACCGCGCGCACGATCCTGGTCGAGGCCGCGGCCCAGACGTGGGGCGCGCCCGCCGGCGAATGCGTGGCGGCCGGCGGCATGGTCCGCCACACCCCTTCCGGGCGATCGATCAAGTTTGGCGACCTGGTGGCGAAGGCGTCGACCCTTCCCGTGCCCGCCGAGGATTCCGTCAAGCTCAAGGATCCCAAGAACTTCACGCTCCTCGGATCGAGGATAGGCGGGGTCGACAACCCCAAGGTGGTCACCGGACAGCCTCTTTTCGGAATCGACCAGACGCGCCCCGGGATGGTGTACGCGGTCTACGAGAAGAGCCCGGTCTGGGGCGCCCGTCCGCTGAGCGCCAACCTGGACCAGGTCAGGGCGCTTCCCGGGGTCCGCGACGCCTTCATCATCGACCGGACCGTGCCCGAGAATGAGCTCACCGGCCTGGTGCCCGGGGTCGCGATCGTGGCCGACTCGACGTGGGCCGCGTTCAGCGCCCGCAGGCAGCTCAAGGTTCAGTGGGAGGAGGGCCGCTTCCCCGACAGCAGCTGGGACGACTTCGCACGGCAGGCCCGGGAGCTGGCGAATGCGGCGCCCGGCGCGAACAATGTCACCGAGGCGAGGAGGGACGGCGACCTTGACAAGGCCTTCGCCGGCGCGGCCCGGGTAGTCGAGGCCTCGTACTCCTATCCGTTCATCTCGCACGCGAATCTCGAGCCCCAGAACTGCCTCGCGCACGTGCAGGGGGACCGGGCCGAGGTTTGGGCACCGACCCAGGACCCCGAAGGCGCCCGCAGGCTGGCCTCGAAGGTGCTGGGCACCGCGCCGGAGAAGGTCCAGGTGAACATCACGCGCATCGGAGGCGGCTTCGGCCGCAGGCTCGACGCGGACCCGGTCGCCGAGGCGGTCGCGATCTCCCAGCGCGTCGGCCTCCCGGTCAAGCTGACCTGGAACCGCACCGACGACCTGCAGCACGACCATTACAGGCCGGGCGGCTTCCATTTCCTAAAGGGCGCCGTCGATTCGAAGGGCGGGCTGAGCGCGTGGAGGAGCCACCACGTCGCCTTTGGGTCCAACATGGGCGCGGACGACTATCCCGCCCGCTTCGTGCCGAATTACCTTCTGCTCAACAGCAAGCTCGAGAACGGCATCCCGCAGGGGCCGTGGCGGGCGCCGGGCAGCAACACGTACGCCTGGGTGGTCTGCTGCTTCCTCGATGAGCTCGCCCGCGCCGCGGGCAGGGACCCCGTGGAGTTCAATCTCGCGCTGCTCGGGGACCGGGACCTTGTCCCCGGCTCAGGCGCCCGGGGCCGTCCCTACAACGCCAGCCGCATGCGCAACGTCGTGCGCCAGGTCGCCGAGAAGGCCGGCTGGGGCAAGCCGCTCTCCCGGGGCAAGGGAATGGGGCTCGGCTACTACTTCTGCCACCAGGGCTATGTGGCGGAGGTGGCCGAGGTGACGGTTTCACCGAAGGGGGAGCTGAGGGTCGACCGCGTCGTGGCGGCCGTGGACGTCGGCTCCCAGATCGTCAACCTGAGCGGTGCGGAGAACCAGGTGCAGGGCGCAATCATCGACGGACTGAGCGCCGCATGGCTGCAGGAGCTCGACATCCGCCAGGGCCGCGTCGTCCAGGCCAATTTCGACGACTATACCATGCTGCGCATGAACGACGCGCCGCGCGCGATCGAGGTCCACTTCATCAAGACCGACTATCCCCCGACGGGACTGGGCGAGCCAGCTCTTCCGCCCCTTGCGCCCGCCGTGTACAACGCTATCTTTGCCGCCACCGGCAAGCGCGTCCGCCAGCTTCCGCTCTCCCGGACCGACCTTTCGTGGTCCTGACCCGGGCGCTGGTTTCTGAAGCAGCCCACTGTGAATGAGCTGCAGGCAATAGTCCGCCACCTCAACCGCGCCGGGGCCGGAAGCGTGCTCGCGACCCTGGTGACGGTCGAGGGATCCTCCTACCGAAGGCCCGGGGCGAGGATGCTCATCGCCGAGGGCGGCGTCCGGATCGGCTCGGTCAGCGGAGGATGCCTCGAGGAGGACCTGTTTGAGCGCTCCAAACGGGTCTCGGCAACCGGCAGGGCGCAACTCGTCGTCTACGACACAACGGCCGAGAACGACCTTCTGTGGGGCGTGGGGCTCGGCTGCCACGGCGTCGTCCGCATCCTGCTCGAGCCCCTGCCCTCCCGCCCGGCCTGGGCAGCAGCCATCGCCGAGAATCTGCGCACAGGCCGCGCAACCGAGCTTGCGGTCGTCTGGGACGGCCCCGCGGGGCCGCCGGGAACCATGCTCCGGGACGCGCATGCGGGAACCAGCCTCAAGGCGGAGTCCGGCGTCTTCAGCGAGACGGTCAAGCCGCCAACCCCGCTCTCCATCTTCGGGGCGGGTGACGACGCCCAGCCCCTGGCTCGCCTCGCGCAGGACCTCGGGTGGAGCGTGACCGTCGCGGATCCGCGGCCGGCGATGCCGACCGCGGCCCGGTTTCCCGGCGTGTCCGGGCTCGTGGCGGGCCCCGCGGACGAGCTTGCCGCACGGGTCGCGCCAGCCCCGGGCTCCCTCGCCATCGTCATGACGCACCACTACGTGCACGACCGGCCGCTCCTGCGCCACCTTCTGCCGCTTCCTCTCGCCTACCTGGGGCTTCTTGGGCCAAGGGCGAGGGCGCAGAGGATCCTGGCGGACATCGCGGAGGAGGGCCTTGCCGTCACGCCAGCGATGCGGTTGCGCCTGCGCGCGCCCGTAGGACTCGACCTCGGGGCCGACGGCCCGCAGGAGGTCGCCCTGAGCGTCATCGCCGAAATGAAGGCCGTCCTCGCCGGCCGCGACGGCCGCCCGCTGCGCGACCGGACCCTCCCGATCCATGCCTGAGACGGCACCGGGCGCCCGGCCACCGTTCCGGCTGGGGGCAATCGTGCTCGCCGCCGGCGGGTCGTCGCGCATGGGAACCGTAAAGCAGCTCCTGGAATTGGACGGCAAGCCCCTCATCGTTAGGGCTGCCGACGCCGTGCTCGGATCGCCGGCCAGGCCGGTCGTGGTCGTGGTCGGGGCGCACGCCGAGATGGTCCGGGCTCCCATCGCCCGGCACCCGGTTTCCGTGGTGTTCAACCCGGAATGGGCCTCGGGCCTTGCCTCCTCGATCCGGGTGGGGCTGGCCGCCCTGCTGGCCGCCGAACCCGGGCTCGACGCGGTGCTCGTGGCGCTCTGCGACCAGCCGGCCCTGTCCCCCGAGGTCATCGGGAGTCTCGCCGCCCTTCACCGGGCGACGGGCCGGATTGCGGCCGCCCGCTACGGCGGGCGCAATGGCGCGCCGGCCGTGTTCGGCCGCGGGCACCTTGCGGCGCTCGGAGCCCTGGACGGGGACGAGGGCGCCCGCAGGATGCTCAACGGCGATCCCGAAGGCGTCGCGGCGGCGGACCTACCCGAGATGGGAGCCGACCTGGACACGCCCGCCGACTGCCGGGGCTGGGCGAGCCGGCACTCGAAGCCGTGACGTCATGCCGCGAGAGGATGCGGAGTATTGTCCTGTTCAGCAACGCGCCGGCGCAGTTGAAGCGCCGCTGGACCGCTCAGCCCTCCGAGTCGTAGACCTGCACCCTCACCCAGGACGCCTGGTTCCCCTCCACAAATGAAACGTGGATGGGATCGACCTGGTAGGCGTCGTGCGCGGCGGCGTTCCTGAAAAGGATCGTCAGGGCCACATCGAAGGTCTTGTCGGTCACGCCGCGCTCCGGCGTGCCGGCCGGCGGGCCGATGTAGGTCTTCTCGACCGTCCGGACGGCGGCGAGTTTTCCGACCTCCGCTCTGAAGCGGGCGCGCTGGGCGCGCGTGAGTTCAGGCTTCAGCCAGAAGTAGACGGAGTGGACGAGCATGGCGCCCTGCCTATCAGACCAGGTTCATCGGGTCCACATCAAGAAACTGGGTGATGCCGTCCGGCCATTCGAACTCGTCCCTCATGCGCGAGAGCTCGCCGATGACCTTCGTCACGCTGTCGACGAAGTACCAGAGCTGCCAGCGGTACTCGTCGCGGATCTTCTCAAATGGCGCCGGCGCCGGGCCGCGGACCTCCGCGCGCCTGCCGAGGGCCTCCCGGACGCGCTTGGCCCACTGCTCGGCAAAGAACCTGAGCTTGTCCGGGTTCGCGCCGCGGAAGAGATGCTGGATCAGGTGCCGCTGCGGCGGGTACCCGAATTCGCGGCGCACCGCGAGCTCGGCATCGGCGAATCCCGCGTAGTCCGCGTGGCGCGCAAACTGGATCGCCTCGGACTGCGGGGTGAAGCTCTGAACGACCACCTCGCCGGCCAGGTCGCCCCTTCCCGCCCGGCCCGCGACCTGGACGAGGAGCTGGAATGTCCGCTCGTTCGCGCGGAAATCCGGGATGTGCATCGAAAGGTCCGCATCCACGAGGCCGACGAGGGTCACATTGGGGAAATCCAGGCCCTTGCCGATCATCTGGGTTCCGACTAGGACATCGATCTTCCCGCTGCGGAAGTCGCCCAGAATCTCGCGGAAGCGGTTCTTCCTCGCCATCGCGTCTGTGTCCATCCGCTCGATCCTCGCCCTGGGAAGCACCCGCTTGACAGCCTCCTCCACGCGCTGGGTTCCGATCCCGCGCCAGCGTATGTCGGGCGCACCGCACCGGGTGCAGCGCACGGGAGCCGGGCGCTGGTCGCCGCACAGGTGGCAGCGGAGCGTCTCGTCCGTGCGGTGGTAGGTCATCGAAACGCTGCAGTGGGGGCACTCCTCGACGTGCCCGCACTTCCGGCACTGCATCGAGGGCGAATAGCCGCGCCGATTGATGAAAAGGATGGTCTGCTCCCCGCGCTCGAACCTCGCCTGGATGGCGTCCACGAGAGAGCTCGACAGGGCCGCGACCCCGCGCTGGCGCGCCGCCTCGACGCGCATGTCGACCACCGTGAACGAGGGAAGGCTCCGGGAGTCGACCCTCTGGGTGAGCTCAAGGAGCCTGTATTTTCCCGAGAGGGCGTTGGCGTAGCTCTCGAGCGAGGGCGTCGCCGATCCCAGCAGGCACTGGGCGCCGCACAGCCGCGCCCGCATCACCGCAACGTCGCGGCCGTGGTACCTTGGGCTCTCGTCCTGCTTGTAGGCGGGCTCGTGCTCCTCGTCGACGACGATGAGCCGCAGGTTGCGGACCGGCGCGAAGACGGCTGACCTGGCGCCGACGGCGATGCGCACCTCGCCCGACGCGAGCGCCAGCCAGCCGTCGAGCCGCTCGCCCTCGCCCAGGTGGCTGTGCCAGACGACGCACCGGTGCCCCGGCGCGATCGCCTCGAGCCGCGAGCGCAGTCGCGCGACCGTCTGCGGCGTGAGCGCGACCTCGGGGACTAGGAGGATCACCCCGCCCCCCGATTCGAGCGCGGTCTGGATCGCCCGCAGGTAGACCTCCGTCTTGCCCGACCCCGTCACCCCGTGGAGAAGCGCAACGCCAAACTTCATCCCGGCGAGCGCCCCCGCGAGCGCCGCGGCCGCGGCGGCCTGCTCGGCGTTGAGGGCGTGGGGCTGGGCCGCGACCAGCTCGCCGCGCGCAAGGTCGTCGGCGTACGCCTCGCGCTCGACGCGCGTCACGTCCTCGCGCAGGATCCCCCGCGCCACGAGGGCCTGGGCTGACGCCGCCGACGTGCCTGTCCGGGAAAGGATGAGCCCCTTCGGCTGCGGCCGGATCTGCCCCTCGAGGAACGCGTAGAGCCTGGCCTGGGCCGGCGCCTTGCGCGCCAGCGCCTCGAGCTCGCCGCCGGACATCCTCGCGGCGACCCGCAGGAACCGGCGCTCCCTCGGCCGCGCGCCGCGGCGCACGGCCGCCGGTATCATTCCCTCGATGACCGAGTCGAGGGGCGCCGCGTAGTACGCGGCCATCCACCGGGCGAGATCGAGAAGGTCGGGCGTCAGCGCGGGGAAGGGATACACGACCTGGGCGACCGCCTTGAGCCTGTCCACGGGGAAATCGGCGGGGGGGCCGACGCCGCCGATCACGCCTAGGCGCATGGCATGGCCGACCGGGACCCTCACGAGCGACCCGATGGTCGCCAATGCGCGCAGGGGCTCCGGCACCTTGTAGTGCAGGATCTTGTCAAATCCGGCCAGGGGATGGACGCCTATGATCATTCCGGGCACGGGCGCGATTGAGCTCGGACGCGGGAGAGCGCGCAATCCCCCTTTGCGCGGCCGAGGGATCGAATTGACAGTTTCCCCCGGCGCGAACGACAATTCCGGCCGTGAGCATTCCTTCGGCCCGGGAAAGATTCAGGAAGTTCCTTGCTCAAAAAGGCCTCCGGGTGACCAGCCAGCGGCTGGCCATTTTCGATGCGGCGTTCGCCCGCAAGGAGCATTTCACCGCCGAGCAGCTCCTCAGCTACGCCCGGTCGATCGACGACTCGGTGTCGCGCGCGACGGTCTACCGCACGCTTCCCATCATGACCCGGAGCGCGCTCCTGCGCGAGATCGACATCGGCAGCGGCGAGAAGTTCTACATGCCCAACTCCGAGCAGGGCACCCAGATCGCCCAGGTGGTCTGCCTCGATTGCGACCGGATCTTCGAGATCAGCGCCCCGTTCATGGAGTGGTACGGGAGCACGGTCTCCTCCAAGCTCGGGCTTTCGCCCGTAACCCAGCGCCTGCAGGTGAGCGCCCGGTGCAACGCCCTGCGCGACACGGGCCGCTGCCCGAAGAAGGGCTGAGGCAAGCGCACGCCCCCCATGTCCGACCAGACGCCGCGCGACACGACCTTTGAGATCGGCTTCTTTGAGACCGTGCTCCGGCATGATTCGCAATGTGTCGAGGTGATTGAGATCCTGGGCGGGCTCTACACGAAGGTCGGTCGGATTGCGGACGGGCTGAGGATGGACCGGAGGCTCGTGCGCCTGCAGCCCGCAAACGCGACGGCCCACTACAATCTCGCCTGCAGCCTTGCCCTGAGCAAACGCAATTCGGACGCGCTGCGCTCCCTGCGCCACGCCGTGCGCCTCGGCTACCGAGACTTCGAGTGGATGACCCACGACCCCGACCTGCAGGGCCTCAAGCGCATCCCTGAGTTTGGCGAGATCATCGCCCAGCTTAAGCCGCAGAGCTGAGCCGTGTTCTGGCTCAAGAAGGTCGTCTCGTTCTGGCTGATGCCGCTGCCCCTGTGCCTGGCGCTGCTCGTGTCGGGTCTCCTCCTAGCGCGCTCGCCCCGCCGCTCCAGGATCGGGCGCGGGCTCCTCGTCTCGGCCGCGGTCCTGCTCCTCCTCTTTTCAAACAAGGCCGTGAGCACCCGGCTCCTCAGGCCCCTGGAGGGGCGCTACCCGGCGGTTCCGGAAATCGCGGCGGATGCCCCGCCTCCGGCCTCGATAGCGGGAAGCCGGTTTGTCGTCGTCCTCGGCGCAGGGCACAGCGACATGGCCGGGCTCCCGGCCACCGCGCAGCTCTCGGCCTCGGCGCTTGCCCGGATCGTCGAGGCGGCCAGGCTCCTCAGGGTTCTCCCGGCCGCGCGGCTGGTCGTCAGCGGGCCCGCCGAGCCGGGCCGCCCGTCCCACGCGGCCGTGCTGGCGAGGGCGGCCGAGTCGCTCGGGATCGCCCCGGAGAGGATCACCCTCGTCGAAACGGCGCTCGACACCGAGGACGAGTCGCTCGCCGTCGCCCGGCTGGCCGGGGGCGCGCGCGTCGCGCTTGTGACCTCCGCCTGGCACATGCCCCGCGCGGCGGCCCTGTTCCGGAGGGCGGGCGTCGACTTTGCCCCATGCCCCGCCGATTTCGTGTCCCGCGGGAATTCCCAGTTCCGGTGGGCCGACCTGAAGTGGGACAGCGAATCGCTCGAGCGGAGCACGCTCGCGGTCCACGAATGGGTCGGCCTCCTCTGGCTGAGGCTTCGGGGAGGCGCCTGACGGCGCGCGGACGGCATTTTTCGTCGCCATCGGTAAAACGCCACCCTAGGCAGTATCCATAATGAATTTTTTCAAGAGGCTGATCGGGAGAAACGAGGTTTTTTTTGACCTGCTCGAGGGGGGCGCCGAGGAGGCCAAGGTGAGCGTCGACCTGTTCGTCCAGCTTCTCCGCCAGATCGACGAGGGGAAGCAGCCCGCGGGCCTCGACGATTTCATCCAGGCCCGCCGGAAGGAGAAGCGCATCCGCCACCTCATGACCGAGGCGCTGGGCAGGACCTTTGTCACGCCCATCGACCGGGAGGACATCGAGGCGCTTTCTTCCGCTCTTTACCGGATCCCGAAGCAGGTCGAGAGGATCGTCGAGAGGGTGACGATCTACCCGGGCACCGTCCCCCACGAGATGTTCATCCGGCAGGCCGAATTGATGAGCCAGGCGGCCGGGGCCCTCGTCTTCATGGTGAAGCAGCTCCGCCACGGCACCACAATAGAGGCGATCCGCGAGGCCAACGACAGGCTGCAGTTGGCGGAGGCCGAGGCCGACAAGGTGATGCTGGAGAAACTGAAGGAGCTCTACAACGGGCCCTGCGGGGCAAAGGAGTTCGTCATCCTGCAGAAGCTCTTTGAGATGGTGGAGCAGGCGGTCGACCGGTGCCGCAACGCCGGGATGATCGTCGTCCAGGTGGTGCTCAAGCAGTCGTGAAGCGAAGCGCCCCATGACGCTTCTCGCCCTCGTGCTGGTGGCCGCGCTGGTGTTTGAGTTCATCAACGGCTTTCACGACACCGCAAACGCGATTGCGACTGTCATTTCCACCAAGGTGCTGACACCCCGTCTTGCCGTCGCCTGGGCCTCATTCTGGAACCTGGTCGGCGCCCTCTCCGGGACCGCGGTCGCCTCGACGATCGGGAAGGGGCTGGTCGACACGAATGCGGTCAATACGTCCGTCGTCCTCTGCGCCCTCCTGGCGGCGATCGCCTGGGGCCTTTTCACCTGGTGGCTCGGCCTTCCGTCCAGCTCGTCGCACGCGCTCATCGGCGGACTGTGCGGCGCGACGCTCGCGGGTTCCGGCGGCAATTGGGACGTCCTTCGCTGGTCGACAGGCCTCTGGCCCAAGGTCATCCTGCCGATGATCGCGTCGCCCCTCATGGGCTTCTTCGGCGGGATGCTGCTCATGGGCGGCATCATGGCGTGCCTGAGCCGCGTCCGCCCGCGGATCGTCTCCGCGTTCTTCGGCAAGGCGCAGCTCATCAGCGCCGGATTCATGGGATTCAGCCACGGCTCGAATGACGCCCAGAAGACGATGGGAATCGTGACCCTCACTCTGGTCGCGGCGACGCGCCAGGGGCTTTTCGCGCACATCCCTGACTGGGCCTCGTTCCTGCGGATCCCCGTGTTTGGAGAGGTGCCCAAGTGGATCGTCGTCGGATGCGCCTTGACCATGGCGGCGGGGACCGCGGGCGGCGGGATGCGGATCATCCGGACGATGGGCATGCGGCTGGTCAAGCTGCAGCCGGTCCAGGGATTCGCGGCCGAGACGACCGCTTCGCTCGTGATCTGCGCGGCCTCGTCGCTCGCGGTTCCGGTCTCGACGACCCACGTGATCTCAACCTCCATCATGGGCGTCGGGGCGACCAAGCGCCTGAGCGCCGTCAAGTGGGGAATCGTCGAACGGATCGTTTGGGCGTGGGTCCTGACGATTCCCGTGACCGGGCTCCTGGGCGCGGCCTTTGCGGAGCTCTCCCGGGCATTCTGACGCCGCCGGGACCCGCCCCGGCCCTCACTGGGTCGGCGCTGCGGGCGGAAAGGTGAGGATGAACACCGAGCCCGACCCGGGTTCGCTATCCACACGGACCTCGCCTCCGTGCGCCTGGATCACGTGCTTGACGATCGCCAGTCCAAGGCCGGTTCCCCCCTGCTCCCGGGAACGCGCCTTGTCCACACGGTAGAACCGCTCGAATATCCGCTCCTGGGCCTCCTTCGGGATGCCCGGCCCGTCGTCCTCGACCGCGATCTCTATCCGGCCGTTGGGCAGCATGCGGCCCCCGACCGCAGCCTTCCCGCCCGCGCGCCCGTACTTGATGGCGTTGTCGAGAAGGTTGGAGATCACCTGGCGCATCCTCTCGTTGTCGGCCAGGACAACGAGCGCTGCGGGAACCGAATTCTCGAGCGTCACGCCTCGGGCGCGCGCCCGAGGCTGAAGGTCGTCGATCGAGTCCTGCACCGTGGCCCTGAACGCCAGGGGCTGCTTGTCGAGCCGGAGCCCCCCGGAGTCGAGCGTCGACAGCAGCAGGAGGTCGTCGATCAGGAGCGCCAGGCGGTGCGCATGCTTGTCGATGATCGCAAGGAACCGCGCGAGCGCCGCGGGGTCCTCCTTGCCCCCGTCGAGCAGCGTCTCCGAGGCGCTCTTTATGAGCGAAAGGGGCGTCCGCAGCTCATGGCTCACGTTGGCCACGAACTCCTGGCGCACCCCCTCGAGCTGCCGCAGGCGGGTCAGGTCGTGGAAGACGAGGATGGCCCCGTCGCTGGCGCCGCCGCTGTCGCGCAACGCGAGCGCGTTGACCTGCAGGAATCGGGGAGCGCCTGTAGATTCGATGCGAAGCTCATGGCCGAGCACCTCGAGCTCCCGGCCGAGGCGGGCCACCACCGCCGAGACCTCGTGGTTCCTCGTCGCCTCGAGGACCGTCTTGCCGGACGCCGGAGCATCGAAGCCGAAGAGCCCGGCCGCCGCGCGGTTGGCCATCCGGATCCGGCCGGCCGCGTCGACGACGATGAGCCCCTCGACCATGCGGTCAAACAGGGCCGCGGTCCTCTGGGACTGCTCCTTAAGCTCCGCCTCGCGGCGGAACCGCTGTTCGGCGAGGTCGCGCCTGCCCCTGTCCGCATCCTCCCTCCTGAGCCGGCGCTCCCTGGCCCAGGCCAGCGCCAGGGCCGCGGCAGCCGCGGCAAGCAGGATCAGGGCCGCTTCCATCCGCGGGCCTCAGTCCTCCCCGGCGAACCGGTAACCTACGCCCCGGACCGTCTCGAGGAGCGGCGCCGCGGTGCCGAGCTTCTCGCGCAGCCTGCGCATGTGGGTGTCCACCGTGCGGCTGTCGATAGGGTTCTCGTATCCCCAGACGTCCTGCAGCAGCCGGTCACGCGACTGGACGCGGCCCCTCCTGCGGGCCAGGATCTCCAGGAGCCTGAATTCCGTCGCCGTGAGCGTGATCCCCCTCGTCCCCACCTGGACCGCGTGTCGGGGCACGTCGATCTGGATCTCGCCGACCCGGAGGTGGGACCCGGGCTCGTCTCCGGCGCGGGCCCGGGCCAGCTGCTTCCGGATCCGGATCACCAGTTCGCGCGGGCTGAAGGGCTTCGTCATGTAGTCGTCCGCGCCAAGTTCCAGGCCCAGGACGCGGTCCATCTCGGCCGCCCGCGCGGTGAGCATGATCACGGGAATCGAGGAGGTCGATGCGTCGCGCCTCAGGATCTTGCACACCTCGAGCCCGTCGACCTCGGGAAGCATCAGGTCGAGAACGATGAGGTCGGGGTGCTCCTCCCGGGCGACGGCGATCGCCCGGGCGCCGTCCCTGGCAAAGATGGGCGTGAACCCGGCCTCGCGCAGCTTGAAGCCCAGGACCTCAAGCGCATCGGGCTCGTCGTCAACGACCAGGATCTTTGTCTTCATGGGTCTTCATGCCAGAATGCCTGATGTCGATCGCCTCGTAAAGGTAAACGACCTCCTCGGCCACGTTGGTGGCGTGATCTGCGATCCGCTCCAGGCATTTGGATATGACCATGAGGTTGAGGCAGCGAGTGATCGTCGCCGGGCGCTCGATCATGAAGCTCGCAAGCTCCCGGTGCAGCTGGCGGTTCAGGTTGTCCACCTCAAGGTCGCGCGGGACGACCGCGCGCGCCTTTTCGGGCTCCCGGTTGATGAACGCCGAAATGGCATCCCGCAGCATCTCGAGCGACATCGTCGTCATGCGCGGAAGGTCGATGTAGGGCTTGAGCTGCGGCTCCGTGTTGAGTTCGACCGCGCGCCGGGCGATCGTGACAGCGGAATCGCCGACGCGCTCCAGGTTTATGGAGATCTTCATCGCAACGGTGGTCAGACGCAGGTCCGTCGCGACGGGCGCCTTCGCGAGCAGGTGGATCGCGATATCGTCGATGTCGACCTCGAACTGGTCGATGATCTTGTCATCGTCCATCACGGCCTGGGCGAGCAGGTCGTCGCGCTCGACGAGGGCCCGCATCGCCCGCGTCAGGGCCGATTCGGCATGGCTGGCCATGGCGAGCAGGCTTTCCTTAAGCCGGGTCATTTCTTCGTTGTAGTGGGTCATTGAGGAGGGGCTCGCGGGCCATATCACCCGAAGCGGCCCGATACATAGGCTTCGGTCTGGGGGTTGCCCGGGTTGGTGAAGATGTTCCGCGTGTCGCCGTATTCGATGAGGCGGCCCATGTAGAAGAAAGCCGTCCTGTCGGAGCACCGCGCCGCCTGCTGCATGTTGTGGGTCACGATCACGAGCGTGTACTTCTCGCGCAGCGTCTGGATCAGCTCCTCGATCTTAGCGGTCGCGATCGGGTCGAGGGCAGAGCACGGCTCGTCCATGAGGAGCGTCGCCGGCTGCACGGCCAGCGAGCGGGCTATGCAGAGGCGCTGCTGCTGGCCGCCCGAAAGGCTCGTCCCGGGCCGGTTGAGGAGATCCTTGACCTCGTCCCAGAGAGCGGCCATCCGCAGCGACTCCTCGAGGCGAGCCTGCAGGACGGACCTGTCATGCACCCCGTTGAGCCGCAGCCCCACGAGCACGTTCTCCTCGATCGACATCGTCGGGAAGGGGTTGGACTTCTGGAACACCATCCCCACGCGCCTGCGGATGACCGAGGCCTCGACGCCGGGGCCGTAGAGATCGTCGCCGAAATGCTTCAGCGATCCCTCGAGACGGGTCCCCGGGGTCAGGTCGTGCATGCGGTTGAGCGCCCGGATGAAGGTCGACTTGCCGCAGCCGCTCGGGCCGATGATGGCCGTCACCTTGCGCGCGGCGATCTTGATCGTGACGTCCTGGAGCGCCTGCCGCTGCCCGTACCACATGCTGAAGTTCCTGATGTCGAACGCGATTTCCTCCGCCTCGACCGGATGGCTGCCGGCGGGGGAGCCTGCGGGAGTCGCGGAGACCCGGATTGGCTCGGCGGCCGCGGAAGCCGAGGCCGTCTCGGGGAGTGTGGACATGGCGGTCAAGAGGCGCTTTGGCGGTCGCGCGACAATACGCGGACCGTGATATTTAGGGCGAGGATCAAAGCCATGAGGACAAGCGCGCCGGCCCACGCCTGCCTGTGCCAGTCGTCGTAGGGCGAGATGGAGTAGGCAAAGATCTGGAGCGGCAGGGCCGAGATCGGCTCCTTCAGGTTGTGGTTCCAGAAGGTGTTGCCTAGGGCCGTGAAGAGGAGCGGCGCCGTCTCACCGGCTATGCGCGCAAGAGCCACGATGACTCCGGTTGCGATTCCCTTGAGGGCGGTCCTGACCACGATGACCAGGATCACCTTCCAGCGCGCGATCCCCAGCGCCAGGGCCGCCTCCCGGTAGCTCTGGGGAACGAGGACCAGCACCTCCTCGGTGGTCCGCATGACGAGAGGCACCATGATGAGCCCGAGGGCGACGCCGCCCGCATACGCCGAGAACGTCTTGAACGGGACCACGAGGATCAGGTAGACGACCATGCCCCAGACGATCGAGGGGACGCCGTTGAGCACGTCGGCGGCGAACCGGAGCCAGTCGTTGGCGCGGTCGGAGCCGTATTCAGCAAGGTAGATCCCCCCGAAGACCCCGAACGGCACCCCCAAGGCCGCCGCCATGGCGAGGAGGGTCATCGTCCCGACGATCGCGTTGGCCATGCCGCCGCCCGCCTCCCCGGTAGGCTTGGGCAGCTGGGTGAAAAAGCTCCAGTCGAGCGAGCTGGCGCCGCGCACGAGGAGAAAGTAGATGATGATGAAAAGCGGCGCGATGACCGCGAGGGCGCATGTGACGAGGACCCCGGTGACGGCCGCGCTCTTCCATTTGCGCCATTGGGCGTATCCCGGGCTCGGAAGGTAGGGCGAGACTTCCATGGGTTCAGGCGGCCTTCGAGGAAACACCCCCCGTCATGCTCTTCAGCATGATCTGCGCGGCGACATTGACCAGGATCGTGACGGCGAGAAGCACAAGGCCCAACTCGAACAGGGAGCTCAAGTAAAGGTCCGTGGTCGCCTCCGTGAACTCGTTGGCGACCACGCTTGCAAGCGTGTAGCCCGGCGCGAAGAGCGATGCGCTGATCTGGGGGCGGTTGCCGATCACCATCGTTACCGCCATCGTCTCTCCCAGGGCGCGGCCGAGGCCCAGGATCGCTGCGCCGAAGAGCCCCCTGCGCGCATAGCTGAGCACCGCTATCCTGAGGACCTCCCACCTCGTCGCGCCAAGCGCGTAGGCCGCCTCGCGCTGGAGATTCGGGACGGAGCGCAAAATCTCGCGCGATATCGACGTGACGATCGGCAGGATCATGATCGCTATGACGATGCCCGCCGCGAGCATGCTGACCCCGTAAATCGGCCCCTGAAAGAGAGGCAGGAACCCGAGGTAGTGCTTGAGCCAGACAAACGCGTGATCCCTCAGCCAGGGGATGAGGACGAAGATGCCCCAGAGCCCGAAGATGACGCTCGGGACCGCCGCGAGCATCTCGATCGCCATGACGATCGGCTGGCGGAGCCTAAGGGGGGCGAGCTCGGTGAGGAACAGCGCCGTGGCGATGCCGAGCGGGACCGCGATCACGAGGGCGAGGAGCGAGGACACGAGCGTCCCGAAGATGAACGGGAGCGCCCCGTACTTCTCCGCGACCGGGTCCCACTCGGAGCTCCAGAGGAACCCGGCTCCGAACTTGGACAGGGACTGCCGCGACCCCGCGTAGAGCTCCCAGCCGACAAGGACGATCAGCACGACGATCGTCACCGCGGCCAGCGCGGCCGCCCATTTGAACACGCGGTTCGGGAGCTGCGAACCGGGCGCGGGAAGTGGGAACATGGGGGACGGGATGGTCATCGGACGGACGGGCGGGCGCTGCCGCGCCCGCCCTCTTCGGGCCCCGTCAGTACTTAATGCCCTGCACCCTTTCAAGAGCGCGCTTCACCAGCGCGTCAGGCAGGGGCGCGTAGTCGAGCCCCGGGGCGAGCTTTTCGCCGTCCGAGTAGGCCCACTTGAGGAACTGGACGAGCTTCTCGCCCTTCGCATGGTCCTTCTGCTCGGCGTATACGAGCAGCCACGTCGTTCCCGAGATCGGGTACGCCCCCGACCCCGGAGGGTTCACCATCGAGAAGCGGAAATCGTCCGGAATGTCCGCCGTGGCGAGCGCCTCGGTTACGGACTCTATCGCGGGCGTGATGTAGTTGCCGGAGGAGTTCTTCACGTCGGCGTAGGTCAGCCCGTTCTGCTTCGCGTATGCGAGCTCGATATAGCCGACCGATCCCGGCACCTGCTTGACCTGGCCGGAGACCCCCTCGTTCCCCTTGCCGCCGATGCCGCTGGGCCAGCTGACGGATGTTCCCTTGCCGACCTTCTCCTTCCAGTCGGGGCTCACCTTGCTGAGATAGTCCGTGAAGATGTACGTCGTGCCGCTGCCATCCGAGCGGTGGATGACGACGATGTCCAGGTCCGGGAGCTTGATGTCCGGATTCTGGCTCGCGATCGCGGGGTCGCTCCATTTCGAGATCTTTCCTAGGAATATCCCGGCGATAGTCGGACCGTCGACCCTGAGCCTGGGGCTTCCCGGGAGGTTGTAGGTGACGACGTCCGCGCCCGCGACCGTCGGGAAGTGCCACAGGGCCCGGGGCGCCTTCGCCAGGTTGTCGTCGGACATGGGGCCGTCCGACGCCCCGAAATCAACCGTCTCCGACAGGATCTGCTTCTGGCCGCCGCCGGAGCCGATGGACTGGTAGTTGAACCGCACGGACGGATCAACCTTCGCGTATTCATTGAACCATTTGGAATAGATCGGAAACGGGAACGTGGCGCCCGCGCCATTGATGAGCATCTGGGCCGAGGCCGGGGCCGCGCAGAGGACTGAGACGGCGCCGAGAAGCGCGATCCACTTGGCTTTGAAAGGGTGCATGGAAGATGTCGGGTTGAGTTGGTTTTGTTGGAACGACTGGGCCGCCCCGATCCTGCGCTCCGCTTGTTACAGTCGCGTGACGCACCCGTGACACTCCCGTTAAACGGCGGCCGGCCGGCCGCGGATTCCGAAAGATCGCGCTTGCGCGCGCTCGACGCCGATAAGAGACCATTGCAAATGGACAGCGTGACGGAGCTCACCGAGGAGGTCGCGGCGATGGGGTCGCGCATGTTCAGGGTGCGCCTGCCATTCATCGGGGAGCTCCGCCGGTACTCCCTGGAGAAGCTCCGGTCGGACCTGATCGCGGGCGCCACGGTGACGCTCGTGTCCATTCCCCAGGCGGTCGGGTTTTCGCTCATCCTCAACCTGCCGCCCCAGCCCGTGATCATCTCCGTGATCATCGGGGGGTTCGTGGGCTCCCTCTTCTTCTCCTCGCGCCACCACGTCTTCGGGCCGACGAGCTCGATCAGCCTGATCGTGGCCGCGACCATAGCCGCGAACTCGGGGATCGGGCTCTCGCCGCTCCAGCTTGCAATCTACCTCGCGGGCCTCATCGGGGTCATCCAGCTCTTTGCGGGGCTGCTGAATTTCGGCGAGATAACCAAGTTCATCTCGCGATCGGTCGTTGTGGGGTACAGCACGGGAATTGGCATCCTCTTGATTGCAAGCCAGCTCCATAACCTGCTCGGCTACGACGTCGAGGCGGGCCAGAATTTCTCGACCAACGTCCTGCAGGCAATCTTCGACCTCGGGACTGCGCAGGTGCACCCCTGGGCGATAGGCCTCGGCGCACTGACCTTCGCGATCTTCTGGCTTGTGAAAACGCTCCGTCCCGGGTGGCCCGAGGCGCTCATCGGCCTCGCGCTCCTCGGAATCGTGGCGAAGGTGGGCACGGTCTTCCTCGCGGCGGTTCCCTTCAAGATGGTCCGCGACGAGGGCTCGCTGACCGCGATCATCCCGGCGTTCGCAGGCTTTCCCTTCGGGCAGGGCAGGCTGCACCTCCTGCCGGAGCTTGCCGGGACCGCCATCGCCATCTCGATCCTCGGCATGCTCGAGGCCGCCTCGATCACGAAGGGGCTCGCCGCGAGGAGCGGCCAGAGGATCAGGCCGAACCAGGAGCTAATCGGGATGGGCGCAGCCAACATCGCGTGCTCGCTGTTCGGGGCCGTGCCGGGCTCGTCGTCCTTCGCCCGATCCGCCGTCAATTACCAGAGCGGCGCGAGGACGCAGATGTCGTCCATGCTGAGCAGCCTGGTTGTCCTCGGGGTCCTCGCCTTCGTCACCCCGGCCTTCAACTACATACCGATAGCGGCGCTGGCCGCCCACCTGATCCGGGTGGGGTTCAAGATGATCAACCGGCACCAGATAAGGGTCTCGTGCCGCTCGACGCCGTCGGACCTGGTCGTCTTCCTCGTGACGCTGGGCTCCTGCCTCTTCCTCAGGCTCGACACCGCGATCTACGTGGGGATCGGGGTCTCGCTCGCCCTTTTCCTCAGGGCGACCAGCACCCCCACGCTCGTCGAGTACGCCATCAACGAGAGCGGATACCTCGTCGCCCTGGCCGATCCCGCCCAGCGCCCCCATCCCCAGATCTCGATCATCCACGTAGAGGGCGAGCTCTTCTTCGGCGCTGCCGACCTATTCCAGGAGCAGGTCCGGAGCCTCGCCGACAACCAGAACATCCGCGTCTTCATCCTGCGGATGAAGAACGCCCGCCATCTCGACGCTTCGACCGTCATGGCCATGGAATACCTGCACGACTACCTCCGCAAGACAGGCCGCCACCTGCTCATCAGCGGAAGCAGCCCCGAGGTGACGCGCGTGCTGGAGAACAGCGGCCTCCTGCAGCAGATCGGCAGGGAGAACATCTTCCCCGGCGAGGCCAATCCCACGGTGGCGACCCGCAATGCGCTCAGGCGCGCGAAGGACCTGCTGCCGGGCGAGGCCCTGGACGTCCGCGTCTTCTATGACAAGAAGCCGCCTGACGACCCAGGCGGCGTCCCGCGCCGGCCGATGGATTCCTGAAGGGACAAAGTCCCCGAGGGTGTTATGCCGTTTGCCCTCCCTGCATCCCCCGACAATGCCCACCCCACCCGATCCCCTGGACCCGCTGCTCGACCGCTGGGCCGAGCCTTCCGAAGCCGCCCCCAACCTCGCCCCGGAGGTCTGGCGCCGCATTTCCCTGGTGGAGCGCGGCGGCCTCGAAGCCGGCGGCCTTTGGAGCGACATCGACGCGTGGCTTTCCCGGCCGCCGTTCGCCATCCTGTTCGTCGCGTGCTGCGCGCTCCTCGGGCTATTCCTGGCCGAGGTGCGCGTGAACAGGCTCCAGCGCGAGCACGGCGCCCAGCTCGAGCGCAGCTACCTGCAGCTCATCGACCCTCTGCTCAAGGCGGACCCGGAGGCCAAGCTGCCATGAAGCGCGGCGGCCTCATACTCCTGCTGGGCATCGCTGTCGGCGTGACGGCGCACGTGGCCTATTTCCGCCTTCACGAGCCCGTCGGCTTCGATTCGCTCGACCGCCAGCTCGCCTGGATGAAGTGGGAGCTGCAGCTGAGCGATGCGCAGTTTGCGCGCATCAAGGAGCTGCATGAGGCCTCAAGCCCCCGCCTTCGCGCCCTCGCCGCGCAGGTCGCCGAGATGCAGGCGCAGTTTGCCGCCTTCGAGAACACCCGGCGCACGACGGATCGCGTCGATTTCATTGAATTCGCGCGTTTCGTCGAGGCCCGGCGCAGCATCAGCCAGCAGTGCCTGGACTCCACCCGCCAGCTCGTCCTAGCCGCCGCGAACGAGATGACGCCCCGCCAGCGCGCGCAGTATCTCGGGATTGTCGCCATCAACAAGCCGCCCAACAGCCCCTTGACCGACTGAGCGCAGCCCCGCGCGCCGTGTCCTCCGATCCCGACACCGACCGTGCAAGCCTGGCTGAGCTGCGGCGCGGCGACGCGGCATCGCTTAACCGGCTGATCGCCAGGTGGCAGCGGCCGCTTCTGGGCTTCGCCTACCGCTACACGCAGAACTCCTCCGACGCGCAGGACCTCGTGGCGGAGACGTTCGTCCGGCTCTACCAGCAGCGCCTGCGCCTGCGGCCCGATACCAACCTCGCCGCATGGCTCTTCACGACGCTGACCAACCTCTGCCACAACCACAACCGCTGGAAGCGGCGGCACCCCACGGTCGCGCTTGATGCGCCCGCCGAGCCCGGCGCCGACGGCGGCCCGCCTCCCGACGCTGCGCGGCAGGCCGACCCCGAGGCGGGCCCCGACGCAGCGCTTGCCAGGGACGAGTCGATCGAGGCCGTGCGAGCGGCTATCGAGGCGCTACCGCACGACCTTAAGGTCGCAATGCTGCTCCACCACTACGAACGCCTCTCCTACCGCGAGATAGCCGCGATTGCCCACTGCTCGGAGCGAGGGGTTGAAACCCGGCTTTACCGCGCCCGCCAGCAGCTGCGGCAGCGCCTCGCGATCTTAATCCGCGAGGCCTCTCCGTGCTGATCTAGGGCGAAGCGGGTTTGAAGTTGAAATCCTGCTGCGCCAGCGCGAGCGCGGGCCTGCCCTTGAGCAGCGGCGGCTCAAACTGCCACTGCTCCACGGCCGTGATGGCCAGGGCCGCGAGCTCCTCGTTCGCCTCGATCGTCTGGCGGTCGACGGACGGCAGCCGCACGTGGCCCTGCTTATCGATGTAGAACTCCACCGTGACACGTCCTCCGTGGCTGCTGCGCGCCAGCTTCTCCGGGTAGTCGGGCTTGACGATCTTGATCGGCGTGGGGATCCGGTCCAGCTGGCTAAGCGCGCACGCGCTGTAGGCCAGTGAGTTTGGCGCAATCCTCAGATGGATCAGCTCCGCTATTGTCTGGATAGACATGTCCACCAGAACGATGCCCTCGGCCTCGTAGTTGAAGGTGAACTCGGCCTTTGCGGCCCGCGGCATCCCGTGGATCCGCGCCGGCTCAAACCGCCATTGCTTCACCGACTCGACTGCCCCGTCCACAAGCGCCGGATTCGTGTACGCTGTCACCAGGTAGTCCGTCATCCGGCCGTCGGCGTCAATCTGGAGTGCCACGCGCACCTGGCCGGTCTTGACACCCTGCTCAAGCACCTTTTGGGGGAAAGCCGGCACATCGGTGTGGGTGACCTTCATCGGTTCGTAGTCGGGAGGGGCGATCTGCGCGACCGCGGCGAGCGACCCGCAAAGAACAGCCGCGTGCGAGACCAGGAGTCGTAGGGTCTTCATCTTGGTAGGGGGTATGCCCAGTATAACACCGTCCGGAGGGTATTCCCTTCAATTCTTGCCGCTCCGCCGCGGACGCCGCAGGGCGAACTCGGAAGGCACGGCGGCTTCCCGGGCCTCGACACCGGCTCTGCGGGCCGGTACTTGGGGGTTGCCGCACGTTCGCCAAGCCCGACGAACGGCGGGGTCACGCGATAGCCTCGTGCAAGGCCACCCCATCAAGCTCGCAGTTCGCGCCATGGGACGCATCGCCCCCTCGGCCTTGCGCTTCCTGGCGCACCACTATCCGTTCAGCCGAGGCCGTTATGCGATGCTGTGCGCATTGACGGACGACGCGAAATGCCGAGGGTGGCTCGCCTCGCTTGAGAATCCGACGAGGACGCGGCGGGGCTTCAGGATCTTCACGCTTCCCGGCGACCTTACGTCGGACTGGATCAAGCTCTACGGGCAGCATGAGACCGGGACCGAGAAGTTCATGCTGGATCACCTTAAGCCGGGATCCACGTTCCTCGATATCGGGGCCAACATCGGGTATTTTTCGCTGCTGGCCGCCGTGACGGGCGGGGCAAGGGTGGTCTCGTTCGAGCCGCAGCGGACGGTGGCCGACCTGCTGCAGCAATCGGTGGCCCACAACCGGATTGGGGATTCGGCGAGGGTGGAGCGGCGTGCGCTGTCGAACGCCCCCGCTACGATGAGGATGACGTCGTGCCCGGGCAACACGGGCCACTCCCGGCTCGCGGACAACGACGACAAGGGGGCCCAGCCGTATCCCGTGCCGGTCGCCGCCCTCGACGAATGGCTCGCGGGAAATCCGGTCGGCCCGGTCTCGGTCTGCAAGATCGACACGGAGGGGGCTGAGCTCCGGGTCCTGCAGGGAATGCCGCAGCTGCTGGACCGGGACGGTCCGGCCATCGTCATCGAGATCATCGATGATTTCCTGGCCAAGTTCGGCGGCTCGGGCTCGATGCTCCTGGAACTGCTCGAGAGCCACGGCTACCGCGACGTCTCGGGCCGCTACACGTTCCGCGGCGACCGCAACCGCTACCTCGTGCGGAAGCGGGGCGCCTGAACGGGGCCAAGGATCCCCGCGGCCGTCATCCGGGGCCCGGAAGACAATCCCGGCGCCCTGGAACGAATCTGAGGAGGCGATGCGATTGGGGGCTAGATAACATGGGGCGGACAAGCAGCGCGCGAAGCGCCAAGCTGTCCGCGTCATG